>Ga0302314_10003647_pt1 | contig 28338 bp, 19 predicted proteins | sample III_Palsa_N2_3_FD_200533 | JGI IMG/M metagenome (GOLD analysis project Ga0302314, IMG submission 200533) | Peat permafrost microbial communities from Stordalen Mire near Abisko, Sweden - III_Palsa_N2_3 | ecosystem: Environmental > Terrestrial > Soil > Palsa > Peat permafrost | place: Sweden...
TCGCGCCCTCGCCCTCTGCCTTTTCGCCTGCCTCCCGGTCGGGTCAGCTCGGGCTTCGATCGTAAGGGACCTGGGTTCGGGCCTCACCTACTACCGCGTGCACCAGTTGCCGCAGGACCAGCCCTCCCCGCCCTCCGGCCGCCCCGGCGCCTGCATCCTCGACCTGCGATACGCCAAGTCGGACGAGGCCTCGGCCGCCGCCCTCCGGGCCTGGATCAAGTTCAACGTCTCCGTGCACGCCCCGGTGTTCGTGCTGGAGAACGCCGCGACGGACCCGGCGCTCCTCGCCGCCGTCCCCGGCGGCGGGCAGCCCGGGCTCATCATCCTGGCCCCGATCGGCGACAAGATCGGCCCGGACATCGCGGTCCGGGTCGGACCGCGGGAAGACCGCAAGGCCTACGACGCCCTGGACAAGGGCGCCGATGTCAAGTCGCTGCTCAGCGACTACCCGGACAAGCCGCGGATCGACGAGGCCTACCTTGAGAAGGAGCACATCCCCGACAGCGAATCGCCGGAGGTGCCGACGGACAAACTGCCCCTGCGACCCCTCATCGATCCGATGCTGCAGCGGGCGGTGCAGCTCCACCGCGGTCTGGTGGCGCTCAAGCGGGTGTAAACCCCGGTCCCGCCGGGGGATCGGTTCAGGTTTTGCCTTTTCGGGGGAATGGTATCCCCTTTGGGAGAATTGATGCCCGAATTGGGTCACATCCTCGTCGTCTGCTCGGGAAACACTTGCCGAAGCCCCATGGGGGCGGCCCTCCTCCAGCACGCCCTCGCCGCCCAGCCGGAGCCGCTGCGCTCGCTCAAAGTGCTTTCGGCTGGCGTCGCCAGCCGGCAGGGTGAACCGGCGAGTGCGAACGGCGTCGCCGCCCTGAAGAAGGTCGGGATCGACCTGCGGGACCACCGCAGCCAGCCCGTCACCCAGGAGCTCCTGGACCAGGCGATCATGGTCCTCTGCATGACCGAGTCCCACCGCGACATGATCGAAATCACGGCGCGGCCCGTGCCCGCCCACCTCCACCTTTTCCGGGAATTCACCGGCGCCCGCGGGAACCTCGAGATCCCCGATCCCTACGGCCTGCACCTTTCCGCCTACGAGGCCAGCCGCGATGAGATGGTGGCGGCGATCCCCTCCATCATCGCGGCCCTGGGCCGGCTGGTCGCAGCCCCGGCCAAGGGCCCGGCTCCCGCCTGACCGCCCCGGGCCGGGACCGCCGCGGCCGAACGGCGCGATCGTAGTATCCTGCCTGATGCCGGCGATGGGAGGACGAACCCCCGGAGCGCCGGGGAGGGCGCGAAAAAGTTTTGCCTCCGCCCGCCGTTGCGCGAGCGTGTTCCTCCCACATGTTGAACACCGCGCCGCTCTCGAGCCTCGACCCGGACATCTATTCCGCCATCGCCGCGGAGCTCGGCCGCCAGCAGAACCACATCGAGCTGATCGCCTCCGAGAACTTCACCTACCCGGCGGTGCTCGAGGCCCAGGGCAGCGTGCTCACGAACAAGTACGCCGAGGGCTACCCGGGCCGGCGCTGGTATGGCGGATGCGAGTTCGTCGACAAGGTGGAGCTGCTGGCAATCGACCGGGCGAAGCGGCTGTTCGGCGCCGAGCATGCGAACGTGCAGCCCCACTCCGGCTCCCAGGCGAACTTCGCCGTCTACACCTCGGTGCTCGCCCCTGGCGACAAGATCCTGGCCATGAACCTGAGCCATGGCGGCCACCTCACCCACGGCAACCCCGCCAACTTCTCGGGCAAGCTCTACCAGGTCGTGGCCTATGGCGTCCGCGAGGACAACGCCCTGATCGATTACGACCAGCTGGCCGAGGTGGCGCTGCGGGAGAAGCCGAAGATGATCACGGTCGGCGCGAGCGCGTACTCGCGGGTGATCGACTTTGCCCGGATGGGCGAGATCGCCCGGGCCGCCGGCGCGCTCCTCTTCGCGGACATCGCCCACATCGCCGGCCTGGTCGTCACCGGCCATCATCCCTCGCCGGTCGGCCATGCCGACTTCGTGACCACGACGACCCACAAGACCCTCCGCGGACCCCGCGGCGGCCTGGTGCTCTGCCGGGCCGCCCACGCCAAGGCGCTGGACTCCGCCGTCTTCCCCGGCGCCCAGGGCGGCCCGCTGATGCACGTGATCGCGGCCAAGGCTGTGTGCTTCCAGGAATGCCTGAAGCCGGACTTCAAGGAGTACTCGGGCCAGGTGATCGCCAACGCCCGCGCGCTCGCCGGCGCGATGACGGCGCGCGGCTACCGGGTGGTCTCGGGCGGCACCGACAACCACCTGCTCCTCGTCGACCTGCGCGGCAACCTGCCGGACCTCACGGCCAAGCGCGCGCAGGAGACCCTCGATCTGGCGAACATCACCTGCAACAAGAACACGGTGCCCTTCGAGACCCGTTCCCCCTTCCAGGCCTCCGGCATCCGGCTCGGCTCCCCCGCCGTCACCACCCGCGGCTTCCGCGAGGCGGAGATGGCCGAGGTGGCGGAGCTCATCGACACCGTGCTGCGCGCCATCGGCAGCCCGGCCGAGGCCGAGCAGATCGCGGCGGTCAAGGCCCGCGCCAAGGCCCTGAGCGCGCGTTTTCCGCTCCCCTACCGGATGTGACCGCCGCCCCGCAACCCGCGCGGTGATGAAGCGCCTGGCGATCGTCCTCAGCCTGCTCGCGGGACTGGCGGCCTCCGGGTGCTTCAGCTTCCCGCGCTCGGCCCCCAAGCCGGGACTCACCCACATCGGAGGAAGGCCGGTCACGCTCCCGGGTCACGTGATCGGCAACGTGATTGTGGTGGAGGACAAGTGGGACAAGTTCGGGCCCTACCACTTCGTCATCGACACCGGCAGCTCGGTGACGCTCGTGTCGCCCGAGCTGGCGGCGCGCTATGCCGACTCGGGCCTGCCACCCTCGGACGAACCCCAGGTGCGGGTGCGCTCTTCGCAGGGCGGTTCGGCGCTCCTCAGTCCCGTGACGCTCAAGGTGTTTCGCCTCGGGGCGGCGCGCTTCCAGTATGTCCCCGCGCTGATCTACGACTGCGCCGACGTCTCGGCCCAGCTCGGGGTGCGGATTGACGGCATCCTCGGCTTCCCGCTCTTCCGGCAGGCGGTGCTGACCCTCGACTACCCAAACGAGCGGATCGTGCTCCGGGACCGGATCCCCGACGACGGCCTCCCGGGCGAAACGATCCTCTTCAACAACGCCAACAAGATCCCGCTGATCCCCGTCCGCTTGGGCGACCGGGAATTCGCGGTCCTGATCGACTCCGGCAGCGGCGACACCCTGGACATTAACCCGGTGGGCCTCAACCCGCGCTTCGCCTTCGGACCGGTCGAAGGTCCGCTGGTGGCGACCCTTTCGGGCGACAAGCCGTCGAAGGTCGGACGCCTGGAGGGCGCGCTCCGGATCGGCTCCTTCGATGTGCCGCAGCCGATCGCCGAGGTGACCGACGACCTCTCGTCGCTCGGCGGCGGCATCCTCAGCCACTTCACGATCACCTTCGACCAGAAGGACAACGAGGCCTTCTTCCAAGCGGACGAGGACCACCCGATGAAGGTCACGCCCCTGCGCGGCACCGGCCTCAGCTTCCGCAAGACGCCCGCCTACTGGAAGGTCGCGGCCGTCCTCGCCACCTCGCCGGCCGCCACGGCCGGCGTCAACCAGGGCGACCTGGTGACCCGCATCAACGGCGAGCCGGTCAGCGCCTGGGATCCGGTCCGGTACGACCAGCTGGTCGCCACCGCCAGCTCGATCGAGTACACCTTCATCGACGGAACCCGGGCGATCGCGCGGACGATCGACGTGTCGGACCTGGTGCCCTGATCGTGGACCGAGAATCGCGCCATCCGTGGGGACGGGTTGCACATGCGCGCCGTTGATCGGTGGCGAGCGTAACGCCGGGAAGGCTGGATCAAATTCGCGGCAAGGGCGTCGGGGCCGCCTGAGAAATCCTAAGGCAGCGCGAAGGCGACATAGCTGTCGCCGGGTGGCATGCCGACCTTGCCGCCGCCGCAGGCGACCACGATATACTGCCGCCCGTTGAGCAGGTAGGTGGCGGGGGTTGCGAAGGCCGAGGCTGGCAGGTCGGCCTTCCAGAGGACGGCCCCCGTCTTCCGGTCGAAGGCCCGGAAGGTCGCGTCCTTGGTCGCCCCGATGAAGAGCAGGCCGCCAGCGGTCGCCACCGGTCCGCCATAATTCTCGGTCCCGGTCGGCGGGATGCCGCGGGCCGTGAGCTCCTTGAACTCGCCGAGCGGCACCTGCCAGAGGTACTCGCCGGTGTTCAGGTTGATCGCCGAGAGCGTGCCCCAGGGGGGCGAGATCGCCGGGTAGCCCTTGCTGTCCTGCCAGCGGTTGTAGCCGTCGAAGCGGTAGGGAATCCGCGGGGGCGCCCCGGCGGCCGCGCGGGCCTCGCCGGGCGGGGCCACCTGCGGATCCCCGCAGAGGTAACCGACAATCGCCTCCTTGTCCGCCTTGGAGAGCACGGTGAAGCCCGGCATCATCTTCCGACCGGTCCCGATCAGGGTGTAGATCTCCTCGCGCTTCAAGCGGGTGCCCACCCCGACCAGCGACGGGATGCCGCCCGCTGGTAGGCCCTCGCGCTCCGGCCCATGGCAGGTAATGCAGTATTCCGTGTAACGCCGCTGGCCGGTGCCCATGAGGTCCAGGGCCGACTCCTTCGGGGCATCGCTGATCGAGACCAGCCAGGGCATCGTGGTGGCGTTCACATAGAGGATTCCCGCCGGGTCGACTGCCGGTCCGCCCCATTCGCCGCCGCCGTCAAAGCCGGGCAGGAGGACGGTGTTGAACTTGCCGAAGGGCTGGTAGAAGCCGGCCTTGGCGCCGCGAAACTGCGCGACCAGCTGTTCGCGGTTCTCGGCATAGGGGCTGATGTCCGCCTCCGTCATGACCTGGCGGGTGTAGGGCTTGGGCAGCGAAGGCACCGGCTGCGTCGGGGACGCGTGCTCGCCGTCCAGGGTCGACGCGGGGAAGGGCACCTCCGTGATCGGGAAGAGCGGCTCGCCGCTGACGCGGTCAAAGACGAAGACGAAGCCGGTCTTGGTTGTCTGGGCGACGGCGTCAACCCGGTGGCCGCCGTGGGTCAGGGTCGCGAGCACCGGCGGCGACGGCAGGTCCTTGTCCCAGATGTCGTGGTGCACCGTCTGCCGGTACCACAGGAGCTTGCCGGTGGCCGCGTCCAGCGCCAGGAGGCAGTTGGCGTAGAGGTCGTCGCCCAGCCGGTGGCCGCCCCAGAAGTCGGGCGCGGCCGAACCCGTCGGCACGTAGAGGATGCCCCGTTCCCGGTCGATCGCCATGCCGGCCCAGCAGTTGGCGGAGCCGACGTCGATGTTGCGGTAGGCGTCGGGCGACCACGTCTCGTACCCGGGGGTGCCGGGGTACGGCATCGTGACGAAAGTCCAAGCCAGCGTGCCGCTGCGCACGTTGAAGGCCTGGATGTAGCCGGGGGCCGCGTCCTGGTCCTCGCCGACCCGGGTCGGCATCACGATCAGGTCGCCGTAGAGGGTGCCCGGCGTGGTCGAGACCACAAACTTGTCCTGGGCCTGGGGCCCCAGGCCCGCCTTGAGGCTGGCCCGCCCATTCTGTCCGAAGCCGGCGACCAGCTTCCCGGTGGCCGCGTCCAGCTCGTAGAGCGAGTCCCCGACCGTGCAGAGGATCCGCTTGGCCGCGCCGTCCGTCCAGTAGGCGACCCCGCGGTCGTTCGCCAGGGTTGAGTCCAGCTTGCCCTCGACCTCAAAGTGCCAGAGCCGGGCCCCGGTGGCCGCGTCGAGCGCGAAGATCTGGCTGGTTCCGGTCGCACCGTAAAGCACGCCATCGATCACGAGGGGATTGCACTGCATCTGCCCAAAGATTCCCGAGTGGAACTCCCAGGCCTTCGTCAGGGTGGCGACGTTGCCGGCGTTGATCTGGTCCAGGGCGGAGAAGTGGCTGCGGTCGGGGCCGCCCAGGTACTCGGCCCAGTTCGCACCCGCAGCGGCGCGCAGGGCGGCGGGGGCGAGCAGGAAGCCGGCGAGAAGGCGCAGGGTCGCGGGACGCAAGGTCATTGGGGGGTGGGGGGCTTAGGCCTTCTCCAGGCAAAAGGCGGCGGCTCCGTCGTGGCGATCAACCTCCGGGAGGGCAATAGCACACTTCTGTCGCGCAAGACCACGGGGGCGGGCCAAGAAAGCCTCCGCCTCCGGGGTGTTTTCGGCCGAGGCCGTGTCGGCGCGCCGGCCGCGACCGCCGGGATCAACTAGGGCGACTTCGTCACGCGCCTCAATAGAGATCCGGGGTCCGCGCGAGATTCGATCTGCTGCGACCTGCCGGTCAACCGCGCAATCCGGATCGAGTATGCCTTCATCGAAGGCCCGCAGACAGGCTCTCGGGCCATCGGGGGAGGCGGGCCTCGTGCCCACGACGCCGCCAGAGCGGCTGAGCTAGCGGATTCTCGATTCGAGTTGAACGCGTGCGGGAACCGGTCCCACTGCTGGGCAATGCAATCCAAGGCTCGAGCACTGACGCTTGTCGCCCTTGGCCTTGGGCTCACCTTGCCGGCGGTCTTCGCAGCCTGGTTCTTAGCGATTCCAAGCCGGTCGCTCGCGCCGATGGATGTCCGGGGCTCGATGGCCCAGACCTATACGCAAACCCTGGTTGCGGGCCACGCCTCTCTCCCTGACTCGGGCTCCCGCCCCATCGACACCTCGCGTTTCAGGGGAAAGCTCTATCTGTATTTTGGCGTCGTTCCCTTTGCCGTGGTGTCGGTGCCGTGGGCGCACCTCACCCATACCCTGCTCTCCGACGAGACCGTAGAGTTCATTTTCTTGTTGGCCGGTTACCTGATGTATGGCGGCGCACTGGCATTGGCGCATCGGCATCTGGGAACACCCGTTTCGTCCCCGCGCATGGCCGGGGCGGCTCTGCTGCTGGTGGTCTCCAGCGGGACTGGTTCGCTTCTGGGACGCCCCGCAATTTATGAGATCGAGGTGGCCGCGGCCTATGCCTTCTCCGGGGCCGCGGTATTTTGCCTGCTGGCTTCGTTCCACTTTCCCCGGAGAAAGCTCCCCGCCCTCTCGGCCGCCGGCCTGTTTCTGGCGCTCACCGTCGGTTGCCGACCAGGGTATGTTCCCGCCGTCGTCGTCCTTGGCCTTTGGGTCGTCCTTCGGAGCTGGAAAATTGACCGATCTTGGGCCGGCCGGCTGCGCAATCTCGCGATAGTCACGGGGCCGTTGCTCGTGGTTGCCATCCTTCTGGCCGCATGGAACTTCCTTCGCTTCGGAAATCCGTCTGAATTTGGGCTCAGGTACACCGGCTTTACCGATGCCAATCCCCATCTTTCCACACTTTCGGCCCAGGACTTCCTCTATGGGGTATCGAGGTACCTCTTGGGCCCGTTTCGCATCGGGCTGTACTTTCCATTCATTGAGGGACCACGGGATGGCCTTGTTGCCCTCCCCGCCGGCCATGAAGCAATGGATCAGGTGTATGGCTGTTTGCTGGTCTTTCCGACCTTGGCATGGATCGGGAGCGCCGTTTGGCGTGAACGTCGAACGGAGTTTCCGGACCGCTTTCTCCTCACTCTGGTGACGGCCGCACTGGCCAACCTGGTCTTCCTCGCTTTCCTGATTGTCGGAACCTATCGCTACCCGGTCGATTTCCTCGGCATCCTATCCTTTGTGGCCGCCGTGGGCGTCTTGCGGTCCGCCGCCCCCGCACGAGGGCTGTTACGCCTGGTCGAACCTCCGCTCCTGGCCCTAGCAGGAACCTGGAGTGTTGGCTTCGGCCTCTTCGCGTGTGTCGCAATTGCTCGCAACTCCGGCCTTTTCGACGAACGTCGGCCGGCCGATTTTGCGGCCCTCGCCGGACCGTTTGATGGCATCGCATACGAGATCGAGCGAGCTTGGAGCTTGGGCCCAAAGGATCTGGAGCTCGACCTGCGGTTCCCTTCCGCCCGATTCGGCCAAGTTGAGCCTTTATTGGTATGCGGGGACGATGGCTTGGAGGATTTTCTCTATGTCGTCTACGTGGCTCCGGGCCTCGTGCAGCTGGGATTCGAGTCGGAGGGCCACGGTGGTCCCGTATCCCCCGAGATCGCTGTCGACTACCTTAAATTGCATCGAATCCATATCAGCTATGGGAGCTTCCTTCCGCCGGTCGATCATCCCCTCTTTCATGGCCTGCAGCTGCCCGAACGGCGGCTGGCCCAGCACTTCATCCATATAACGCTCGATGGCGCACCCGTTCTCGACAGCGTGGCGGCGCTCCATCAGGTCCGGGGACGGGTCCACATCGGAGCCAGTCCGGACAACTCCGCTTTTGGCTCGAGGTTTGAGGGCACCATTGAGACCGTGCGCTGGCTGCCCATTCTGCCATCTGAGCTGCAGCCGGCTTGGGGGCCTGAAATGTTCGGAGCCATTGTGGCCACGGTTGAGCTGGTTCCACTGCCGCTCGGGACAATGGAGCCGCTGCTTGCCGTCGGTTACCGCCCCGAAGGGGGAACCATCGTCGTCGAGCATTTGACCGACGGTAAGGTTCGACTGGGATGGCAAGCATTCGGAGAGAGCGCCCGATTCGGGGACTCCTTCGGCTGGGATTTCAAGGATCCCCACAAGGTCGGAATAAGCCTCGGCAGCCTGTATCCGGCCATGGGAAGCGCCCTCTGGCGATCCCACTTAGATGAATCGCAAATGCTGCGCGACAAGCAGGTAGTCCGCTGCACCGTCGACGGGCGGCAAGTACTTTCGCAGGACCTGCCCACCCCGGATGTCTCCCCGCTCAGCGTGGCCTTTGGGCAAAACAGCCTGATGGCCTCCGGCATCGCCGACCGGTTGGCTGGCCGGATCATCGCGACAAAGAGGGAATCCTGGATGTCGGCGCCCTAAAGGCCGCTTCCGCCCCTTTCCCGGAGTATTTCACGTTGCCACGGCCAACGCGGGCTGCGATTGCGATGTCCGTGCCAGCCCCAATCCGACGACGATGCTCCCACGACCTTGAATCATCTCCTCGTCCCGTCTGGTCGGACGGAAGGACGATCAATGGCGGGCGGCGGCAAAGATAACCCCAAGAAGCTCGCTTGTTCTCGGTTAAGCAAAAAGTGTTGATCGCCCGGGGGCTCAACCGGGTGCTGGTGGCGGCGCGGAGGTGCGTGGGATTGGGGCCGCTCACCGTGACAAACCGAAGAGGGATTCGCTGGTCGCTCGACCTCAATGAGGGCATCGACCTTTGCATCTATCTTCTCGGCGCCTATGAACCGCGCACCGTCTGGCGCTATTCCCCGCTGATCGAATCTGGATTCGTGGTTCTTGATATCGGAGCCAACGTCGGCTCCCACACCCTTCAGTTTGCCCGCCTGGTGGGCCCGACTGGCCGGGTCTTCGCTTTTGAGCCCACGGACTTTGCGTTCGCTAAGCTGAAGCGAAACGTTGGCCTCAATCCTCAACTCGCGCCTTCGGTCATCGCCAGCCAGACTCTGCTGGTGGCCGAGGCCGCGGCCGCCGCGCCCGAGGCTCTTTACGCCAGCTGGCCCCTGATGGCAGATCCCGACGGCCTGCACCGCGAACATCTGGGCAAGGCAATGCCGATAGCGGGCGCGGCGGTGATCACCGCCGACGAATTCTGCCGCCGAAACGGGCTGACTCGCATCGACTTTGTGAAGCTCGACGTTGACGGAAATGAGTTCGAGGTTCTGAAGGGATTCGTCGCGGCGTTGGAAAAATTTCGTCCCCGCATCCTGATGGAGATCGCGCCCTACGTGCTTGATGAGCGGTCGGCCAACCTGCTCGAAGAACTCACGGAGTTCCTGGTTTCCCTCCGATACCAATTCCTGATGGTCAATAGTCGCCAACCGATCATCGCCCGTTCCGCCGCCTTGCGGTCATTGGTGGGCGCAGGGGACAGCATCAACATTCTGCTTGAGCCGAAGGCCGTCTGACTGCGCCAGACTCGGCTTGCCCGAAGCGTCGACGCTCCGAGGTGTCTAAGCCTTTTGCAATCGGAATGCGGCGGCCCCGTAGTGACGATCCACCCACGGTACGGTCACAATGCTCTCGCCCCCACGAACTCCCCCCCGCCGGTCCAGAAATGCCTCGATCACGCCGGCATTCTCTTCCCGATCAATGCTGCAGGTCGAATAGACCAGCCGGCCGCCGGGCGCCAACAGCGCCCACGCCGCGCGGAGGAGCTGGCCCTGCTGGCGGGCATGCTTGGCAAAGTCGGCCGGTTGCAGGCGCCACTTCACGTCCACCCGGTGCCGCATGACGCCGGTGTTGGAGCATGGCACATCGATGAGGACAGCGGAATACTCCACCGGCAGGCCGTGCAGCCGCAGCGCCTCAGCTCCCTCGCGGACGAGGTCGGCCTGGACCAGGGCAGCTTCGACCTTTCCCAGCCGCGCCAGGTTTTCCTTCAGCCGGTCAATCCGACTCGAGGGCAAGTCCATGGCGATAAGCCTTCCCTCCCCCATCGCGTCGGCGATCAGCAGGCTCTTGCCCCCTGGGGCCGCACAAAGGTCCAGCACGGCCTCGGCGCGCTGGGGCGCTAAGAGGTCCACGGCGCACCGGGTCGCCGGGTCCTGCAGATAGATGCTCCCGGCCGCCAGGAGCGCCTCGACTTCCGACCAATGGCCGGGGGGCACCGCGAGAAAGCTTGGCCACTCCGTCGGCACCAGCCAGTCCGGCGGGGGGGCGGCCTGATCCCGCCAGCGGGCATAGAGCGGCGCAGGTGACTGGTTCCACTCCAGGAGCCGGCGGGTGGGACCGGCCCCCAGCGCGGCGAGCCACCGGGCAACCAGCCACTCCGGGTGGGAGTAATATTCGGCCAGCACCGAGGCCGGCGCCACCACCCCCGGCGGCCGCTGGGCCGCCACCAGGAGCGCCACCTTGCGGACAACCGCGTTGACCAGCCGGGACTCGGGCCCGCTCGCCAGTTCCTTCGCCCGCTCCACCGCGTGGTGGACGATCTTGGCCGCCGCGCCGTCGTCAGCCGTGTCCGCCTGCGCTTCAATCAGCTCGAAGGCAGCGACATAAAGGATGGCCCGGGTGACGAACCGCGGCGGGTGCGCCACCAGGCGCCCCAGCATCGCCTCGATCCGGCCGTAGTGGCGAATCACCCCGAACACCAAGTGCTGGCAGCGACCGCGCTCGGTCCCGTCCATCCCGGGCGGCATCGCCTCGAGGAGCTGGTCCACGCGCTCGCGCAGGTCGAGCCAGCGGGCGACCAGGCGCGCCGCGGCCGGCCAGGCGGTCTGGAGACTCGGTTTGACAAGCTTCGTCATAGTCCTTTTTACTCTCCGGTTCACGCGTTCAATTGCGCAACTATGAATTCCGAAGCCGTTTCCGCGCTCATCGCCAAGACCCCCTCCCTGAAGGCCTCCAAGTCCAAACTTGAGGCCATGAAACCCGGAGCGTACGTCGTGCACCGGAGCTGGGGATTCGGGCAGATCAAGAGCTTTGATGATGCCACCCTGCGCCTGACCATCGATTTCAAGGGCAAGAAGTCCCACACCATGGACCCGGCCTTCTGCGTCACCACCATGGAGGTCCTGCCGGACAACCACCTCCTGGTCCGCAAGGAGACCGAGCCGAAGAAGATCGCCGAGCTGATCGCCGACAACCCGGCCCAGCTGATCGTGGAGGCCTTGGAGTCCTACCCGAACAAGGCCACGACCGCCATCGACCTCGAGATCACCCTCGCCCAGGTGGTGGGGGAGGAGAAGTTCAAGAAGTGGTGGGGCGACGCCCGCAAGGCCGTGGCCAAGGACCCCCGGGTCCTCGTTCCGGAGAAGAAGACGGAGTGCTACGTCCTGCGCGAGACCCCCGTCTCGGCCGAGGACGAGATCTTCGACCAGTTCAACTCCACCCGCTCCGCCCGCCGCCGGATCGCCCTGGCGGAGGAATTCGCCTCGGCCTCGGCCCACAAGTCGGCCCAGGCCAACCTCTCCGAGGTCCTGAAGGGCGTGGCCGATGCGGTGAAGGACAGCAACCAGATCGACTCCGCCGAGCGCCTCTATGGCGCCGCGGTCCGCGACCGGATCGCCAAGCTGGCCGGCATCGACGCCTCGACCTTCGAGCCCTCTCAGGCCTCGTTGGTGGCCAACCTGCGCGACCTGGCGGCGATCGCCGAAAAGATCCCGGTCCAGTTCCAGAGCCACTTCCTCGAGCTCATCAAGGAGACGCATCCGATCGAGTGCCGCGACATCGTCTTCAACCTGCTCAAGGTCTCCCAGGGCAAGTTCACGACCGAGTGCATCAACTTCCTGATCGAGAACGACTACGCTGACGACCTGGCGGCCACGCTGAAGCGCTGGCAGACCGAGCAGAACCTGCGCGCGCCGGTCCTGCTCTGGATCGTCAAGAACCGTCACTCGAAGAAGTTCGCCAAGCTGCTGAACGACCTGATCACCCCCCGCCTCCTCAGCGCCATCTTCTTCGCCATCGATTACGAGGCCCTGCAGGCCGCCAGCGCCCGCCGCATCCCCCTCGGCGACATCCTGAGCGACGACACCGAGCTGATCGCCGACCTCCTCTCGACCGCGGACCCGGAGACCGCCCGGGACCTTGCGAACACCCTCCTGCTCAACCAGGGCTTCGAGGAACTGACCAAGAAATCGCTGCTCGCCCGCTTCATCAAGATCTTCCCGAACATCCAGTCGCTGGTCGCGGCCGACGCCGAGGGCAAGGAGGACCAACTCCTGGTCTCCCGCGAGAGTTTCGAGCGCAAGCGCGAGGAGTACGAGACGATCGTCTCGAAGAAGATCCCGGAGAACTCGAAGGCGATCGCCACCGCCCGGGAGCACGGCGACCTCAAGGAAAACTCCGAGTACAAGATGGCCAAGCAGGACCAGCAGGTCCTGATGGCCCAGAAGAGCCAGCTCGAGCGCGAGCTCGCGCGGGCCCGCATCACCGACTTCAAAGACGCGACGGTGGAGCAGGTGAGCGTCGGCAGCGTGGTCGAGGTCCGGGTTCCGGACGGCGCGACCACCCGGTACACCATTCTCGGCGTCTGGGACGGCGATCCCGACCACCACGTGATCTCCTACAAGACCCCGCTCGGCGCCGCCCTGATCGGCAAGCGCACGGGCGAGACAGTCAAGGTGAAGACGGGCTCGGCCGAGGACTCCTACTCGATCGTCAGCATCGGGCGCTACGCCTGAGCGCGGGCGGCCGGCGGGCTTCCGGCGTTGCCTTGGTTCGGCGTTTCCGCACGCTCCCGCCTGCGTGAACACCTCCTGGGACACCCTCAAGATCCTCTCCGACCCCACGCGCCTGCGCCTGATCGCGCTGGTGATGCGCGAGGAGCTCTCGGTGGCGGAGCTGCAGGAGATCCTCGGCATGGGCCAGTCCCGCATCTCCTCCCAGCTGGCGCTCCTGCGCCAGGCGAGCCTCGTCGCCGACCGCCGGGACGGGAAGAAGGCCTTTTATTCCCTCCGGCCCAACCTGGCCGCCCCCCAGCTGGCCCTTCTCAAGGCGGCGGTCGAGAGCGTGGAGGGCCTGGACGTGATCGCGGAGGACGCCCGGCACCTGGACCGGGTGCTCAGCAAGCGCCGCCGCGTGTCCGAGCAGTACTTCAACCTGATCGCCGGGCGCCTGGGGCGCAACCACTGCCCGGGCCGATCGTGGGAGGCGATCGGCCGCCTCGCCCTCCGGCTGGTCCCCTCCGTCGTGGTGGCCGACCTCGGGGCCGGCGAGGGCCTGATCTCCCAGCTCCTCGCCCGCAACGCCAAGCAGGTCTGGTGCATCGACAACTCGCCCCGGATGGTCGAGGTCGGCACCGAGCTCGCGAGGAAGAACGACCTGACCAACCTGACCTACAAGCTCGGCGACATCGAGGCGGTGCCGCTGCCCGACGAGTCGGTCGACCTCGCGATCCTCAGCCAGGCGCTGCACCATGCCCGGCACCCCCAGAAGGCGGTGGACGAGGCCTATCGGATCCTGCGGCCGGGCGGCCAGCTCCTGGTCCTCGAGCTGGCCGAGCATGACTTCGAGAAGGCGCGCGAGCTCTACGCCGACCTCTGGCTCGGGTTCCGGGAGAGCGCGCTCGACCAGTTCCTGAAGAAGGCGAAGTTCATCAAGATCGAGGTCACCCCGGTTTCCAAAGAGGCGGTCGAGCCTCACTTCGAGACCCTCCTCGCCACCGGCATCAAAGCTTAGGCGTCCCCCGCGATTCCGCGGCGCACCTGCGCCCAGAGGCGGCGCGCAAAGACCCGGTCGAGGGGCGCATGCCGGTTGAGGAGCCGGTACCAGATGGGGCCGTAGAGCATGTCCAGCACGACCTCGAGGTCGAGGCCGCGCCGCAGCCGGCCCTCGCGCACCCCGCGCTGCAAGAGCTGGCCTAGCACGCCGCGGCGGGCGGCGATCCAGCGGCGCCGGAACATCGCGCCGAAGGCGGCATCGCGCTGGGCCTCCGCCATCAGCGCCGCCATCGCCGGCCCGTCGCTGGTGGTCCGCAGGCGCCGGCAGGTGTCGGCCAGGAACCGTGCCAGCGCCGCCTCGAACGGGCCCACCGGCACGGCGACCTGGCGGGCGTGAGTGTGGACGTAGGCGTCGAGGATCAGGGCCGCCTTGGAGGGCCACCAGCGGTAGATGGTAGCCTTGCCCGCCCCCGCCCGGGCCGCGATCGACTCGATCGAGAGCCGGCCGTACCCCTCGGCGTCCAGGCCGGCCAGGGCCGCCCGGTAGATCGCGGCGTGGGCCCGCTCGCTCCGCCGCCGGGTCTTGCCCCCGGCGGTGCGGCGGCGGTGGCGGGCGAAGCTCGATTGGTCGGGTAGTTCCTTCATTTCGCCGTCTCCGGCTTGCATACGATACGCACCGTATCGTAGTATGAGTCAACTCTCCCCCATCCCCCATGAAAGGCCTCTACCTCGAATCCATCGGCCAGCCGCCCCGCCTGCATCCCAGCCTTCCCGAGCCCCGCCTGCGCGCCGGCGGCGTTATCGTCCGCATGCGGGCCGTGCCGGTCCTCTCCTACACCAAGGAGGTCCTCAGCGGGAAGCTGGGCTACCTCTTCCCCACCCCCCTGATCCCGGGCAATGCCGGGGTCGGGGTCGTGGAAAGCGTGGCCGACGACGTCTTCGGCCTCGTGCCCGGGCAGTGGGTGGCGGTCGACCCGCGGATCACGGCCCACGACAACGCCAAGCCCGATCAAGCCGACTGGGTGCTGATTGGCCTCACCGCCTCGACCCCGGCCTCCCAGCGCCTGCAGGCCCTCTGGGCGCAGGGCTCCTATGCCGAAAAGGCCTTGCTGCCGGCCGAGTGTCTGACCCCGCTGGACGCGCTGGCCGCGCTCCCGCCGGCCCGGCTCGCCCTGCTCTCCCGGATCGCCATCCCCTACGGCGGCCTGGTCCGCGGCGACCTGCGGCCGGGCCAGACCGTCGCGATCAACGGCGCGACCGGGGTCTTTGGCTCGAGCGCGGTCGTGGCGGCGCTCGCGCTGGGCGCCGCCCGCGTGCTCGCGGTGGGGCGGGACGCCCACGCCCTGGGCGCCCTGGCGGCCCTCGACCCGGCCCGCGTTGTCCCGTGCCCCCTCGGCTCGGGCCCGGTGGTTGAGCAGGCCGCCCGCCTGCGGGCCGCCGCCGGCCCCTGGGGCGTCGACCTCTACTTCGACATGCTGGGCCGAGCCGACGACCCCGACCCGATCCTGGCCGGCCTGGGGGCGCTCCGCCACCGCGGCACCGCCGTGCTCATGGGCGGCGTCCGCATCCCCATCCCCCTCTCCTATGCCGAGATCATGCACCGGGAGCTGACGATCATCGGAAACTTCATGTACCCGCGCGGCGCGCTGCGCGAGCTGGTCGCCCTCGCCGCCGCCAGGGTCCTGAACCTCGACGCCTTCGCCACTGCGACCTTTCCCCTCGAGGACTTTGCCGCGGCGTTCGACCGGGCCGAGACCGCCAAAGGGCTGGAGTCTGTCGCGCTGCTCATGTAGCGCCGCCCCCTACTCCATCTTCACGCGGTTGCGGTGGAACTGCTGGCACTTTGCCAGGATCTCCTTGGCCGAGCGCAGGGTCAGCACCTCGGCGGCGAGCTCGCGGGCATCCGCCATCTTCATTGCCCGGACGAGGAAGCGGACCGCCGGGATGGTCGAGGGCGACATGCTGAGGGAGTCGAAGCCCAGGCCGAGGAGCAGCGCGGCGAAGACCGGGTCCCCACCCATCTCACCGCAGATGCCCACCGAGGCGCCGGCGCGGTGGGCTTCGTCCACCACCCGCTTCAGGGTGCGCACCACCGCCGGGTGCGAGGGCTCATAGAGGTGGGCGATACGGTCGTTGCCCCGGTCGATCGCCAGCATGTATTGGATCAGGTCGTTGGTGCCGACGCTGAAGAAGTCGCTCTCCTGCGCGAGCACGTCGACGGTCTCGGCCGCGCTCGGGATCTCAATCATGGTTCCGACCTCGAGCCCCTCGTTGAACGGCTGCTTGCGGGCCCGCAGCTCCGCCTTGCACTCCTCCAGCACCGCGTTGGCCCGCGCCATCTCCTCCACCCCGCAGATCATCGGGTACATGAGCTTGGCGTTGCCGTAGTGGCTCGCCAGCAGCGCCGCCCGCAGCTGGTCCTTGAAGATCTCGGGGTTGTCGAGGCAGAAGCGGATCGCCCGGTACCCCATGAACGGGTTGTCCTCCTTCGGGAAGAGGTCGGGATTGGAGGCCATCGGCTTGTCGCCGCCCAAGTCCAGGGTGCGGATGATGACGGGGTGCGGGGCCGCGCCCTCGACCACCGCCTTGTAGGCCAGGAACTGCTCCTGCTCGCTCGGCATCCGTGCCGAGTTAAGGAAAAGGTACTCGGTGCGGAAGAGCCCGACGCCCTGGGCGAAGAACTCCTGCACCTGCGCCACCTCCTCCACCCGCTCGAGGTTGGCCATCAGCGTGACGTCGACCCCGTCGAGAGTGACGGCCTTCTGCCGGTTGGCGGCCAGGAGGCGGCTCTGGAACGACTTCTTCTGCGACTGGATCTTGCCGTAGCGGAAGAGCGTCTGCTCCGACGGATTCAGGATCACGAGGCCGTCGTAGCCGTCGACCAGCGCCCAATCGCCCGTCTTCACCCGCTTGGTCAGGTCGCGGACACCCACCACCGCCGGCACCTGCATCGAGCGGGCGACAATCACGGCGTGGCTGGTCTTGCTGCCGGAGTCGGTCACGATCGCCAGGCCGGAGCCGCGGTCGATGCCGGCCGAGTCCGACGGGCTCAGGTCATTGGCGACCACGATCCGGCGTTCCACCAGGCGGGACAGGCTGTTCTCGGCCTGGCCGAGGAGGTTTTGCAGCACCCGCTGGGCGACGTCGCGGATGTCGCCGGCGCGCTCCCGCAGGTATTCGTCATCGATCTCGGCGAAAGCCTGGATGTATTTTTTGGATACGTTGTCGAAGCAGGTCTCGATGTTGCGCCCGGTGGTCTCGAATTCGCGGATCGTCTCGGAGATCAGCGCCTGGTCCTCCAGCACCAGCAGGTGGGCGTCAAAGATCAGGGCTTCGTTCTTGCCGAGGTTCTTCTCCACCTCGTCCTGGATCTTGGCGATCTGCTGGCGGGTGACGAGGAGGGCCTTGTCAAAGCGCGCGATCTCGTCGATCCGCTTGTCCGGGTCCACCTGGTAGGACGGGATCTCGACCTCGCTCTGCAGGTAGACGAAGATCTGGCCATAGGCGATGCCCTGCGAGGCAGAGATGCCTTGCACGACGATTTCCTGCTTCGAGTTGGGTTCGGCGGCCATGGCGGGCGGCGCGGGCGGACGGGGGCCTCCACACGCGCCCCAATCACGCCGCGCCCGGGGGGCACGGTCAATGCGATTTACCGCGTAATCCCCGTCGGCGGGCCCCGCTCACGCCAGCCGGGTCTCGACCACAAAGGCAGACGGCCCCCAGGACTCGCGGATTTGCGCCTCCACCGGCCCGGCGTCCACGTCCTCGTGCAGTAGGGCAAAGCAGGCGCTGCCGCTCCCGCTCATGCGCGGCGCGAGACCGAAGCGGCCGCGGATCTGCTCCAAGAGGAGCGGAACCGCGGGGAACTTGGCAAAGACCGGCCGCTCCATCGTGTTGTAAAGGAGCGAGTCGATTGGCTCCCCCGCCCGTTCGAGCCAGGCGGAGAGCCGGGCCTCGGCCCCCGCGAGGGTGACGTAGGACTTCGGACCCTCCGCGGCCAGGCGCCCGTAGGCCCAGGGGGTCGGCACGGCGAAGCCCGGCTTGAAGACCAGCACCCGCATCCCGCGGATCCGGCCGTAGGCCTCCCTGGGCAGGGGCTCGATCCGCTCCCCGCGTCCCCGCATGATGACCGGCCCCGGGGCGAGGAAGAGCGGGCAATCGGACCCGACGGCCGCCGCCGCCTGCAGCAGGCCCTCGCGGTCGAGCAGCCCGCCGGAGAGCCCGTTCATCGCCCGGAGCGCCGCCACCGCGTCGGTGCTCGCCCCGCCCAGGCCGGCGCCGAAGGGTATTTTCTTCCTGATGGTGAAGTGGACCCCCTGCTGCCAGCCGGTGGCGACGGCAAAGGCGGCCGCCGCCTTGAGCACGAGGTTGGATCCGTCGGTCGGGACCCCCGGCTGGTCGCAGCTCACCGTCGAGGGCCCCGCAACCGGCTCGGCCTCGATCAGGTCCCCCCACGTGAGCGGCGCCGCGACCGAGACCAGGTTGTGGAAGGCGTCGGGCCGGCGCCCCGTGATCGCGAGAAAGAGGTTGATCTTCGCCGGGGCGGGATGGGATTGCATGCGGAGGAGCCGGCCCATCGTCCGGCAAAAGTGGCGCCACGGCCATTATTTTCCGAGTGACGGGCGCCCCCCGGAGCCGCAACCTCGTCGCCCCATGTCCCGCACCGCTGCCATCCTGCTCGCCGCCGGCGCCGGCAAGCGCATGCGCGGCGCGGTCCCGGACAAGGTCCTGGCGACGCTCGCCGGCCGCCCGGTGTTCGCCCACACCGCGGCGGCCTTCGCCGCCAGCGGCGTCGCCGACTTCTATGTGGTGGTCTACCGCGACCGCTCGCAGATGACCGCGCTCTCCGCCTACGCCCCCACCCCCGCCGTCCTGGTCAAGGGCGGCCGGGAGCGCCAGGACTCGGTGGCCGCGGCGCTCGCGGCCCTGCCCGCGAACATCGACTACGTCTTCATCCACGACTGCGCCCGGCCCCTCATCCGGCCCGAGCAGCTGGTGGCCCTCCACAAGGTCGTCCGCCGCGAGCGGGCGGTGGTGCTGGCGCACCGGGTGACCGACACGATCAAGAAGCTGCGCCGCACCGGGCGCCTGAAGACCATCGACCGCTCCCGGCTGTGGGCGATGGAGACCCCCCAGGTCTTCGCGCGGGACCTGATCGACGCGGCCTACGCCGCGGTGGCCAAGCGCAGCGAGACCGTGACCGACGACGCGGCCGCGGTCGAGCTCCTCGGGCAGCCCGTCGCGCTCCTCGAGAATCCGCACCCCAACCTCAAGCTCACCTCGCCGCAGGACCTGGCGCACCTCGAGTTCCTGCTGGCCCCCGACCGGTGAGCGGGTAAGACAGCACCATGTCCCTTCGCATCGGCCACGGGTACGACATCCACCGGACCGAGGCCGGCCGGCCGTTGGTCCTCGGCGGGGTCCGCTTCGAGTGCGCCTTCGGCCTGCTGGGCCACAGCGACGCCGACTGCGTGACCCACGCCATCTGCGACGCTTTTCTCGGCGCCGCGGGCCTGCCCGACATCGGCAACTTTTTTCCCGACACGGACCCCGCCTGGAAGGGGATCGATTCGCAGCTCCTGCTGCGCCGGGTGATCCAGGTGCTCCGCGAGGGCGGCTGGCAGCCCGTGAACCTCGACGCCACCATCCTGGCCGAGCGGCCCCGCATCTCGGGGCGCCTGGTGGAGATGAAGGCGGCGCTCGCCGCCTCGACCGGGCTGCCGTCGACCGCCATCGGGATCAAGGCCACGACCAACGAGGGCGTGGGCGACCTCGGCCGCGGCCTGGCGATCGCCGCGCACGCCGTGGCGCTGATCACGAGCGCATGAAGGTTCTGCGCGGGGTCGCCGGGGCGCTGGCCCTCGCCCTTCTGGGCTCCGCCGGGTGCTCGCGCTCGACCAATGTGCAGCGCGGCGACGCCTCCCAGGTGCTGCACCGCGGGATCGGCCCGGACCTGGCCGACCTGGACCCGCACCTGGCGACCCAGACCTCGTACTACACCGTCCTGTCGGCCCTCCTCGAAGGGCTGGTGGCGGAGGATCCGGTCGACCTCCACCCCGTCCCGGGGGTCGCGGAGCGCTGGGAAGTGTCCCCGGACGGCCTCACCTATACCTTCCACCTGCGCGCAGCGGCCCGCTGGTCCGACGGGAAGGCGGTCACCGCCGCGGACTTCATCGGCTCCTGGCAGCGGATGCTGACGCCCGCGCTCGCCGCCGCCAATGCCAGCCAGCTCTACATCATCCAGGGGGCGGAAGCCTTCAACCGGGGCGACGGTTCGTTCGCCCAGGTCGGCCTCCGCGCCCCCGACGCCCGCACCCTCGTGGTCCAGCTCGAGCACCCCGCGCCGTGGTTCCTCTCGGTCCTCGGCGAACCGGCCTGGCTGCCGGTGCCCCTCGCCGCGATCGCGCGCGCCGGGAGCCTCACCGCCAGGGAGAACCGGTGGGCCTCGCCCGAGCGCTGGGTCGGCAACGGCCCGTTCGTCCTCGCGTCGTGGCACCACGGCCAGGAGATTGTCGTCACCCGGTCGACCACCTACTGGGACGAGGGGCAGGTCCGACTGCGGGAGATCCACTTCCATGCCTTCGACTCGATCGACGCAGAGGAGCGGGCCTTCCGGGCCGGGCAGCTGCATCTGACCGAGACCATCCCGCCCGCCAAGGTCGACGGCTACCGCCGGGACACGCCCGAACTGCTGCGGGTCGACCCGCTGCTCGGCACCTTTTTCCTCCGGGTGAACGTGCGGCGGCCGGCATTGAACGACGCCCGCATCCGCCTCGCCCTGTCGCTGGCGGTCGACCGGACCGCCCTCGCGGAGCGGGTCCTGCGGGGCGGCCAGGCGCCCGCCTTCGCCTTCACGCCCCCGGGCCTGGGCGGCTACGCGCCGGTGCCCCTGGAGCACGGCCAGGCCGAGCGGGCCCGCCGCCTCCTGGCCGACGCCGGCCACGCCGGCGGTGAGGGGCTGCCGTCCTTCGCGCTCCTCTACAACACTTCCGAGAGCAACCGGGTGATCGCCGAGGCCCTGCAGGAGATGTGGCGGCGGGAGCTCGGGCTGCGGGTCAACCTGGTCAACCAGGACCTGAAGAGCACCGAGGAGGCGCGCACCACCGGTGCCTACGAGCTGGTGCGCTCCTCCGAGATCGCCGACTATGCCGACCCCTCGGCCTTCCTCGACGTCTGGCGGAGTGACAGCAGCAACAACTTCACGGGCTGGAAGAACCCCGACTACGACAGCCTGCTCTTCACGGCCGCCCGCACCCCCGAGGCCGCGGCCCGCAACGCCCTCTATGCGAGGGCCGAGTCGATCCTGCTCGCCGAGGCGCCCGTGATCCCCCTCTACCATTACACCCACGTCTTCCTGATCCGCCCATCGGTGCAGGGCTGGCACCCCACCCTCCTCGATCACCATCCCTACAAGGCGGTATGGCTCCAGCCGGAATAGGGCCGGCCGATTGACACCTGGCCGGGGATGGGGCATCGAGCTTCCTGCCCCTGCGGCGGCCCGCCGATCGTCGGCGCGGCCGCGACACTCCCCATGTCCCTGCTGAACTTTCGCCCCGGCCTCCTGGTCCTGCCGGCGCTCCTCCTCGCGGTTCCCGCGCGCGCCGGCACCCTGGTTCCGAACACCCTGCGCTGCGAGCGGCGGCTGGACCCGCAGGGCCTCGGCGAGACCGCGCCGCGCCTCGGCTGGATCCTGACGGCCGCTCCGGCGGGCGCGCGGGACTTGCGACAGTCCGCCTATGAAATCCTGGTCGCCACCTCCCCCGACCTCCTGGTCCCGGGGCAGGCCGACCTGTGGGACAGCGGCCGGACGGAGTCGGACCACACCCAGAATATCGCCTACTCCGGCCGCGCCCTCACCTCCCGCCTGCAGTGCTGGTGGAAGGTCGGGACCTGGGACCGGGCCGGCGCGGTGGAATGGAGTCCGCCCGCGCGCTGGAGCATGGGCCTGCTCGCGGCCGGCGATTGGCAGGCCGCGTGGATCGGCCACGACACGCCGGCGCCCGACGACGGCAGCACGGTGTCCGCCGACCAGTACGAGCGTCTGGCCAGCTACTCGTGGATGCGGTCGCCCCAGGCCGCCTCCCGCACCCAGCCGCTGTCGCTCTGGGTCCGGCGCGTCTTCCAGGTCCCGTCCGAGTTTCACCTCGCGCGCGCCCTCTTCACGGTCGTGCCCGACCAGGTCGCCACCGTGACCGTGAACGGCCAGCTGGCCGGGACGGCCACGCGGTGGGAGCGCGCGCGGCCCCTCGACGTCACCGCCCTCATTCGTCCCGGTCCCAATGCGCTTGGCCTGAAGATCGTCCAGGAGGACGGCTACCCTCCGGCCGCGCTCGGCGAGCTCGAACTCACCTTCGCGGACGCCGCGCCGGTGCGCCTGGCCGTCGACGGAAGCTGGCAGTCGAGCGCGGAGGCGCCCCCGGCGGGCTGGGACCTGGCCGCCTATGACGACCACGTCTGGCAGTCCCTCGAGCTGATCTCCGGCAAGGCCACGCCGTGGGGCAGCCCGCAGAACGCGACCAAGTACCTGCCGCCCGCCCCCTTCCTCCGGCGGGAGTTCACGGTCACGAAGCCGGTCCGGCGCGCCACTGTTTATGCCACGGCGCTCGGGCTCTATGAGCTGCACCTGAACGGCGGCCGAGTGGGCGCGGATTTCCTCACCCCCGGCTGGACCGACTACGGCCACCGGGTCGACTACCAGACCTACGACGTCACCGCCGCGGTGCGGCCGGGGACCAACGCGATCGGAGCCATCCTGGGTGACGGCTGGTTTGCCGGCACCGCCGCCTACACCGGGCGGCGCAGCATCTACGGCGGCTATCCCCGCCTGCGCGCCCAGCTGGAGATCGACTACCAGGACGGCACCCGCGACATCGTGGCCACCGACGCCCGCTGGCGGGCCTGGGCGGGGCCCATCCGCTACGACGACCTGTACCAGGGCTACGCCTATGACGGCCGGCTGGCCGCGCCCGGTTGGTCAAAGCCGGGATTCGACGACTCGGCCTGGACCCCCGCGGAAGCGGGACTGCGGGCGATCCCGGGCAGCGCCGCGCCGCTGCGCACCAACTTTGTCGTGCAGGCCGCGACCATCGAGCCGGTGCGGGCGAGCGCGTTCCTGCCTGCCCGCGCCGTCACGTCGCCGGCCCCCGGCGTCTACGTCGCGGACCTCGGCCAGAACATGGTCGGCTGGGCACGCCTGCGGGTCCGGGGACCGCGCGGGCGCCAGGTCACGGTCCGACATGGCGAGATGCTGAACCCGAACGGCACCGTCTACACCTCCAACCTCCGGGGCGCCGCCGCCACCGACATCTACTGGCTGGCCGGAGATGGCCTGGAGACCCTGGAGCCCCGCTTCACCTTCCACGGCTTCCGCTACGTCGAGGTCACCGGCCTCGACGCGGCGCCGGCCCTGGCCGACATCACCGGCGTCGTCGTCCAGAGCCAGCTCGAGCGCACCGGCGATTTCTCCTGCTCGAATCCGGAGGTCAATCGCCTGTTCCAGAACATCATCTGGGGCCAACGCGGCAACTACCTGGAGGTGCCGACCGACTGCCCGCAGCGCGACGAGCGGCTGGGCTGGACCGGCGACACCCAGTTCTTCGCCCGCACCGGCAGCTACAACTTTGACGTGGATAACTTCCTGGAGCGCTGGCTAGTGACGATCGCCACCGATGAACAGGGCGACGACGGGACCTTCCCCGACGTGGCTCCGACGGTCGGCAACACTCCCCACGCCGTCACCGCCTGGGGCGACGCCGCCCTGGTCTGCACTTACACCCTCTGGAAGGTCTACGACGACACCCGCGTCGTCGACCGGCACTTTGACCAGCTGGCCCGCTACGTCGGCTGGCTCCAGGCCCACGCCAACCACAACATCATCCGGGTGGGCGGCTACGGGGACTGGCTCAACAAGGGCGGCGGCGCCAAGACCGAGGTGATGGACACGGCCTACTACGCCTACCTCTGCGGGCTCATGGCGGACATGGCCCGCGCCACCCACCGGACGGCAAGCGCGGACTACTATGCCGACCTGCAGCGGCAGGTGACGGCCTCGTTCCGGACTGCCTTCGTCCAGTCCGACGGCAGCATCCTCGACAGCAGCCAGACCGGCTACGCGCTCGCGTTCACGATGGGGCTGCTCCCCGGGGAGCTGAAGGCCCGCGCCGCCGACAAGTTCGTGGGCGAGATCGCCTCCCGCAACTGGCACCTCGCCACCGGCTTCATCGGGACCCCCCGGCTGCTGCCGGCCCTCCATGCCGCGGGCCGCGATGATGTCGCCTACCGCCTGCTCCTGCAGGACACCTACCCCTCCTGGCTCTTCCAGGTCCGGCAGGGGGCCACCACCATGTGGGAGCGGTGGGACGGCTGGACCCCGGACAACGGGTTCCAGACGATCGACATGAACTCGTTCAACCATTACGCCTTCGGGTCGGTCGGCGAATACCTCTACCGCTTCGTGGCGGGGATCGACACCGACGGGCCCGGCTTCCGCCGGATCACCATCGCCCCGGAACCGCGGGCCGGACTCACCCAGGCCCGCGCCTCCTTCGAGTCTCCGTCCGGCCCGATTGCCAGCGCCTGGGAGACATCCGCCGGCCGGGTGCGGCTCGATGTCACGATCCCCGCCAACGCCTCCGCCGCGGTCCGGGTGCCGACCTCCGACCCCGGGTCGGTGACCGAGGGCGGCCGCCCCGCGACCGGCGGCACCGCGCAGCCGGGCGCGGTCCTGTTCCAAATCGGGAGCGGGACCTACCGCTTCGAGGCGGCGCTGCCCTCCCCCTAGCGCTTCCCGCTTGGCACCGCCCGCAAGCTGTGCATTAACGCCCAAGTGAATTATCGGACCAAGGCGGAGTTCTTCATCCAGGGCATCACCCAGGGCTTCGTCGAGGCCGCGGAGGTCATCGCTTGGAGCGACGAGGTGGTCGCCGCCGCGCCCAAGACCGAGGACTGGATGCTCGAGATCTCCAGCTGCGGCCCGGACGACCGGATGGCCGTTCTCGGTCACCTGAACACGATCAAGGGCGACGCCGACCCGGTGGAACTCGCCGCCCTGCTCCAGGCCCGCGGGGTCGCCTGAGGCGCGCGGGGGCTTGCGTTGGCGCGCGCGGGCCCCAGCGTGGGACCATGTGCAAAGTGCTTTCCGTCGCCGCGCTGGCCGGCGGCCTCTGGCTCGTCTACCTCGGCTATGAGCTGCAGGAATCCCTCGCCGGTTCCACCGAGAACACCGTCGCGCGGATTGGCCAGAAGGTCGACGGCAATGCCCACGTGACCGAGGCGAACGAGTACTACCTCATCGGGGCCGGCCTGGCCGTGGCCGGCGTGGTCGGGCTCGGGATCTTCAGGAAGTAGGCGGCCCGCGCCGGCGCCAGTCCCGCAGGGCCACGCCGGTCGCCGACGCCGCGCAGGCCTCGATCGCCGTCCCGTTGCCGGCATAGACCAGCTCGCCACCGTCGCGACCGCCGCCGGGCCCCAGGTCGACGATCCAGTCGGCCAGGTTGATGACGTCGAGGTTGTGCTCGATCACCAGCACCGTGTTGCCGGCGTCGCGGAGGCGGAAAAGCAGGTCCATCAGCCGCTGGACGTCGACCCAGTGGAGGCCGGTGGTGGGCTCGTCCAGGATGTAGAGCGTCGGGCCCTGCTGGCGCTTGCTGAGCTCGAGCGAGAGCTTGAGGCGCTGGGCCTCGCCCCCGGACAGCGTGACGGCCGACTGGCCGAGGGCCAGGTAGCCGAGGCCCACCTCGTCCAGCGTCTGGAGCTTGTCGAGCACCCGCGGAATGTTGCGGAAGAGCTGGATCGCCTCCCGGACGCTGAGGTCGAGCACGTCGGCGATCGACTTGCCGTGGAAGAGGATCTCGAGCGTCTCGCGGTTGAAGCGGCGGCCGCCGCAGCTCGGGCACGGGGCGTAGGCGTCGGCCATGAACTGCATGTCGAGCTTGATCACGCCATCACCCTGGCAGCGCTCGCACCGCCCGCCGCGGACGTTGAAAGAGAAGCGGCTGGCCTTGTACCCGCGCACCTTGGCGAGCGGGACCTGCGCGAACAGGTCGCGCAGGAGGTCGAGCAGCCCGACGAAGGTCGCCGGGTTGGAGCGCGGGCTGCGGCCAATCGGGTCCTGGTCCACCTGCACCAGCTTGTCGAAGAAGTCCAGGTTCTCGATCGCCCGGTGCTTGCCGGGGATCGATTTGGCCTTGTTGAGCCGGCGCGCGGCCGCCGCCGCCAGAATATCGTTCACCAGCGTGCTCTTGCCCGACCCGGACACCCCCGTCACGCAGGTGAGGAGGCCCACCGGGAAGCGGACATCGATCCCGCGCAGGTTATGCTCGCGGGCCTCGCGGACCGTCAGCCAAGCGCCATCGGGCTTCTTGGCGGCGGCGTCCCGGTGCACCGACATCCGGCGCGCCAGAAAAGGGCCCGTCGGCGATACCCGCGCCGGCTGGGCGGCGCAGGCTTCCGGCGTGCCCTGGAAAAGCAGCCGGCCGCCCTCCGGGCCGGCGCCGGGCCCGAGCTCGATGATCTCGTCGGCGGCGCGCATCGTCTCCTCGTCATGCTCGACCACGAGGACCGTGTTGCCCCGGTCGCGGAGCCCGCGCAGCTGGGCGAGCAGGCGCTCGTTGTCCTTCGGGTGGAGTCCGATGCTGGGCTCGTCGAGGACGTAGATGACCCCGATGAGGCCCATGCCGAGCTGGGTGGCCAGGCGGACCCGCTGGGCCTCCCCGCCGGACAGGCTCGCGTAGTCCCGGTCAAGGGTCAGGTAGCCGAGTCCCGTGTCCAGGAGGAAGCGGAGGCGCTGCTCGATGCCGACCACGACCTCGCGCAGGGCCTCGGCGACGCCGAGGCCGCGGACGAGTCCGCCGGCGAAGGCGTGGGCCGCGGCGATGTCCATCGCCATGAAGGCCGGGAAGCCGAGCGCGGTCTCCGCCGCCTCAACCCGCACGGCCGCGCTCCGGCGGTTGAGCCGGGAGCCGCCGCACTCCGGGCAAGGGCCCGCGACCATGAAGGTGGACAGCCGGGCCTGGAAGCCCTCGCTCGCCGTGTCGCGGAAGCTCTGCTCGACGTCGGGCAGGATCCCCGCGAACGGCATCGCCCGGGCCTCGCGCATGCGCCGCAGCTTGAAGGAGAACAGGCGCTCGCCGGTCCCGTGCAGCAGCGCCTCGCGCGTCTTCTCGGGCAGGTCCTTCCACGGCGTCTCCGGTTCGAAGGGCAGCTGCTCGGCCAGCTGCTTCAGAATCGCGTTGTGCTTGATGATAAGATTCTTGCCTCCGATCCGCCAGGGCTTGATCGCGCCCCCGCGGATGGACTTGGACGGGTCCGGGATGACCAGCTCGGCGACGGGCCGCAGCTTGCGCCCGAGTCCCCCGCATTCCGGGCAGGCGCCCTCGGCATGGTTGAAGGAGAAGTGCCGCGGGGTGAGGCGCTCAAACACATCCCCGCAGATGTCACAGGCCAGGTGCTGGCTGAGCCCCAGCTCCCGCCACGGGGCGTCGGCCGCCTTTTGGGCGAGGATGAAAGCGCGGTCGCCGCCCTCCCGAAAAGCCAGCTCGAGGGAATCGGCGATCCGGCTGCGGTGCTCGGCCCCCGCCACCAGGCGGTCGACGACCACGTCGACCGCGATCTCCGTGGTGCCGGTCGGAATCAGGTTCGCCTCATCCAGCTCCCGCACGGTGCCGCCGAGGCGCACCCGCTGGAAGCCGCGCTGGCGCAGGCGCGGCAATTCGTCGCGCAGCACGCTCGGCTTCGCCCGCAGGACGGGCGCGAGGATCATGATCCGCTCGCCCGGGCACCAGGCGAGGACGCGGGCGACGTTGTCGTCCAGGGAGCGCCGGACGACCCGGCCCCCGTCCTTGGGGCAGTACTGCGTGCCGGCGAGCGCCCAGAGCAGGCGCGAGTAGTCCGAGACCTCCGTCACGGTGGCGATGGTCGTCCGCGGCGACACGCCGCCCCGGCGCTGCTCGATCGCCAGCACCGGCGAGAGCCCGTGGATGAAGTCGACGTCGGGTCGCTTCAACTGGTCCAGCACCTGCCGGGCCTGGGTCGACAGGCTCTCCATGTACTTGCGGTAGCCCTCGGCATAGACGGTGTCGAAAGCGAGGGACGATTTCCCGGATCCGCTGGGCCCGGTCACGACCACGAGCTTCCCCCGGGGAATCCGGAGGTCCAAGTTCTTTAGGTTGTGCTCGCGGGCACCTTTGATGTGGATGTGGGTAGCCGCCTCCATGATCGCAAACCT
>Ga0302314_10003649_pt1 | contig 28333 bp, 17 predicted proteins | sample III_Palsa_N2_3_FD_200533 | JGI IMG/M metagenome (GOLD analysis project Ga0302314, IMG submission 200533) | Peat permafrost microbial communities from Stordalen Mire near Abisko, Sweden - III_Palsa_N2_3 | ecosystem: Environmental > Terrestrial > Soil > Palsa > Peat permafrost | place: Sweden...
TGGCGCTCGACCGCAACTTCGTCACCTGCAACGTGTTCGGCTTCTTCATCGGCCTGTTCCTGTTCTCGACCATGGCGCTGATGCCGCCGGTGATGCAGGGGCTGATGGGCTATTCGGTGTTCGGCGCGGGTCTGGTGATGATGCCGCGCGGCCTGGGTTCGTTTGTCGCCATGTTCATCGTCGGCCGGCTGGTCGGCAAGGTGGACACGCGGCTGATCCTCGCGGTCGGGCTGTCGCTGTGCAGCATCGCTCTGCTGCAGATGACCCATTTCTCTCTGACGATGGACTCGATGCCGTTCGTCACGTCGGGTGTGATCCAGGGGCTGGGGATCGGGCTGCTGTTCGTGCCGCTTAGCGTCACGGCGTTCGCGACCTTGTCGCCCGAGCTGCGCTCCGAGGGCACGTCGGTCTACACCCTGATCCGCAACCTCGGCTCCAGCGTCGGGATTTCGGTGATGCAGGCGATGGACACTCAGCAAACCGCGGTCTCGCATTCCGACATGGCCGCTCAGGTGCAGCCCGGAAACCCGGTGTTCATGTCGGGCGTAGGGTCGATCGACCTCGACGCGCTTAACAACGAGATCACCCGTCAGGCGGCGATGGTCGGGCTGATCGATGTATTCAAACTGATGCTGGTGATGACCATCATGGTCTTCCCGCTGCTTCTGATCATGCGCAAGCCGAAGGCCCCAGCCGGCCCGGCGGAGGTTGTCGTTGACTAGCAAGACCCCGTTCATCGCTATCCTGCTGGCGGCCACGGCGCTGACGGCGTGCAAGGCGGTCGGGCCCAACTTCGCCCCGCCCGCCGCGCCGACGACCAGCGGCTATCTGATGCGGGGCGACGCGCCGAACGGCTTTGCGCGGCTCAGCGCCGAAGGCCGGCCGGCCGGCGCTTGGTGGAAATCGTTCGGTTCGGCCGACCTCGACCGGGTGATGGACCAGGCGCTGGCCGGCAATCCGGACGTCAACGCCGCGAACGCCTCGCTGGAGCGGCTGCGACAGGAAGCGGCGGCCGTGCGCGGCGCACAGCAGCCTCAGGTCGGCGTCAACGCCGGCATTCTGGGCGAACGGATCAACATCGCCTCGCTCGGCTTCGCCGGCTTCCCCAATCCGACCCTAGGGCTTTATTCGATCGGCGGCACGGTGAACTATGACGCCGACCTGTTCGGCGGCCTGCGCCGCAATTCCGAAGCCGCGGCGGCCAATGCCGAGAACCAGGCGCGCCGGGCCGACGCGGCTTATCTGACGCTGACCGGCCAAACCGCGATGGCGGCGGTGCAGATCGCCACCATCCGCGCCGAGATCAGCGCCGCCTATCAGGCCATCGATGAGGACAAACACACCATCGACCTGATCCGTCAGGCCGAGGCCGCGGGCGGCGAGCCGGCGTCCGCCACCGTCAGCCCCAAGGCGCAACTCGCCGAGGACGAGGCGGTGCTGCCGCCGCTGCAGCAGCAGCTGGCGCAAGCCCGTCACCAGCTGGCCCAGCTGGTCGGGCAGGCCCCCGCCGATTGGACCGCGCCGGACTTCGACCTCGCCAGCTTCACCGCGCCCGCCGAGGTTCCGGTCAGCCTGCCGTCCAGCCTGGTGCGACGCCGGCCGGATATCCTGGCGGCCGAGGCCCAAGTGCACGTCGCGGTGGCGCAGCTCGGCGTTGCCACCGCCGCTCTCTATCCGGACCTTAAGCTGACGGCGAATATCACCCAGACGGCGATCCCGCCGGCGAACCTGCTCAGCTATGGCGCCAGCGGCTGGCAGTTGGCGGCGGGCCTGACCCAGCCGATCTGGGACGGCGGCACGCTGAAGGCCAACAAGCGCGCGGCTCAGGCGGCGGCCAACGAGGCGCTGATCCGCTATCACGGCACGGTGGTCGCCGCCTTCACCCAGGTGGCCGACGTGATGTCGGCGATCACCCAGGACGACGCCGAACTCGCGGCGCTGGCCAGGTCCGAGGCGGTCGCTGAAACCGCGCTGCGCGACGACCAGAACGCATTCCGGCTCGGCGGCGGCGCGCTGCTGCCGATCCTGGACGACCAGCGCCGACTGCAGATCGCCCGCCGCAACACCGCCGCGTCCCAAGGCCGCCGCATCGCCGACATCGCCCAGCTCTACGTCGCGACGGCGGCCGACTGGCGGGACATGAAGAGCTAGCAGCTCACCCGCTCTTCCGCCCGTTTCCCACTCTGACCGTCATGGCCGGGCGTCAGTCCCGGCCACCCAGGCACACGGAACCCACCGTGGCCGTGCTGAGCACGGCCACCCACCGGTTCGCGTGCATGGGTCGCCGGGACAAAGCCCGGCGATGACGGACGGAGAGGGGAGTGGCGGCGCAAGATAGCTCCCCAAGCGCCTGCCGTGACCGCTGACGGGCATTCGGGCGCCATGCGCTACCCGAATACCCCCAGCGCCACTCGCGAGAAAAACCTCGCCTTACGCGCTGATTTTTGCGGCCCGCTATTTCCCGTTCAGCTCGGAGTCGTTCCAGCCGCCGCCCAGGGCCACGATCAGGTCGACCGTTGTCGTGAGGCGGCTGGCTTCGATCTGGAGCTCGGCGTTGCGGGCGGTGTAGTCCTGGGCCTGGGCCACGACCACGCTGGTGTAGTCGATGGTGCCGGCCCGGTACTGGTTCTGCACGATGCGCAGGTCCTGGTCGGCGGAGACGACCGCGGCCTTCAGCTCGGGCTGCTCCTGGGCCAGCACCCGCTGGGCGGCGAGGTTGTCCTCCACCTGGCCGAACGCGGTCAGCACGGCCTGGCGGTAGTTGGCGACCGCCTCGTCATAGGTGGCCTTGGCGTTCTGCACCTGGGCGTGGGTCAGGCCGCCGTTGAACAGGGTCTCGACCGCCGAGCCGCCGACGCTCCAGAAGAAGGTCGACGGGCTGAACAGCGAGGCGATCTTGGTGGCCTCGGTGCCGCCTTCGCCGGTCAGCGAGATGTCGGGGTAGTAGCCGGCGACGGCGACGCCGATCTCGGCGCTGGCCGCCGCCGCCAGCCGCTCGGAGGCGGCGATGTCCGGGCGCCGCTGCAGCAGCACCGACGGCACGCCGGGCGGAATGCCGACCGGTTGCAGCGTCCAGGGCGTCGGCGCGATGGTCACGTCGGCCGGGGCCTGGCCGACCAGGATCGCGATCGCGTGCTCCATCTGCGCCCGCTGCTGGCCGAGCGCGATCTCGGCCGCCTTGGCGTTGTGCAGCTGGGTCTCGGCCGCATCGACGTCGCTCAGCGCCGAAACGCCGGCGTTGTACTTGTTGCGGGTGACGTCGAGGGACTCCTGGTAGGACTTCACCGTCGCCTCGTCCAAGCGTGTCTCTTCGTCGAGCATCCGCAAGCTGATGTAGTCGGCCGCGAGCTCCATCTGCATCGAGAGGCGGGTGTTGACGATGTCCGCGGCGAACGACTGGGAGTTGGCCTTGGCGTTCTCGACCTCCCGGCGCACCTTGCCCCAGATGTCCGGCTCCCAGGTGGCGCCGAGTTGCAGCGAATAGTCGGCGCTGCGCGAGGTGGGCGCCGACACGCTGGTCCCGGTTCCGGTGGTCGAGCCGCCGCCGGTGGTCGTCCCTCCGCCGGTCGTTGTCCCGCCGCCGGTGGTGGTCCCGCCGCCGGTGGTGATGATGGTGCTGCCCGTGCTGCCGCTGCCGCCGTGAGAGTAGCTGGCCGATCCGGTGCCGATCAGGGTCGGAAAGAACGCCGCGCGCTGTTCGGCGACCAGGGCCCGCGCCGCCGCGTAGGCCGCTTGCGCCGCCTTCAGGCTCTGGTTCGAGGTCCGCACCCTTTGTTCCAGGTCGGTGAGCACCGGATCGTTGAACACGGTCCACCAGTCGGCGCGCTCGGCGGCGTCGGACGGGTTGGCCGGGCTGAAACCGGCGATCTCCTTGTAGGCGCCGCTCGCCGGCGTCGGGACGGTCGGCCGGTGATAGTTCGGACCGACCTCACAGGCGCTGAGCGCCGTGGCGGCGAGGAGCAGGGGGGCGAGGCGGAGGCGGGACGTTTTCATGGGCATGATCGCTTACTCTTATTCGGCCGGCAGAGGGTGCGCCGCGGGGCTTGGGCCCATGCGGCGCCGAGGCTCGCGCCGGCGGAAGCTGTCGAGATAGAGGTAGACCACCGGGGTGGTCAAAAGGGTGATGACCTGGCTGACCAGAAGGCCGCCGATCACGGTGATGCCGAGCGGGGTGCGCAACTCGGCGCCTTCGCCCCAGCCGATCGCCAGCGGCACCGCGCCCAGCAGGGCGGCGAAGGTGGTCATCATGATCGGCCGAAAGCGGGTGAGGGCGGCCTGGCGGATCGCCTCGCGGGGTTCGAGGCCGTGCTCTCGTTCGGCCACCAGGGCGAAGTCGATCATCATGATCGCGTTCTTCTTCACGATCCCGATCAGCAGGATGATGCCGATGAAGGCGATCAGCGAGAACTCGATCTTGAACACGATCAGGGCGATGAAGGCGCCGACGCCGGCGGAGGGCAGGGTGGAGAGCACCGTCAGCGGGTGGATGTAGCTCTCGTAGAGGATGCCGAGCACCAGGTAGATCGCCACGATCGCGGCGACGATCAGCGGCAGCAGGGTGCCGAGCAGCTGCTGGAACGCCAGCGCGTTGCCGGCGTACTTGCCGTGGATCGTCGCGGGCAGGCCAATCGACGCCTGCGCGGCCTGGATCGCCGTCGTGGCGTCGCTGAGCGATTGTCCCTCGGCGAGGTTGAACGAGATGGTGGTCGCCGGCTGGGTGTCCTGGTGATTGACCGAGGTCGGCGTCGAGGAGTCGGCCCAGCTGGCAAAGGCGGAAAGCGGCACCTCGGACTCGGTGGTGCTGGAGACCGCGACGCCGGTCGAGGCGGCTCTGGCCGGCGGAGCGCTGGGCCCCGAGACTGCGGTGGCGGCGGTCGCCGCCCCGGCGGCCGGGGCGTTGGTCACCGCGCCGAAGCCGCCCGTGCCGGCGGCGTAGGCCTTGGTCAGCGAGGTCACGTTGGCGACCGGCGCATTGACCAGGCCCTGTGAGGTCAGGCCCTGCGCGGTGGTTAGCTGGGTCACGTTGGCGGCCGGGATGGCGATGCCGATCGGGGTCTGGCCCACCGCGGCCGGGCTGACCGGCGCCGGCGAGCCACGGCCCGACGAGACGTAGACCTTGTTCAGCACGGTCGGGTCCTGGCCGAACTCGGGCGCCACCTCCATCACCACGTGGTACTGGTTGACGTCCTCGTAGATGTTCGACACGTCGCGCTGGCCGAAGGCGTCGTAGAGCACGTTGTCGATCGAGGTGTTGCTGAGCCCAAGCCCGGCGGCCTTGTCCTGGTCGACGGTGACGAAGCTCTGCAGGCCATGGTCCTGCTGGTCGCTGTTGACGTCCTCGAGCTCCCATTGCGAGTTCATCGCGACGGTGAGCTTGGTGGCCCAGGTCTTCAGGTCCGCGAGATTGTCGGCCTCGAGCGTGTACTGGTAGCTGGCGTTGGACTGGCGTCCGCCGATGCGCAGATCCTGCACCGGGGCCATGAACAGGCTGGCCCCGGTCACCCGGGCCAGCTTCGGGCGCAGCGCCGCGATCACGTCCTCGGCGCTGCGCTTGCGCTCCGACTTCGGCTTCAGGGTGGTGATCATGAAGGCGCTCGCCCCGCCGCGGCCGCCGCCGCCGACGAAGGCGACGACGGTCTGCACGTCCGGATCGTCGCCGATGATCTTCACGAACTGCGCGAGCCGCGTCTTGGTGATCTGGAACGAGCTGGACTGGTCGGCCTGCAGGCCGCCGATCATCTGGCCGGTGTCCTCCTCGGGGAAGAACCCCTTCGGGACGATGGTGTAGAGGTAGAAGTTGAGCGCGATGGTGGCGACCAGCACCACCAGGATGATCGGGCCGTTGTCGAGCGAGAAGTCCAGCGCCCGCTCGTAGATGCGGCGCATCCAGCTCACGCTGCCTTCGGAAAAGCGCGCGAACCAGTTGCGCTCGGCCAGGGGCTTCGGCTTGCCGACCAGGTAGGCGGCCATCATCGGCGTGGTGGTCAGCGACACCGCCAGCGAGATCAGCACCGCCACCGAGAGGGTGATCGCGAACTCGCGGAAGATGCGGCCGTAGATGCCGCCCATCAGCAGGATCGGCAGGAACACGGCGATCAGCGAGATGCTGATCGAGAGCACGGTGAAGCCCACCTCCTGCGCGCCCTTCAGCGCCGCCTCGAACCGGCCCATGCCCTCCTCGACGTGGCGGGTGACGTTTTCAAGCACGACGATGGCGTCGTCCACGACGAAGCCGGTCGAGATGGTGAGGGCCATCAGCGACAGGTTGTCGAGCGAGAAGCCGAGTAGGAACATCACCCCCAGGGTGCCGAGCAGCGAGACGGTCACCGCGACGCTGGGGATCAGGATCGCCTTGCCGTTCATCAGGAAGAACGCGACGACCGCCACCACCAGGGCGATGGCGATGATCACCGTGCGCTCCACGTCGGCGAGCGAGGCGCGGATGGTGTTGGTGCGGTCGGTCGCCACGGTCATCTTGATGTCTTGCGGCAGGGCGGCCTGCACCGCCGGCAGTCGCGCCTTCACCTGATCGACGGTGGAGATGATGTTGGCGCCGGGCTGACGGCTGACCGTGACGATCACCGCGTTGGAAGTGACCGGCTTGCCCTTCGGTTTGTTGACGAACAGGCCGAGGTTGTGGACGTCCTCGACGCTGTCCACCACCTGCGCGATGTCGGACAACCGCACCGCCGAGCCGTTGCGGTAGGCGATCAGCAGCGGCGCATAGTCGGCGGCCTTGGTGCCGGCGTCGTTGGTGTAGACCTGTAGCCTGAGGGCCCCGTCGTCGATCACGCCCTTGGGCCGGTTGGCGTTGGCCGAGGCGAGGGCGGCGCGCACGTCTTCCAGGCCGATGCCGTAGTGCGCCAGCTGCAGCGGATTGAGCTCGACCCGCACGGCCGGCAGCGAGGCGCCGCCGACCTCGACGTCGCCGACGCCTTTCACCTGGCTCAACTGCTGCTGCACGATGTTGGAGGCGGTGTCGTAGATCTGGCCGGGGGTCTTGGTCGGCGATGTCAGCGCCAGCACCAGGATCGGTGCGTCGGCCGGGTTCACCTTGCGATAGGTGGGATTGGTCTTCAGCGTCGCCGGCAGATCGATCCGGGCGGCGTTGATGGCCGCCTGCACGTCGCGGGCGGCGCCGTCGATATTGCGGTCTAGATCGAACTGCAGGGTGATGTTGGCCGAGCCGACCCGGCTCGACGAGGTCATTTCGGTGACGTCGGCGATCAGGCCGAGGTGGCGCTCGAGCGGGGTCGCCACGCTGGTGGCCATGGTCTCGGGGCTGGCGCCCGGCAGCTGCGCCTGCACCGAGATGGTCGGCGAATCGACTTGCGGCAGTGGCGAGACCGGCAGGTTGAAGAACGCGCCGATCCCGGCCAGCGCCAGGCCGATGGTCAGCAGCACCGTGCCGATCGGCCGGCGGACGAAGGGGGCCGAAAGGTTCATCCGGCCGGGCCGCCTTCGGGCGCCGCCTCGTCCAGCGCCGGGTTCGACTCGCCCTTGCGCAGGTTGCGGCCGATGCCGAACCGCCGGCCCAGCCGGTCGAACCAGAGATAGATCACCGGGGTGGTGAAGAGCGTCAGCGCCTGGCTGACGATCAGGCCGCCGAAGATGCTGACGCCGAGCGGCCGGCGCAGCTCGGAGCCCTCGCCCCAGCCCAGCATCAGCGGCAGGGCGGCGAACAGGGCCGCGAGCGTGGTCATGATGATCGGCCGGAAGCGCAGGATCGCGGCCTGGCGGATCGCCTCCAGCGGCGGCTTGCCTTCCTCGCGCTCGGCGTCGAGGGCGAAGTCGATCATCATGATCGCGTTCTTCTTCACGATGCCGATCAGAAGGATGATGCCGATGATGCCGATCACGCCCAGGTCGGAGCCGGAGATCATCAGCGCCAGCAGCGCGCCGACGCCAGCCGAGGGCAGGGTGGAGAGGATGGTGATCGGGTGGATGTAGCTCTCGTAGAGCACGCCCAGCACGATATAGACGCAGACGATCGCCGCCAGGATCAGCCACAGTTCGTTGGAGAGCGACGCCTGGTAGGCGTTGGCGGCGCCGAGGAAGGTGGTGGTGACCACGGCCGGGATCTTAGCTTTGGCCTCATCGGCGCGGATCGCGCTGACCGCGTCGCCGAGCGACACGCCCGGCGCGGTGTCGAACGAGATGTTGGCCGCGGGGAACTGGGCCACGTGGTTGACCTGCAGCGGCGCCAGCTGGGTCTTCACCGTGGCGATGGCGCCGAGCGGGGTCGGCGCGCCGCCGCCGCTGCTCATGTAGAGGTTGGCGAGGCCCTGCGGCGTGTCGATGTCGCCCGGCGCGGCCTCCAGGATCACCCGGTACTGGTCGGATTCGGTGAAGATGGTCGAGATGATGCGCTGGCCGAAGGCGTCGTAGAGCGCGTCGTCGACCGTCGAGGGGGTGATCGCCAGCCGGGCCGCGGTGTCGCGGTCGATGGCGACGAAGGCCGACAGCCCCTGATCCTGCACGTCGGCGCCGACGTTGCGCAACTTCGGGTCCTTCGAGAGCGCCTCGACCACATTGGCGGCCCAGGTGTTGATCGTGACCTGGTCAGGTCCCTCCAGCGAAAACTCGTACTGGGTGCGGCTGACGTTGGCGTCGATGGTCAGGTCCTGCACCGGCTGGACGTAGAGTGTCATGCCGGCGACCGACGCCGCTTCGTTCCGCAGCCGCTGCAGCGTGTCAGCCTGTGACGAGCTGCGCTCGCCGAGCGGCTTCAGGTTGATCAGATAGCGGCCGGTGTTGCCGGTGGTGTTGGTGCCGTCGACGCCGATGTAGCTGGTCAGGCTCTGGACGTCGGGGTCCTTCAGCAGCTCACGGGCGACCTGTTGCTGCAACTCGCGCATCCTGGCGTAGGAGACCGACTGGCCGGCGACCGTAACGCCCTGCAAGAGACCGGTGTCCTGGGTCGGGAACAGGCCCTTGGGGATCAGGAAGTAGAGCAGCACGGTCAGCGCCAGCGTGCCCAACGCCACCAGCAGCGTCGCGGTCTGGCGGCCCAACACCCAGTCCAGCGCCACGCCATAGCGCTCGATCACGTCGTCGACGAAGGCGGTGGCGCGCTTGGAGAAGCGGCTTTCGCGCATCTCGCTGTGCGGCTTCAGCCAAAGCGCCGCCAGCGTCGGTGTCAGCGTCAGCGAGATGAAGGCCGAGATGACGATGGTCACCGCCAGGGTGACGGCGAACTCGCGGAACAGCCGGCCGACCACGTCGCCCATGAACAGCAGCGGGATCAGCACCGCGATCAGCGAGACCGTCAGCGAGATGATGGTGAAGCCGATCTGCTCGGCGCCCTTCAGCGCCGCCGAGAGCGGGCTCTCGCCCATCTCGATGTAGCGCGAGATGTTCTCGATCATGACGATGGCGTCGTCGACCACGAAGCCGGTCGCGATGGTCAGCGACATCAGGGTCAGGTTGTTGAGCGAATAGCCCAGCAGGTACATCACCCCGAACGTGCCGACGATCGAGAGTGGGGCGGCGACGCCGGCGATGAAGGTGGCCGGCAGCGAGCGCAGGAACAGGAAGATCACCGCCACCACCAGCACGATCGCCAGCACCAGCTCGAACTCCACGTCGTTCACCGACGCCCGGATGCCGGTGGTGCGGTCGGTGACGACGGTCACGTTGAGCCCGGCCGGCATGCTGGAGGTCAGCTGCGGCAGCTCGGCCTTGATCTTGTCGACCGTGGTGATGACGTTCGCGCCCGGCTGGCGCTGGATGTTGAGGATGATGCCCTGTTCGAGCACGGACGGGCCGGATTTGGTGGCGCCGGCGTCGTAGTAGGCGCCCAGCTTGTTGTTCTCGGCCGCCGAGATGATGGTGGCGACGTCCTTCAGCCGCACCGCATCGCCGTTCTTGTAGGCGATAATCTGGTTGGCGTAGTCGTCGGCGTTCAGCAGCTGGTCGTTGCCGTTGATCGCGTAGGCCCGGGTCGGCCCATCGAACGAGCCCTTGGCCTGGTTGGCGTTGGCGTCGGCGATGGTGGTGCGCAGCGTCTCCAGCGTCATGCCGTAAGAGGCCAGCGCCCGGGTGTTGACTTGGACCCGCACCGCCGGCCGCTCGCCGCCGGCGATGGTGACCAGGCCCACGCCCTCGATCTGCGAAATCTTCTGGCCGAGCTGGGTCTCGGCCAGGGCCTGGATCTGGGTCAGCGGCATGGTTTTCGACGTCAGCGCCAGGGTGATGATCGGCGCGTCGGCGGGATTGACCTTGGCGTAGATCGGCGGCGCCGGCAGGTCGACCGGCAGCAAATTGCCCGCTGCGTTGATCGCCGCCTGCACCTCCTGCTCGGCGACGTCGAGCGAGAGGTCGAGATTGAACTGCAGCGTGATCACCGACGAGCCGCCGGACGAGACCGACGACATCCGGTTGAGGTCGGCCATCTGGCCGAACTGCCGCTCCAGCGGCGCGGTGACGGTCTGGGCCATCACCTCTGGGCTGCCGCCTGGATAGGCGGTCTGCACCTGGATGGTCGGGTAGTCGACCTCGGGCAGGGCGGAGAGCGACAGGAAGTGGAACGCCACCAGCCCGGCCAGCAGCACGGCCGCCATCAGCAGCGAGGTCGCCACCGGACGCTGGATGAAGGGGCGTGAGGGACTCATGAGCGGCTGGGAGCGCGGCCTCTGAGGAGCGGGCTGTGCATCGTCACATCCCGCCGAACATGTCGCCGCCCGCCGCCGCGCCGCCCGATCCGCCGCCGGAGTGGGTTTTGCGCGGCAGGGTGACGCTCGCGCCGTCGCGCAGCCGGTCGCCGCCATCGGTGATCACGGTCTGGCCGGCGGTGACGCCAGAAGCGATCGAGGTGGTCTCACCGGTTCCGGGACCGGTCTTCACCGGCGTCGACTTCACCGTCGCCTTGTTCGAGGTGGTCGCCGTGGCCACCCAGACAAAATCGCCGTTCGGCCCGTGCCGGATCGCCGTGGTGGGCACGATGACCTGGCTCTTCAGGGTGTCGACCAGCACGGTGATGTTGACGAACTGGTTGGGGAACAAGGCGGCGTTCGGATTGCCGAACCGGGCCTTGCCCTTGACCGTGCCGGTGGTGGTGTCGACGACGTTGTCGATCGTCGCCAGGCTCCCGTTGCCCAGCGAGGCGCCGCCGGCGCGGTCATAGGCGGTGACCGGCAAGCCGGCGCCGAAGTTCGGATGGCGCACGATCGAGGGGATCGCATCCTCCGGCACCGCGAAGATCACGTCGATCGGGTCGATCTGGGTCACCACCGCGATCGGCGTCGCGCCGTTCGCTGAAATCTGGTTGCCGGCGTCGACCTGGCGCAGGCCGACCCGGCCGCTGACCGGCGACAGGATGCGGCTCCATTGCAAATTCAGCTTGGCGGTGTCGACGGCGCCCTTGTCGGACGCGACCAGGCCCTCGTCCTGCCTCACCAGCGCCGCCTGAGTGTCGCGGGTCTGGCCGGCGATCGATTTCTGCGCGACCAAGGTGTTGTAGCGCTGCAGGTCGAGTCTGGCGTCCGCCAGCGAGGCGGCGTCGCGGGCCATCGCGCCCTGCGCCTGGTTCAGCGCGGCCTGGAACGGGGCCGGATCGATGATCGCCAGCACGTCGCCGCGCTTCACCATCTGCCCTTCGGTGAAGCGCACCTGCTGCAGCTCGCCGGTCACCCGCGAGATCACCGAGACGGTGGCCTCGGGCGTGACGGTGCCCAGCGCGGTGACGGTGATCGCCACGTCGCCCACCGTGGCCGTCGCGGTGCCGACGGTGACGGTGGGTCGCGCGCCGCGGCCGAACGGACTGGCGGGCTGGGCGCCGCCGGCGCACTTGGTCAGCCCGAAGCCGACCAGCGCGGCCAGCGCCACCACCAGCACAATGCCGACAAGCGTGCGCCAGGTGCGCCGCCGTTTTGGGCGAGGCGCAGGGCCGGCGGGGGGCTGGATGGTTTGGCTCATCCCGTCTCCGAAAGGACTGTTTGCCTGGAGTTTACGCTGCAACGGCTCGTCATTGCGATTCGGGTCATGAACGCCGGCTGACGAGTGGCGACTAAGTCTGCTGTGTCATTCCAACGGCAAGATGACTGACCGCTTCCGCGTCGAAACACTTGGTAACGTGGCGGAAACGGGGCGCTTCGCGCTGGCCATGCGGCGTCGGGCGCACTAACATATGCTCACTCAACTCCCCGCTCCGACGAGTCGACGGCCTATTTGAAGCCGCCTCCGTTGGGACCTATGACGGGGAGGCTGGGGGAGGCAACAGAAGGTTTATTAGGTTGGAGCCTACGAACACCGAGGCGCCAGAGTACTTCCACAAGGTCGTCGATTGTCAGTGGGCATGCCCGGCGCATACGCCGGTGCCAGAGTACATTCGGTTGATCGCCGAGGGGCGGTACGCCGACGCCTACATGATCAATTGGAAGTCCAACGTTTTCCCGGGAATCCTCGGGCGGACGTGCGACCGTCCCTGCGAGCCGGCTTGCCGGCGGGGCCGCGTGGAAGCCGAGCCGGTGGCGATCTGCCGGCTAAAGCGCGTGGCCGCCGACAACAAGACCGATATCACCGGGCGCCTGCCGCCCGAGACCAAGACGCGTAACGGCAAGCGCATCGCGCTGGTCGGCGCGGGGCCTGCCTCGCTGACGGTCGCCCGCGACCTCGCGCCGCTGGGCTATGAGCTGACGCTGATCGACGCCGACCCGCGTCCGGGCGGCATGATCCGCAGCCAGATCCCGCGCTTCCGCCTGCCCGAAGCGGTGATCGACGAAGAGGTCGGCTACATCACCGGCCTCGGCATGACCCTCCGCCAGGGCGAGCGGGTCGACAGCCTGAAGGCGCTGATGGACGAGGGCTACGACGCCATCTTCGTCGGCTCCGGCGCGCCGCGCGGCCGCGAGTTGGAACTGCCGGGCCGGCAGGAAGCCAAGGCCAACATCCATATCGGCATCGACTGGCTCTCGTCGGTCTCCTTCGGCCATGTCGACAAGATCGGCAAGCGTGTGATCGTGCTGGGCGGCGGCAACACCGCCATGGACTGCTGCCGCACCTCCCGCCGTCTCGGCGGCGAGGACGTGAAAGTGATCGTCCGCTCCGGCTTCGAGGAAATGAAGGCGTCTCCCTGGGAGAAGGAAGACGCCATGCACGAGGACATCCCGATCCTCAATTTCCTGGTGCCGAAGGAGTTCACCCACGACCACGGCAAGCTCACAGGCGTGATGTTCGAGAAGGTGGCGGCCAGCTACGACGACAAGGGCCGGCGCTCGCTCGCGCCGACCGGCGAGCCGGACGTGCACATCGAATGCGACGACGTGCTGGTGGCGGTCGGCCAGGAGAACGCTTTTCCCTGGATCGAGCGCGACATCGGGCTCGAATTCGACAAGTGGGACATGCCGGTGGTCAGCGCGCTGACCATGGGTTCGACCCATCCCAAGGTATTCTTCGGCGGCGACTCCGCATTCGGGCCGAAGAACATCATCTGGGCCGTCGCCCACGGCCACGAGGCCGCGGTCTCGATCCACAAGCTGCTGATCGGCGAGGATCCGGCCGATCGTCCGGCGCCCGGCGTCTCCCTCGTGTCCCAGAAGATGGGCATCCACGAGTGGAGCTACGACAACGACATCTCCAACGACCTGCGCAACCGCGTGCCGCTGCGCGACAAGGCCGAGGCGCTGAGCAACGTGCGGCTGGAGGTCGAACTCGGCTTCGACCGCGGCGTCGGCTACCAGGAGGCGCAGCGCTGCCTCAACTGCGACGCCGAGACGGTGTTCACCACGCCGCTCTGCATCGAGTGCGACGCCTGCGTCGACATCTGTCCGGTGGATTGCATCACCTTCACCGAGAACGGCGAGGAAGCCGATCTGCGTGGACGGCTGAAGGCGCCGGCGCTGAACCTGACCCAGGACCTTTATGTTTCGTCGATCCTCCCGACCGGTCGGGTGATGGTCAAGGACGAGGACGTCTGCCTGCACTGCGGCCTCTGCGCCGAACGTTGCCCGACAGGCGCGTGGGACATGCGCAAGTTCCTGCTGGAACTCACTCAGGCGGAAGGGGTCAATCCGCCGGCTGAACGGATCGCCGCTGAATGAGCGCGCCGATTGATCGCTCCTCACCCGCGCAGCGGGGGAGGGGGACCGCGCGGAGCGCGGTGGAGGGAGCACTCTTCGGCCTCCGCCCGATTTCGATGACCGGGGACGCGGCGATGCGCCCCCTCCGTCGGCCTCCGGCCGCCACCTCCCCCGCTTTGCGGGTGAGGAGAGGGGAACCAGCATGAGCCTCACCGCCGTCAACGACTTCGTCGTCAAATTCGCCAACGTGAACGGCTCGGGCTCGGCCAGCGCCAACGGCATGTTCGCCAAGTCGATCCTGCGGATGGGCGTGCCGGTCGCGGCCCGCAACATCTTCCCGTCCAACATCCAGGGCCTGCCGACCTGGTACGAGGTGCGGATCAGCGAAGCCAGCCGCCTCGGCCGTCGCGGGGGGGTCGACCTGATGGTGGCGATGAACCCGCAGACCTGGGATCAGGACGTCGCCTCGATCGAACCGGGCGGCTATTTGTTCTACGACTCGACCAAGCCGCTGCCGCCATCCAAATTCCGCACCGATATCGAGATCATCGGCCTGCCGCTGACGGCGATCTGCAACGCCGCCTACACCGACCCGCGCCAGCGACAGCTGTTCAAGAATATCATCTACGTCGGCGCCCTGGCCTACCTGATCGGCATCGAGACCGAGGTGCTGGAAACGCTGGTGCGCGAGGAGTTCGGCTCCAAGCCCAAGCTGATCGACGCCAACCTGCACGCGCTGGGCCTTGGCCGCGATGGCGCGGCGCAGATGCTGGGGCAGCCGATCGGCCTGCAGATGCGCCGCTCGGACAAGGTCGGCGATCGCATCTATGTCGAGGGCAACACCGCCGCGGCGCTGGGCGCTGTCTATGGCGGCGCGACCGTCTGCGCCTGGTATCCGATCACGCCTTCGACCTCGCTGGCCGAGGCCTTCACCGAGCACTGCCAGAAGCTGCGCGTCGATAAGGCGACCGGCGAGGCGAAGTTCGCCATCGTTCAGGCCGAGGACGAGATCGCCTCGATCGGCATCGTCGTCGGCGCCGGCTGGAACGGCGCGCGGGCCTTCACCTGCACCTCCGGTCCCGGCATCTCGCTGATGCAGGAGTTCGTCGGCCTGTCCTACTTCGCCGAAATCCCGGCGGTGATCTTCGACGTGCAGCGCGGCGGCCCGTCGACCGGCATGCCGACCCGTACGCAGCAGTCCGACATCCTGCTGGCGGCCTACGCCTCGCACGGCGACACCAAGCACCCGCTGCTGTTCCCCGAGGACCCGGCCGAGTGCTTCGATTTCGGCGCGCTGGCGTTCGACCTCGCCGACCGGCTGCAGACCACCATCTTCGTCATGCTCGACCTCGACATCGGCATGAATGAGTGGCTGTGCCGTCCCTTCAAGTGGGACGACAGCCGCAAGCTCGACCACGGCAAGGTGATGACCCACGACGAACTGGAAGCCGGCCGGGATTTCGGCCGCTATCTCGACGTCGATGGCGACGGCGTCGCGTACCGCACCCTTCCGGGCGTGCACCCCGATCGCGGCGCCTACTTCACCCGCGGCACGTCGCGCGATCCTTACGCCCGCTACAGCGAGGAAGGCTCGGTCTACGTCGGCAACATGGAGCGGCTCTTACGGAAGTTCGAGACCGCCAAGTCGCTGATCCCGGCGCCGATCGCGCGGCCTGCCAAGCGCCGCACGCCGCACGGGGTGATCTATTTCGGCTCGACCACGCCGGCGATGCACGAGGCGCTGGAGCTGCTTGACGCCGACAATGTGCACGTCGACGGTCTGCGGGTGCGCGGCTTCCCGTTCAGCGACGAGGTGATGGACTTCATCGCCGCGCACGAAACGGTGTTCGTGGTGGAACAGAATCGCGACGCCCAGCTGCGCACCCTGCTGATGGTGGAGGGCGGGGTCGATCCGGCTAAGCTGATACCGGTGCTGGGCTACGACGGCTCGCCGATCACCGCGCGCTTCATCACCGACGAAATCTCCAAAAGACTGCGCGGCCTTACCCGCGCGCCGACGCCCCTGGTGGCCGAATGACCTACATTACCAAGCCTCGCCTGCATCACCCGCTGCTGCAGCCCAACGGTCTCGGCTTCACGCGCCGCGACTACGAGGGCAAGGTCTCGACGCTGTGCGCCGGCTGCGGCCACGACTCGATCTCCGCGGCGATTATCCAGGCGGCCTATGAACTGGACCTGCCGCCGCATCGGCTGGCCAAGCTCTCCGGCATCGGCTGCTCGTCCAAGACGCCCGACTACTTCCTGGGCAATTCGCATGGGTTCAACTCCGTGCACGGACGCATGCCGTCGGTGCTGACGGGCGCCAACCTGGCCAACCGCGACCTGATCTACCTCGGCGTTTCGGGCGACGGCGATTCTGCCTCCATCGGCCTTGGGCAATTCGCCCATTCGATCCGCCGCGGCGTCAACATGACCTACATCGTCGAGAACAACGGCGTTTACGGCCTGACCAAGGGCCAGTTCTCGGCGACATCCGATCCCGGCTCGAAGTCGAAGCGCGGCGTCGTCAACCACGACCAGTCGATCGATCTCGTCGGCCTGGCGCTGCAACTGGGCGCCAGCTTCGTCGCCCGCAGCTTCTCCGGCGACAAGGAACAGCTGGTGCCGCTGGTGAAGGCGGCGCTGGCCCACAAGGGCGCGGCCTTCATCGACGTGCTCAGCCCGTGCGTGCAGTTCAACAACCACGTCGGCTCGACCAAGAGCTTCGACTACGTCCGCGAGCACAACGCCGCCATGAACCGGCTCGACTTCATCGAACCGCGCGCCGAGATCACCGCCAACTACGCGCCGGGCGAGGTGGAACTGGTGGTGCAGCACGACGGATCGGTGCTGCGGCTGCGCAAGTTGTCGCCCGACTACGAGCCGACCGACCGGCTTTCGGCGATGGGACACCTGCAGCTGCACCAGGCCCGGGGCGAAATCGTCACAGGGCTGCTGTACGTCGATCCGGAGGCCGCAGACCTCCACGATCACCTTCACACTATTCACAAGCCGCTGAATCAGCTCACAGACCAGGAACTGGCGCCCGGTTCCGCCGCGCTTGATGCGATAAACGACTCGCTGCGTTAGCAAGAGGCCAAGGCTGGGAACGGGGCTTGCACGGTCCGTGTTCCTAAGCTTCAAGAAAGAAACATGGGTATGGCGATGCAGGGCGTACGGAAGGTGCTGACGGCGAATTCGATTCCAGGTTTGCATCCCGCGCCGACCGAACACCGGCGGCTGATCGAGTGGGTCGAGGCGACCGCGGCGCTGACCAAGCCCGATCGGGTGGTTTGGTGCGATGGCTCGGAGGAAGAGTGGGAGCGGCTGACAAGCGAGCTGGTGGCCGCCGGCACGCTCAAACGGCTGAACCCGGCCAAACGGCCAAACTCGTTCTACGCCGCCTCCGATCCGGCCGATGTCGCCCGCGTCGAGAGCCGCACCTTCATCTGCTCGAAGGACCCGGCGGACGCCGGCCCGACCAACAACTGGCTCGACCCGACCGAGATGCGGGCCGACCTGAACGGCTTGTTCGACGGCGCCATGCGCGGCCGCACCATGTACGTGGTGCCGTTCTGCATGGGTCCGATCGGCTCCAAGATCAGCGCGCTCGGGGTCGAGATCACCGACAGCCCCTACGTGGCCGTCTCGATGAAGATCATGACCCGGATGGGCAAGGCGGCGCTGGACCAGATGGGCGCCGACGGCTTCTTCGTGCCGGCGGTGCACACGGTCGGCAAGCCGCTCGCCCCCGGCGAGCAGGACGTGCCGTGGCCGTGCAACGAGATCAAATACATCGTCCACTTCCCGGAAGACCGTGAGATCTGGTCCTACGGCTCCGGCTACGGCGGCAACGCCCTCTTGGGCAAGAAGTGCTACGCCCTGCGCATCGCCTCGGTGATGGCGCGCGACGGCGGCTGGCTCGCCGAGCACATGCTGATCCTCAAGCTGACCTCGCCCGAGGGCAAGGCCCACTACATCGCCGCCGCCTTCCCGAGCGCCTGCGGCAAGACCAACCTCGCCATGCTGCAGCCGACGCTGCCGGGCTGGATGGCCGAGACGATCGGCGACGATATCTGCTGGATGCGCTTCGGCGCCGACGGGCGGCTCTATGCGATCAATCCCGAAGCGGGATTCTTCGGCGTCGCGCCCGGCACTGGCCTGAAGACCAACGCCAACGCCATCGCCGCGCTGTCGAAGAACACCATCTTCACCAATGTCGCGCTGACCGCCGACGGCGACGTCTGGTGGGAAGGCCTCACCGACACCCCGCCAGAGGGTCTCACCGACTGGCGCGGCCATGCTTGGACGCCGGGGTCCGGCCAGCCGGCCGCGCACCCCAACGCCCGCTTCACCGCGCCGGCCAGCCAGTGCCCGGTGATCGCGCCGGAATGGGAAGACCCGGTCGGCGTACCGATCTCGGCGATCCTGTTCGGCGGCCGCCGCGCCAGCGCCGTGCCGCTGGTGACCGAGGCGTTCGACTGGGCGCACGGGGTGTTCCTGGCCTCGAACGTGGCCTCCGAAGGCACCGCCGCGGCGGAGACCAAAGTCGGCGAGCTGCGCCGCGATCCCTTCGCCATGCTGCCGTTCTGCGGTTACAACATGGGCGACTATTTCGGCCACTGGCTGAAGGTCGGCGCCGCGGCCGATCCGGCTAAGCTGCCGCGGATCTATGCGGTCAACTGGTTCCGCAAGGACGCCGCCGGCAAGTTCGTCTGGCCCGGCTTCGGCGAGAATTCGCGGGTGCTGAAATGGATTGTGGAGCGGCTGGAGGGGTCGGCCGAAGCGCGGGAAACCGCGATCGGCCACGTGCCGACGGCGGACTCGATCGATCTGGCCGGTCTCACCCTGTCGCCGGCGGCCACCGAGTTGCTGCTCGACGTCGACACCGCCGTCTGGCGCGAGGAAGCCGGTCTGATCCCGGCGTTCTACGAGCGCTTCGGCGACCACCTGCCGAAGGCGCTGTGGGCCGAATACGAGGCGCTGCTCGGTCGGCTCGATGCGGCGGACGACCTCGCCGCGGGCGCCGCGCCGCCGCAGCGGCCGATCGCCTTGACGGCCTAGGCGCCAGGCGGCAATCAGCGCCACAGATTTTTCAATCTCTCCTTTGGCGCCTGATTTCGGGGGAGTTTTCGTGCGTACGATCATCAGCGTGGCCGCGCAGTTCCGCGGGCCGCCCAACTCCGTCAACGGCGGCTACGCCTGCGGCCTGATGGGCCGGCTGATCGACGGCGCCTTCACCGCCATGCTGCGCGCGCCGCCGCCGCTCGACACGCCGATGGTGCTGATTCGGGCCGAGGACGGCGTGGTGCGCCTGGAGAGCGAAGCCGGCCAGCTGATCGGCGAGGCGCGGCCCGCCGACGCCGCCACGATTCCCGCCCCGCCGCCGGCGCCGACGCTGGCGGCGGCCACCGCCGCCGCTCCCGGATTTCCCGGCTTGAGCCAGCCATTTCACCCGATCTGCTTCACCTGCGGCGACAAGCTGGACGATGGCTTCGGCTTGCGGGTCTTCACCGGCCAGCTTGCGGGCGCCGCCAACGGCGTCGTCGCGGGGCCGTGGACGCCGCACGCGGCCTTCGCCGATGCGGCCGGGCTCGTCCCCGCCGAGGTGGTCTGGGCGGCGCTCGACTGTCCCGGCTCGGTGTCCTGGGTGGTGAACGGCGCGGGCGGCGGGCTGCTTGGCACCATGACCGCAGAGCTGATCCGCCGGCCGGCGGTGGGCGAGGCCTGCATCGTGCTGGCCTGGCCGATCGAGCTCAGCGGCCGCAAGCGCATCTCCGGCACGGCGCTCTTCACCCCGGACGGCGAACTGCTGGCTAAGAGCCACCAGATCTGGATCGGCCGCGCCCCCGTCGCCGAAGCGGCCTGAGCGCCCGACTGGTCGCGACGCCGCGAGGCCCTACATTGAGGAAAGCGGCGCCGCGCCGGTTCCGCGTCCCAAGCCTCGGGAGCTGCAATGACGACCATCGGCATGGTCGGCCTCGGAAACATGGGGTCCGGCGTCGCCTCGAACCTGTTGAAGAGCGGCTATGAGCTGATCGCCTGGAACCGATCGCCAGGTCCGGTCGAGGAACTGGTCGCCAAGGGCGCCCGGCGCGCCGGCTCTCCGTCCGAGGCGTTCGACGCCGAGGTGGTGTTCTCGATGCTGTCCGAGGACAGTGTCATCGAGGCGGTGATCGTCAACTCCGGCGCGCTGGATGGCGCGCGCGCCGGCGCCGTTCACGTCAACTTGTCGACGATTTCGGTCAGCCTGGCGCGCCGGCTCGAAGCGCTGCATCAGGCGCGCGGCCTCGGCTACGTCGCCGCGCCGGTGCTGGGGCGGCCGGACGTCGCGGCATCGGGCGGCCTGGTGGTGCTGGCGGCCGGCGCGCCGGCGGCGGTCGAGACGGTGCTGCCGCTGCTGGAGCGCTTCGGCCGCAAGGTCTGGCGGATGGGCGACGAGGCGGCGCGCGCCAACGTGGTCAAGCTCGCCTGCAACTTCGCCCTCGCCAGCATGATCGAAACCCTGGGCGAAGCGGGCGCGCTCGCCGCGGCCCACGGCGTCGAGCCGCGCGATGTCTACGACGTGATGACGGAGGGCCTGTTCGCCTCGCCGGCCTACAAGGTCTACGCCGAGTTGATCGGCGAGCAGCGCTTCAGCCCGGCCGGATTCGCCATGCCGCTGGGCCTGAAGGACGTGCGCCTCGCGCTGCAGGCCGGGGAGGAGAAACACGCCCCCATGCCGATCGCCTCGGTGCTGCGCGACCAGTTCATCGCCGCCCTGGCGCACGGGGACGCCGAACTCGACTGGTCGGCGCTGGCGATGGTCTCGCGCCGCGCCGCGGGGCTCGAACGGCCGAGCTGACGGGCGCGAGAAGCCGAGTCGCTTTTCGCTGGCGGCGGCGTTATGGATAGCTAAATAAGCATTCGAACATTTGTTTGGGAGGAATACGCTAATGCGTGAAGCGGTCGTCGTTTCCTATGCCCGCACCGGGCTCGCCAAGTCGGGCCGTGGCGGTTTTAACATCACCCCCACCGTCAGCATGGCGGCCCACGCGGTGAAGCACGCCGTCGAGCGCGCCGGCGTGGAAAAGGAAGCGGTCGAAGACTGCTTCATGGGCAATGTGGCGCACGGCGCCGGCAACATCGGCCGCAACGCGGCGCTGCTCGCCGGCCTGCCGATCACCACCAGCGGCGTGACCATCAACCGCTTCTGCTCCTCCGGCCTGCAATCGATCGCCATGGCCGCTCGCTATGTGATCGACGACGGCGCGGAATGCGTGGTCGCCGGCGGCGTCGAGTCGATCAGCTTCCCCGGCGGCGGCGGCGCGCGCGAGAACAACGACCCGATGCTCACGCAGCTCTATCCCGACATCCACATGCCGATGATCGACACGGCCGACATCGTGGCCGAGCGCTACAAGGTCAGCCGCGAAGCGCAGGACGAGTTCTCGCTGGAATCGCAGCGCCGCATGGCCGCCGCTCAGCAGGCGCACAAGTTCAAGGACGAGATCGTCCCGATGAAGACCCGCATGAAGCAGGTCAATCGCGAGACCAAGGAAGAGACGATCGTCGACTATGTGGTCGATCGCGACGAGTGCAATCGTCCGGACACCACCCTGGAAGGCCTCGCCAAGCTCGAGCCGGTCAAGGGTCCCGGCAAGTTCATCACCGCCGGCAACGCCTCGCAGCTCTCCGACGGCGCGGCCGCCGTGGTGGTGATGGAAGCCAAGGAAGCCGAACGTCGCGGCCTGAAGCCGCTCGGCCGGTTCATGGGTTGGGCCGTCGCCGGCTGCAAGCCAGACGAAATGGGCATCGGTCCGGTGTTCGCCGTGCCGCGCCTGCTCGAACGTCACGGCCTGAAGGTCGACGACATCGACCTGTGGGAACTGAACGAAGCCTTCGCCTCGCAGTGCCTCTACAGCCGCGACACCCTCGGCATCGACCCTGAGAAGTACAATGTGAACGGCGGCTCGATCGCCATCGGCCACCCCTTCGGCATGACCGGCGCGCGCCTGACCGGCCACATCCTTCAGGAAGCGCATCGTCGCGGCCCGAGCGTGAAGTACGGCGTCGTCACCATGTGCATCGGCGGCGGCATGGGCGGCGCGGGCCTGTTCGAGGTCTACCACTGATCTGACGCGCAGCTGCGCTGAGGACGAAGGGGGTCGCGCAAGCGGCCCCTTTTCGTTGAGGCGACGAGACGCCCCCTCCGAGGGGACCGCCGCGGCAGCGTGGGGGTGGGGCGTCTTGCCGCTACCCCAGCGGCTCCGCCGCCGCTCGCCCACCTTCCAGCCACGCCAGCAGGCGCGGCTCGACCTTCTTCGGCGCCAGGTCCCGATAAAGCGCCTGGTTCGACTCGTTCAGCACCTGCACCCACTCGTCCAGCCGGCCCCGCGCGAAGAACTCGGCGTTAGAGGACCAATCGCCGAAATGGGCGCCCGGGGCGGTCTCGTCGGCGTGAGACTTCATCTGCGCGAAGCCGGCCGCTTCGACCAGCGCCGGCCAAGCCGGTGGCGCGACCGGCTGGCGCAGGAACCGCGCAAGCCGGCGCATCTCGCCCTCCAGGTCGAGGCGCAGATCGCGGTAGTGCAGGAAATGCAGGTTCGGCAGCTCCCGATGCGCCCAGGCGCAGCGCGTGGCGTGGAACACCGAGCCGGTCGGAAAGCCGTCCTCCATCCAGGCGTGGATGGGCGCGGTCATCCACACCGGAAAGCAGGTGTTCGGATCGGCCGGGAACCACGAGTCCTCGGGCAGGCCGGCCCGTTGGCGCACGGCGGCTTTGACGAGGTCCGACGTGTTGGCCATGTGATCCATCATCGAGAGGAAGGCGTCTCGCGGATCGCGGCCACAGTGGACGTAGGAGACGTTCTCGAACCAGGGCAGGCCATCGAGCGGGGTGTGGGTCTTGATCACCCGCCGCCAGGGCTGGGCGTCGAGCTCCGCCATCTGGGTTTCGGCCGTGGTCGAGAGCCGATCGAAATAGGGCGAGAGCAAGCTCAGCGGCGCCGGCAGCTTGGGGCCATGCACCAGCAGGGTGCACAGCATCTGGGTCCAGGTGGTGCCGCACTTGGGCGCGGTGGTGACGATGATGTCGCCGTCGCGCGGCCGGTAGGCGTCCCAGCGCAGGCTGTCGGCGAACGCGGTCTCATAGCGGTGGATCCGCTCAGGGTAGGCCGGTCCGGCGCAAGCCGCTGCGGAAGCAGTACGCATCAGCCGTCGACGACCACCGCCGTGCCGTACGCCAGCACCTCGGTGATGCCGTCCATGATCTCGTTGGCGTCGTAGCGCATGCCGATGATCGCGTTGGCGCCGGCCTCGGTCGCGTGCTGGCAGAGGTGGTCGAACGCCTCCTGCCGTGACGTCTCGGCCAGGCTGACGAATACTGACAGCTTGCCACCGAACAGCGACTGAATGCCGCCCGCGAAGTTGCCCAGCGCGCTCCTCGAACGGACGGTTATGCCCCGCACGAGGCCGATGTGCCGCACGATCGTGTGGCCCGGAATGTCGTTCGTGGTCGAGACCAGCATCGGTTCCCCCGTTTCAGGCGCGAAACACGAGAATAGCCCAGCTTTCGCGCCCGGCGGAAGGGCGCCGTTTTCACCCGCCGCGCGATTGTCACCCGGCCAGACTCTGTTACGACCACCCTCTGATCACCGATCAACAGACGAGGGCCCGAGGGCCAATGCGCCTTCGAGGATTTGTGCTGCGTGGATACGGCCGAAACGGTTGAACAGATAGAGGCGGCGCTGGCGCCGCCGACGGACCTGGAACTGGCCGAAGCCGACTACGAGCGCTTCGTCGAGAAGAACCTGCCGCGCAACTTCGCCGGCCATTTCATGCACGGCATGCTGGGCATGACCGGCTTTCGCATCTTCAACGCCCCGACCTTCCTGCCGGCCTATCTGCACCTGATCACCCGCGCCATGCCCGGCTCCGACTTCCTGGTCAGCCTCGGCGTGGCGCTGCAGCAGCTCGGCAGCGTGGTCTCGCCCGTGGTGGGCGCCGCGCAGGTCGAGCACCGCAAGAAGGTGCTGCCGGTCTCGATGCTGATGGGCACCTTGATGCGGGTCCAGGTGGCGGCGATCGCCATCTGCGCCTGGCTGCTGCACGGGCCGATCCTGGTGTTCGCGATCATGGGCTTCCTGCTGCTGCTGGGCGTGTTCCAGGGCGCGCAGGGCGTCGCGTTCCAGATGCTGCTGGCCAAGGTGATCCCGACCCGGCTGCGCGGGCGGCTGCAGGCGCTGCGCAATATCGCCGGCGGCCAGGTCTCGGCCGGGGTGGCGTGGCTCGCGGGGACCTATCTGATCGGCAAGAACCCGCTGGTCGGGGGCCAGTTCGCGCTGTTCCACAACGGCTACGCCACCACCTTCGCCCTCTCGGCCGTCCTGACCACGCTCGGCCTCTCGCTGCTGGCGATCCTGATGCGCGAGCCCGAGCCGCCGACCGTTCGGCCCCGCGCCCGCACCTGGGACCGCATGCGCGAGTTCCCGGCGCTGCTGGTGGCCGACCGCGGCTATATGTTTTTCATGATCGCGCAAACCTGCGCCACCGCGGGGCGGATCGCGGTGCCGTTCTATGTGCTGTTCGCGCGCCACATCATGCCGCTCACCGGCGCCAACATCGGTATGGAGAGTCTGTTCCTGCTCGAAGGCGACAGCCTCTCGAACCTGGTCTGGGGCACGATCGGCGACCGCTTCGGCTTCCGCGCCTCTTTCATCGGCTCCATGGCGCTCTGGATCCTGGCCACCGCCGTTTTGCTGATCGCCGGATCGCCCCTGCTGATCCTGGTCGCCTTCGCCGGCCTGGGCGCGGCTCAGGCTGGGTTCCAGATGAGTTCCCAGACCATGGTGCTGGAGTTCGGGGCACGGCAGGACATGCCGATGCGGCTCGGCCTCTCCCAGACCGCCCAGGGCTTCATGAACACGATCGGCCCGCTCGTCGGCGGCCTGATCGCCTGGCTGGCCGGATACCGGCCGGTGTTTTTCCTCTCGATGGCGTTCGAAGCGCTCGCGCTGGTGCTGCTGCTGACCGTGGTCGACGAGCCGCGGTATCGGCGGCGGGGGGGCTTAATTCCCCTTCGCCCTGCGGGGAGGGGTTAGGGGTGGGGGTATCGGCGGTGCGCTTGCCGTCCTGGCGCCGCTACGCAAAAAACCGGCCCACGCCCAGCTCGCACCCCCACCCCCGACCCCTCCCCGCAAGGGGGACGGGAGTCTAAATCGCCCGTCCCGCCCAATACCGGTCCTTCAGCAGTCGCTTGTAGAGCTTGCCGGTCGGCAGGCGGGGCATTTCCTCGATGAAGTCGACCGAGCGCGGGGTCATGTAGTGGGCGAGGCGTTCGCGGGCGAAGGCGATCAGCTCGGCGCTGAGTTCCGGTGACGGCGCGATGCCCGCGGCGGGTTCGATCACCGCCTTGACGGACTCGCCCATCTCCTCGTCCGGCACGCCGAACACCGCCACGTCGGCGACCTTGGGATGCAGGATCAGCGCGTCCTCGATCGCCTGCGGATAGATGTTCACCCCGCCGGAGATGATCATGAACGCCTTGCGGTCGGTGAGGTAGAGGTAGCCCTCCTCGTCGACGTAGCCGACGTCGCCGAGGCTGGTCCAGTTGTCGTGCGCCGGGTGCTGAGCCGCGCGGGTTTTGCCGGGATCGTTGTGGTAGGCGAAGGTCATGGTCTCGCGCTCGAAGTAGATCAGCCCGCTCTCGCCGATCGGCAGCTCGGTCCCGTCCTCCTCGCAGATGTGCAATATGCCGAGCGCGGGCTTGCCGACCGAGCCGGGATGGGCCAGCCAGTCGGCGCTGTCGATGATGGTCGCGCCCGTGCCCTCGGTGCCGGCGTAGTATTCGTGGATGATCGGCCCCCACCAGCCGATCATCTGCCGCTTCACGTCGACCGGGCAGGGGGCGGCGGCGTGGATCGCGACCTGGTGCGAGGAAAGGTCATGCGCCGTGCGGGCTTCGGCGGGCAGCTTCAGCATCCGCACGAACATGGTCGGCACCCACTGGCTGTGGGTGACCTTGTATTGCTCGATGTAGCGCAGCGCCGCCTCGGGATCGAACCGCTCCATCATGATCACCGTGCCGCCGTAGCCCAGCACCATGGTCACATAGCCCAGCGGCGCGGCGTGATAGAGCGGCGCGGGCGAGAGGTAGATCGTGTCGCGCGAAAAGCCGTAGCGGTTGACCGACTGGCGCAGGTCGAAGCCTTCGGCGACGCTCATCTCTGGCAGGGGCCGCAAGATCCCCTTCGGCCGCCCGGTGGTGCCCGACGAATACAGCATCGAGTCGCCCATCGGCTCCTCGGCCAAGGGCTCGGCCGGGTAGGCGGCGATGGCGTCTTCGTAGCTGTCCCAGCCGTCAATGGTCCCATCGACCATCAGCCGGATCGGGCAGGTGGGGATCAGCGGCGCGACCGGCGCCACGATCTCGCGGCGATCGAGCGAGCTGACGATCACCTTGGCCATGCAGTCGGTGACGATGTAGGCGGTCTCGTCCGGCGGCAGATAGCGATTGACCGCCGTGAGATAGAGCCCCGACCGAAACGCCGCCCACACCACCTCGGCGTAGCGCAGGTTGTTTTCCATCAGGATGGCGATGTGGTCGCCGCGGCGCAGGCCCTGGGCGTAGAGGAACTGGGCCAGCTGGTTGGAGCGATCGTTCAGCTCGCGATAACTGATCCGCTTCCCGCTTTCGGCGGCGATCATCGCCGGCTTGTCGGGGGTGTCACGGGCGTGGTCGGCAACGTACATGGGGCGCGGTCTCGGATGATGGCTTAGATCAATCCCGCCAGCCCGCCTTAGGTAGCGCTGCGTCCGTCAAGCCCGAACACCGAGTGCGCCTGCGGCGCGCGCGGTCTTGCAGAGACGAGCCCTAAACCGCCCCGGCGATCGGGGGCTTGAACAGGCCGGCGGGGGAGGCGGTGAAGATCTCGATCCCGGTCTCGGTCACGCCGACCGAGTGCTCGCATTGGGCCGAGAGCGACTTGTCCCGCGTCACCGCGGTCCAGCCGTCGTTGAGCAGCTTCACCTGATACTTGCCGAGGTTCACCATCGGCTCGACGGTGAAGAACATGCCGGGTTTCAGCACCGGCCCCGTGCCGCGCTCGCCGTAGTGCAGCACGTTGGGCGAGTCATGAAACACCTTGCCGACGCCATGGCCGCAAAAGTCGCGCACCACGCTGCAGCGCATCGCCTCGACGTAGGTCTGGATCGCGTGGCCGATATCGCCGAACCGGGCGCCCGGCTTCACTTCGGCCAGGCCGCGCATCATGCCTTCGTACGTCACGTCGACCAGCCGACGCGCCCGGGGCGAGACGTCGCCGACGCCGTACATGCGCGAGGTGTCGCCGTGCCAGCCGTCGACGATCACGGTCACGTCGATGTTGGCGATGTCGCCGTCGCGCAGCGGCCGTTCGCTCGGAATGCCGTGGCAGACCACGTGGTTCGGCGAAATGCAGACCGTGTGGCTGTAGCCCTTGTAGAACAGGCAGGCCGGCAGGGCGCTGTGGTCGAGAATGAACTCGCGCGCCAAGGTGTCGAGCCGCTCGGTCGATACGCCGGGCACCACATGCGGGATCAGCATGTCCAGGCACTCGGCGGCGATGCGGCCAGCGCGGCGCATGCCCTCGAAGTCGGCCGGATTGGTGTGGATCTTGATCTCGCCGGTGCGGGTTTCCGCTTCCAGCACGTCGTCGACGAAGGCCATGTCTCTCGCTCCGGACCGCATGGCGACGCAGCCCCATCCGCTATGTCGCAACCCTAGCACGGAAGTTCAACTGGGGCGTAGGGCGCGGTCTGTGCGGCATCCTCGGCGGAACCCATGAAATCCTCGTTTTGTTCTTGTCCTCAATCGCGATTCGTAGTTACTCTTGGTGCCGATCATGTCGACGCCTTGTGCCGCGAACTGGAGGTCGTGAGTGGAGCTTGAAGCAAGGCTGGACGAGGAATGGAGAACCCGTCGCGCGTCGATGACCGACGCGGCGATGCGGTTCGCCGATGCGGGGTTGGTTCTGGGCGCCGGCACCATGCTAGCGCCTGCCGGCCTCTCAAGCAGGGACATCTCAATCGATATTGCGGAGCCGCGGTTTCTTGCCCTGCTCTCCGCCGCACACCGTCGATTGCCGACCGTCGGGGAACTCACTCACCTTCGGAAGGCTGCGGAGCGCTGGCGAGAGAGGGAGGACGGCCTCACCGCGATGCACCTGGCGCTTAGCGGCCTCAGCCGCCTGATGCGGCCGAACGCTGACGCTCATCGCCTGTTCCTGGCCGACAGCTTGTTGCAGGCGGGGGTCGACACCGAGGCCCTCATGCGGGCGCTCGATCTCAAGATGTCA
>Ga0302314_10003654_pt1 | contig 28314 bp, 30 predicted proteins | sample III_Palsa_N2_3_FD_200533 | JGI IMG/M metagenome (GOLD analysis project Ga0302314, IMG submission 200533) | Peat permafrost microbial communities from Stordalen Mire near Abisko, Sweden - III_Palsa_N2_3 | ecosystem: Environmental > Terrestrial > Soil > Palsa > Peat permafrost | place: Sweden...
AGAGGTGTTCTTGGTCCTTAAAGCTCTAGCGGTTTGGGCTGCTGGGCGCTGTGCGGATGCTTGTCGCCGGCGAATACGTGCAGCTTGCGGAACATCTGTCGGCCCAGCGTGGTCTTGGGCAGCATGCCCTTGATCGCGAACTGGATGGCGCGCTCAGGGTGCTCTTTGAGCAGCTTGCCGAGCGCAATCGACTTCAGACCACCCATACGCCCGGTATGGTGGTGGTACATCTTATCGTCGAGTTTATTGCCCGTAACCGCGATCTTTTCCGCGTGCAGCACCACGATATGGTCGCCCATGTCCACGTGCGGACTGTAGTCCGCCTTGTGCTTGCCCTTGAGCCGCAGCGCAATGCGCGAGCACAGGCGCCCCAAAGTTTTACCAGTGGCATCAATGACATACCAGTCGCAGCGGACGGTCGCCGGTTGGGCGAATGCAGTCTTCATCTCTATATCCTGTAAATCCGCGCGCCACGGACTATCTGGAAAAATGGGCGGGGGAGTTTACTCAACGAGCCGCCGCTTTGCAAAAGCGCGGCAGCTTCAAGCGCCTTCAATGGCTTAAGTCTGCACGGGCCATCCCGGGCACCCTCCGGTATGACATATAATGTATCCCATGCTGGCCAGCGATGTACTCGATTCAATGCTCAATGTCGCGGATCAGACCCTGCGCACCCTGTTTGCGCCGGCCCGCAGCTTGCGAGCGCCCGAATTGCCCGCCGACACCGGCAACCTCTCGCAAGGCGAAAGGCGGCACGCCGCCAGCCTGATGCGGGTCAATCATGCCGGCGAGATCGCCGCGCAGGGGCTGTACCGCGGCCAGGCCGCAATGTCGCGCTCGCGCTCCACCCGCGAATTCCTGGAACGGGCGGCGGGCGAGGAAAACGATCATCTGGCCTGGTGCGAGTCGCGCCTGAGCGAGCTGGATTCACGGCCGAGCCTGCTGAACCCGCTGTGGTACCTGGGCTCCTTTGGCCTCGGCGCCGCCGCCGCGCTGCTCGGCGATGGCATCAGTCTTGGCTTCATGACCGAGACCGAGACGCAGGTCGAGGGTCATCTGGCCAGTCATCTGGATCAATTGCCGGCCGCGGATCTGCGCAGCCGCAAGATCGTTGAGCTCATGAAATCCGAAGAGGCCGGACACGGTCAGGCTGCGCGCGCGCTCGGCGCCACCGAACTGCCCGCGCCGATCCCGACGCTGATGCGCATCGCCGCCCGCGTCATGACCGGCACCGCGTACTGGCTCTGAATAGGATCAATCGAATACTTGTCACTTGCGGTCGACACAAATTGTGTAATAAAAAGCCGCAAGCGCCGTCGCTTTAATAACGAATGAAGGGTCAGTCAATCATGGAAGAGAATGTCAGACCGCTGAGCGACATTCCTGCGATCAACCGCTTTTTGAGCTACTGCCGCATACGCACGGTGCCGTCCAAGACCGTGCTGATTCACGCGGGCGATCTACCCGATGTGCTCTATTACATCATCAGCGGCTCGGTCGAGGTCATGATCGAGGACGAGGAAGGCAATGAGATGGTGCTTGCCTACCTCAACAAGGGACAGTTCTTCGGTGAGATGGGTCTGTTCTATGAACAGCCGACCCGCAGCGCCTGGGTGCGTACACGCAATGCCTGCGAGCTGGCGGAAATGACCTACCCGCGCTTCCGTCAGGTCGCGACCGAAAGTCCGGGCCTGATATTCGAGCTGGCCACGCAGCTGGCGACCCGTCTGGATCGCACCAACCGCAAGCTCGGCGACCTGGCCTTCGTCGACGTCACCGGACGTGTCGCGCACGCGATCACGGGCCTGTGCGAAGAGCCGGACGCCATGACTCACCCCGAGGGCATGCAGATCAAGGTATCGCGCCAGGAGCTCTCGCGCCTGGTCGGCTGCTCGCGCGAAATGGCCGGCCGCGTTCTGAAGGTGCTCGAAGATCAGGGATTGCTGCGCGCCACGGGCAAGACCATCGTGGTGTTCAATGCGCGCCCGAAGATGAAAACCCGACCGGTCATCGTGCCGGCCAAACCCATGCGCGACCGCCCGCCCGAACGGCCCAAGGCCGCGGCCGCCGCGCCGGTCGACGATGAAGATGACGACGAGGACGAGGACTAGGTCCTGGTGCCGGTCGCGGCCAACGCTGCGCGCATCGCGCTGATCGTCGCCGCATAGTCTTTGCTGCCGAAGATTGCCGAGCCGGCCACGAACATATCGGCGCCGGCCTGGGCCGCCGCGGCGATATTGTCGATCTTGATCCCGCCATCGACCTCCACGCGCACCGCACGCCCGCTGGCGGTGACGCGCCGGCGCACCTCGGCAATTTTGGGCAACACGCCGGGGATGAATTTCTGTCCGCCAAAGCCGGGATTCACGGACATCAGCAGCACCAGGTCGAGCTGCTCGAGCGTGTAGTCGAGCCAGTCCAGCGGCGTGGCGGGATTGAACACCAGCCCTGGTTTGCAGCCGTGCTCACGGATCAAGGCGATGGTGCGATCCACGTGCTCGCTGGCCTCCGGATGAAAGCTGATATAGCTCGCTCCGGCCGCGGCAAAGTCCGGCACGATGCGGTCCACCGGACGCACCATCAGATGCACATCGATCGGCGCCTTGATGCCGTAGCGGCGCAGCGCCTCGCACACCACCGGTCCGATGGTCAGATTCGGCACGTAGTGGTTGTCCATGACGTCGAAATGCACCACATCCGCGCCGGCGGCAAGGACCGCTTCGACCTCGGCGCCCAGGCGCGCGAAGTCGGCCGATAGTATCGAGGGCGCAATCCACTGCATGCGCGGCAGTCTAGCGCATACCCCGACGCGCGCGAATCAACTCATAGGCCGCCTGAATCTGCTGCGTGCGCTCCTTGGCGCGCTCGAGCATCGAGTCCGGCAATCCATTGGCCTGCAGTTTGTCGGGATGATGACGGCTCATCTGCCGGCGGTAGGCCTTGACGATCTGCTCATCGCTCATGCCGGGCTCCGCCACCAGCATGCTGTAGGCCTGCGCCACACGCTCGGTGCTGGCCGCCGCAGCCGTTGCCTCGGGTCCGCCACCGGCCGGCCCGCCGCGCGCGCCGGCCGAGCCCTGGCTCCAGCGCAGTATGCTTTCCAGTCGCGCGAATTCCGCCGCACCCAGGCCCAGCAACTGTGCCACGCGGCGCAGGCGCGCGCGCGGCAGCTCCGACAGACCGTCGCCGGCCAGTGCCGCCTGCAGCTGGATCTCGAGGAAAAAATTCGCCAGATCCGGGTGCGGCGCGATCGCGGCGCGCAGCAGCCGCAAGGCCGCGTCCAGATCGAACCCCGGCTGCTTGCCCTCGTTGAAATAGCCCATGGCCGAGAGCATCTGCGTCTGATTCAGGTGCAGCGCGTGCATGACCGCGCGCGCCGAGGCGATCTCCTGCTCCGACACACGGCCATCGGCCTTGGCAATGTGCCCCATGACGCGAAAGGTGGTCGGAAAGAACAGCGAGTTGACCTGCGCCGGATCACTGCCGCTTCCGAGCAGCGTGGCGACGCCGATGCCGGCATCGAATTGATGGCCGATGAAGGCGCCAAGCACTGCACCCCACGGCCCCAAGGCCGCCAGGCCGAGCACGCCGCCGACGATTTTTCCAACCCAGTTCATAAATCAGTCTGTGATCCCGCTTGACCCATTTGCAGCCGGAGCGGCAAGATGCGCGCCCGCATCGTAGCGCCAGCTATGGTAGCAAGCCTTGACCACGAAACCCGCCACGGTCGACGAAAGCACCGTGTACGACACCGATCTCAAGGGCCTGCAGCGGCTGCACCGCGGCAAAGTGCGCGATATTTACGCGCTCGACGATACACGCCTGCTGATCGTGACCACCGATCGCCTGTCGGCCTTCGATGTGGTGCTGCCCGATCCGATTCCGGGCAAGGGGCGGGTGCTCGATCAGATCTCGCGCTTCTGGTTCGCGCGCACCACTGCGATCATCCCCAACCACCTGACCGCCGAGCGGCTCGCCAGCGTGCTCAGCGATGCCGGCGATCTGGCGCTGCTCGAGGGGCGCGCCGTGATCGTCAAGCGTCTGCAGGCGCTGCCGCTCGAAGCCGTCGTGCGCGGCTACCTGATCGGCTCGGGTTGGAAAGACTATCAGGCCAGCGGCAGCCTGTGCGGCATAGCGCTACCGCCGGGTCTCAAGCAGGCACAGGCACTGCCCGCACCCTTGTTCACGCCCGCCACCAAGGCCGCGCCCGGCGCGCATGACGAAAACATCTCGTTCGAGGCGGTGGCGAAGTTGATCGGCGCCGGCATGGCCGAGGCAGTACGCACGGCGGCGCTGGCGCTCTATCAGTACGCGGCCGCGCATGCGCGCGCGCGCGGCATCATCATCGCCGACACCAAATTCGAATTCGGTCTGGACGCCCAGGGCAAGCTGACCCTGATCGATGAAGTGCTGACCCCGGACTCCTCGCGCTTCTGGCCGGCCGATACCTGGCGCGTGGGCAGCAGTCCGCCGTCGTTTGATAAGCAGTTCGTGCGCGACTATCTGGAAACCCTGGACTGGAACAAGCGCGCTCCGGGGCCGCACCTGCCGGCCGAAATCATCGCACGCACCAGCCACAATTACCGCGAGGCTCTGCGGCGCTTGACCGGGCCGTGAGCAGCCCTGCGCAGGCGGTGCAGCTGCGCGCCCAGAGCGCCTGGCGCTGGTTGTATGCGCTGCCGGACCGGCTGCTGTTCGGCCCCGCTTCGCGGCGCTCGGGCCTGGTGCCCGCGCTGCTGCGCTACGCGCGCTATCCCTACGCACTGCTGCGCGATCTGGCCGGCGGCAAACTCAATCTGCACGCCATGGGCCTGGTGTACGCGAGCCTGCTGTCCATCATCCCGCTGGTGGCGCTGAGCTTCGGCATTCTGAAGGCCTTCGATGCGCAGGACGCACTGCGGCCGCTGCTGCGCGACTTCTTCGACCCCATGGGCAGCTCCGCCGATCAGTTCACCGACCAGGTCATGAACTTCGCGAAAAAAGTCCGCGGCGGACTCGTGGGCTCCGTGGGCCTGGGGCTGCTGGTGTGGACACTGGTCGGCACCATGAGACGGGTTGAGGACGGCTTCAACTTCGTCTGGCATGTCGACGTGGCGCGCAGTTTCGCGCGCCGCAGCACCGAATACATCGCGCTGCTGGTGGCCGGGCCGCTGCTGCTGGCTGCCGTGATCGTGCTGTCGCGGGTCGCAGCCGACAGCACGCCGGCGCAACTGCTGGCCGAAGTGCCGCTGCTCGACCGGCTCAGGGCTGGAGTTCTGAGACTGGCGCCGTACCTGTTCGTCGCCGGCATGCTGACCGTGCTGTACATGGTGATCCCGAACACCCGTGTCCGCTTCCGGCCGGCGATGATCGGCGGCATCGCCGCCGGCGTGCTGTGGGCCGCGGTCGGCCGCTTCTTCACCTTGTTCGTGTTGTACTCGGTGCGCCTGACCGTGGTGTATGCGGGCTTCGCGATCATGATCGCCGCATTGGTGTGGACCTATTTCGGTTGGACCATTCTGCTGCTGGGCGCACAGCTGTCGTTTTATGCCCAGAATCCCGGCTATCTGCGCTCAGGCCTCCGAGAGCCACGGCTCTCGAGCGTCGATACCGAACGGCTCGCTCTGGGCATCATGTACCTGATCGCCGTGCGCCAGCGCTACGGCGGAGCGCGTGACACCATCGGCAGTCTCGCCACACGTCTTGATTTTCCGGGCATCGCGGTCGCGCGCGTGTGCGCCGGGCTCGAGGCGGCCGGCTATATCGTGCCCGGTCGCGCGCAGACGCTGCTGCTGGGGCGCGATGCCGCGCAGCTGCGCGTGCTCGATATTCTGATCACCGCACGCAGCCAGCGCAGCGGCTTGATCCGCAGCGCCGCGGCCACGCCGGCGGCGGTCGAGACGCTGTGCAACGAAATCGACAGCCACTGCGAGCAGCGCTACGCCGCCTTGAGCCTGGCCGAACTGATTCAAGGACCAGGCTACGATCCTCGGGACTGATCACTCGCCCGCTATGGTCATGGCCTCGAGCAGCACCGAGCCGGTCCAGACCGCGCCCTGCGAATCCACGTCGTTGCCGACGGCGACGATCCCGCGCAGCATCTCGCGCAGATTGCCGGCAATCGTGAGTTCATGCACCGGATAGGCGATGGCGCCCTGCTCGACCCAGAAGCCGCTGGCGCCGCGTGAATAGTCACCGGTGACGCCGTTGACACCGGGCCCCATGAGCTCGGTCACGAACAGACCTTCACCCATGCGCTGCAGCAGCTGCTCGAAGCTGCCGCTGGCGCTATCGGCCGTGACCAGCAGATTGTGCACGCCGCCGGCGTTGCCGGTGGTCTTCAAGCCCAGCTTGCGCGCCGAGTAGCTGCCCAGAACATAGCCCTGCAGCACGCCGTTCTGAACCAGTTCGCGATCGCGAGTGCTCACGCCCTCGGCATCGAACGGACTGCTCGCCAATCCGCGCAGCAGATGCGGCCGCTCGGCGATGTTCAGGAACGAGGGAAACACCTGAGTGCCCGCGGCCTCGAGCAGAAACGAGGAACGCCGATACTGGCTGGCACCGCGAATCGCGCCGACGAAATGCCCGAACAATCCACGCGCGAGCTCGGGCGCGAACAGCACCGGCGCGCGCCGCGTGCCCAGCCGCCGCGCGCCCAGGCGGCGCACTGCGCGCTGCGCCGCGCGCCGGCCGATGGCGGCCACGGGCTCGAGTCCCTGCATGCTGCGCGCGACCGAATACCAGTAATCGCGCTGCATGTCCTCGCCCTGCTCGGCCACCAGCGCGCAGCTCACGCTGTGGCTGGTGCTCGGCAAACCCTGCAGAAAACCATTGCTGTTGCCATAGACGCGCACAGCACTGTGGGTGGTGAGAGTCGCGCCCTCGGAATTCTTGAGGCGCGCATCGCAGGCCAGCCCCGCGGCCTCACACGCGCGTGCCAGCGTCACGGCTTGTTCGGGCTCCAGGTCCCAGGGGTGATATAGATCCAGCTGCGGAATCTCCCGCGCCAGCTCCTCGGGATCGGCCAGCCCCGAGCACTCATCGGCCGAGGTATGGCGCGCAATGCTCGCCGCCTTGAGCACGATCTCACGCACCGCCGCGGGCCGCAGATCGGCGCTGCTGGCCGAGCCCTTGGCCTGGCCGAAATACACCGTCAGCGACAGGCCGCGGTCGCGGTGGTACTCGATGGTATCGACCTCACCGAGCCGCACCGTTACCGTCAGGCCGCGCTGCAGACTGGCATCGGCCTCAGCGTGACTGGCGCCGCTGGCGCGCGCCTCGCTGAGCGCGCCCGCGACCACCTGCTGCAGTTCGCTGATACGTGAGGCATCCACCTGCTGCGACATCCGTTTTCCTTTCTGCCATGATCGTGTTCGATTGTAGCAGTGCGCCGTTGGCGCTCGGTTTCGCAAACACAGCCCATGAACGAGCGCAGCGTTCCCGACCAGGAGCCGGATCAGGAGCGGCCGAGCCGCTCGGCCCGCAAGCGCGAGGCCGAGAGCCTGCAGCGCCTGGGCGAGCGCCTGCTTTGCCTCAAGCCACAGCAGTTGAAGCGCTTCGATCTGCCGCCGCTGCTGCTCGAGGCCATTCTCGAAACCCAGCGCCTGCGCAGCCGCGCGGCGCACGCACGTGCGCGCCAGTACATCGGCCGGCTCATGCGCGACATCGATCCGGCTCCGATCGAGCGCACACTGGCCGAGCACGCGCCCGATCTCAAAGGTCGCAATGCTAAGATGCCGCGATGAAAGTTCTGGTCGGGATCATCATGGGATCGTCTTCGGATTGGGAGACCATGAGCGCGGCGGCCGAGTGCCTCGATAAGCTCGGCATCGGCTACGAGACTCGCGTGGTGTCGGCACATCGCACGCCCGATCTGCTGTTCGAATATGCCTCAGGGGCCGCTGCGCGCGGCCTGGAAGTGCTGATCGCCGGCGCCGGCGGCGCGGCGCATCTGCCCGGCATGACCGCCGCCAAAACCCTGTTGCCCGTGCTCGGCGTGCCGGTGCAGTCGCGCGCCTTCAATGGCCTGGACTCGCTGCTCTCGATCGTGCAGATGCCGGCCGGCGTGCCGGTCGCCACCTTCGCCGTCGGCAGTGCCGGCGCGACCAACGCGGCGCTGTTCGCGGCCGGCATATTGGCGGCGCGCTATCCGGCCATTGCCGAGGCGCTGCAGCGCCAGCGCCAGGCGCAAACCGCCTCGGTGCTGGCCAACCCCGATCCGCGACTGGCGAACTAGCGGTGACCATCGGCGTGGTTGGTGCAGGCCAGCTCGGTGCCATGCTAGCGCTCGCAGGCTATCCGCTCGGACTGGATTTTCTGTTCCTGGATCGCAGCGCCAAGACTCCGGCAGGCCGGTTCGCGCCGGTATTGACCGGCGAGTTTGCCGACGCCTCGCTGCTGCGGCAGCTGGCTGCGCGCAGCGAGGTCATCAGCTTCGATTGGGAGAACATTTCGGTCGATGCACTGCGGGCTGCCACGCGCTCGACCGGCACGCGCATCGCGCCACCGCTCAAAGCCCTTGCCGCCTCGCAGGACCGGCTCAGCGAGAAGCGCACCTTCGAGCGTTTGGGCATAGCCACTACGGCCTTCGCGCCGGTGGATTCGCCGAGTGCGCTCGCGCGCGCGGTCAAGCGCATTGGTTTGCCCGGCGTGCTCAAGACGCGGCGGCTGGGCTACGACGGCAAGGGACAACGGGTGTTGCGCCGAATCGAGGATTGCGACAGCGCCTGGCAGCAGCTGGGCAGCGTGCCCTTGCTGTATGAGCAATTCGTGCCGTTCGACTATGAGGTCTCGATCATCGGTGTACGCGGCCGCAGCGGCCAGATCGCCCTCTACCCGCTCAATCGCAACTACCACGTCGACGGCATACTGCGGCTCACGCTCGCGCCCTGGCACGCACCGCGGATCGCACGCGCCGCCGCCGTGAGCCTCAAACGCGTGCTGGAGGCCTTTGACTATGTCGGCGTGCTGGCGATCGAGTTTTTCGTGCACCGCGGGCGCCTGATCGCGAACGAAATGGCCCCGCGGGTGCACAACTCGGGTCACTGGACCATCGAGGGCTGTGTCACCAGCCAGTTCGAAAACCATGTGCGGGCCATTGCCGGCCTGCCGCTCGGGCTCACCGCGGCACGCGCTCATGCCGCCATGATCAATCTGATCGCCACCATGCCTGAGCGCGGCACGCTGCTGGCCGAACCGGGATTGCATTTGCACGACTATGGCAAGGAACCGCGTCACGGACGCAAGCTCGGGCACTGCACCATCTTGGAATCCAGTGCGCGCCGGTGCAATTCGCGCGCCAGTGGCCTGTTGCGACGGCTTTATCCGCAACTGTCATTGAAGCCGTAGTATCCTGCAGCACAATAAGACTGTGGGAACGGCCAACGCCGATGTACCTTGAGCTGTTCAGACTTCGGGAGCTGCCGTTCCGGCTCAGCCCCGACCCGGAATTCCTCTATTTGAGCCAGGCGCATGCACGCGCCAAGGCCTACATGGAATCGACCGTGTGGTTCACCGACGGCTTCGTCGTGATCACCGGCGAGATCGGCTGCGGCAAGACCACGCTCATCGAGACCTTCCTGCGCGAACTGGAAAAGGATGTGCTGGTCGCGCAGATCAACCAGACGCAGGTGTCCTCGATCGAGTTCCTGCAATCGGTGCTGGTGGCCTTCGGCTTCAAGCCGTTCAAAATGAAGAAAGCCGAGCTGCTGGCGACGCTCAACGATTTCCTGATCGAGCAATACAACGCCGGCCGCAAGATCATGCTGGTGGTCGATGAGGCTCAGAACCTCTCGGAGCGTGTGCTCGAGGAGATACGCATGCTCTCGGGCGTGGAGAGCACGAAAGAGAAGGTGCTGCGCATCATCCTGGCGGGCCAGCCCGAGCTCAACCAGCAGCTCGATGCGCCGCAGCTCGAACAGCTCACCCAGCGCGTGCGCCTGCGCTTCCATCTGCCGGCGCTGTCGGCTACCGAAATGCACTCCTACATCCTGCACCGGCTGGAAGTCGCCGGCTCGCAGGGCCGGGAGATCTTTGCCGCCGATACCTTCGATACTATCTACCGTTACACCGGCGGCGTGCCGCGATTGATCAATACCCTGTGCGACACCGCGCTGCTGTCGGCGGCCAATAACGAACACGACACGGTCAGCCTGGAAGATGTGCGCGGCGCGGTCGGCGAGCTGCAGTGGGTCGAATACGCCTCCAGAACCGGCACCCGCAATGTGACCCGCATGCGCAACGAGGCGGCCAGCAGCCGCCATCACGCCGACAGCGGTACAGTCGAGACGCTCAGGGAGGAGAATCCGGATACGGTGCCGCTGGCACGCATACTGCTGGCCACCGCTGGCCAGACCGTGACTGAATTGGAGCTGTTTCCCGGCCGCATGATCATCGGCCGCACTCCGGCCAATGATCTGCAGATCGACAGCCGTTTCGTGAGCCGCCACCACTGTCAGATCGTGACCACGGCGCAGAGCTGCGTGATCGAAGACCTCAACAGCACCAACGGGATCTTTCTGCACTCCAAGCGGGTGCGCTATCACAACCTCAATGACGGCGACGTGGTGACCATAGGCCAGCACGAACTGCTGTACATCGATGAGCGCGCCCGGCATCGCCACAACATCGATCACCACCATGGCGGCACCACGGTGCTCAACGATCGCACCACCGGCTCTTGAGTTGCGCTAGCCTAGCCGGTACCGCCGACGGTGAGCCCGTCGATGCGCAGCGTCGGCTGGCCCACGCCCACCGGTACACTCTGACCTTCCTTGCCGCACACGCCGACGCCCTCATCGAGCTTCAGGTCGTTGCCGACCATGCTCACGCGCAGCAGTACATCCGGCCCGTTGCCGATCAGGGTCGCGCCTTTGATGGGTGCGCCGATGCGGCCGTTTTCGATCAGGTAGGCCTCGCTGGCCGAAAACACGAATTTTCCCGAGGTGATATCGACCTGACCGCCGCCGAAATTCGCCGCATAGATGCCACGCTGCACCGAGGCCACAATTTCACCCGGATCATGCGCTCCGGGCATCATGTAGGTATTGGTCATGCGCGGCATGGTCACGTGCGCGAACGACTCACGCCGGCCGTTTCCGGTTGAGCGGCCACCCATGAGCCGTGCATTGAGCCGATCCTGCATATAGCCGCGCAGCACACCGTCCTCGATCAGCATGGTGCACTCGGTGGGTGTGCCCTCATCATCGATGTTGAGCGATCCGCGCCGTCCTGGCAGCGTGCCATCATCGACTACGGTGCAGCCGGGCGCGGCCACGCGCTCACCGATGCGGCCGCTGAACGCGGAGGTGCCCTTGCGATTGAAATCCCCTTCCAGGCCGTGGCCGATGGCCTCGTGCAGCAGCACGCCCGGCCAGCCCGGTGCCAGCACCACGGTCATGGTGCCGGCGGGCGCGGGCACCGCCTCCAGATTGACCAGCCCCTGCCGCACCGCCTCGCGCGCCAGCGCCAGCGGCCGGTCATCGGCCAGCAGTTCATCGAGCGTGTAGCGTCCGCCGCATCCGGCATAACCCTGTTCGCGCCGGCCCTGCTGTTCCACGATCACGGTGACGTTCATGCGCACCAGCGGGCGCACATCGGCGGCCAGCACGCCATCGCTGGACGCGATCATGATCAGCTCATGCACCGCATGCACACTGGCCATGACCTGCACCACACGCGGATCCATGCGCCGCGTCTCGCGATCGATGCGTTGCAGCCAGCCGACCTTCTGCTCATCGGGCAGGCTGCGCATGGGATCGGCCGGCATATAGAGCTGATGGCCGCTGACCTGACGCCACGCCTGCACCGAGCCGCCGCCGCCCTGTACCGCGATCGCACGCGCCGCGCGCGCCGCCTCTTCGAGCGCCGGCATCATGATCTCGTCGGAATAGGCAAAACCGGTCTTCTCGCCGGCCAGCGCGCGCACGCCCACGCCCTGCTCGATGCTGGCGCTGCCTTCTTTGACGATGCCGTCCTCGAGCCCCCAGCTCTCCGAGCGCGAGAGCTGGAAATACAGATCGGCTGCATCGACTGCCGAGCCCAGCACCAGGCCCAGCGCCTGCTCGACGCGGCCCACGTCGAGCCCGGCCGGCGCGAGTATGCCCTCGCGCGCAGAGCGCAGCGGATCGGTAGTGGCGAGCGACGTCGGAACAGTCACGGTGAACCTCCTGCGCCTCACAATACCCGATGCGAGAGGGCCGGGAAATCATGCCGGGCGGTCTGCTGCGCCGTCAGATCCAGCTTGGCCACGATCACGCCCTGACCGCCGCTCAATCGCGCCAGCACCGTGCCCCAGTAATCGATGATCACACTGTCGCCGTAGGTTTCGCGGCCGCTGGCATGCATGCCCCACTGTGCAGCCGCCACCACGAAACTCAAATTCTCGATCGCGCGCGCGCGCAGCAGCGACTCCCAGTGCGCGCGGCCGGTGGGCACTGTGAAGGCCGAAGGCACCGTGAACCATTGCGCGCCCGCGGCCGACATGGGCCGATACAACTCAGGAAAGCGCATGTCATAGCACACCGACAGCCCGAGCAGCCCGGCCGGGGTAGGCACCAGCACCGAACGCGCGCCCGGCGCGATATGAGCCGATTCGCGATACTTTTCCTCGCGCCCCGGAATATCGACGTCGAACAAATGAATCTTGTCGTAGCGCGCCACGCGCTGCCCGGCATCGTCATAGACCAGGCAGGCGGCGGCAACCCGCTCGCCCGGCACGTCGGAAATCGGGGTCGTGCCGGCCACGATCCACAGCCCGAGCTCGCGCGCCCGGCGGCTCAGGAACTGCTGCACCGGGCCGTGGCCATCGCGCTCTGCGACCGCGCGTTTGTCGGCGTTGTGCACACCCATGAATGAGAAATTCTCGGGCAGCAGCGCCACCCGCGCGCCCTCGTGCGCAGCCTGCTCGAGCAGTCCCGAGGCGGTGTGCAGATTGGCACTCACGTCCGGCCCCGAGGTCATCTGCACGGCTGCAACCGCAACCGGATCGGTGGTGATTTTCTGGCTCATGGCTGTTCCTGTTTCAAGCTTGCCACAGCCCCACGCCGGCTGCCCTCAGAAGCGCCGCAGTTTCGAACAATGGCAGCCCCATGACGCCCGAATAGCTCCCGTGCAGCATCTCGACGAACACCGCGCCACGGCCCTGAATGGCATAACCGCCGGCCTTGTCGCAGGGCTCGCCGCTGTCCCAGTACGCCTCGCACTCCTGGCGGCCCAGCGAGCGCAAACGCACCAGGCTGCGTGAAAGACTTGAGCTCACCGTGCCGCCGTGCGCCAGCGCCACCGCCGACAGCACCTGGTGCTCGCGTCCCGAAAGCTGAGCCAGCATGTCAAGCCCTTCGGCGCGCGCGCGCGGCTTGCCGAGCATGGCATTGTCGATGATCACCACGGTGTCGGCGCCCAGCACCGGCAACGCGGTGCCGGTCAGTGCGCACACCTGCAGCGCCTTCTGTTCGGCCAGACGCCGCACGCAGCCCTCCACCGACTCGCCCGCCAGGCGCTGTTCATCGCTGTGCGAGGGCACCACCCGATGCGGCACGCCGATCTGCGACAGCAGCTGGCTGCGCCGCGGCGATGCCGAGGCCAGTATCAGCACCGGCGACGCGGTGGGCGTTGGCATTGGCGGCTGGGCTGGCACGCCTCAGGCCCGGTGATAAGGGTGGCCGGCCAGCACCGTGGAGGCTCGGTAGATCTGCTCGGCCAGCACCACACGTACCAGCGCATGGGGCAAGGTCAGGCGAGACAGGCTCCACAGCCGCCGGCCGCGGGAGAGCACCTGCTGGGCCAGTCCATCCGGGCCGCCGATCACAAAGGCGAGATCCTGCCCCTCGGCACGCTGCTGTTCGAGCCAGTGCGCGAGTTCGAGTGTGCTGAACTGTTCGCCGCGCTCATCCAGCGGCAGCACCACATCGCGCGCCGACAGCAGCGCCAGTATCCTTTTGGCCTCGAGCGCCTTGGCGGCGTCGCTGGCGCCGGCCTCGCGGCGGCTGGCCGGGGATAGCGCCTTGAGCTCGAGCTTCCAGGGGCCGCTCAGGCGGCGCGAATAATCCTCGAAGGCTGCATCGACCCATTCGGGCATGCGGGTACCGACTGCAATCACGCGCAGACGCACGGCCGGGCGCGCCCGATCGCTGTCAGCGGGCCGCGGCCCGGGGACTGGCGCTGCGACGCCGGCGCGGGCTCGCGCTCACCGCTTTTGCGCGCGGTGCAGCCGCCGGCGGCTCCCACAGCTGCTCGATGGCATAGAACTCACGCACGCGCGGCAACATGACGTGCACCAGCACGTCCTGCAGATCGACCAGCACCCATTCATTGTCGCGCGTGCCCTCGACCCCGAGGGGCCGGCGGCCGGCCTCGCGCGCCTTCTCGAGCACGCGATCGGCGATCGCGCGTACATGGCGGTCGGAATTGCCCGAGGCCACGATCATGGCGTCGGTGATATCGGTCAGCGCGCGGACGTCCAGCAATTTGACATTAACTGCCTTCATGTCATCCAGCGCCGCGAGTACCAGTTTTTCCAGGGCGGAATTGCGTCGCGGTGCGCGGCGCGGGCGAGCGGTCGTTGTCATGCGTGTCGGTTCATCCTCCTTAAGGCGCCTCAACGGCTGGACGGAGCATAGCACCCGGTGCGCACGATGAGATCGCGCACTGCTTCCGGCACCAGGTAGCGCAGATCGCGCCCCGACAGGATCAGCGCCCGCAGGTCGGTGGAAGCGATTTCCAGCTGCGTGACCGCGTGCACGTGGATGCGCCCGGCGCTCGAGCTGTGAAGATCGTGCACGCTGCCGGTGCCGCGATCGACCATTTCCTCCCCCAGTGGTCCCGTGATCGGCGCTTTCCACCCAGGACGATGCGCGACCACCACATGCGCGAGCCCGAAGATCTCGCGCCAGCGATGCCAGGTCGGCATGCCCAGAAACGCGTCCATGCCCAGCAGCAGGCACAGGGAGCGCTGCGGATATTCGCGCCTCAGCTCCAGCAGCGTATCCACCGAGTAGGTCACACCGCTGCGGCGGATTTCGCGGTCATCGACCGCAAAGCCCGGCTGTCCGGCCACCGCCGCGCGCACCATGTCGAGCCGCAGTTCGCTCGAGGCCAGCGGCGCTTCGCGATGTGAAGGGCTGCCGGTGGGCAGGAAGCGAACCTGCGCCAGCTTCAACGATTGCCACAGTTCGAACGCGGTGCGCAGATGTCCGTAATGGATGGGGTCGAAGGTGCCGCCGAACAGGCCGATGGGTTCTGACATGTGGGTGAGCCTACGCAGTCTAGCCCGCGCGCAGCAATGGCAGCGTGCGCAGGCCGCACAGTTCCACTGCCAGCAGCGCCAGCTCGTCCCAGGCATCGCCCAGCGCCAGACCCTTGGCCATGCGATCGGCGCGCGCGGCGCGCGCAGTCAGGCGCCCAAAGGGCAGACGCGGCACCAGGGCGCTGCGCTCGCTCTGGCCGGCTGCCTGCAAGGCTCTCAGCTCGCGCAGCAGCGACCACAGCACCAGCACCGGCTCAGCGCCTTCGGACTGCAGGCCGCCCAGGATGCGCAGCGCTCGCGCGGCATCGGCGCAGCGCACGGCCTCGCCGAGCTGGAACACATCGAAACGCGCACTGTCGGCGCTGCTGGCCGCCACGTCGCTGGCGCTGACCTCGGCGCCGCGCGCGAGCAGCAGCGCGAGCTTTTCGATCTCCTGTTGTGCAGCCAGCAGATTGCCCTCGCAGCGCTCGGCCAGCATGGCTACGGCCTCTTCGCTGAGCGCCAGCTGCGCAGTGCGCGCGCGCTGTCGCAGCCACTGCGGCAGGCGCGCGCGCTCGATCGGCCAGATCGGCAGCCATGCACCGCGTGTCTGCAACGCTTGCACCCATTCGGCGCCCTGGGTCTCGCGCTCGAGCTTGCCGGTGATGACCAGCAGCAGCAGATCATCGCCGGCGGCGGCGATCATCCGCAGCAGCGCCGCAGCGCCGGCCACGCCGGCTTTGCCCGTGGGCAGGCGCACTTCGATCAGGCGACGGCTCGCGAACAGCGACAGCGCCTGCGCGGCCTGCAGCGCGTCCTCCCAGATCGAACTGGCGCGTTCGATGAAGAACACCTCGCGCTCGCTGAAGCCGGCGGCGCGCGCGCGCGCGCGGATCAGGTCCGTGGCCTCTCCAACCCGCAGCGGCTCATCGCCCGAGACCAGATAGGCGGGCAACAGCCCCGCATCCAGCTGCGCCGGCAGTGTCTCGAGGGTCAGCTTCATGAGTTGTACTCCATCGCAGGCATATCTTAAGCTGCTGCGCACGAATACACCGACGCGTGGGTGCACCATGCCGACATTGTTCGAGCGCATCATTCAAGGCGAAATCCCGGCGACCATCGTCTATCAGGACGAACGCGTCACGGCCTTTCGCGATATTCACCCGCGCGCGCCCACGCACGTGCTGATCGTACCGAATAAACCCATAGCGACCGCCAACGACGTCACCAGCGCCGATGAAGCCCTGCTGGGCCACATGTTCGTGGTCGCGGCGCAGATCGCCGCCCAGGAAGGCATCGCCAAGGACGGCTACCGCCTGATCGTCAACTGCAATGCGCATGGCGGCCAGGAGGTCTACCACCTGCACATCCACCTGCTGGGCGGCAAGCCGCTGGGGCCCATGGTCCTCGTCTGATGGCCCGCTCCGCCAGCGCGCTGTATCCGCCGATCCAGCCGTTTCAGAGCGCGCATCTGCGGGTCTCGGCGCTGCACGAATTGTATTACGAGCAAAGCGGCAACCCGCAAGGCCTGCCCGCGGTGTTTCTGCACGGCGGGCCCGGCGCGGCCACCGACCCCGGCATGCGCCGCTTCTTTGATCCCGAGCGCTACCGCATCGTGCTGTTCGATCAGCGCGGCTGCGGCGCCAGCCGCCCGCACGCGGAACTGCGTGAGAACACTACCTGGGATCTGGTCAACGACATCGAGGCCCTGCGCGCGCATCTGGGGCTGGAGCGCTGGCTGGTATTCGGCGGCTCCTGGGGCTCGACGCTGGCGCTGGCCTATGCACAACGCCATCCCGAGCGCGTCACGGCGCTGGTGCTGCGCGGCATCTTCCTGCTGCGCCGCTCCGAGCTCGATTGGTTCTATCAGAATCCGCTCGGCGCGGGCTCGATCTTTCCCGATCTGTGGGAGCAGTACGTGGCGCCGATTCCGCAGGCCGAGCGCGGCGACATGATGCAGGCCTACTACCGGCGATTGACTTCACAGGATCCGGCAACGCGCGCCGCGGCCGCGCGCGCCTGGTCCAGCTGGGAGGGTGCGACCAGCTATCTGCGCATCAATCCGAGCTACGTGTCCAAGTTCGACAACCCCGACTACGCGGCTGCCTTCGCCCGCATCGAAGCGCATTACTTCGTCAATCACGGTTTTCTGGAGCAGGACGATCAGCTGTTGCAGGGGGTCGCACGCATGCGCGACATTCCGGCGGTCATCGTGCAGGGCCGCTATGACATGGTCTGCCCGCTGCGCAGCGCCTGGGATCTGCATCGCGCCTGGCCGCAGGCGGACCTGCGCATCGTGCCCGACGCCGGCCACTCGGCCTTCGAGAGCGGCATTACCCGCGAACTGGTGGCGGCCACCGATCGCTTCGCGCGCTGAAGCCGAGCAGCGGTTAAACCCGCAGGGTTCCGGTCAAGGCCGAGTGCGTATCGATGATGCCGCGCTCAAGCAGCCAGCTGTGTGCGTCCGCCGCATCCTGCTCGAAGAAGGCCTTGCTCGAACCGAGCCGGAAGCTGTAGCCCCAGGCATCCATGTCAGCGAACAGCCGCTCGCGCCCGACACCTGAGAGCGCATCGGCGAGCAGCAGCTGCAGATAGCACACTGCGCTCTCCTCGGCGTCATCGCCGCCGGCATCGCGATCGAGCCCGGCGCGCCGTTCCGGCGTCATGCAGACGTAATGCGAGGCCTCGTGCAGAATCGAATGCAGCGGTGTGTCGTGGCGCGCGAACAGCGTATTGCCGCGCAGACCCGCCTCGCTCTCGCCCCAGTAGGAGCCGGCAATGGGCTCGCCATCGGCCGCCAGGCGCAGATCGAGCCCGTAGCCGGCCAGCAGCCGCAGCACACTCGGGCGATCGATGTTCGCTAGCCGCAGCATCCGTGGCCTGTTGCCCGGCGCGTGCTACAGGCTCGAGAGCCGCCGCATGACCACCGATACCAGATCGTGCGCCAGGGCCTCACTGAGTATGCGCCGCTCGCGCTCCTTGGCGAGCATCTGGCTTTCGCTGAAGTTGTAGTCGCGCACCAGCACGTGCGATTCGACCGGAATCAGATCGCGGCCGTTGGAGGTGACCGAGAACCGCAGTGCATAGCTGAGTTCGTATTCGGTCGGCACGTTCAGCGCCGAGACCGTCAGCACGCGCTGCGTGGTGGTGTCGGTCAGCACGTGAATGATGGTGGCGGAATCGTCGCGGCCGTCCTCTTCGATATGCGTGCCCGCGGCCAGCAGCGCCTTGCGCAGCCCGAAATAGAAATCCGATTCGGTATCGTTGGTCTCTATGCGCACCAGCGCAATCGAATGCGGCAATGGGCCGCCGCCCTGCAGATGAAAACCGCAACCCACGAGCACAGCGGCCGCCAGCCACGGCAGCGGCCGCAGGATCGCGGCGCGCGTGCGCATGCTGGTGCGCGTGCGCGAATTCATACCACGATGTTCACGAGTTTGTCGGGCACGTGGATGGCCTTGCGCACGCTCTTGCCGGCCACGAAGCGCTGCACTGCCGGATCGGCCAGCGCCGCCTCCACCGCCGGCTCACGCTCGGTGCCTGCGGGCAGTTGCATGCGCGCGCGCAGTTTGCCATTGACCTGCACCACCAGCTCGACCATGGTCTGGGCGAGCGCCTGCGGATCCGGCTCCGGCCAGCGTTCATCGATGATGGCCGAGCTGTGTCCGAGCGAGAACCACAGGCTATGACAGATGTGCGGCACGATCGGCGAGAGCACCAGCACGGCGATCTCGAGCGCCTCGTGCCGCACGGCATGCGCGACTTCACCGCGCTCCTGATAGTGACCCACGGCATTGAGCAATTCCATGACGGCGGCGATCGCGGTGTTGAAGGTGCGCCGGCGGCCGATGGCGAGTGCGACTTTGGCCAGAGTCTGATGAGCGCTGTGCCGCAGCGCCCGCCCGGCCTCGGATGCCGCCGCTTCGCCGGCCGGTGAGCGCAGGTCTATCTGCGGCACGCTGTCTTCGGCCATATGGTCGTACACCGCCTTCCACAGCCGGCGCAGGAAGCGAGACTGTCCCTGCACGCCCTCGTCGGACCACTCGAGCGATTGCTCGGGGGGAGCGGCGAACATGGTGAACAAACGCGCGGTGTCGGCGCCGTATTTTTCCACCAGCGTCTGCGGATCCACGCCGTTGTTCTTCGACTTCGACATGGTGCCCAGGCCGCCATATTCGACCGGCGAATCATCCTTGAGCAGCACCGCGCCGATGCGCGTGTGCGCGACGTCGAACGTGGGCGCGACCTCATCGGGATTGACGAATTGTTTGCGGCCATCGGCGCCGGTGCGGAAGTAAATCTGATTCAGCACCATGCCCTGGGTCAGCAGATTGGCAAATGGCTCGGACAACTCCAGCAGCCGCATATCGCGCATCACGCGGGTCCAGAAGCGCGAATACAGCAGATGCAGGATCGCGTGTTCGATGCCGCCGATGTATTGATCCACCGGCAGCCAGTAACGGGCGCGCTCATCGAGCGCCGAGTGCTGCTGATCGCTGCAGGTGTAGCGCAGGAAATACCAGGATGAATCCACGAACGTGTCCATGGTGTCGGTCTCGCGCCGCGCGGCCGCGCCGCAGCGCGGACACGCGACCTCGACGAATTCACTCAGGCGCGCGAGCGGATTGCCGCTGCCATCGGGCACCAGGTGCTCGGGCAGCAGCACCGGCAACTGTTCATCGGGCACCGGCACCGCGCCGCAGTGCGGACAGTGAATCAGCGGAATCGGACAGCCCCAGTAGCGCTGGCGCGAAATGCCCCAGTCGCGCAGGCGCCATTGCACACGCTTGCGTCCCAGACCCTTGGCCTCGAGCGCCGCGGCGATGGCATCGATGGCCGCAGCCGAAGACAGGCCGCTGAATTCACCCGAATCGATCAGCACTCCGGGCTCGGCATATTCAGGCAGCCACGCCGCCGTCACGCGTTCATAGGCGCCGCGGGTGGAGCTGACCACGGTGGGTATGTCGAGTGCATAGCGCTGCGCGAACGCGAAGTCGCGCTCATCGTGCGCCGGCACGCCCATGACCGCACCCTCGCCATAGGCCATGAGCACGTAGTTGGCGACCCAGATGGCGATACTGCCGCCGGTCAACGGATGGCGCACATGCAGGCCGGTCGCCATGCCGCGCTTCTGCGCAGTCGCGACATCGGCCTCCATGGTGGAGCCGCGCCGGCATTCGTCGACGAACGCCGCCAGCGCCGGATCGCCCAGCGCGGCCGCGCTGGCCAGCGGGTGCTCGGCCGAGATCGCGACGAAGCTCACGCCGAACAGCGTGTCGGCACGAGTGGTGAATACTTTGAGCGCGCCATCGCCGCCCAGCAGCGAGCGTGTGTCCTCGCCATACGGAAAGGCCAGTTCGACACCCTCGCTGCGGCCGATCCAGTTGGCCTGCATGACGCGCACGCGTTCGGGCCAGCCGGGCAGTTGATCGAGCGCCGCCAGCAATTCCTCGGCGTAGGCCGTGATGCGCAGGTAGTACATCGGAATCTCGCGCTTCTCGATCGGCGCCCCGGTGCGCCAGCCCCTGCCGTCGATGACCTGCTCGTTCGCGAGCACGGTCTGATCGACCGGATCCCAGTTCACGCTGCCGGTTTTTTTATAGGCGATGCCGCGCTCGAGCATGCGCAGGAACAGCCATTGGTTCCAGCGGTAGTAGCTCGGATCGCAGGTGGCCAGTTCGCGCGTCCAGTCGATCGCGAAGCCCAGCGAACGCATCTGCCGGCGCATGTAGGCGATGTTCTCGCGGGTCCATCGGGCCGGCGGCACGGAGTTGGCGATCGCGGCATTCTCGGCCGGCAGACCGAAGGCGTCCCAACCCATGGGCTGCAGCACGTTGCGGCCCTGCATGCGCATGAAGCGCGCCAGCACATCGCCGATGGTGTAGTTGCGCACGTGGCCCATGTGCAGCCGGCCCGAGGGGTACGGAAACATGGACAGGCAGTAATACTTCTCGCGGCTTAGATCTTCGCGCGCCTCGAAACTGCCGTGCGTGTCCCAATAGTCCTGCGCCGCGCGCTCTACCGCGGCGGCCTCGTAGCGTTCCTGCATGCGCGGTTACTGCAGCGTGATGGTCACGATGGTCTGCTGGGCATCGTGCTGGATCAGCAGGGTCGCCGAATGACCGGCATTCTTGACCGCGCTCTGGAACTGCTCGACGCTGGTGGCGCTCTCGCGATTGATGCTCAGGATCACATCGCCTTCGCGCACACCGACTTCGGCCGCAGGCCCGTTGGCATCCACCACCACGATGTTGCCGTGAGTCTTGAGCTGGGTCTTCTCCTGCGCCGTCAGCGCGCGCACCGACAGGCCGATGCGGTTGACCACGGCGGTGTCGGGCTGGGTACCGCCGCCGCCACGGCGATTGCCGGCGACCGATACCTTCTCCTTGAGTTCCTCGACCGTGACGCTGATGCGCTTGGTGGTCTTGTCGCGCCAGACCTCGAGCTGCGCGGGCTGACCGGGCTTGATCTCGGCGATCAGCGGCGGCAGCTGATCGGAGGTGTCGATGGGCTTGCCGTTGACGCTCAGAATGATATCGAGCGGCTCAATGCCGGCTTTGTCCGCCGGGCCGCCGGACTCCACCGAGGCCACCGCCGCACCGCGCGGGCGATCGAGCCCGAAGTTCTCGGCCGTTGCGGCCGTGACTTCCTGGATGGTCACGCCGATGCGGCCGCGGCTCACGTGGCCGTTCTTGATCAGCTGCTCGGCGACGTTGTTGGCGACGTCGATCGGGATCGCAAACGAGATGCCTTCGTAGCCGCCGCTGCGGCTGTAGATCTGCGAATTGATGCCGACCACCTCGCCCTCGAGATTGAACAGCGGGCCGCCGGAATTGCCGGGATTGACCGCGACATCGGATTGGATGAAGGGCACATAGCCGTTGCCGCCTTCGCCCACATTGCTGCGTGCGGTGGCGCTGACCACACCCGCGGTCACGCTGTTCTCGAACCCGAACGGCGAGCCGATCGCGAGCACCCATTGACCGGGCCGCAGCTTGCTGGAGTCGCCGATGTGCACCACCGGCAGATTGGCCTTGGCGACGATCTTGATGACCGCAACGTCGGTGCGCTCATCGACGCCGATGACCTTGCCCTCGAACTCGCGCCGGTCGGTGAGTTTGACCGTGATCTTGGAGGCGTTGTTGACCACGTGAGCGTTGGTCAGGATGTAGCCGTCGGCACTGATGATGAAGCCCGAGCCGATACCGCGCACCGGCCCGAAATTGCGCGGCTGCTGCGGAATCGCGCCGTGCGGAATGCCGAAGTGACGGAAGAAATCGCCGAACGGATCTTCCTGATCCTCACCGTCATTGTTGTCGGAATCGGAATTCGAGGCGCCCGCGGGCTTCTCGACCACCTGCACGTTGACCACGGCCGGGCCGACCTGCGCCACCAGATCGGCGAAGTCCGGCAGCCCGCGCACGGCCGCGGGGTTTGCGACCGGAACCGGGACCGGGGCGGGGGCGGGGGCGGCCGCGACCTGCACGGGCGCCGGCGGGGCGCTCTCGCTGGTGCTGGCTGCGGTCGAGGATTGCGGCGAACAGGCCGCGAACAAGGTGACGAGCGCTATGGCTCCCAGCAGCCTGGGGCCTACGTCCTGATGCGACATATCTGATCTACTCCAATCCTATGGAAAAACAGTGGCATGATAGAAGTTGCATGATAGACCCGGAATGCGATTTACGGTTCCGGTTCAGGGCGGCGGCCGGCGCCGCCAGCGGCGGGGTTCCCGGGCCAGGGCGATCCCAGTTCCCAATAGTGCCAAAACTACGATCAGCGCATTACCGACCCGGGCATAGGGGGGTAGACCCGCCCGCGGCTGTACGGTTCCTCGCAGTACCGTGCGCTGGAATTCGCCGGCCTGGGCCAGCACCTGTCCGCGCTCACCGACCAGGGCCGAAACGCCGTCGTTGGCGGCCCGCACCAACGGCCGCTGCGCCTCGATCGCGCGCATGCGCGCAATCTGAAAATGCTGGTAGCGCGCCCAGGAGCGCCCGAACCAGGCGTCATTGGTGACATTGACCAGCACCCGCGCTGCGGCCAGCGCCGGCAGGCCGGCGCTGGGATAGGCGTCTTCGTAGCAGATGCTCAGCGACAGGCTGGTGCCGGCGGCGGCCACCGCGGGCTGCGCCGCGGCGCCGGCGGTGAAATCCGAGTACGGCAGATTCATCAGCCGCAGCCACGAGCGGATGAATGACGGCACCGGGAAATATTCGGCGAACGGCACCAGATGGTGCTTGCTGTAGAAGCTGACCCGATCCGACAGCGTCATGATCGAGTTGTAGTAGTTGTCGCTCTCGTCGGCGCGGATGATGCCCATGACGATGTCCGAGCCGTGCAGGCGCGCGCGCGAATACAACTGCCCGAGGTACTCGGGCAGTTCGTTGGCCAGCTGCGGCAGCGCCGACTCGGGCCACACGATCAATTGCGCGCCCAGCGCCTGCTCGTTCAAGGCCGTGTACAGCTCGCGCGTCGGGTCGACATTGTCGGCCTGCCATTTGAGATCCTGTGGAATCGCACCCTGCAGAATCGCGACCGTGACCGGCGCACCGGCGGCGTGCGTCCAGTTGATGAGACCGAGCAGCGCGCCCAGCGGCCAGGGCAGCAGCAGCACGGCCAGCGCCCGCTTGCGCGCCGGCGCAGGGCCGTGCAACAGCGACAGCAGGGCGCCGCTGCCCACCAGCAGCAGCGCCGAAATACCATAGATGCCGGTGATGGGCGCGAAGCCCTTGAGCCAGGTGTCGGTCTGCGTATAGCCCAGCGACAGCCACGGGAAGCCCGATAGAAACCAGCCGCGCCACCACTCCATCAGCAACCACAGCGACGGCAAGCCAACCAGGTAGCGCCACGGGCCGCGCTCGGGCAGATAGCGGGCCACTGCATAGCCCAGCAAGGCGTGATAGGCCGCCATGATGCCGACCAGCCCCAGCACGATGACCAGCGTCAGCCAGATCGGTGCGCCGCCGAAGCCATGGACGCTGATGTACAGCCACCAGGTGCCGAGCCCGAAGGTGCCGGCGCCGAAATAAAAACCGTTCCAGGCCGCGCGCCGCGGTTCACCGCCGTCCCACAACCACATCAGCACCGCCGGACACAGTACCGCCAGCGGCCACACGTTCAGCGGCGCGAACGCGCACGCCAGCAGCGCGCCGGCAGCGAGCGCCAGACCATAGCTCAGCGCTGCGGATCTTGGCGCACTCACTCCGCGGGCGTCGCCGAATGAAACTGCGGCGGAATGGTCACGCGCAGGCTGTCGATGCGGCGCCGGTCGGTGCGCATGACGCGAAACTCGAACATGCCGAGCATCACACTCTCACCGCGCCGCGGCATGCGGCCGAGCTGCTTCATGACCAGTCCGGCAACGGTATCGAATTCTCCTTCGGGCAGTTCGGCATTGAAATACTGATTGAACTCATCGATGCGGGTGCTGCCGCGCACGCTGAACTGGCGCGCGGCCGCGCGCCGTATGTTCTGATCGTCCTCGACGTCGAACTCATCGTCGATATCACCGACGATCTGCTCGATCACATCCTCGATCGTGACCAGACCGGCCACGCCGCCGTATTCGTCGACCACGATCGCCATGTGGTTGCGGCTGTCGCGGAAATCGCGCAGCAGCACGTTGAGCCGCTTGGCTTCCGGCACGAACACCGCCGGCCGCAGATATTCGCGCATGTCGAATATGGCCGCGGTGCCGCTGGCAAACAGCCGCAGCAGATCCTTGGCAAGCAGTATGCCGGCGACATCGTCGCGCTCGCCGTCGAGCACCGGAAAACGTGAATGGCGCGACTCGACCACGGCCGGCAGCAGACGCGCGAGCGGATCGTCGCGGCGCAGACACACCATCTGCATGCGCGGAATCATGATGTCGCGCACCTGCAGATCGGCCACTGCCAGCGCGCCTTCGAGCATGGCGAAAGCTTCGGCATCGAGCACCCCGCGCTGCTGCGACTCGGCCAGCATCTCCACCAGCTGCGCGCGATCCTTGACGCCGGCGGCCAGGGTGCGCGTGAAGGCCGAGCGCCAGCGACCGCTGCTGGCGGTATTGCCGGGCTTGTCGGCAGGGCCTTTAGCCATATCAGTGCTCCGGGCGGCGCTGCGCTTTGGCAGCGCGGTAGGGATTGGCGATGCCGAGCCGGCGCAGCGCGCGGATCTCGCGCCGTTCCATGCGCTGCGCGTCCCGCGGCAGCTGGTGGTCGAACCCGGCCAGATGCAGCGTGCCGTGCACCACCATGTGAGCCCAGTGTGCACGCGCGCTCTTGCGCTGCGCCCGCGCCTCCTGGCGCAGCACCTGCGGGCAGATCACCAGCTCGCCCAGCAGCCCCGGGGAGGCGGCACCGGGTGCGACCGGGAATGACAGTACGTTGGTGGCATGATCGCGGCCGCGATAGCGGGCATTGAGCGCGCGGCTGCGCGCGCGCCCGGCCAGCAGCACCGACAACTCGCTGCCAGCCGCACGCCGGCCGAGCGCCGCGCTGGCCCAGTCACGCAGATCCCGCGCCGGCGGCAGCCAGCCGGCACGCACGCTGCGCAGCACGCTGATCTTCATGGCGGACCGGTCATGGCGGACTGGCGCGCTCATGCGCCTCGTAGGCCTGCACGATGCGCTGAACCAGCGCGTGGCGCACCACGTCGCCGGCATCGAAAAAAGTAAAGGCCACACCGGCCACGCCGCGCAGGATCAGCTGCGCGTGCTGCAGACCCGACATGCGTCCGCTGGGCAGATCGGTCTGAGTCAGATCGCCGGTAACCACGGCGCGCGAACCAAAGCCGATGCGCGTCAGGAACATCTTCATCTGCTCGATGGTGGTGTTCTGCGCTTCATCGAGAATGATGAACGACTCGTTCAACGAGCGGCCGCGCATGAACGCCAACGGCGCCACTTCGATCGCATTGCGCTCGATGAAGCGCGCCACGCGTTCGAAGCCCATCATTTCGTACAGCGCGTCGTACATGGGCCGCAGGTACGGATCGACTTTCTGCGCCATGTCGCCCGGCAGAAAGCCGAGCCGCTCGCCCGCCTCCACCGCCGGACGCACCAGCACGATGCGGCGCACGCGCTCGGCCATCAGCGCCTCGACTGCGCAGGCCACCGCCAGATAGGTCTTGCCGGTGCCGGCCGGACCGATGCCGAAACTCAGATCGTGCTGGTGAATATTGGCCAGGTATTCGCGCTGATGCGCGCCGCGGGCGCGCACGCTCTCGCGCCGGGCATGGCCGGCGCGCTCGCCTTCGCGCGGGGCGATGGCCACCGTCTCGTTGTCGTCGCCGGCGGCGCCGTTGGCATGTTCGACCAGGCACAGATGCACCTGCTCGGGATTGAGTTCGCGATGCTCGGCCTGTGCAAACAGAGCCTTGAGTACCGCTTCCGATGCCGCCGCGCGCTCTCCATGCACGCGGAAGGATTGTCCGCGCCGGCGGATTCGTACCCCGAGGCGCGATTCGATCAGCCGCAGATTCGCATCCAGCGGCCCGCACAGACTCGCCAGGCGCGTGTTGTCCGCGGGCTCGAGGGCGAATTCGTGTACTACGGCGGCGCCAGAGCTCACGCGGCTTGGGGCTCCCGCCGTGCGCCGCGCAGCGAATGCGGCCGCGCCTCGGTGATCTCGACCTCGACGAACTGCTGCAGCAGCGAGGCCGGCCCGGGGAAATTGACCCAGCGATTGTTCTCGGTGCGCCCGGCCAGTTCGCCGTGCCCTTTCTTGGCGCCGCGCTCCACCAGCACCCGCTGCACGCTGCCCACCATCGCGGCGCTGATGGCCAGCGCCTGCGCATCCAGGCGCGCCTGCAGCTGGCTCAGGCGCTGCTGCTTGACCTCGAGCGTGACCTCATCGGGCAGGCTGGCGGCCGGCGTGCCGGGCCGGCGGCTGTAGATAAAGCAGAATGACTGGTCGAATCCGACCTCGGCCACGAGCTTGAGTGTGGCCTCGAAATCGCGTTCGCTCTCGCCCGGGAAGCCGACGATGATGTCGGTCGAGATCGCGATATCCGGACGCACCGTGCGCAGGGCGCGGATGCGCTCCTTGTATTCCAGCGTCGTATAACCGCGCTTCATGAGCGCGAGTATGCGATCCGAGCCGCTTTGCACCGGCAGATGCAGATGATTGGCCAGCTGCGGCAGGCTGGCGTACGCCTCGATCAGGCTGTCGCTGAACTCCAGCGGATGCGATGTCGTGAAGCGGATACGTTCCACGCCCGGCACGGCCGCCACATGATGCATGAGCGTGGATAAGTCCACGGTGGCACCGTCTGCCATGGCGCCGGCATAGGCATTGACGTTCTGACCGAGCAGCACGATCTCGCGCACGCCCTGACGCGAGAGCGCGCGCACCTCCGCCAGCACCGATTCGAAGCCGCGGCTGACTTCATCACCACGCGTGTAGGGCACCACGCAGAAGCTGCAATACTTGCTGCAGCCTTCCATGACCGATACGTACGCACGCGATCCGTGCGCGCGCGGCTCGGGCAGCGCATCGAACTTCTCGATCTCGGGAAAGCTCACGTCCACCACCGAGCGTCCGCGCCGCTTGAGCTCGGCGATCATCTGCGGCAGCCGGTGCAGCGTCTGCGGGCCGAACACCAGGTCCACGAACGGCGCCCGGGCGGTGATGGCCTCGCCCTCCTGACTGGCCACGCAGCCGCCGACACCGATGATCAGCGCCGGCCGCTGCAGCTTGAGCTGCCGCCATTCTCCGAGCAGCGAGTACACCTTGTCCTGCGCCTTCTCGCGCACCGAGCAGGTGTTCATGAGCAGCACATCGGCCTCGGCCGCGTCGTCGGTGGCTTGCAGACCCACAGTGGCGCGCAGCACGTCCGCCATGCGCGCGGAGTCGTACTCGTTCATCTGGCAACCGAAGGTCTTGATGTAGTAGCGGCCGGCCATGCAGATCAGCCAAAACGGGTCGTAGAGGGTAGCGGTTTTACGCCGTTCAGGGAACGCAAAAGCTGCGCGATCGGCGCCGCCCGGGCGTCGAATTCAAGCAAACTCAACAAGTTATCGACGATAGATCAGAACGGAATATCGTCGTCGAACTCATCGCGTGAGGCCCCGGCACCAGCCGCCGCGTTCTCGGGCATTTCCGTGCGGGCCCCGGCCTCCGGCATGGCCCCCA
>Ga0302314_10003655_pt1 | contig 28314 bp, 17 predicted proteins | sample III_Palsa_N2_3_FD_200533 | JGI IMG/M metagenome (GOLD analysis project Ga0302314, IMG submission 200533) | Peat permafrost microbial communities from Stordalen Mire near Abisko, Sweden - III_Palsa_N2_3 | ecosystem: Environmental > Terrestrial > Soil > Palsa > Peat permafrost | place: Sweden...
CCCGAAACCGCAGCCCGACAGCCCGCCCACTTTCCGAGGGAGGCGCCCTGCCGGAGGCGCCGTTGACCTTGACTTGCCTCACCACGACACCCACGCCAGGAGCCGACCCGACCTCACACACCGACCACAGCGCGCGTAGAGGACGGCCGGAGGGAGGTTTCCCCGTGGGAGCGGAGCGAGTAGGGCCAGGGTTGAGAGGGGTGGGCGGGTGGGCGAAGCCAGCGCAGCGACCCTTAGACGCAGCGTGGCCCGATCGAGGAGCGCCAGCGACGTAGGCAGGGCCTGACAGTCAGCGATTGCAGGGAGACTAAAGCGGAACGCCGTTCTCCGGCCACGCTTCCCTGCTGTCCTGCACCATCCTCGCGAAGGTGGCGGCGGGCTCCGCGTTCTCCATCGCGAATCGCAGAAGCGCGCTTGACCACTCGTCGAACAGCGCGAACGTTCGGTCGACCATCTGCTTCGCGTGCTCGCGTTGGGGGACGTCGAGAACCGGGAGGCTCGATTCGGCGACCTCGGGGGACTTGATGCTGTGCGATGCTTCCGCGAGGTAGTGCTTCGTGCCGAAGAACTCGCACTCGCGGCCGTCCGGCAGGGTGATTCCCTGGCAGTGCTCGAATATCGTTATCGAGACCGCTTCGATGGCCTCGACCATGGCGAAGACGGCGTATGCCGGGGAGTCGGCGGCGAGGGATGCGAGGCCTAGGCAGAGCCGCCGGGAGTGCTGGAACTCTGCTCCCCAGAGCACGCGGGCGGCGTCCGACAGTGGCATCGGGCTGTCGGCTCCGAGCTTTTCCAGGTCGTTCAGCATCCACTGCCAGTGGAAGTCCTCTTCGTACGTGTGGGCATTGAGCAGGGCCTGCAGGGGCTCGAGGTCGGCGTCGCCCTCGCCCTTGCGGAAGACGTACTTGTTCAGATCCGAGTAGCCCATGATGAAGGGGATGACGCTCGGTGCCCAGGCCAGGCGCCTATCCCCAGGCAGCGATTCGTTAGTCAACAGCTGGACAAAGAAATCGTGATCCTCGTAGCGCTTCCGCTGTTCCTCGATGTAGCTGATGACCTGCTGCATTATTGACTCCGCACTCAGCGCCGGGATGGCAGTACCCACGTACACCGAGTAGTACGGACGCGGACGGCTGATGGTTCTCAGCCCTTGACGCTGCCCGCCGTGAGCCCCGACATGATGCTGCGCTGGAATATCAGGAAGAACACGATCGTCGGCACGGAGGCGATGGCCAGCGATGCCATCAGGATGTTCTCCGGTATGCCGTCGCCGGTGAGGTTCAGCAGGCCGGTGTTGACCGTCAGCTTCGTCGGATCGGTCAGCACCAGCAGCGGCCAGAGCACGTCCTTCCACACGGCCACCGTGGCGAAGATGGACACCACGCCGAGGATCGGCCGGGACATCGGGAGCACGATGGACCACAGCGCGCGCAGCGGGCCGGCGCCGTCGATGGCGGCTGCCGCCATCAGCTCTTCCGGGATGGAATCGAAGAAGCGCTTGAGCAGGAAGATGTTGAAGCCGTTGGCGACGGACGGCAGCCAGATCGCGAGCGGTGAGTTGATCAGGCTCCAGTGCAGCACCGGCACGTCGATCGCGGTCAGGTAGTTCGGGATCACCAGGACCGTGGCCGGGATCATCAACGTGGCCAGCATCAGGGCCAGCACCACGTTGCCGAGCACCGGCCGCAGCTTCGAGAGCGCGTACGCCGCCGCCACGTCGAATATCAACTGCAGCAGCACCGCGCCGACCGCGTAGTACGCGGTGTTGAAGATGAACTGACCGAGGTTGAAGTCCGACCACGCGGTCGAGTAGTTGCTGAAGTTCACGTGGTGCGGAATCAGCGTCGGCGGGCTCTGCAGCACCTCGGAGGCCGACTTCAGGCCGCTGCTCGCCACCCAGAAGAGGGGGAAGAGGAACACCACGGCGAACAGCAGGATCGCCAGGACCAGCACCACCCAGTAGATCCGCCTGACGACCGGCCGGTTGAGCTGGGTCCGGGAGATCAGGGTTCTCGTCTGCACATCGAAAGCCGACACGTGCTACTCCTCTCCACGCCGGTTGAGCCACAGGTACGCCCCGGAGAACAGGCCGAGGAACAGCAGCAGAACCGTGCCGATCGCCGCCGAACCGCCGAAGTTGTTGAAGTTGGTCGCGTCCTGGTACACGAGGTAGACCAGGGTGCCGGTGCCGTTTGCGCCGCCGGTGAGCACCAGCGACTCGGTGAAGGTCTGCATGGTGGCCACGATCTGCAGCAGCAGCATCAGCGAGAGGATCAGCCGCGTCTGCGGGACGGTCACGTGCCAGACCCGCTTGAGGATCCCCGCGCCGTCCAGCTCCGCCGCCTCGTACAGCTCGCCGGGAATCCCTTGCAGGGCCGCGATATAGATCAGCACGCCGCTGCCCATATTGCTCCAGGTGGAGAAGATCACCATGCACAGGATGACGAAGGTGTTGTTCGGCGACTGCAGCCAGGTGGAGATCGGCAGGTGCAGGTCGTGCAGCACCGAGTTGAACAGGCCGGTGTTGTCCGGCGCGTAGAACCAGTTCTTCCACAGGAACGCCCCGGCCACCGGCGGCAGCATCACCGGCAGGTAGACCAGCAGCCGGAAGTACGATTTGGCGTGCCGGAACTCGTTGAGCGCGACCGCGATCACGAACGGCACCGCGTAGCCGAAGATCAGGGCGAGACCGGTGAAGACCAGCGTCACGTGGACCGAGGTCCAGAAGTTCGGGTCGTTGAGCATGCGCTCGTAGTTGCGCCACCCGCCCCAGCCCTCGCTCTGCCCCACCAGGTTCAGATGCTGGAAGCTGAGCAGGATCTCGTGGATCATCGGGTACCAGGAGAACAGCGCGAAACACAGGATCGCCCCCGCGAGGAAGGCGTATCCGGTGACGCTGCGCCCCACCCGGCGGCCGAGCGCGGGACGTCGCCGGCTCGGAGCCGGTCGCGGGCCGCCCGCTCCCGGCAGACCGCGCGCCCGGGCGCGGGAAACGTTGATGGCAGTTGTCATCGGATCTGCACTTCCGCTCTCGTCAAGGACGCCGGGCGCCGGTTGTCGGTGTCGGGTACCGCGGTGGATTCGCCGGTGCCGTCCCCGCCGGACGGGTGATCTGATCCGGCGGGGACGGCACCGACCTTCCCGTTACTGGTTCGACAGGATCTCGTTCGTCGCCGAGGAGAAGGTATCGAGCAGTTGCTGCAGGTTCGCGTTCGGGTTCGTCAACGCGGCGTACATCGCCTTGTCGCCCTGCGCGTAGATGGCCTGGGCCTGCGGCGGTTCGACGATCAGCTGCATGTTCGACAGGGCGTCGGTGTACGCGGTGAAGTTCTGCGACGGCACGTTGGCCGAGGCCTTCTCGTCCGTGGTCGCCTGCTGGTCGGCGGCCGACCCGGCGGTGAACAGGTCGGGCTCCGGCAGGCCGACCGGCTGCCCGGCCTTGGCGGTGCGGGCGTAGTTGAACTGGCCGTCGTTCGGCGTCAGCCACTCGTAGTTGATGAACTTGATGCCGGCCTGGATCTGCGCCGGGGTGTCCTTCTTGTTGAACATGTAGCCGTCACCGCCGAGCAGCGTCGCGGTCGGGGCGCTCACCCCGGGCAGCGGAGCCATCGCGATGTTGGTGTACGGCGTGTTGTACGTGGCGTGCATGTTGGTGACCGTGTCCGGCGCGCCCACGTACATGCCGAGCTTGCCGGTGCTCATCAGCTGCTGCGGGTCCGACCAGGCCAGGCCTTGCTTGGTGCCCATGTCGTCGTCCACGAAGCGCATCTGGTGCAGCGCCTGGAGCACGCCGAGGCCGGTGCTGTCGTCGAACGCGGCCTTCGCGTTGTCCCCGGTGCCGGTCACCATCTGCCCGCCGCGGGAGAAGACCTCGGCCGCGAAGTGCCAGCCGCCGGTGTTCTGCGCGCTCAGGTCGACGTATCCGATGTAGCCGGGGCCGAGGTCGCTGATCTTCTTGGCGTCCGTCTCGACCTCGGCCCAGGTGGACGGAGGGGTCGTGATCCCGGCCCGCTGGAACAGGGTCGTGTTGTAGACCAGGCCCTCGGAGTAGTTGTTGACCGGGATTCCGTACAGGTCCCCGGAGCTCGTGTCGCCCTGCCGGTACACGTTCAGCAGCTGTGGCAGGATGCTGCTCTCGTTGGTGATCTGCGAGACGTAGGACTGGATGTCCGCCGCCTTGCCCGTCGCGATCACGTTGGCCGGGTCGGTGAACGCGGTGTAGAAGACGTTGTCCTCGGTCCCGGCGGCCAGCTGCGCGGTGAACTTGGCCGGCACCTCGCACGGGTTCGCGTCGTCGCCCTTCACCGTGATGCCCGGGTTGGCCTTCTCGAAGGACGCGATGTCGGCGAGGAAGAAGGCCCGCTGCGCCGCCTGGGTGGTGGGCGGTTCGCACCCGACGGTGATGGTCACCGGCCCGGAGGCGTTGTTCGACGTACCTGAACCGCCGCTGCTCGAGCACGCGGCGACGGGAAGCGCCAAGGCCGCTGCCGCGGCTATCGCCACTGTCCGGCGGATGCCGGCGTGCCGGCGAACCGTACTGTTCATAAGTCTGCCTTCCCTCACTGGACATGAACGACTGTGGTCTTGCCCCGGGTGGCTTCACCGTACTGACACAGACATGGCTTCGCAAGATAGCGATGAAAGTTCGCAACGACACGACTTGATTACAACGATCAAGTCACGTGCGTGGGCAAGAGGCGCAAGCTGCCGCGTCGTGCTGACTCCCTGTGTGGACTCAATATTCCCCGCGATGCTTGAGCGGGTTCCGGCACACGTTGCTCTGGCAATCAGTGATCGTGTTTTTGCAGTACTGACACAGATCTCTTGCGTGGCTCAGTGCTGCCATGTACGTTGTGCGCAACCGGCACGCGAGCAGAGAAGGAGCCGATTTCCGTGACTCTCCATCGGACCGCCGCGCAACCCTCGACCTCAGCCGGACCGCGGGCCGCCGCCGCGTCCCCGGCGCCGGGGGTCGCAGGGCAGTGGTGGCGCGACGCGGTCACCTACCAGGTGTACGTGCGCAGCTTCGCGGACGGGAACGGCGACGGGGTGGGGGACCTGCTCGGCATTCGCGAGCACCTGCGCTACCTGGCCGAACTCGGCGTCGACGCGATCTGGTTCAACCCGTGGTACCCCTCGCCGATGGCCGACGGCGGCTACGACGTCGCCGACTACCGGGACATCGACCCCGACTTCGGCACCCTCGAGGAGGCCGACGCGCTGATCGCCGAGGCGCACGCGCTGGGCATCAGGATCATCATCGACGTCGTACCCAACCACGTATCCGACCAGCACGCCTGGTTCCGGGCCGCGCTGGCCGCCGCCCCGCGCTCGGATGAGCGCGGGCGCTTCTGGTTTCGGCCCGGGCGCGGGCCCGGCGGCAACGAGCCGCCGAACAACTGGGTCTCCCACTTCGGCGGTCCGGCCTGGACCCGGATCACCGAGCCGGACGGCAGTCCGGGCCAGTGGTACCTGCACCTTTTCGCGGACGCGCAGCCGGATCTCAACTGGGAGCACCCGGCGGTCCGCGAGGAGCACCTGAGCGTCCTGCGATTCTGGTTCGACCGCGGCGCCGACGGGATCCGGATCGACTCGGCCGCGATCCTGGTCAAGGACCCGTTCCTGGCCGACTACGACCCGGACGCGCCCGGGGACGCCGCGCACCCGTATAACGACCGCGACGGCATCCACGAGATCTACCAGGAATGGCGCCGGGTCGCCGACTCCTACCCGGAACCCAAGGCGCTGATCGGCGAGGTGTGGTTGCCGGACCCGCAGCGCTTCGCGATGTACCTGCGGCCCAACGAGATCCACACCGCGTTCAACCTCTCCTTCCTGTGCGCCCCCTGGGACCCGGCCGAACTGCGCAAGGTGATCGACGAGACGATCGCCGCACACCAGCCGGTCGACGCCCCGGCCACCTGGGTGCTGTCCAACCACGACGTCACCCGGCACGTGAGCCGCTATGGCCGCGAGGACACCAGTTTCGCCTTCGAGACGCGCAACTTCGCGACGCCGGTGGACCTCGGGCTCGGCACCCGCCGGGCCAGGGCCGCGGCGCTGCTGAGCCTGTCGCTGCCGGGATCCGCGTACATCTACCAGGGCGAGGAGCTCGGCCTCTGGGAGGTCGAGGACATTCCGGACGGGCTCAAGCAGGACCAGATGTTCCACCGCACCGCCGGCGCCGACCCGGGCCGCGACGGCTGCCGCGTCCCGCTGCCCTGGTCCGGGGTCGAGCCGCCCTTCGGCTTCAGCCCCGAGGACGCGACCGCCGAGCCCTGGCTGCCGCAGCAGCCGCAGACCTGGAACCGGATGACGGTCGAGGCCGAGCAGGGCGATCCGGACTCGATGCTGGAGCTGTATCGCAGCGCCCTGCGTCTGCGCCGGGACGAGGAGGGCCTGCGGACGGACCGCGAGCTGCTGCGCTGGCTGCCCTCGGACCCCGAGGTGCTGGCCTACCGGCGCGGCGACGCGTTCGGCTGCGTGGTTAATTTCGGCCCGAAGGATGCCGAACTGCCCGCGCACGCGGAGATCCTGCTGTCCAGCGGCAAGCTCACCGAGGACGGCCTGCTGCCCTCGGACACGGCCGTCTGGCTGCGGCTCAGCTGATCGACTCCCTGTTTCTTATCGACCCTGCATCGACGCGCCTCAACGGAGAGGAATCCTCCTTTGCCACGTCCACGAGTACGACTCGGCCTGCTCGGCGCGGCGGCGATAGCCGCGTCCGGGGTGGTCTGCCTCGGTGCCGCCGCCTCGGCCCAGGCCGCGACCGCGACGGTGTCCGCGCCGCGATCGGCCTTCGACCCGTCCTACGACGGCGGCGCCACCGTGCCGGGATTGACCGGCGAATACCTCGCGACCGGCTCGAACGCCACGTCGACCGGCTCGGTGATCGGGCCTGACTACACGCAGGGCAGCCTCGCCTCCGAGGCGGTCGGCCGTGAGGCCGTGCAGCTCACCGCGACCGGCCAGTACGTGCAATTCACCTTGGGCGTCAACGCGAACGCGGTCGACGTTGCTTACGCGTTGCCGCAGGGCGCCAGCGGGACCCTGTCCGTGTACGTCAACGGAGTGAAGCAGTCGCGCGAGCTTCAGCTCACCTCGGCGTACAGCTACATCAGCACGCCGGAGATCTACGGCAGCCAGACGCACCACTTCTACAACGACGTGCGCCTGCTGTTCGGCACGGAGTTGCGTCGCGGCGACACGGTCCGCCTCCAGGCCGACGCGGCCGACACGGCGCTCCCGTACACGATCAACCTGGCCGACTTCTACCAGGTCGCCGCGCCGATCCGGCAGCCCTCGCACGCCGTCTCAGTGCTCAGCGAAGGCGCCGACCCGACCGGTGCGACCGACTCGGCGCCGGCCTTCAACGCGGCGATATCCGCGGCGAACGCGAAGCGCGAGGCCGTCTGGATCCCCGCGGGCAACTTCGCGGTCGATGAGCCGTTGCAGGTCGACGCCGCGACGATCGAGGGCGCGGGGGACTGGTACTCGCAGATCCACTCCAACGCGTTCATCGACAACACCAGCGCGGTCCCGGGTCCGGTGAACCTCAAGAACTTCGCGATCCTCGGCGACACCGTCGGGCGGCACGACGACAGCACGGCCAACGCGATCAACGGCTCGCTCGGCACCGGCGCGGTCGTGGACGGGCTCTGGATTCAGAACACGAACGTGGGGTTCTGGCTCCAGTTCGGGAACACGAACGTGACCGTGAAGAACAGCGTGGTCTTCGACACCGACGCCGACGGCCTGAACCTCAACGGCAACGCCACCGGGGTCGTCGTGCGCGACGACTTCATCCGCAACACCGGTGACGACGGCCTGGCGATCTGGTCCTATCCGGCGGTCGACTCGCACGACGTCTTCGCCTGGGACACGGTCGAGCAGCCCAACCTCGCCAACGGCATCGCCGAATACGGCGGCACCGACAACGCGATCGTCCACGACGTGATCGCCGACTCCAACGCCCTCGGCAGCGGTCTGACGATCTCCAACGAGCAGTTCGCCAGCCCCGGCTTCACGACGCTCGCCGGAACCATCGACGTCTCCCACGACACGATCATCCGGGCCGGTGCGATGAACCCGAACTGGGGCCACCCGATGAGCGCCATTCAGATCGACGCCTACGACTACGCCATCAGCGACGTCGCGCTAGACCTGAATGACCTCAACGTGTTCGACACGCCCTACAGCGTCTTCGAGCTCGTATCCGGAGACGGCACCGGTCTGCCGATCAGCGGCCTGCGCATCACGAACGTGGAAATCCGAGACGTCGGCACGGTCGTATTCCAGGGTGAGACGCAGGGCTCTGCGTATGTGGCGAACGTGCAAGCGACAGGCGTCGGCGTGGCCGGGACCGTGCAGGACCAGTACCCGTCGGCGACCCCGCAGTTCCAGTTCCAGCTGGGCTCCGGCAACAGCGGCTGGAGCCTGAGCCCGACGCTCGCCTTCTTCCCCCAGCCAAGCCCGGCCGTGCCGTAGCAGGGCACGGACGGCAGGTGGGGGAGGACCGAAGGCCGGAGATCCGTTTGAGGGTGCGGATCCCGGCCTTCGGCCGTTGTCCGAAGCGAAAGTGAGAGTCAGTCCCGCTGCAGCACGGTCCCGTAAGGCGCGTCCACCCGCAGCCAACGCCCGATCCGCGCCAACTGCGCGAGTTCCTCGGACTGCTCGGCGTCCGGGCCGAGGAATCCCAGCGCCTGGGCGGCATGCGCGGTACGCAGCGTCAGCGGCGCCTCTTCCGACTCAGGGTTCTGCGCCGCCTCGACGGGTCGGCTCCAGATCTCCTCGCCGAGCGCGTCGAGCCCGGCCCGGTCGAGTCCCAGGGCCCTGAAACGGAAGTCCGAGTTGCCCTGAGCCGCCGCGCGGCCCAGTTCGCGCACGCTGATCAGGCCGATCCGGGTCCAGCCGGAGCGCGGTGGCAGCAGGCCGGCCCAGGACGGGCCGCCGACCATCGGGTCCGGGACAGTGAGTTCGGAGTCGTCGCTCGCGAAACCCTCGAGCAGCTTGCCCGCCAGCACCGTCACGTCGAAGGGCGCGGTGCCCGGCTGCAACTGCGCCAGCCGAAGCGCGAGCACCGTGCGTCCGCCGAACGGAGGGCCGGTGTACGCGGCGACGGCCGGGCCCACGCCCACCAGCCGGACGGACGCGGTCTTGTCGAAGTGCAGCAGCCGCTCCAGATAAGCCCCGAGGGCGGACCCGTCACGAGCGCTGGCGAACCTGATCAGCACGACTCGTCCTGCTGGATGTACTGCTCGAGGTAGAACCGCTCCTCCGGGGCGAGGCGGCGAGGCCGCTGCTCGGCCAGGTCGAACGGCACCAGCGTGGTCTGCGCCTTGGCGTACACCACGTCGTCGTCGCGCACCTCGTAGGCGCAGACGAACGAGGCGACGCTGATCTTCGTCACCCAGATCTCGACCCGCACCGGCGCGGCCCGGTAGACCAGGGGCCGCTTGTAGTCGATCTCGTGCCGGGCGACGACGGTGCCGAGGCTGAACTTCTCGACCCCGGCCTCGCGCGCCGTCTCGAACATCCAGTCAACGCGCGCCTGCTCCAGATAGCGCAGGTACACCACGTTGTTGACGTGGCCGAAGGAGTCCATGTCCGCCCATCGCAGCGGGCAGAGATAGACGTGCCGCCGGGCGGTCACGGACGTGCCTTCGGCCTCGTCGGCAACGGGCAGCTCAGTCACGGGTGAGCTTCCGGTAGGTGACCCGGTGCGGACGCGCCGCCTCCGGGCCGAGCCGCTCGACCTTGTTCTTCTCGTAGGACTCGAAGTTGCCCTCGAACCAGAACCACTTCGACTCGCCCTCGTACGCCAGGATGTGCGTGGCGACGCGGTCCAGGAACCAGCGGTCGTGGGAGACGACCACCGCGCAGCCCGGGAAGTCGAGCAGCGCGTTCTCCAGCGAGGAGAGCGTCTCCACGTCCAGGTCGTTGGTCGGCTCGTCGAGCAGCAGCAGGTTGCCGCCGACCTTCAGCGTCAGCGCCAGGTTCAGCCGGTTGCGCTCGCCGCCGGAGAGGATCCCGGCGGGCTTCTGCTGGTCCGGGCCCTTGAAGCCGAAGGCCGAGACGTACGCGCGGGACGGCATCTCGACCTGGCCGACGTGGATGTAGTCGAGGCCGTCCGAGACGACCTCCCACAGGGTCTTCTTCGGGTCGATGTTGGAGCGGCCCTGGTCCACGTAGGAGATCTTGACCGTCTCGCCGATCTTGACCTCGCCCGCGTCCGCCTTCTCCAGGCCGACGATCGTCTTGAACAGCGTGGTCTTACCTGCGCCGTTCGGGCCGACGACTCCGACGATGCCGTTGCGCGGCAGGGTGAAGGACAGGTCGTCGATCAGCACCCGCTCGCCGAAGCCCTTGTTCAGATGCGCGACGTCGACCACGATGCTGCCCAGACGCGGGCCCGGCGGGATCTGGATCTCGTCGAAGTCCAGCTTCCTGGTCTTCTCGGCCTCCGCGGCCATCTCCTCGTAGCGGGACAGGCGCGCCTTCGACTTCGCCTGACGGCCCTTGGCGTTCGAGCGCACCCACTCGAGTTCTTCCTTGAGCCGCTTGGCGCGCTTGGCGTCCTTCTGGCCCTCGACCTTCAGGCGCGCGGCCTTGCTCTCCAGGTAGGTCGAGTAGTTGCCCTCGTACGGGTACGCGCGACCGCGGTCGAGCTCGAGGATCCACTCAGCCACGTTGTCCAGGAAGTACCGGTCGTGGGTGATCGCCACGACGGTGCCCGCGTACTTGGCCAGGTGCTGCTCGAGCCAGAGCACGGACTCGGCGTCCAGGTGGTTGGTGGGCTCGTCGAGCAGCAGCAGGTCGGGCGCCTCGAGCAGCAGCTTGCACAGGGCCACGCGGCGCTTCTCACCGCCGGAGAGCACCTTGACGTCGGCGTCCGGCGGCGGGCAGCGCAGCGCGTCCATCGCCAGCTCGAGCTGGGCGTCGAGGTCCCAGGCGTTGCGGTGGTCCATCTCCTCGCCGAGCTTGCCCATCTCGTCGAGCAGCTCGTCCGAGTACTCGGTCTCCATCAGCTTGGTGACCTCGTTGTACCGGTCGACCAGGGCCTTGGTCTCGGCGACACCCTCCTGGATGTTGCCGATCACGTCCTTTTCCTCGTTGAGCACCGGCTCCTGCATCAGGATGCCGACGGAGTAGCCGGGGCTGAGGGTCGCGTCACCGTTCGACGGCTGCTCCAGACCGGCCATGATCTTCAGAACGGTGGACTTACCGGCTCCGTTGGGGCCGACCACGCCGATCTTCGCACCCGGCAGGAAGCTCAGGGTCACATCGTCGAGGATGACCTTGTCGCCGTGGGCCTTACGGGCCTTGCGCAGGGTGTAGATGAACTCAGCCATGCCGTCTAGTCTATCGGGCCGCGCGGGCGGCGCTTACTACGGCCGAGCGTGCCCGACGACCGGGCGGCTAGCCGTAAACGGTCGCGAAAGCCTCGTACGCGCGGCGGTGTCGGTCCAGCTCAGCCGCCGCCGGGGCGAACAGGCCGTCCTGGGCGACGGCGGCGAGCTCGACCGCGAGCGAACCCGCGGCGACCTGGCCCGCCAGGATCGCCCGCGCCCTGGCCGATGCGCGGGCCCGGACGTCCAGCAGCAGCGAGCCGAGCAGCCCGGCGGCGAGCCCGGCGGCGCCGAGGCCGGCCCAGTACGAGGGCAGCACTCCGACCGCGCCGCCCGCCGCGGCGACCAGGCCGGCCCCGGCGAGCAGCAGAAGCAGCACGTGGCCGATCCGGGCGGGCAGCGTTCCGCCCTTCGCGCCGTCCACCGCCTCGAGTTCGCACTGGCCGAGCGCCAGGTCCAGCTGCTCGGCGACGTCCCGCCGCGAACCGGTGATCTGCGCCCGCAGCGCGCGGCCCCACTCCTGCGGCAGCTTCGTCGCGAGCGCGTTGGCGAAGTGATTGAGCACCTGGTCGAGCCCGCCCCGGTCCACCGGAACGGCCGCCGGCGCGTCGGGGCCCGCGGTGCGCGCGGCCGTCGGATTCTCCGTGCTGCGCCACAGTCCGCCGAGCGCCCGCAGCGGAGTCGAGACCAGCGGCAGCGCGCCGGCCGCGGCCCGGGCGGCGACCGCGTCGGCCAGGCTGGAGACCCCGGCGGCGGCGCGCAGCCCGGCCAGCGCCCGCTCCCGGTCGGAGTCAGGGATCTGATCTGCTTCTGCCGCGTCAGCGCAATAGCCGATCAGCGGGGAGAGGTCGGCGGCCACCTTGTGCACGTCCGCGCCCAGCCGGTCCATCGCGGCGCGGCGGCCGGCGACGAGGTCGGCCAGCTGCTCGTTCAGTTCGGCCATGCCCTCGCCGGTGCGCGCGGAGACCGGCAGAATCGTCACCCGGTCGAGGCCGTCCACGTCCACCAGGCGGCGCAGGTCGCCGAGGCACTCGGGCAGCGCGCCCGGCGGTAGCTTGTCCACCTGGTTGAGCAGGATCAGCGTCACCCCGCCGTGCGAGGACAGCGGCTTGAGGTAGTCCTCGTGCCAGGAGGCGTCGGCGTACTTCTGCGGATCGGTGACCCAGATCAGCAGGTCGGCGAACTCGACCGCTCGGTCCACGCTCTCCCGGTGCTCGGTGCGCAGCGAGTCGTGGTCCGGCAGGTCGACCAGCACCAGGCCGCCCAGCGGATCGCGGGCCGGCTCCGGCTCGTCGAAGCGGATCTCGCCGGTGCCCAGCGGCGACTCCCGGCACAGCTGTCGGCGCCGGTCCACGCCGAGCCGCTCCAGCAGCGGTCGCGCCTCCTCGAGCCCGGCCGCCTCCCAGACGCAGGCCAGCGGCTCCGAGGTGGTGGGACGGCGTACCGCGACGGGGGAGAGGCCGATCCCGACCAGTGCGTTGAACAGCGAGGACTTGCCGACCCCGGTGGCCCCGCCGAGCACGACGAGGGTGTGCTCGGCGGACAGCGCGTAGCGCGCGGCGGCCCGCTCGAGCACCGCGCGCGCCGGGTCGAGCGCCGAGTTGTCCAGCCGACCCTGTGCCAGCTCCACGACGCGCCCGAGCGCGTCCAAGCGCGCGCCGGTGCCCGGCGGGTTCCCGTCCGGCCGTGTCACTGCCCTGTCTCCCTCGGTCGTGCCTACGCTGATGTGTCGCTACCTGGCCCGCTGCACCACGTACCCCGCCTCCAGCAGCGTCTTCGCCGCGTCCGGGTCGATGCCCAGCTCGGCGAGCACCCGCTGGTGCCGAAAGGCGTAGCGGTCGAACAGCGCGCCGAGCGCCGCGTCCAGCGCAGCCGCCGCCTGCTCGCCGAGCCGTTCCGCGAGGCCGCCGGGAAAGACCTGGTCCGCGAGCCGCCGCGTCGCCGCGACGGCCGGGGTCGGCGGATCCGCCTTGCGCCGCCGCCGCTGCCGGGGCAGCTCGCGCCCGCAGAGCACCGTCGCGATCAGCACCGCTATCCGGTAGTCCGGCTCGCTCTGCGCGTCATCCGGCTGCAGCCGGGTACGCGCGATCAGCTCGCCGAGCCGGTTCGCCCACTCCTCGAGCTCCGGCGCGATGGCACTCGCCTGGCTCGCGGCGCCGAGCGCGATCCGGCTCTCCTCCTCGGCCGGGATGGTTCCCCGCCAGGCCTGCGCGACCTGCTCGGAAGCCCGCGTTATCGCGGCCCAGACCTGGTCGGCGATCGCGGCCAGCAGCATGCGCCGCGCGGCGGAGCCGCTGCCCGAAGCCGGGTCCAGCAGCGTCTGCACGCGTCCAGGACCGATCTGCGTCTGCCATTCGACCAGCGCGGAGCCGCCGATCAGCTCACCCGCGGCCACCGCGTCGTGCAGCGCCGCGCGTTCGCCCGAATAGGCGAGGTCGGCCTGCACGCGCAGCCGGTTGGCCACCTCGCCCTGCGCGGTCAAGGCCTCGTAGAGCACTGAGATCTGCTGCGGCAGGGAGTCAAGCAGGCCGAGGACGGTGCGGTGCACGGCCTCGAGCCGGGCCGCCGGGTCCTGGCTGACCGCGCGCAGCCAGGTGGCCAGCTGGTCGAGCAGGTACTCCGGGATCAGCCCGGCCGTCAGCGTCGTCTCCGGCACGGTGAACACCGGGATCTCGGAGCTCGCCTGCGGAAGATAGGTGTCCACAAGTTCGGCGAAGGCCTGGTTGACCTCCGCCGCGGATTCGGCTGGAACGCGATTGAGCACGACGGCCACGCTGAGCCGTCGTCGCCAGGCCTCCTGCAGCAGCTCCCAGGGCACGGCGTCGGCATAGCGCTCGGCGGTCGTCACCAGCAGCCAGCTGTCGGCGGCCCCGAGCAGCCGCCGCCCGGTCTCCCGGTTGCCCTGGGCCACGGAGTTGATGTCCGGCGCGTCGATCAGCGCGAGCCCGTAGGGGATGGCCGGATGCGCGGCCAGCGTGAAGCCCTCGGGCCGGTTGGCGGCGCGCAGCTCGGCGGCCGAGGACCCGACCGCGGCCCCCGCCCCGTGCGGCCGATCGGTGCCGTTGCGCGCGAAGGCGGGCAGCAGCCGGTGCGGCCCGGTGGCGGCGGCCACGTCCGCCGGATTCACGCAGAGCACCGCGCCCCGCGTCGTCGGCCGCAGCACCCCGGCCCTGGTCAGGTCGTAGCGCACCAGCGAGTTGACCAGCGTGGACTTCCCGACCCCGGTGGAACCGCCGATGACCAGGTGCAAGGGGCCGCCGGACTCGCGCAGCCGGGGAATAAGATAGTCGTCGATCCGATGCAGCAGCTCTGTCCTGAGCGTGCGCACGTCCTCGACCCCCTCGGCGGCCAGGGGCAGGCGGGGCTTGGCGACGTGGTCGCGCAGGGCGCCGACGGCGCTGAGCAGGTCCGCGTCCGGGCCTGTGATCGTCACAGCGCTACCCTGCCGCAGGGGCCTGGGCAAGGGAACACCCTGGCCGGAATACTTCGGTAACTTCTGCGTTGCGAATTCGATGCGGAACGATGCCAGACGGCCCCCCGGCGGCCGTCCTGTGCGGATCTGTCCGGTTCTGCCTCGCCGGCTCCGGTGCCAAGCTGAAGGGGTCAGGTACCCTGATTCGGCAAAAGCTACGTGAGCCCCGATAGCTCAGCGGATAGAGCAGGTGCCTTCTAAGCACTTGGTCGCAGGTTCGATCCCTGCTCGGGGCACCGACCTGTGGATATGTCATATAGTCGCTGCCGTATGGCTCTCTGTAGTCGGCGATGCAGCGGATGCCTATTAGGCATACGGTCACGGATGTGAGCCTAACGTGCGCCACACCTGCAGAGTTACCAGATTTGATCTTGGAAGGCGTCGATTTGGCACCGTACGGCAGATGCCTATCAAGATCGCTTGAATCTCGGAGTCAACCACTTGGGATCGCTGGCGCCCTACCTTCGCAGCTTCGATCGCTTTCTGCGCGCTGACGGCAAGTCAGAGAGAACCCGGAAGATCTACCACGCTCGGGCCGCAAGCCTCGACACGTGGCTCGACCACTTGCCCGCCACTGCCCTCAGCGGTGCTCCCGGTACTACAGCGGCGGATTAGTTGATCATGGGTTGCTGGTCGGGGTGGAGGCCTTCTTCGCCGCGGCGCCGGTAGTGGGAGAGTTCGGCGGCGGCCTGGTGTCGGCGGCGCCAGCGGGACCAGTGGATCGCGAAGGGTTTCGCTCGTTCGGGTTGCAGGATCACCGTTGCCGGCAGGCGGCGGATCTCGTTGCAGGTATACGGGATTATCCGGTCGGCCAGGCGGCGGGGTTTGCGGGCAGGCGGGAGCGGGTCACGGCCAGGAAGGCTGCGGCGAGCATGGCCAGGATCGTGTGGCGCTGCCAGGCGATCCACCGGCGCACCTGGTGCTGGTCGTATCCGGCCTCTGATTTGATCACGGCGAAGCACTTCTCCACGCACCAGCGGCGTCCGGCGACTTCGACGAGTTCGGCCAGGCTGGTTCCGCGCCGGTGGTAGCACAGGAAGTAGACGTACTCGTCCTCGGCCTCGCGGTCGCGCCGGATCAGCAGGCTGCGGCGCCATCCGTCGGGGCAGTCGGTGGAGTCAAGCGCTACCCAGGCCCAGGCGTGCATGCGCAGCCCCTTCGCGCCGGGTCCGGCTGAGTGCAACTGCCAGCCGCGCCGGGGAACCAGATCGCGTAGCCGATCGGCCCGCCGGCCTTCGACGCGCTGGTCGCAGCCGACTTCGAGCACATACCCGACGTCTGCTTGCTCGATCGCGGTGCGCAGGTCCGGGGATCGGCCGTAGACCTCGTCGCCGGCGACGTAGGCGAACGGCATCCCTGCCGCGATCGCGCGGGCGAGCATGCCCGCGGCCAACTGCCCCTTGGTCACCACGCTCTCGCGCCGCTCGGGCGGGATCCCGGCCCGAGCGGCGCGAACGGGGTCGGCCACCCACTCCTTCGGCACGTACAACTCCGTGTCCACCAGTGCCTGGCCTCGTTTCGAGGCGTAGGCGGTGAACACCGCGACCTGGCAGTTCTCCACCTGCCCGGTCACCCCCGTGTATTGCCGGGCGACCGCGACGGTCTCAGTGCCCTGCTTGATGTCGCCGGTCTCGTCGAACACCAGCACCGCGTCGGAGTCCCCGAGGTTGGCCGTGACATAGCGGCGCACGTCCTCGCGCACCCCGGCCTCGTCCCACACGCCCTGGTTGAGCATCTTCTGGATCTTGTCCGGGGTCTGGTGCCCGGACTGCTGCGCGATCGTCCACCCGTTGCGCGTCGGCACATCCGAGAGCAGACCCTTGACGTAGGAGATCGCATGCGCCCGCGGCTCGCGTCGGCCGAACCGCCGCCCGATCGGGCCCTCGAGTTCCCCGAGCTCACACTCCCACTCCCCGAGGAGCCCCAACTCCGCCTCGAGATCTTCATCGACGTCCACGCTCACACCAGGTATAACGAGCGCAAACGGCCCAGGTCACAGCTCAGGATCGACACAACCGCTGCTGTAGTACCGGTGCGGGTGGTGGCCGCGGCGATGCTGTTGACGATGGCCTCGTGGCTACTCAAGGGCCTGCCGCGCCAGTTCATGATGATGGCCGAGAACAGTTGGCGTTCAGGTGGAAGATTCTTCCTGTCGGTCGAGTGCGTGTCGGCAGCGGATCACCCCTGGCGGCATCTCGCGCGGCGACCGCAGCGCGACTACGCCGGTATGTGCCGCCTCACCGGAGGAGATCATTTCTCGACAGTGTGTGGCGGGCCGCGGGCGTGCGCACCGGTGGTAGTGGAGTCCGGGGTCGCAGTGTTCTGAGCCGCGAGGCCGTCTGCCGGGCGATGCGTCCGGCGGCGAGCCAGAAGGCGTCGGGCAGGAACACCGAGTCGCCGATGATCATGGCTGCGGAGAAGACGGGGATGCCGAGCAGGACGGCGATGCTCAGGTGCATTCCGAGCAGCAGGACGAGCAGGGCGTACTTCAGACGCTTGGAGAAGATCGCGAAGGGGAAGCCGATCTGGGCGAACACGGTGACGTAGGCGACGATCGCGATGACCGTGGGATGGCCCGCGACGGCGTCGGACAGGCCGGGCCAGACCCGGAACCAGTCGATGTGCAGGACGTAGTAGATCGCGGTTCCGTTCTCCCATACCGAGCCCTGCGCCTTCCACAGCGCGGCGGCTCCGTAGATCACGCACATCTGGAAGCCGATGACCAGGATCGCCGCGTTGTGCATGAGTGTCACAATCCTGCGGCGTACCTCGGCGAGTTCCGCGAGGGCCGGATTGAATGGCGTGCGAGGCGAGGCGGTGCGGGTGGCGAGGCGCCTGGCGTCGAGCGAGAGGCGTCGGCCGCCGGCGGTGAAGACCAGATAGATCGACATCAGCAGCAGGACGTTGTCGCTGCCGTCGCTGAGGAAGACGTCGCGGCCGGTGAAGGTGGTGACTACGAGCATGAACGCGATCGAGGTGGCCCGGGTGCGCCAGCCGAGGGCCATGGCCGCGCAGATCAGCAGGGCGAGCGCGTAGCTCAGTTCGAAGCGGGTGTCGCTGGTGGTAGCCAGAAGTGCGTACCAGGACTTGACCCAGCCGTACCAGTTCGCGGACGCGACGTACTGCCGCTCCAGGGTCGGGCTCCATGCGGCGCGCGGTCCCCACAGCTCCTCCCGGTTGGGGAACTCCCGCACCAGGAAGACCAGGTAGGCCAGGCCGTAGCCGATCCTCAGCACGGCGCTGCCGTAGAGCGCGATGGGGCGCACGGTCAACTCTTCGAACACGCGCCCGATCCGGGCGGCGATCCTCGCTATCACTGGGTTGATCCGTTCTGTGTGGTCAGCGGCCACCAGGGCTGGTACGCGTTGGTCGGCGGCTGCGGTGCCGTGGTGCCGGGTGGGGGCATCGGCGTGGTCAGCGACTCGAACTGCACCGCGGTATAGCTGCCGGGGACCGTGATTCCCAGGCGCTCGGCCGCGAAGTTCACCAGATACCGGCGCAGCAGGTTCTGGGTCGCGCTGCCAGGCTTGCTGTTCTCGTAGGCGTCCCAGGCCAGGCGGAGCTCGTTCTCGTTCGCGTGGCTCGGCATCGGGTCGTGCAGCACCGCCGCGTAGTCGATAGCCGTCAGATCCACCCAGGCGCTCTGCGCCCCGGACGCGTTTTCGACCCGGACCAGGATCGTCAGGTTCTCCTCCTGCGGATCGGGCCCGAACAGCTTCCAGTTCTGACCCAGCCACGGCGTGACCCACCAGTTCAACTGCGCGTTGTACTGCCGCGAAAGCGTGTTCGACGGTGACGCGGCCAGCAGCGTCGCCGCCAGCTGGGCTGCCGTCACCAGCGCGATCAGACCCGCCGCCGCGCCCAGCAGGACCCGCGTCCACCGCGAAAGCCGGACCGGCCGCGGGCCGTCGATCGGCTCGTGCTCCGGCTCCGGCAGCCGGGATGACGTTTCACCAGCCATCGTGCTCTCCTCATGGTCGTCGCTTTGGGTCAAGGGGCCGGGAGGGCTCCGGCAGAGCCACTCCCGGCCCCGGCCGAAACCACGTCTACGTGGTCGTGGCCTGACAACGTCTGCTAGGCCAGGTTGCAGGCCGCGACACATTCGCCGCCGTCGTCGTCGTCCGACGAGTCGTCCGACGAGGCGTCCGACGAGTCGTCCGATGAGTCGTCCGACGAGGTATCAGTGGTCGCGGAACCGTCGGCCTCGGAACCATCGCCGCTCGTGGAACCGGAGGAGTCGATCAAGGTGCCGTCGGTGCTGCTGTCGTCCGAGTACGCCCAGGTGCTGTAGCCGGTATCGTCGAAGTCGGTCAGCGAGTAGTTACCGAAGACGAGGTTCTGGAGCGCGTTCCAGATGTAGTCGATGACGTCCGTGATGTTGAAGTCGAACACGAACTTGACGCCGGTCGACGCGGTCCATCCCACCGCACCCGAACTGGCCGTCACGCTGGCGTTGAATCCCGTGACGCCGTCCGAGGTGAGCGTCACGGTCCGGCCTTCTATGGTGCCGGAGACCGAGCCGCTGAATACGCCGTTGTCCAGCGAGTAGGTGCCGGAGGCGGTCTCACTGGCGACGGTGCCCGCCGCGAGGGTCGCGCTGGCGTAGAGGTAGGTTCCGGCGGCCGGTTCGGTGCCGGGGGCGTAGGTGCCGATGACGCCGCCGCCGCCCGCGCCGACGCCGGTCGCGACCGCGAGGGTCAGCTGGCCGGTGGCCGGGTTGAACCAGAACTCGATGCCGCCGCCGGCGCCGTCGTAGACGTTGAAGGCGCCGTGCACCCCGGCGCCGCCGGTGCTCGCGGCCGGCTCCACGTGCAGCGCGGACTTGACGGTGGTGCCCTGAGCCGCGAGCGCGGACACGGCGGTGAACTTCGGCTTCTCGGTTGCGTGGGCGGCCGATCCGCTGTGCAGGGACAGGGCGGCGACGAAGGCTATCGACATGGCCACGGCCGGCACCCGCCAGCGGCGGCGCGAGGGGCTGATGCCGCTCGCCTGGGCCTGGGCGCTGTGCTGGTGCTGATCCGGAACGAAGGATCCGGAATCCTCGTGCAGTTCCATGAAACCTCTATCTGTTATCGCGAAATGAAAGTGGCAGAAAGGACTTCGAGTCCTTGGGTTCGGTGGAACCCTGCCAGCCGGACGCGCTCCGTCGCATCCGAAAAATTACCTAACTGCTCTACGGCAATGCCCGCGCGCAGCGGGCTCGGTTCCCACGGGAGAGTTGCCGTGACCGCGTTGTCAGCCTGTTGGCGCGCGTGGGTGAGCGGATGAAAAATCCCAGTTCAAGGCGTCACAGGCGCCTTTGGCTGGCATGGTTCTCGGCGTGGGAGAGCGGTCGGGCAGCCGGGCGGCCGTGGACCGTGGATATACTGATCCTCGCTGTTCGACACCTGAACCCCGATCTCCTGTGTGTACACTCCGTGCCGTATTCCGCAAATTCAAGGAGATACTTTGACATCACGATTCCTTCGGCTCGTGACGGCGGCAGCGGTCGTCACCCCGCTCGCTTACGCGGTCCTTCTCACCCTCGGCGCGCATGCCGTGGCGGCCCCGGGTCACAGCGCCCGATCATCGGTCAGCCACACCGCCCAGTCGTCGGCGCGGAAGACCGTTCTCGCCGACGACTGGGTGGGGCCGGTTCAATGAGTCGGCGGGTTCGCCGGCCCGGCATCTAGCCGTGGACGCGGTCGTCGTCGGCGCGGGACCCAACGGTCTCGCGGCGGCGATCACCTTGGCCGGCGCCGGCCTGGAGGTCGTTGTCTACGAGGCGGCGGACGCCGTCGGCGGTGGCACCCGTACCGAGGAGCTGACGCTGCCCGGGTTCCGGCACGACGTGTGTTCCAGCGCGCATCCGATGGGCCTGGCGTCCCCGTTCTTCCGGGCGCTCGATCTCGCCCGGCACGGTTTGGAGTTGCTCCAGCCCGAGGTGGCGTACGCCCATCCGCTGGACGGCGGCCGCGCCGCACTGGCGTACCGCGACCTCGACCGCACCGCGCAGTCGCTCGGTGCCGACGGTCCGGCGTGGCGTGGGCTGTTCGCCCCGCTGGTCGAGCGTTGGTCGGAGCTGGCGGACCTGGCCATGTCGGACCTGCGGCACGTCCCTGCGCGGCCTGCCGCGGCGGCTCTGCTCGCGCGCGCGGTTGTCGAGCAGGGCTCGCCGCTGCACGCTGCGCGGTTGCGTTCCCCGGCCGCCCGCGCGCTGTTCGCCGGGGTCAGCGCGCACGCCTTCGCGCCGCCTGGTACCCCGGTCGCCGCCTCTGTCGGGCTCGTCCTGGGCACGCTGGCCCACGCCGTCGGCTGGCCCGTCGCCCGGGGCGGCAGCCAGGCCATCGCGGACGCTCTCGCGAAAGAACTGCGTGCACGCGGCGGCACGATCGTCACCGGCCACCGCGTGCGCTCCCTGGCTGAACTGCCCCGTGCGCGCGCAGTTCTCCTTGATGTCTCACCAAGCGGCCTGCTTGCCTTGGCCGGCACGGCCCTGCCACCGGGCTACGCACGCGCCCTGCGGTCGGCGCCCACCGGCACCGCGGTGTGCAAGGTCGACTTCGCGTTGTCCGGGCCCGTGCCGTGGGCCGCGCCGGGTTGTGCCCAAGCCGGCACGCTGCACCTCGTGGGTACTCGGGAGGAGACGATCGAGGCCGAACGCGCCGTCGCACGCGGCAGGCACGCCGACCGGCCGTACGTACTGGCCGTCCAACCCGGCGTCGTGGACCCCACGCGCGCCCCGCAGGGGAAGGACACGCTCTACGCGTACGCGCATGTGCCGTTCGGCTCGGAGCTGGACCTGGGAGAAGCGATCACGGCGCAGGTGGAACGATTCGCTCCGGGATTCCGCGACCTCGTGCTGGCCCGGCACGTGGCCCCGGCCGCCACGCTGGAGGAGCACAGCTTCAACTGCGTCGGCGGCGGTATCACCGGCGGCGGCCTGTCGCTGTGGCGTACGGCCATGCGTCCGGCACCACGCTGGGATCCCTACGCCACCCCGATCGAGGGCGCCTATCTCTGCTCGGCATCGACGCCACCCGGCCCGGCCGTGCACGGCATGTGCGGACTGCACGCGGCCGCGCGGGCGCTCCGGCAGCGCTTCGGCATCCGGACGGACCCCATGCGGTTCGTATCGACGCGGACCTGACCCGAGCCGAATCGGACTGATCTCCATGACCGGATGAAATCTGGTGGCTGCTTCCTAGGGACGGAGCAAGACGATATTCTCCGTCCTCCGGTATCCGGGCCCACTGAGAGTTCGCCGGAAAGGGAGTCGCGAGATGGTCGAGGCGTACGGCGTTTCGCAGGTGCGGGCCGGCAGGGTGCCGTTTGTCGGCCGATCCGTTGAACTCGGCCTCTTGGACTCGGTGCTGGACCGGTTCGATGGCGACGGCCCGGGGATCGTCGATGTCACGGGCGACGCCGGGATCGGCAAGAGTAGGCTGCTGGCGCAGTTCCGCGGCCGGGCCCGCGGCCGCGGGTTGACCGTGCTGAGCGGTCAGGCCGCGGAGTACGAGCGGCACAGCCCGTTTCGGCCGTTCGTCGATGCCTTCGCGGACCTCGACTCCTCGGTGCGGCGACGTTTCCCGGCGCTGGCGGAGCTGTCTCCGGTGCTGCGCGGCGTCGGGCAGACGCCGCTGGTACCGGGCTCGGCCGATCGCTTCGGCCTCTATCAGGCCACTGCGGCCGTGTTGGGGCGGCTCGGGCGTGACCGGCTCGTGGTGATCCTGGATGATTTGCACTGGGCGGATCCGGCGTCGCTGGAGCTGGTGAACCATCTCGTGCGTCATCCGGTGCCGTCTTCGCCGCTGCTGGTCGTCTCACGCCGGGATCGGCAGACTCCGCCGATCCTGGCCGCGGCGCTCGCCCAGGGAGCAGACGCCGGGTCCGTGCTTCGGATCGCCTTGGGGCCCTTGGCCGAGCGCGAGTGCGTCGAGGAGTTGGCCGGCGATCTTCCGCCGTCGCGGGCCGGCGAGCTGTACGCGGCGAGCGACGGCAATCCCCTGTACTTTCTCGCGCTCCTGCACGCCCACCGCGCGGATCATCCGGTGCCGGAGCCCGTTTCCGCGGGCGCGGCCGCTGTGTTGTCCGGCGAGCCGGACGGCCTGCCGGTCGGGCTCGCGGCGCTGCTGCTTGGCGAGGTCGCGCTGCTCAGCCCCGCGGAACGCCGGGTGCTCGAGGCCGCGGCCGTTCTCGGCGACCACACCACGCCCGCGATGATCGACACGCTCACCCGCTCGGGCTCGGCGGAGGCCGCCGAAGCGCTGCGCGGGTTGATGGAGCGGGACCTGCTGCGGCCGGGGCCGGGAGGTCGGCGGCTGACGCTGCGTCACCCGCTGATCCGGGCACTGATCCACGAGGACATCGATCCCTGGCAGCGGGAGGAGCTCCACCGCCGGGCGGCGGCCGGGCTCGCCGCGGCCGGAGCGCCCGTCGTCGAGCGGGCGCACCATGTCGAGCAGTCGGTGACCTACTGGGACCCGCAAGCGACGGACGTTCTCATCAAGGCTGCCGAGCAGACCGCCGCGACCGCTCCGGCCACCTCGGCACACTGGCTCGGCGTCGTGCTGCGGCTGCTCCCGGACGGCTCCGAGCACCTGGCCGCGCGGCGCGAGCTGACGCTGCGCCGGGCCCAGGCGCTCGGTGTGAGCGGCGGGTTGCAGGAGAGCCGGGACCTGCTGTGCCAGGTGATGGACATGCCGGCGCCGGGCCGGTACGACGAGGTCCGCACCTTCGCGGTCACACTGCGCGCCCAGATCGAACGCCAACTCGGACGCCACCGGGAAGCCGAGGCGCTGCTGCGCCGCGAACTGGCCCGCAGCCCCGGGCCCTCGCCCGCGCAGGCCGTCAGGCTCGGCCTTGAGCTGTGCTCCAGCGTCCTGGCCGCCGCCCGCTTCCCCGACGTCCGGGCCGAGATCAACGCGGTTCTCGCGAGCGCGCGCTCGGTCGGCGACGAGATCGGCGAGGTCGGCGCCCTGGCGCTGATCGCGAATGGAGAAGTGTACGAGGGCGAGATCGGCGTGGCCCGCGCCTTCGCCGCGCCGGCCGCCGCGCTGGCGGACGCGCTGACCGACTCCACCCACGCCGAACTGTGCGAATTCCTGAGCGTACTCGGCTGGACCGAGGTGCTGCTCGAGGACTACGGCAGTGCCGAAAGGCACGTCGAACGCGGGCTGGAGATCGCCCGGCGCACCGGCCAGGTCTATCTCGTACCACACTTCCTGACGGCGAAGGCCTACATCCACTTCTGCACCTGCCGCCTGACCACCGCGCTGGAGTTGGCCGAGCAGGCCGAGCCGATCGCACGCGCGCTGGGCAGCGGCGAACTGCTCGCCTTCACGCTGGCGTTCCAGTCCCTGATCCTGCTCCAGGCCCGCGAGCCGGGACGGCGAAGCGCCCTGGCCGTCGCCGAGGAGGCGGTGGCCTTGGCCGGCACCGGCGAAAGCTGGTGGGCGACGCTGGCCTGGAGCCTGCTCGCCTACGCCGCGCTCGACGCCGACGACCCGCACCGGGCCACCGAAAGCCTGCTGCGCACCGGCGGCAGTGACCTGCGCCGCCTTCAGTCCACGGTGCGCTCCAGCTCCCTCGAGGTACTCACCGGCGCCGCCCTCGCTCTCGGCCGCACCGACGCCGCCGCGCACTGGGCCGAACGCTCCCACCGCGAGGCGGAACGACTCGATCTGCCTGCCCAACGCGGGGCAGGGCTACGCAGCCTGGGCCACGTCGCCGCACATCGCGGCGACGTGGCCGAAGCCGCACGCAGATACACAGCCGCAGCCACTGAAAGCGCCCGATCCGGGGCGACGCTCCGCGAAGCACTGTCACTGCTCCTCGCCGCCCCGCACGTACGAGCCGTCGGCGACGCCGCCGAAGCGGCCGCGATGTGGCACCGAGGATCGCGCCTCGCCTCGGAAGGCGGTGCACGCCTCCTCGTCAGCCTGGCCGAACGCCTACGTCCGGCGGTCTTCAGCGCTCCCTCCGAACCGGTCGGCGAACTGTCCTCCCTGACCACCCGCGAGCGACAGGTCGCCGGACTGGTCGCGGAGGGACTCACCAGCTCGGCGATCGCCGAAAAGCTCAGTCTGAGCCGGCGTACCGTCGAATCCCACATCGTCCGGATCTACCAAAAAGCCGGAGTATCCTCTCGCGCCGCCCTCGCCTCCATCGTGGCTCGTCGTGAGGCGCAGGACAGGGCGGCGCCTCAGGCACGACGGGATGGTCCCGCTGTGCCGCTCGTGGCTCGTGATCCGCGAGGCGGTGGCCCGCTTCCCGGGGCCGTCGCGGGATACGGGCCACCGCGTCCTGAGACAGGTGGCCTCGTTCCACCGACTGCGAGGGCGGCTGCCGAAGCGCGTCCGCTGGTCGGGCGGGGGGCTGAGGTCGAGTCGTTGATCAGGGCCCTGGCCGAGTTGAAGTCGGGGACGGGGCGGGCGATCGTGTTGGTCGGGGAGCCGGGTATCGGCAAGAGTTCGCTGTTGCGGACGGCCGAGGCCCATGCCCGGGCGGCAGGGGTCGAGGTGTTCGCCGCACGCGGTAGACGCGCCTTCGCGCCCTCGCTTCCCGGCGGACCGGGCACCATTGATGTGCATGAGTTGACGGAGCGTGCCGCTGCCCGTCGTCCCGTCCTGGCGGCGGTGGACGACCTGCACGATCTCGCGGGCGATCGGATCGCGGACATCGGGCGGCTGATAGCGGCCAGTGCCGCCGGGCCCGTGCTGTGTCTGCTGAGCTACCGGCAGCGTCAGCTTTCGCCCGAGCTCGCAGCCGTGCTCACCCGTGCCTCGTCCGCCGGGCTGCTCGAGGTGTGGAACCTCGGGCCGCTCTCCCTGGAACAGGCCCGCGAGCTGCTCGGCGACCGCCCGAACGTGGACGAGATCCACCGCGAGGCCGAGGGCAACCCTCAGTACCTTCAGATCATGGCCGCCGATGACGAGACAGTGGTCGACGCCGGCACCGCCGTCCTCGGCGAACTCGCCGGTCTCGACCCCATCTCGCTGAAGGTGGTCCAGGCCGCGGCGGTCCTCGGCGAGCAGTTCCACCCGGAGTTGCTGGCCGATGTCGCGGACCTCGAACTGCCCGCCGCCGTGGCCTCGTTGGACGGGCTGACCCGGCTGGACCTCGTCCGCCCGGCGCAATCCGCACCACGGCTGTCGCTGCGCCACCCGGCCATCGGAAAGATCGTCTACCAGCGGCTCGAGCCCGGCCGCCGCACCGAACTGCACCACCGCGCCGAGGCCGAACTCGCCAAGCGCGCGGCGCCGATCGCCGAACGCGCCCACCACATCGCGCAGGCAGCGGACCCGAACAGTCCAGAGCATGCGACGATCTTGATCGCCACGGCCCGTGATCTGCTGAATAGCTCTCCTGCCATTGCGCTGGGCCACCTGCAGGTCGCGCTGTCCCTGCTCCGGGAGGGCGGCGAGCATTGGTACGAGGCCAAGGTGCTGCTCGCCCGGTGCCGTCTGCTGACCGGAGACCTGGCCGAAGGACAGGCCCTTCTCGGAACGCTGCGCTCTGAACTGCCCGGCAGAGCACCGGACGACGCGACTGCGCTCGCCGACTCCAGCCGGATCGAACGGCTCCTCGGTCGGCACACCGAAGCCGGCGCCCTCGCCCGCGCCGGGCTAGCCGCGCTGATCGAGAACGACTCGGCCACCGCCACGGCTCTGCACATGGAACTGGCGGAATCCGCCTACTACGTGCAGGACTACCAGGGGACTCGGGAACACGCCGAGACGGCGGCAGCGCTCGCGCGCAAGCACCATGACCGGGTCGGCGAGGCCAACGCCCTCGGCAAGGCGGCGCTGGGCCACCTTTTCACCGGTGACCAGGCCAGTGCACTGGCGAGAGTGACCAGAGCCGCCGAACTCATCGACGCCGCCGCGGACGCGACCCTCGTGACGAACCTGGAGACCGCACACCAGCTGGGCATGGCCGAAGGGATGCTGGGGCGGCTGGCCGACTCCGAACGCCACCTCACGCGCGGCACGATTCTGTCCCGGCGTACCGGCCAGACCTACGCGCATGCACAGATGTTGATGACACTCGCCAACGCCCGACTGCGTGCGGGGAACCTGTACGGCGCACTGGCCACCTTGGACGAGGCCGACCAATTCCTCGGTCGGGACTGCGTCCCCCAGATCGAGGCGATCCTCGCGCAGGTGCGGGCCGATGCGCTGTTCTGGCGTGACAACCCCGGTGATTCGCAGGACGCGACCGTGATGGCCGACTGCGCCGCAGCACTCGCCGACGGGACCTCGGCGGCGTGGGCGCTGGCCGTACGCTGTTTCAACGCCGAGTTCGTACTCAACGCCGGCGACCCGGCACGTGCGACATGGCTCCTGCTGGAGGCCGCGGGCGGGAAGGATCTACCCCGGCTCACCGCTTGGCGCAGGCCCCGCTGGTGCGACACCTTAGCGCGTGCGGCGGTCGACGTAGGCGACCAGGCCTCGGCCGAACACTGGGCGCGACTGGCCGAAGCCGACGTCGAACAACTCCCTTCCACCGGCCGACTGGGCTTCGCCCTGCGTGCGCGCATGCGGGTCCACGCGGTCCGCGGGGACACTGATCGTGCGCTGCGCAGCGCGCGGGAGGCGATCGCCGACTTCTCCGACAGCGGCGAGCGCATCGAGTTGGGCCGCACCCTGCTCACGGCCGCCTCCTTGGCCCTGGACGCGCACCGAACCGACGAGGTGGGCGACTGGCTCGACCGGGCCGCGGTGCTGGCCGACCAGTGCGGCTCGGCACGCATGGCCGCCGACGTCGCCGCCCAGCGCGGCCGAATCGCTACGAACGAAGAGACGGCCCGGGTCCCCGACCTGCTGTCCTCACTGAGCACGCAGGAGCGCAAAGTCGCCGACCTGGTGAGCACCGGAATGACCAACGGCAAAATCGCGGAGATGCTCGTTCTCAGTGTTCGGACGGTCGAGTCCCACCTGGCCCAGATCTACCGCAAACTCGGTGTCTCGAACCGCACAAGCCTGACGCGCGCCTTGCTGGACGGCGGCGGTTCAGCTGACGTGCTCTGACGCGGCGGCCACCGCGGCTTCGACGAGGAGGGCGCGCAGCCGTTGCGAAAGCGCAGGTCGGGCGAAGGCCCCGCTAAGGTAATCGCGAGGGCACCAGTTCGGCACTTTCCGCGGCCCCTGCCGGCCGCCGTTGCCCGGCGCGCGCCGCTGTCTTTGTCGGCGGCGGCGGGTTTTCGCAGTCCGCGACCGCCGCCTCGAAGACATCCCTGCGGACGATGTCGATGAACTGATCCACACTGATCGGCGCCGTCATACCTGCTGCGTCGCCCTAGTCCAGTCCCGGCGGGAGTGTGGGTCCGGATGAGCCCACACGATCACTCACATCATCGCAGCGCTCGACGCGAAGAGCACCGAGGCGCTGCCGACCGCTCGGGCGGCACGCTGTAGCCAAGTGGCGAAGCCGAGACTGGACAGCAAGGCTTGGCCAAGCTGCCGGGGGGGGGCCCCCCCCCCCGCGCGGGGGCCCCCCCCCGCGCGCGCAGAC
>Ga0302314_10003657_pt1 | contig 28310 bp, 22 predicted proteins | sample III_Palsa_N2_3_FD_200533 | JGI IMG/M metagenome (GOLD analysis project Ga0302314, IMG submission 200533) | Peat permafrost microbial communities from Stordalen Mire near Abisko, Sweden - III_Palsa_N2_3 | ecosystem: Environmental > Terrestrial > Soil > Palsa > Peat permafrost | place: Sweden...
CATCCCGGTCGGCGTGCTGGCCAACGCGCCGATGCGGATGGCCGGCGGCCTGACCCCGGAATGCTGCATGAAGGCGGTCAGCTTCGTTGCCATGTGCGACGGGTTCGGCGTCCCGCTGCTCGTCCTGCAGGACACGCCGGGCTTCCTGGTCAGCGCCCAGGCCGAACGAGACCGGGCCATCGACCGGGTCATGACCTTGCTCCAGGCCATGTCGCTGCTCACCGTGCCCGCGGTCAGCGTGGTCATCCGCAAGGCCTTCGGCCTGGCCTTCGTGATCCTGGACGGCAACCGGGCCGTCGACCTGTCGCTGGCCTGGCCCGGAGCCGAGATCGGGTTCATGGACCCGCCGGTGGCGGCCAACGTCCTGTTCGAGCCGCAGATCAAGCAACTCCCCGAAGAAGAGCGCGCCGCCTTCCTCAAAGCCAAGGCCGCCGAACTCGGCGTCGGCTTCGAGCCCTACGGCGTCGCCGCCAACCTGACCATCGACGACATCATCGAGCCGGGCGCCACCCGCGGCGTGGTAGCGAGATACCTGCGCACCGCACTAGCCGAACGCCCCCCGCGCACCGCCCCGAGCCCCCTAGCCAGCTGGCCCCGCTGGTACTGACAAGGACCCCATGACCCACGCGACCGCGCCAGAAAAGCCAGCCAAGCCCCCCCGCCCGACGCTCCGCGAGCACATCGACCGCCTGGTCGACCCGGGTTCCTACACCCCGGCCCAGCATTTCAGCGAGGGGATGGACCAGGTCAGCGAGGCCGACGGCGGCGAAGCCCTGATCGACGGCCGGCCCGTCACCGTCGGGCTCTCCGGGCATGTCGTGATGCGGGCGCTCAACCGCCGCCACCCGTACGTCGCCATTTCCTCGGGCACCGGCGGCCTGGCCCGGGGCGGACGGCGCAACCTCGGGGTCCTCGATACCGTCTGGGGCATGAGCGGCGGGCCGATGCTGGCCGAGATGGCCAGCCGGCGCCGCGACGTGCCGGTCGTATCGGCCATCGTCCACCACTCGTTCGGCGACTCCAGCTTCTTCACCGGCCTGTCGGACTACGTGGTCCAGCTGAAGGGGGCCTGCCTGGCCCTGACCGGCCCGCGGGTGCTGGCCATCGGCACCAGCGAGCAGGTCACGATGGAGGAACTGGGCGGCACCGACGTGCACCGGCACAACGGGCAGGCCGACACGATCGCCGAGACCCCAGGCGAGGTGTACACCGCGATCCGGCGGTTCCTGTCGTTCCTGCCGTCGGCCGCGGGCGCCCCCCTGCCCGTCACCGCCCCGCAGCCCGCCGGCCCCCTCGAACCGCGCGGCCGCCCGCTGATCGAGGCCCTCTGCGACCGTGGGTCGTTCTTCGAGTTGCGCCGGGACTTCGCGCCCAGCCTGGTCACCGGCCTGGCCCGGCTGGACGGTATCCCGGTCGGCGTGCTGGCCAGCGACCCGGCCGCCGGCGACGGCGCCTACTCCGCCGACGCGTGCCTGAAGGCCACCCGGCTGGTGTGCACCGCCGACGCGTTCGGACTGCCGCTGGTGTTCGCCGTGGACTCACCGGAACCGCGGACCGAGCAGGCCGGCATATCACGGGCCATGATGCTGGCCCAGGCGGTCCAGCTGGCCGAGGTGCCCAAGTGCTGGGTGATCACCGGGCGGGCGAGCGGCGTCGGCCTGCTCGTCACCGGGCCGGCCCGGATCGCCACCGACCTGGTGATCGCCTGGCCCGACGCTCGCGCCGGTTACTACGACGGCGAATCGTGCCCGCCCGACGAGCAGCACTGGGCCGCGGACGGCATCGTCAGCCCGGCCGATACCCGCAGCACCCTGGTCGCCCACCTGCGCGCCGTCCTGGGCCCGGCCCCGGTCAGCAAGCCGGGCCGGATCCTGCGCACCTGGCCCGTTGGTTTCTAAAACATTATTCCGAACGACCCTGGTTCCACCCGCCGCCCACGTCATCGCCCGGCGCGAGGCATGCCGAGCAGGCGCTGAGAGACGATGTTGCGCTGGATCTGTTCGGTGCCGCCGTACACGCTGGCCGGACGCGACCTGAAGTAGCTGGACCACCAGCCTGGGCGCAGACCGGTCACGGCATCTGGCCCCATCACGTCCAGGACGACATGCTCGATCTCCTGGACCGCGGCCGACCACAGCAGCTTGGTGACCGATCCCTCCATGCCGGGCGGGCGGTCGGACTCGCGCAGCGACATCTGCTTCACCACGTCGTAATGCAGCACCTCGCCCATCACGTAGGCCCAGGCCAGCCGCTCGCGGATGACCGGGTCGCCGGCCAGGCCGCGCTCGGCGGCGATGTCCTCGAGCATGAGCAGCTCGGACCGGTAGCCGGGCAGCACCCCGACGTCGCCCGGTCCTCGTTCGTAAGCGAGCGGTGCCATGGCCAGCTGCCAGCCCGCCCCCGGGTCGCCGATCCGGTTCTGCACCGGGACGATGACGTCGTCGAATCCGACCTCGGCGGTGTGCGTCCCGGCGTCGGTGGTCTTGACCCCCCCGGGCCGGACTCCCGGGGTCTTCATGTCGACCAGCAAGATGGTGATGCCGCGGTGCTTGGGTGCGTCGGGTTCGCTGCGGACGAGTAGGAAGCACCAGTCGGCGTGGTCGGCTCCGCTGGTCCACAGCTTGGCCCCGTTGACCACGTAGTGATCGCCGTCGAGCACGGCCCGGGTCTTGAGCGCGGCGAGGTCGGAACCGCCGCTGGGCTCGCTGAAGCCCTGGCACCACTGCAAGTCCCCGCGCATGGTGGGAACGACGAACTTCTCACGTTGTTCGGGGGTGCCGGCCATCATCACGACCCGCTCGAGATGCGCGAGGCCCAGGCCGGGCGCACCGACCGCCGCCGCTTCGTCGTTGAAGATCGCGTCGTAGATGGGGCGCATGCCACGTCCGCCCCACTCCTTCGGCCAGGACTGCAGGGTGTACCCCGAGTCGTAGAGCAGCCGGCGCCATTCCTTACGACGCTGGCGCGTTTCGGCGGACTCGTCGATCTCCTCCAGCGGCCCGCCGGTGAGCAGCCCGGTGCGCGGGAACGGCGCCGGGCAGTGCTCCTGCAGCCACACTCGCGTCTTGGCCCGGTATTCCGCCTCTTCCGGGGTGTCGCGGAAATCCATCGTCTCTCCCTGATCCTGGACCTACGGGCTACGAAGCGGCTGGTGACAGGCGTTCCAGCCGCCGGTCGGCGATCGCCGCCAGCTGGAGTTGCGCGTCGCCGAGCAGGTACCGGTTCAGCAGCACCCGGCGGGCGTAGAAATGCGCGATGTGTTCCCAGGTCTGGCCGATCCCGCCGTACATCTGCATCGCGGTCTCGGTCACGCCCAGCATCTGACGGCTCGCGTAGGCCTTGACCACCCGGGCGGCCAGCAGCGCGTCCGGTACGTCTTCTTCATCGACCGACCAGGACGCGTGGTTGTTCGTGCTGCGCAGGCCCTCGCAGGCCACGTAGGCGTCGGCGGCCAGGTGCTGCAGCGCCTGGAAGGTCCCGATCGGGACGCCGAACGCCTCGCGTGTCTTGCTGTACTCAATCGCCCCGCGCAGGCCCGCCTCGGCCGCGCCGACCATTTCCGCCGACAGCGCGCTCAGCCCCAGGGCCAGCCACCGGTCCATGGCGTCGGCCGACGGCGAACTTCCGACGCTGGCCAGCGTCAGTCCCTGGCTCTCCCGCAACCGGTACAGCGGAAGGGACAGCTCTGCTGAGTCCAGCCGCTCGAGATTGCGGTCATCGACCGGCACGCTGATGACCTCACCCGACCCGGCGGCCAGCGCCAGCACCGTCCGGTAACCGGGAGTGCCGACGAGCACGGCCTCGGCGAGGTCGTCGGAGGTGGCCAGGCCGGTCAGGTCGGCGCGCATGGCCAGGCCGATAATGGTGCGGCCCTCGGCCACGTCCGCCTGCAGCGACTCCGGAGCGGCCGCCGCGGCCAGCAGCTCGGGGACCAGGACTCCGGAGACCACGTAGGCGACAGGCACCAGCGCCGCTCCCAGCGCCTCGCTCACCACCGCGACCTCGACGCCGCTGGCCGTCGGCTGGCCGGACTCATCCCGGATCCGGAAACCGAGCAGGCCGGCCCGCGCTAGCTCCTGCCAGCAGGCGCCCGGGTCGGCGCCCTCGAGATCGGCGGGATTGGCCAGTCCCAGCTTCCGGCCTAGGTCCCTGGCCATGTCCGCCAGCATGACCTGTTCGGGTGTCAGTAGCGCGAGCACGCCGTTTGCCTCCTGCCCGGCCGGACCTTCGCAGCTCCGGCATCTTCCGCGCCTGAGCCATGTTCACCGCCATGACCAGGTCCTATAATATTATACATTGGCAACTTTGAAATGGTATATCTCGGAAGGATCGCCGTGACCGTCGACAGGCGTTCGGCCGAAGCGGCCGGCCCGGCCGACCCGGCGGTCCCGGTGGATGACCACTACAAGTGGGTCGCGCTGACCAACACCACGGCGGGCGTCCTGCTGGCCACCATCGACGCCTCGATCCTGATCATCGCGATGCCCGACATCTTCCGCGGTATCAAGCTCGACCCGCTGGTGCCCGGCAACAGCGTCTACCTGCTGTGGTTGATCCTCGGCTACCTGGTCACCGGCAGCGTGCTCGTGGTCAGCCTCGGCCGCCTGGGCGACATGTACGGCCGGGTGCGCATGTACAACCTCGGCTTCGTCATCTACACCACCGCGTCGCTGTTCTTGACCATCGACTGGATGACGGGCCACGAAGGAGCCCTCTGGCTGCTCGTCTGGCGCGTCGTGCAAGGCGTGGGCGGCGCCTTCCTGGTCGGGAACTCCGGCGCCATCTTGACCGACGCCTTCCCGGTCCACCAGCGCGGGCTGGCGCTCGGCATCAACAACGTGGCCGGGATCAGCGGAACGTTCATCGGCCTGGTCCTCGGCGGCCTGCTGGCCCCGATCAGCTGGCGGCTCGTCTTCCTGATCTCCGTGCCCACCGGCGTCTTCGGCACGATCTGGGCCTACCGGCGGCTGCACGACCTCAGCCAGCGGACCAAGCAGCCGATCGACTGGGCGGGCAACCTGACCTTCGCCGCCGGGCTCATCCTGGTCATGATCGGCGTGACCTACGGGATCCAGCCCTACGGCGGGCACCCGCTCGGCTGGACCAGCCCGCTCGTGATCACCTGCGTGACCGTCGGCGTCCTGGTCCTGGCCGCGTTCGGGCTCATCGAAACCAGAGTGCGCTACCCCATGTTCCGGCTCAGCCTGTTCCGCATCAAGGCCTTCACGTTCGGCACCATCTCCACGTTCCTGGCCGCCCTGGGCCGGGGCGGCCTGATGTTCATGCTGATCATCTGGCTGCAGGGCATCTGGCTTCCGCTGCACGGCTACAGCTTCGCGCGGACGCCGTTCTGGGCCGGGGTGTACATGCTGCCGATGACGGTCGGGTTCCTGGTCGCCGGGCCGATCGCGGGCCGGCTCTCCGATCGCTTCGGGTCGCGCCCGTTCGCCACCGGCGGCATGCTCGCCGCGGCCGGCGCCTTCGTCTTGCTCGAGTTGCTCCCGATCAACTTCTCCTACCCGGCCTTCGCCGGGATCCTGCTGCTCAACGGGCTCGCCATGGGCGCGTTCTCGGCGCCCAACCGGGTCGGGGTCATGAACAGCCTGCCCGCACGGCATCGCGGTGCGGGCGGCGGAATGAACTCGACCTTCATGAACTCCGCGCAGGTCTTCTCGCTCGGCATCTTCTTCAGCCTCATGATCGCGGGCCTGGCCGCCACCCTCCCGCGCACGCTCAGCTCCGGCCTGATCGCCCAGGGCGTGGCGCCCGGCACCGCCCAGCAGATCGGCCACCTGCCGCCGATCTCCATCCTGTTCGCCTCGTTCCTCGGGTACAACCCGATCGGTCACCTGCTGGGCGCGGGCGCCCTCCTGCACCTGCCCGCGGCCAAGGCCGCCGAACTGACCGGCCGCAGCTTCCTCCCCGGCCTGCTCACCGGCCCGTTCCGAACCGGGCTGCACATCGCCTTCGCCTTTTCCATCGCATGCTGCCTGATCGCGGCGGCGGCGTCCTGGTCGCGCGGCGGACGGTACGTGGCGGCCGAGCATGAACTAACGTCGAAGCAACCCAGTGACTGAATACCGGAGGTGCTGGTTGTGTTTGCTGTGACTGCCGCGCGTATCGATGCCGCGGATCCGCTGGCCGGGCTGGACCTGGGGGAGCGGCCGGACCCGGCGGCCCCGCAAGGCTGGGTCACGGTGACGGTCAAGGCCGCCGCGCTGAACCACCACGATGTCTGGACGCTGCGCGGGGTGGGCATCTCCGCGGACCGGCTGCCGATCGTGCTGGGGTGCGATGCGGCAGGCCTGGACCCGGACGGCCGCGAGGTCATCGTGCACGCGGTGATCGCCGACCCCGACGCGGGCGGCGGCGATGAGACCCTGGACCCGCGCCGCTCGCTGTTGTCCGAACGCCACGACGGCACCTTCGCCGGCCAGGTCGCCGTGCCCCGGCGCAACCTGGTCCCCAAGCCCGCCGCGCTGTCCTTCGAGGAGGCCGCCTGCCTGCCCACGGCCTACCTGACCGCGTACAAGATGCTGTTCGAGAAGTCCGGGGTGCAGCCCGGCGCGACCATCTTGGTCCAGGGCGCCAGCGGCGGGGTGGCCACCGCCCTGATCCTGCTGGGCCGCGCGGCCGGATACCGGATCTGGGCCACCAGCCGCAGCGAAGCCAAGCGGGAACGCGCGCTCAAGCTCGGCGCCGACCAGGCCTTCGCGGACGGGGCCCGGCTGCCGGAGCGGGTCGACGTGGTCATGGAGACCGTCGGCGATGCCACCTGGGCGCATTCGATCCGGTCGCTCAAGCCCGGCGGCCGGATCGTGATCTGCGGCGCGACCAGCGGGGATGCCCCGCCCGCCGAGCTGACCAGGATCTTCTTCACCCAGCTGACAGTGACCGGATCCACCATGGGCACCCGCGACGAGCTGGGCCGGCTGGCCCGGTTCTGCGAGCAGACCGGCGTCCGCCCGGTGATCGACCGGGTCCTGCCCCTGGCCCAGGCCCGCGACGGCTTCGCGGCTATGATCGCGGGCGACCTGTTCGGCAAGGTCGTCTTCGTCCCCTAACCCCTGCTACGACGTGGCCGATCTCCCCGGCTCCTGGCTGTCCCTGATATAGCGGCGAACGGCCAGATCCTCGATCCGGTCGATCCGGCGCAGCAGGTCGCGCAGTTCGGTGAGGAACGCGGCCCGCCGCTTGGCCAGGTCCTCGCCGGTGTCGAACAGCCCCCGGTTCCTGGCCAGCTGCAGCGCGGTCGCGAACAGCAGCACCGAGACCGACTCGGAGCTGCGCAGCCGGTGCTGGGCCACGTACTGCTGGCCGAGCCCCAGTGCCCGCCTGGTCACCTCCGCGTCATCGGCCAGCTCACCCTGCCCAGCCGCGGCGGCAGAAACGTCCTCGCTGGCCAGGACGTCGGCGACCAGCCGGTAGGCCTCGACGAACGGCCGCACGATGACCTGCGACGCCAGCGGCCGCATCTGCCCCAGCAGCTCGTCCGCCGCGTCGGGTCCCGAGCGCAGCCGCTCTTCCCACGCCGGGTCGTGCCGCTCCATTTCCGCGCCCACCTGGCGCCGGTGTTCCTCGCGGTCACGGAAGTAGAACTCGAACTTCAGCAGGTCGCGCAGCCAGGCGATCTCGGCCCAGAACGCCCCCACCGGGTCGGTGCTGTCGTCCCTGGCCCGCAGCACGGCCAGCTCGCACAGCGCGGTATCGAGCAGGAAGTGGACCGCCGAGTTCCGGTAGAACGTGGCGGCGAGCTGGTGTTCCGGGCCGATCAGCCAGACCGGCTCGCGCCCCTCCGTCACGGCCGTGACCAGGCCGCCCTGGACCAGCGCGTCCAGCGTGGCCCGCACCGGCTCCGCCGCGGACAGCGCCTGGGCGCTCGCCGTCCGCGGCACCGAACGGCTGTCGAGGTACCACAGCGCGTCGGTCAGCGCCAGCCGGATCTCCTCGAAGCTCAGGGCGGTCCCGCGGGTGGCCAGCAGGATCGTGGTGATGATCGCCGTCGCCGTGACCGGCATGTCCTGGTTGATCCGCCAGGCCACCTCGAACGCCGTCTTCTGCAGGGCCAGCCGCCGGGCCGCCGGATCGGTGGCGGTCTCGCCGTCCCGAGGCCCGAGGAACGAGCTCAGCGAGACCGGCTCGCCGAAGCGGACGTAGAGCTTGCCGTAGTGGTGGGCGCCCTGCGCCTTGACGAAACGGTACAGCCAGCCGAAACCCTCCGGCTTCTTCTGCCCGCCGCGGGCGTAGCGGGCGTACTCGGTGATCTCGTGCAGCTGGTCGAAGGTGATGGCGACCGGCAGCAGCAAGATGTCTTCGACGCGCCCTTGCAGGTAGGCGTCGGCGGCGTAGGACAGCAGGCCGAGCCGGGGCGGGAGCATCTTCCCGGTCCGCGAACGGGTACCCTCGATCGACCAGCTGAGGTTGAACCGCTTCTCCAAGATGTAGCCCACGTACTCGCGCAGCACGTACCGGTACAGCGGGTTGTCGCCCGCGGAGCGGCGGATGAAGATCACCCCCGCGCGCCGCAGCACCGCCCCCATCGGCCCGAACGACAGCCCGAGGTCAGCGAACACGTGCGCGTGCGGCAGCCCCTGCTCCTGCATGGCCGCGGTCAGCACCAGGTTGTCCAGGTACGACCGGTGCGACCAGAGCAAGATGCCCGGGTGGCGCTGCAGTGCCGCGCGCAGCCGCTCGACCTGGGCTTGGTCGTAGTCGATCTGCGGGTCGAAGCCGCGCTGGAAGATCATCCGGCCGACGGTGGGCACCACGTCGATGAGCCGGCGGCTCCAGCCCGCGGCGAGCTCGTCGAGGATCTCGCCCGCCTGCTCCAGCGACGGCGGGTCATCGCCCGGGCCGTGCCGCACCTCCCGCAGTCCGGCGCGGAACCGGCGCGAGGCCAGGATCTCCTCCTTGACCAGGCTGGGCGTCTTGTACCGCGGTCCGCGCAGCCGGTACTCGGCCCGGTCGAGCGCGAGCGTAGCCCGCCGCGCCACGTAAGCCCCGAAATCATCCGGGTCGTCCCCCCGCAGGCCCGCGGAATCGCCCGGGTCGTCGCCGACCGAGGCCTCGGTCCAGCTGCGCCGCAGCGAGCCGATCGTGGCCGGCTCGCCGACCACCACCTTGGCCCGGCCGGGCTGGCGGGCCAGGATCCGCCGCTGCTGGCGTTCGCCGGGGCGGTACGGGTCGCGGCCCGGCACCAGGTCGGCCAGCCGGGCCGCACGCCGGCCCGCGTGCTCCTCGGGCAGCCAGGCCACCCGCACCGGCACCAACGTGGTGTCATCGCCGCGCCCGGTGACCTCGGCCGGCAGCTCCGCGTCCAGGTCGCCCGGCGGTCCGAGGCTGACCAGGGGCGCCGCCGCCCCGCCGGCCGCGGCGATACGCTCCCGGATCAGCCGCGCCTCGGTCGGCGTACTGGCCTGCATCAGCGGCACGGCTCCGCCGCGCAGCAGGCCGGCCAGGCCGGCCAGGTCGGGCTGCTCGCTCATGACGCCCTCCCGTCGCGGCCGTCCAGCGTGGTCGGCCAGTCGGCCAGCAGCTCCAGGTAGTCCCCCCGGACCTGCTCGATCTTCTCCGCGAGGTTGGCCGCGGTCCAGTCCGCCACGCTGATCGGGGGCAGCACGGCGATGTCGACCGTGCCCGGATGCAGCGTGGTGGCGTTGCGGCCCGCCACCGAGTCGGAGTTCCTGATCACGATCGGGACCACCGGCAGGCCGGTCGCGATGGCCATCCGGAACGCTCCCTTCTTGAACGGACCCACGCCGGCGCCCTCCAGCCGGGAGCCCTCCGGGGCAATCAGGATCGACAGGCCCTTGCGGGCCGCCTCCTCGACCGGCTTGAGCGCGGCCACGGCCGCCTCGGTGTCGCCCCGGTCGATGAACGCGGCGTCCATCAGCTTGCCCAGCGTGCCGAACAGCGGGTTGCTGGCCAGCTCCTTCTTGGCCACGCCGGTCCAGTTGTCCTTGACCAGCGCGGCGACCATGAACACGTCGAAGTTGTTGCGGTGGTTGAACAGGAAGACGGCCGGCCGCTGCGCGGTCAGGTTCTCCGCCCCGAGCACGTTCAGTTTCACCCCGCTCAGCGCGAGCACGGTCTCCGGCCAGAACCTGGTCAAGAAGTTGACCCCGGCGCGCCGGTTCCGGGTCAGCACCCCGACGCCCAGCGCGCCGGCCGCCACCGGCCCCAGCGAGCCGAGCGCGGCCAGGTTCCGGACCCGGCCCAGCGGCCCGCCGCTGCCGCGGCTGCGGAGGCGCAGAATGGGCCAGCCGCGGCGTTCGGCCACCCGGGTCAGGGCCGGCCCGGGGTTGACCGGGCACGGGTGCCCGACCAGGTACATGAGGGCGAGGTCCTCGTCGCCGTCGGCGTAGAAGTAGCTCGACCCCAGGTCGATGTCGCGCTCGGCGGCGAACTTCTGCACGCTGGTGGCCTTGGTCGGGCCCCAGATGACCGGCTGCTCGATGGCGCCGGTCACGATGCCGTGCTCGTCGACCACGAACCGGTTGCACACGACGTAGTCGATGCCGAGGTAACGGGCCACCGGTTCGGCCTGCATGCTCAGCGCGGACGAGCTGAGCACCACGGTGTGCCCGCGGCGCTGGTGGGCGCGGACCAGGTCGCGCATCTCCGGGTAGATCTGGTCGGCCACGTGCTGGGCGAAGATCCGCTCGCCCATCTCCTCGACGTCCTCGGCCAGCCGGCCGCGGGCCGTGCTGGCCCCGCCCTCGATCAGCGCGTCGACTTCCCGCCGCCCGAGCTTGTACTCCACCGCGAGCTGGGTCATGCGCAGGAAGTCGGCCGGGCCCACTTCCCGCCGGAGCAGCCGGTCCCTGGTATGCGCCGCGGCCGTGAACCCGGCCACCAGCGTCCCGTCGAGGTCGAAGAACGCGCCGATCCCCGGGCCTTCCGGGCTGGCGTCGACCTCGGCCACCGACCCGGGCAGGCGCAGGTGCCGGCCGGGGCCGTCGCCGTCCGGCGAGGCGGCGGTCATGAGGTCCGCCGCCGGGCCGGGCGCGGCCGTGGCCGGCCCAGGTCGATCACCTCGTCGAAACCGAGCTGGAGGCATTTCTCGAGCAGGTCGGTCGCGGTGAACGAGGCGGTGTCGTAGCGGAAGGTCACCGTGCACGTGCCCGCCCGGGAGATCAGCACGGCCATCATGGCCACCCGGGGCAGCGGCCCCATCCCGTACTGCCGCTCCACCCTGGCCCCGGCCAGGAACGTCTCCTGCCAGTACCCGGGCACGTTGCTGGCCTGGATGTCCGGCGGGGTGAGCCGCGCGGTGACCGTCTCCAGCGCCGCGTCCGGCAGCAGGCTCAGCACCGGCGCGATCCGGTCCAGGACGTCCAGGGCCGGTTCGGCGCGGCGGGCGATGACCTGCTCGCGGACCAGCCGGATCCGCTCGGCGGGATCGGGTTCGCCGACCGGCGCGGCGATGGTGATGCCGGTGATCCGGTTGCCCGCGGCGGGGTCGTCGGCGGTCCGCAGGCTGACCGGCAGGGCCAGCGGCAGCTCGTCCACCGGCACGCCCAGCGCCTCGTGATAGCGGCCCAGACCGCCGCTCAGCGCGGCCAGGTACGCGTCGTTGACCGAACCGCCCGCCGCCTTGGCCGCCGCGCGCAGGTCAGCGAGCGGCACCTCGAGCACGTGGGTGCGGCTGATCAGGCTGCGCCGGCGCAGCAGCGGCGACGGCGCGGTCGGCGGCGGCCCCAGCACCCGCCGCGCCGAGCTCGCGAAGCCGACCGCCTCCGCCACCGTGGGACCCGGCTGGCTGATCAGGCGGCCGACGGTACCCGCCGTGCGCCCCAGCAGCTTCCACCCGGACGTCAGGGTCGTTTCTGGCAGCCGGCGCAGGCTCTCGCGCATCAGGTCGGTGCCGGTCACGTCGCGGGGGATGGGCACCGGCGGCATGGGCCGCGGGGCGGGGTCCCGCTCGGTGTCGTAGACCTGCTCGAACAGGGCGATCCCGCCGAGCCCGTCGGTGATCGCGTGGCTGAACTTGCTCAGTAGCGCCGACCGGCCGCCCTCCAGGCCCTCCACGTACACCGCCTCCCACAGCGGCCGGGAGGTGTCCAGCGGGGACTGCAGCGTGACCTCGGCCAGGTCGAGCAGCTGGCGCAGCGTGCCCGGTGCGGGCAGCGCGATCCGGCGCAGGTGGTAGTCCAGGTCGAAGTCGGGATCGACGACCCACTGCGGCGGCGTGGTCGGGAGCGGCGGGACCACGACCTTCTGCCGCATCCTGATCACCACCCGGCTGGCCCGGTCCATCGCCTCGCGCAGCCGGCCCCAGTCGGCCGCTTGGTCCAGGATCTCCACGCCGAGGAACGCGGACCGGGTGGCCGGGTGCGCCTCACCCCGGTGCATCAGGTAATCCACCGGGCTGAGCTCGTCGGGCGGACCGGGTGGCGGTAGCGGATGGGTCACTTGGTCATTATCGTCTTGAGCATCCAAATCAGGGAATGAGGCAGCCTCTCGTGATGCAGCAGCAGCGGCGCGGCCGGGTGATCGCGATGAACGGCGAGGAGCTGACCTCGTTCCTGGGCGAACAGCACACCTGCCGTCTGGCCACGACCGGACCGGACGGCCCGCACGTCGCGCCCGTCTGGTTCGTCTGGGACGGACAGGCCCTGTGGGTCTACTCCCTGACCCGCAGCCAGCGCTGGGCCAACGTGACCCGCGACCCCCGGGTCGCCGTGGTCGTCGACGACGGCCACCACTACCACGAGCTGCGCGGCGCCGAGATCGAGGGCCAGGCCACCGTCGTCGGCCCCGTCCCCCGCACCGGCGAGCAGGACCCGCCCGCCCCCGAGCTAGCCGAGCCCGAGCTCCTGATGGCCGCCAAGTACTTCGGCGCCGCCGCCATGACCCACGACGCCCGTCACGCCTGGCTGCGCATCACCCCCCGCAAACTAGTGACCTGGGACTTCCGCAAGCTAGCCAACCTGGAGATGAGATGAGCGACGAGGTACTGGTCGAGCGGCACGGCGCGGTGCAGGTCATCACCATCAACCGACCGCAGGCCCGCAACGCCCTGAACGGTGCGGTGGCGGTCGGCATCCGCGACGCGGTCGACGAACTGGACGCCACCGCCGACCTGCGGGCCGGGGTGCTCACCGGCGCGGGCGGCACGTTCTCCGCGGGCATGGACCTCAAAGCGTTCCTGGCCGGGGAGCTACCCTCCTTCCCCGGCCGCGGCCTGTGCGGCATCACCCAGACCCCGCCGCGCAAGCCGCTGGTGGGCGCGGCCGAAGGCTGGGCCCTGGCCGGGGGCTTCGAGCTCCTGCTGGCCTGCGACCTGGTGGTGGCGGGCGCGTCGGCCCGGTTCGGCGTGCCCGAGGTCAAGCGCGGGCTGCTCGCCGGGGCGGGCGGGGCGATGCTGCTGGCCCAGCGGATCCCCCGCGCCGTGGCCCTGGAGATGCTGCTCACCGGCGACCCGGTCGACGCGGCCCGCGCCGCCGAGATCGGGCTGGTCAACCACGTGGTCGACGACGGCCAGGCCCGCGACACAGCGATCGAATTGGCCGAACGGATCGCCGCTAACAGCCCCCTGGCCTTGATCGCCACCAAACAGATCGCCGCCGGCGGCGGCGACTGGCCCGCCGAGCAGCGCTGGGATCAGATGGCCGCCCTCATGGCCCCCGTCTTCGCCTCCGAGGACGCCAAGGAGGGCGCCCGCGCCTTCGCCGAGAAGCGCCCTCCCGTATGGCAGGGCCGCTAGCCCGCCGCCGCCGCGGCGGCGTCGGGGTCGGGGTCGAAGTAGCCCGGCATCCAAGGCAGCACCTCGGCCCGGAAGTTGCCTTCGCACTCCAGCTGGCACAGCACCCCGATGCCCGCCGTGGACATCCGGTGGATGAGCACGTAGGACGGCGGCAGGTTGAGCTGGCGCGCGATGTTGCTGGTGCGCATGTCGGTGACGCGCGCCGCCTCGCCGCGCAGCCACTCGCGGTTGAACTTGAACGAGTCCACCCGGGACGGCTCGGCCAGCGGCGCCAGGAACGCGTACAGCGCGTCCAGGTCGACGTGGATCCCGGGCCGCAGGAACGCGTTGTCGCGCAGCTCCTGCTCGACCGCGGCGATATTCACCCGGTCGGAATCGGAGTGCATGATCCGCAGCAGGCGGCCGAAGAACGGCGGCAGCCCGTCCGGCAGGTGGTCGACCGCGCCGAAGTCCAGCACGCCCAGCCGGCCGTCGTCCAGCAGCCGGAAGTTGCCCGGATGCGGGTCCGCGTGCAGCAGCCCGGCCCGCGCCGGACCGGAGAACAGGAACCGGGTGAGCAGCAGGCCGGCCCGGTCGCGATCCTCCCTGCTGCCGTCGCTGATGACCCGGGACAGCGGGGTGCCGTCCATCCACTCGGTGACCAGCACCTGGGAGGTGGCCAGGACGACCTCCGGCACGTAGATGTCGGGGTCGTCGGCGTACGCGGCCGCGAAGGCCCGCTGTGACGTGGCCTCCAGGCAGTAGTCGAGTTCCTCGGCCACCCGGTCCCGCAGCTCGTCAAGCAGCGGCTTGACCTCCAGCCCCGGCATCAGCAGCCCGAACAGCCGCCCGGCCCGGCTGAGCTGGTTGAAGTCGCTGATCAGCGCGCGTCCGGCGCCCGGATACTGGATCTTCACCGCCACCCGCTGGCCGTCCTGCCAGACCGCCTGGTGCACCTGCCCGATGGACGCCGCGGCGGCCGGCACGTCCGAGAAGGAAACAAACGACGACCGCCAGTCCTCGCCCAGCTCCTTGGCCAGGACCTGGTGCACGGTCCGGGCGGGCAGCGGGGGAGCGGACTCCTGCAGCCGGGTCAGCGTGGCCCGGTACGGCCCGGCGATCTCCGGCGGCAGCGCGGCCTCGAAGATCGACAGCGCCTGGCCCAGCTTCATGGCGCCGCCCTTGAGCTCGCCCAGGACCCGGAAGATCTGGTCCGCGGTGCGCCGCTGGATTTCCTCGGCCACCAGTTCGGCCGGCCGTCCGCCGATCCGCTTCCCGACGCCCAGCGCCGTCCGGCCCGCCAGGCCGATCGGCAGTCCGGCCAGCTTGGCGGCCCGGGTCACCGGACTGCGGGGCACATCGTTCACATGGACATTGTCCCGCACGCCGCGCAGCGCATAGAACCGTCGTCCGCCGGGGACCGTCTGCTCAGACATCTCGTTCATGACAACCTCCTGCAACACACGCTAGGAAGCATCCGTTACCGCATCGTTACGGCGCAGTGGCGTAGGTGCAGAACCGTGACGGTAATCACACGCCGCACCGCACGAACACGCCGGGTGCGGCGGCCAGGTCCGGCGCCGCCACTGCCAGTCCGGCAGCACCACCTCGAGCGTCCCGTTCACCGTGGCCGGGACCGCCAGCGGTCGGTCGATGAGCGCGAGCGCCTGCGCACAGGCCAGCGCGGCCGTCATCGCGGCCAGTACGGTGTCACAGGCCTGCGGCTGGACCCGGGCGAAGGTGGCCTGGGCCACGATCTTGGGCCAGGCCGGGTCGGCGTCGGCCTTGCGCAGGTCCACACAGCGCAGACACGCCGAACGCCCCGGCCGCACCAGCGGCCCGATCACGCCGATCGCCTCGCCAGCCGACACGGCCAGGTGGGGCACGCGGTCGCGTACCAGGCCTTCGGTCAGGTCCGGCAGCGTCGGCCTGGTCAAGATGACCAGATCCGGGATCGTGCCGTCGTCGCCGGTGCGGACGTCGGGCGCGGCCCGCCCGACGGCCCGGGCCGCACCCTCTTGCCGCGGCGAACCCAGGTCGGCCTCGACCAGCCCGGCGGGCGTGAGGTCAGCGGGCTCGGCTGGCTCCGGGTCGGCGCACACGACGTGTCCCACCCCCGAGGCGGCCAGGAAGCTGGCCAGGCACGCGCCGGTCCGGCCCGCCCCGTGCACCCGGACGAAGGCGGACCGCCGGCGGGCCAGGGTGCGCGCCCCGCCGTCCCCGTCCGCGTAGGCCAGCGCCGCCGTGGCCAGTTCCGGCGCCAGCCGGGCCCGCACCCGGTCCGGGAGGAAGGCGTGCAGGCCGATCGGGAAGTCGTCCAGGACCCCCGCGTCGCCCAGCAGCACCAGCACCCGGCTCACCGCGTCCGCCGGGATGCCGTACGCCTGCGCCGTGGCGATCAGGCTGTCCCGGTCCCGGCTCCCGTCCAGCAGGCTGATCACGGCCGCCGCGGGCCCGAGCCCGCCCAGCGCGACCGCCCGCCGCGGATCCACCCCGAACTGCAGCGTGTCCCGATCCCGCCACAGCGGCAGCAGTCCCGCCCTCAACGCTGGTCTCACGGTCACATGCTGACAGCCCGGTGTGACATTTCGCCCCGGCCCCGGCTACCGGTGCAGCCGCCGCGCCCGCCAGCCCGGCCCGGTAGCCGCCACGATGGTCGTGATCAGCGCGGCCAGCGGCAGGGCGGGCACCCCGTCGGCCGCGGTCGCCACCAACAGCCCGCTCAGGCTGGCCCCGGCCACCAGCCCGATCAGCACCCCGAACCGCCGCACTGCGTTCGGCGTGCGCTTCCCCGGGCTGGCCAGCGAGGAGACCAGCCCGGTCAAGGTCCCGGTCAGGTACGTGGTCGACACCTCGGTCAGGCCCATGTTGTTGACCGCGAAGGATTGCATGCCCATCGCGGCGGTCAGCGTGGCCAGCAGGCTGAACTGCGCCCACCCGGCCGGCCTGGCCCCGCTGACCTCCCAGCCCACCGTGAACCCCGCCAGCAGCGTCAGCTCCGCGAGCAGGACCCCCAGGACGTGCCTCGGCAGCACGCCCCCGTCCCCCAAATCCGAGGCCGAAGCCGATCCCGGGTCCGTGTCCGAGTCCGAAGGCGTGCCTTTGACCGAGAGCGAGCCGGTCTTGACCCCGTGCCCGATCCAGGTACCGCAGGCCACGCCCGTGATGTAGCCGGCGATCGAGACCGTGGTGTGGAAGGCCAGGGTCGCCGACCCGCGCGCCACGGCCAGCCCCCACAGCACGATGTTCCCGGTCATGACGCTGGCGAAGACGTTGCCCAGCCGGGTGAAGCTGGCCACGTCGGCCGCTCCCGACGCGAAGGTCAGGGCGATCGCGATCACGGTCAGGATCCGCTGTCTGCGTCCGCTGTTCATCGCCCGACAGGTTAGTCCTGTACCCGGACGGCGCGGGCCCAGGACGGCGCGTCCGGCGCGCCGGGCCCCAGCAGGCCGATCACCACCCGCGTTCCCTTCGGCGCCTGCGAGGGCCACGGGGTGTACCCGTCGGTCAGCACGACCGTGACGGCGGGCCGGGGCCGCAGCGCGGCCGCCGCCGCGATGCCCGTGCCCATCTCGGTCCCGCCGCCGCCGACCAGGTGGACCTGGCGGGCCGAGCTGACCCGCTGGGCCGGGCCGACCGCGGTGTCGCAGGCCAGCACGCGGACCTGCCGGGCCATGCCGAGGGCGCGCAGCAGCCCCTCGACCTCGGCCAGCGCCGCGGCCAGCAGGTCCTCGGTCATGCTGCCCGAGGTGTCGCAGACCACGGCGACCTCGGGTACCGGCCGCCGCAGCGCCGGCAGCACCACGTTCCCGGCCACGGCGGCGCGCCGCGACGGCCGCCGGTAAGAGTAGTCGACCGCGCCCGAGACCTCGGCCACCGCGCGGCGCAGTTCGGCCGCGAGTACCTTGCGCCAGTTGACCTTCGGGTTGAGGATCTGCTCGGCCCAGCGCAGCAGCCCGCCCGGCACCGTCCCGGCCACCTTGGCGTGCGCGATGACGTCTTGCGCCACCTGCCGGCGCAGCAGGTCGGCCTGCCAGGCGGGCAGCCCCGGCGGGCCGTCGCCCGGCCGCGGCACCCCGTCGGCGCCGCTCCCGCAGTCAAGCCAGTCGCCCGCCGCCTCCTTTATTTGGCCCGAACGGTCCGTGGTGCCAGCCTCGAAGTACTGCTCGGCCAGCAGCCCGTCCGGCGCGCCGAGGTCACGGGGCAGCACCGGCCGGCCGGGTAGCTCCAGCCCGGCCGGGATCAGGTCGTCGTTGATCTCCGCGTCGGCTGCCTGTACCCACCGTCGTGCGTCCTGCGAGGTCACCCCGAACGCCTGGGCCCGCTCCCCGTGGGTCCGCAGCAAGTGGCAGACGTGGTGCACGAGCACGCTGCCCAGCTGGGCGGCGGTCCAGTCCGCGGTCAGGTCCGGGTCGGCCCGCATCCGCCAGTTCTCGTCCACCGACACGGTCCCGCTCCCGGCCGCCGCGACCACCTCCGCGCCGAACAACCCAGTGGCCAGATACGGAAACCGGTCCGTAGCCCACAGCCGGGCCGCCGCCAGCCCGTCAATCCGCCGCTCAGTCATGGCGTGTCAGCCCTCAGCCCTGCAAAAGCCCCGCGGCGCGCAGCACCGGGGCGAACATCCGGACCTCCTCGGGCAGCGCCACCCCGTCCGGACGGCACCGGGCCAGCACGCGCGCCGCGGCGGCCGCCATGTCCAGGGCCGAGTCCGCGGCCAGGCCGAGGACCTGCCAGCCGGCCGTCCAGCGTTCGGGGGTCGGGTTCGACGCGACCGCCGAGGCGATCGAGGCCAGCGCGGCGTAGGCCCGGTCGCCGCGTTCCGGTAGCCGGAACGAGGCCGGGTCGGCCAGCACTTGCTCCGGGTCGGGCAGGTCCATCTCCACCAGCCAGGCCAGGAACTCCACCCCGGCGCCGTCGCCCACGGCGCCCCTGACCAGCGCCGAGCGCGCCTCGTCGGAGGTGCCCGCCGCGCCTGCGGCGGCCATCAGGCGGCCCGCCATCTCCCAGGTCCGCGGCGACGGCCAGCCGCGCCCGGCCGAGGCCGCGTCGGTCGGCGGGGCGCAGGCCAGCGCGGGCCGGACGTGCAGGAACGCCGCGACCAGGCCGCGGGACAAGATCTCTTCGGCCTGCCAGCCGTCGGGCAGCAGCGGGATCTCCGGTGGCGCCCAGCCGCCCGCCAGGCCGTCAGCGACCGCGCGGGGATGGGCCAGCCAGGACAGGTGGCACAGCCGGTTGGCCAGCGGCGCGGACAGGTCCCAGCCGTCCGCGGCCTGCTCGGGCGGGTTGGCCGCGGCCACCACCGCGACCTCGTCCGGCAGGGTCAGGTCACCGACGGCCCGTTCCAGTACCACCCGGAGCAGGGCCGCCTGCACCGCGGGCGGCGCGGTGGACAGCTCGTCGAGGAACAGCAGGCCGTGCCCGGCCTCGGCCAGCCGCCGGGCCCAGGCCGGGGGAGCGAACCTGACCACTTCGCCGACCACGATGGGCAGCCCGGCGAAGTCGGAGGGCTCCCTGATCGAGGCGATGACCGTCTCGCAGGGCAGGTCCATGGCCCGGGCCATGGCCCGGATGGCCGAGGTCTTACCGGTCCCGGGCGCCCCCCACAGCAGCACCGGCACCCGCGCCGCCACCGCCACCCCAAGCGCCTCCGCCGCCGGATTGTCGCTCATGCTTTAACTCCCGGGCTCGCTCATGCTGTATCGCCCCGCTCGCCTACAGACCAAGGCTCGCTCATATCTCCCAGTGTGGGGCATCGGCGGGACTGTCCTCGCTGGCGTGGGCGTCCAGTTGCTCGGGTTCGGCGCCGGGCGCGCGCAGCCCGAGCACGCGGGCGGCCGGCCAGCCCGGTTCTTGCACCGCGACGATCAGGTGCCGTCCGATCCGGGCCAGCCCGCAGGCCCAGACCGAGGCCAGCCACCCGGCGGGCAGGCTGACCCGGAGCCGGCGGTCTGCTCCGCGCCCGGTCAGCTCGGCCGATCCCCAGCCCGGTCCGGAGTGCAGGCTCACCACGACCTGGTCGGGGTCGATCCCGAGCCACTCCTCGGCCACCGGTGCCAGCCGCCCGGTGATCGCGGCGACCAGCGCGGGGCCCGAGCCGGCCTGCTCCCCGCCGCCCCGTGCGGTGTGCGCCGCGGCCAGCCGGGCCGCGTGCGTCGCGGCCACCTGCCCCATCAGCCGGACCTGGAACCCGTACCCCAGCGCGAGCAGCGACAGGAGGTCGTCACGGCGGCGCTGGGCCGCAATCCTTTCCTCCGGCACCTTCCGCTGCCGGGTGCCCCCCCGGGGCAGGGACGGCCCCGGCTGGCTGGCCGGCCGCATCGGCTTGGTCCGCGCCCCGCCGACCGGTCCGCCGAGCGGCCCGGCTACCGTGCTGCCCGTCTGCTTGGCGGCGAGCACGTCGTCCCAGTCGACCGCGATCTGATCGGCCGGGCCGCGGGGCCCGATGGCCAGCACCGACAGGTCGTCGGCGTGCCGTTCCCAGGCCTGCGCCGCCTCGACGCAGCGGGCCTTCTCCCCGCCCAGGGCGGCGAGCACCAGCTCGGCTTCGACGTCGGCGTGCGACGGCAGCAGCAGCGATCCCGCTTCCCAGCGCACGGCGTGTCGGCCCGTTCCGCACGGCACCTGCGTCTGACAGCTAGGCAGGCAGTCGAACCACGCCCCGTTCGCTGGTGTGTTCACGGCGAGTACCCCCAGCACAGCGGCAGCGTGGCGCGGACCTCAGCCGAACGCCCGGTGACCAGTACCTCGATCCGGGCGCAGGAGCGACTCAGCGGCGGAGTCAGCCGCATCGTGAGAGCGGCCTCGCCGCCCTCGTCGTACCAGCCCGCCGGGCGGGCGGCATGCCAGCGCCCGGCGCCGTCCCGGACCCACATCGACAGCGGGAACGCCATGTCCACGCCCAGCGGTCCCTGCCGCAGACCCGGCAGCCGGCCGAGCGCCAGCGCGTCCATCCAGGTGCCCCCGTCGAAGTTATGCAGGCCGAGCAGGACCAGCCTGATGCCCTCCAGCTCGGGCAGGGCGGCGGCCACGGCGGCGAAGCCGTCCCCGGCCGGCGCCGCGTCGGGTTTCCTGCGATGGTAGTGCGTGAGCATGCTGAGCCAGGGTTCGGGCAGGTCCGGCGCGGGCGTCGCGGCGATCCCGTGCCCGCCGATGCGCAGGCTCGCGCACAGCGCCGCCAGCCGGGCCGGCACCGGGCTGTGCGGGGACAGGACCTCGGCCGCCTCGAGCGCGGCGACCGTGGCGCCCAGACCCGCGGTCAGGTTGATGACCAGCCCTGCTGGCCCGGCCCGGTGCGCCGGGGCGGACGGGAAGCCGGCCAGCTGCTGGCGCAGGTCCAGCCGGTGCTCCGGGGCCAGGCTGAGCAGCCGCTCGGCGATCCGGTTCAGCAGGTGCTCCCCGATGCTGAGGCTGATCTGATCGACCTGCGGCTCGGGTCGTTCGGCCCGGCGGCCCAGGTCGACGCGGACGGCCTGCTCGCCCGGCGCGGTGATCTCGAGCCAGCCGATGTCCGGCGGCGGGTCGGGCCGCAAAGTGAGGTCGCAGGTCGATTCCGGCCGTCCCTTGGTGGCGAACAGCAGGTCGTACCGCTGGCCCCGGTCGTCGGTCACGCTGATCGCCTCGACCGGCGGCAGGCCGTGATGCCGCGAGCCCAGCGGGTCCCGGGTCCGCCAGGTGGCGGTGAAGCGGGCGCCGGCCGCGGTGTGCGCGTACGACATGAGGTCGAGCTCACCGCTGATCAGCTCGTCATGGAACAAGATCATGAGCCCGACCGGGACGTACCGGTCTGGGCCGTTCGGCGAGGCTCCGGTCCGCGAGGTTCCGGCCAGCGAGGTGTCGGCCGTTGCTGGGCCGGGGGCCGGCCCGCCCGGCATCAGCTTGTTCATCAGCACCAGGGACCGGGCGCGGGCAAACCGCTGCGGGCCCGGGCGAGGACCGGTCAGCCCGGCGGCCCAGGTCGGGCCGCCGGAGCTCAGCCTGACCCCCTCGCGGGGCTCGGGGCGGATCCGGGCAGCCAGGGCCAGCTCCACGTCGGCCAGGATGTCCTCCGCGGTCTCCAGGTCCAGCGCCCCGACCGCGGTCAGCGCCCACGCCGCCCGGGCCAGGGCGACCGGCATGACGACGAACGGAGCGTCGCTCGACTGCGCCCCGGCCAGCGACCGCGTCGGGTCGCGCAGCTCGGCCTCGGCCAGCAGCCGCAGGTAGGTTTCCGCGCGCTCGCGGTTCATGTGCTAAGTGTCCGGCATTTTCTGACCCATCCCAACGGCCCGCCGGTAACCCTGCCCCGGCTAGCGGAAGTCGCCCGCCAGCTTGGCCAGGTCCGGATAGCCCAGCCCCGAGCCCGGGTTGTAGACCTGGCCGGGCGTTCCGGTGTAGTAGAGGTTGTCGTTGCTCGCGCCCTGGGCGGACAGCGGGGTGAACGGCGAGCTGCCCGATACCGCGAAACCGTAGATGGCCGGGTTCCACAGGCCCACCCGGTGGCCGACGTACTGGTCGATCAGGGCGGCCGCGCCGCTCAGCTGCGAGGCGCCGAAGCTCGTGCCGCCCCAGCCGCTTTGTAGCGCCGGGGAGGCCAGCGGGTCATACAGCAGGTAGCCGGTGAACGGGTCGGCGTCCACGGCCAGGTCGGGCAGGCCGCGACCGTTTCCTTCGCCCTGCGCCGCCGTGGGCGCGGCGGCGAAGGTCCACTGCGTGGGCAGGTAGAGGCCGTCGACCGTGCCGTAGTCGTTCGGCGTCATGTACTGCACGCCGCTGTAACTGCCCCCGTTGGCCACGCCCTGCTGGGCCAGCATGTCCTGGTACAACGGGACCGGCTCGAAGCTGCTGTAGCCGCCTCCGCCGCCGGCCCCCGCTGCGGCCGCGAACGACGCCTCGTTCGAGTAGCCGAACTTGGCGTAGTCCGGCCACAGCCAGTCCCAGCCCCAGGTCCGCTGGGCGGGAATCGTCGCCTTGAGGTTCGCCCGGCCCACCGTCGCGGTGATCGTGCCGCCCAGCGTGGTACCGCCCACGCTGGTGACGAACGGGCTGTCGTCCGGGCTGTCGACCGACAGGTTGGTGGTCCCCAGGTCGCCGGCCGCGTCGTAAGCGCCGGCGTCGCCCGTCGCGACGAACGTGCTCTGGCGCTGCGCGGCTAGTTCGAGGAAGGCCTCGTCGAAGGCCTGCGCGTAGCCCGGGACCTCCCCGCCGACGACCTCCGACGCCTGCAGCAGGGTCTCCGATTCGCCCCAGCTCGAGGACAGCGTGCCGGCCAGGTTCTGGCTGGCCGCGGCGAAGAAGTCGTCGACGTAGCCGTAGTCGGTGTTCGGCGCCTGGTAGACCACGACGTTGGCGTCCGGGGCCAGCGCGCCGGCCTGCTCGACGTCCAGGTCGCTCGCGGCCGAGCCGGCCGCCTCGCTGGGTGCGCCGGGACCGTCGTCCACGTCGTAGACCGTGATCCGGTTCGCCTTGGGCGTCATGTCCAGCACGTTGTTCCAGAAGTGGTACGCCGCGGCGGGGTCGAAGCCCGCCAGCGTGACGATGCCGATCGTCTGGCCCTGGCCGTCCAAGCCGCTGCGGTACAGCGGGCTCAGGCCGTAGTTCTCGGCGAAGTCGGCGGGCGTGAGGTTGCCGGTGTAGGTGGTGCTCGGCGTGACGGAGTTCGAGGCGGTCACGCCCTTGGGCGTGTGGATGAGGTCATCGGAGAACGGCGCGTAGTTGGTCAGCCCGAGGATGGTCAGCACGCTCGAGGCGATGCTCGTCGGCAGGTACGGGTTCGCCGTGGTGCCGTGCACCTGCTGGGCCGGGAGGCCGGCCAGGCCGTCGTGCGCGGCCACCGCCGGGACCTTGTACTGCTGTTGCTGTACGGACAGCGCGCTGTCGAATTCGGCCGCGGTGCCGCCGGCCGACACGACCAGGTCGTCCGGGTAGACCTTGCTGGCGATGCCGTACCGGCGCAGGTAGCTCTGCAGGGCCGTGATGGCGCCGGCGGTCTGGCCGTAGCGGCTCGCGAACTCGGCCACGGTCAGGTCGGGGGATTGGCCCGCCTCAACGGCCGATTGCAGGTCGAACAGGTTACGCCCGCGCAGGATGAACGAGACGATTTCCGGGGTGGCGGCCGGCGTGCTGCCGGACACCGTCGCGTTCTTCAGCGCGACCGGCCCCAGACCCTGCGCCACGGCGACCTCACCCGCCGGCGCCGCCGACGACGAGGCCGCGAACGATGTGGCCCGAAACGACGGGACCGCCAGGGCCGCCACCAGTGCTGCCGCCGCGGCTATCACCACGGCCGCGATCCACCGTCCCCCAGAACGCTTCACGGAATGGTCTCCTTCGCTCACCGGTCAGGGAACGCGGAAACGCATGGCCGTACTAATGTCCCCGATCCCCCGTAAACATCCCCAGACACGATGATGGAGTCCCGCATATCGGCACGCGTCTTAACCACGCGGCACGAGAGAATCACAAAATGATAACGAAAATTTGCCGACGCCTTTACCGGCGGCGGCAAAATACCGCTAATCCGGAATTATCTTAATTCCGCGATTACCTTGGCCCGGGCGCGTCAGGCCCCGCTGGCGATTTGCCCGGGCGTGTCAGGCCCCGCCGGGGATTTGCCCGGGCGTGTCAGGCCCCGCCGGGGATTTGCCCGGGCGTGTCAGGCCCCGCCGGGGATTTGCCCGGGCGTGTCAGGCCCCGCTGGCGACCGGCTGGCCCGCGGCCGCCGCAGCCGCAGCCGCCGCGGGCGTCCAGCAGCGGACGATGTCGCGCATGGACAGCAGCCCGGCCACGTCGTTGCCGTCGACCACGACCAGGTGCCGGAACCCGCCCCGGACCATCGCCGCGGCGGCGTCCTCCAGGGTCCACTCGGGCGAGGCGTACACCAGGTTCTCGGTGCGGTGCTGCGCCACCAGCTCGGCGTCGGGATCCTCGCCCTTGGCCATCGAGTCCAGGAGGTCGCGTTCGGTCAGGATGCCGATGCCGGCGTGCTCCGCGTCGATCACCACCGCGGCCCCGATCCGCCGTGCGGACATCATGCGCGCCGCCTGCCGCAGCGTGTGCGTAGGCCCGATGGTGAGGACAAGGTGGGACATGCCGTCTCGTACCTTCACGAGTATCACACCCCTGATTCCGGTGCTTGTGAATTTGTGACGCCCATCCAGCATCGGCGATCTGCCCGCTGAGAGCAAGACCGCGCTCGCGGTAAAGTTCAGCCGCTGCTCTACGTTCGGGCGCTGTTCAGCCGGGCCAGCACGTCGTCGTGCAGGTGGCCGTTGGTGCAGACCACGCTGCCGCCGTCCGGCCTGGTCTCACCCTCAAGCGAGGTGAACCGCCCGCCGGCTTCGGTGACAATGATCTGCAGCGCGGCCAGGTCCCACAGGGACACCTCGGGCTCGGCGGAGACATCGCACGCGCCCTCCGCGACCAGCATGTGCGACCAGAAGTCCCCGAACCCGCGGGTCCGCCACACCGCCCGGGTCAGCCCGAGGAAGTTGTCCAGCAGGCCGCGTTCGGCCCATCCGCCCAGGCCCGAGTAGGACATGGACGCGTCGCCCAGCTTGGTCACCCCGGACACCCGGCAGGGCGAGGCCTTGGTCAGGCTGCGCCCGGTCCACGCGCCGCCGCCCAGCGCGCCCCACCAGCGGCGGCCAAGGGCGGGCGCCGACACCACGCCCACCACCACGTCCGGGCCGTCCATCAGCCCGATCAGGGTGGCCCACACCGGAACGCCGCGGACGTAGTTCTTCGTGCCGTCGATGGGATCCAGGACCCAGCAGCGCAGCCCCGTGCCGGACCGGCCGAACTCCTCGCCGAGCACCGCGTCGCGCGGCCGGGCCCGGCGCAGCACGTTACGCAGCGACTCTTCGGCCGCCTGATCGGCATCGGACACCGGCGTGAGGTCGGGCTTGGTCTCGACCCGCAGGTCGAGCGCCTTAAACCGCCTGGTGGTGATGTCGTCAGCGGCGTCTGCGAGGACGTGCGCGAAGCGCAGGTCGTCGTCGTAACGGACCACCCGCGAAACGGTACCGCCTGGGACATCTGACTGGCCAGCAGGTCCGCCCTCGCCGGGCGTTTGCCTGCGCCGCTACCGCCGCCGCCGCGCGCGCTGCCGCCCCACCTCCCACCGCCGCGCGCCGCATACTTGTACACCTCCGCCGCCGCGCGCGGCATACTGGACGGGTGATGAATGATCACCGTCACGCTCACCCACATGCCGGTGTCCCCCTCCCGGCCGTCCCCTTCCCGGCCGACCCGCCAGTTCAGCTGCGGCCCTTCATCCGGGACGGCCGGATCACCGCGATGCCGGCCAACCGCACCCGCCGGCGCATGCTGCTCGACCAGGTGGCCCAGGCCTTCGAGCCGGGCCACCGCTACCCCGAGCCGGTCGTCGACGAAGTCCTCAAGTCGATCTTCGACGACCACTGCGCCCTGCGCCGGTACCTGGTCGACGAGTCGTTCCTGTCCCGGACCGCCGCCGGCGTCTACTGGCGGGCAGGAGGAACGGTCGATGCGTAAAAAGCCGATGTCCCCGAACGAGCTATGGTGCTTCCCCGAGCCCCCGGACCGAACGAGGCGCTGGTGCTTCCCGGAAACCCCGCCCCATCTTCCGCCGGCCGACCAGGACGAGCCATGGTGCTTCCCGGAAGATCCCGCCCACAACACGCGTGACCGCAGCCGGTCACGGTCCCGGTCCTGGCCGGCTTAGCCCGCACCCGAGTGTCTGAGGTGCGTGGGCCCCTGGCCCCGTCTCCCGGAGCGGGTGTGCCACGAGGTCCCTTGTGCAGCAAGCGGCGAGCAGGTTTATGCAGGTAGGAGCGTAGATGCGGCACCCATCGCCCGCACGAACGGGCGCTGCGCTGTGTGGCCGGTCTGCGGGAGCTATCAGGTGGCTGCGGCTCAGGACCTAGCCGCGCTGGTATCAACGGGGCCGCCAGCAGCGGGCGGACAGGTCGGATGTGGTCAGACTTGGCGTGGCCCTCTAGGCGGCAAGAGGAGCCGAGACGGGCTGAGGGTCCTATTGGCCGATGGTTCCAGACGCGAGCCAGGGTGACGTGACGCCCGCATTCCGGATCAGCAGCACTCAGGGGAGTGAGGGAGCCGGACGCTACGTGGCCTTATCCACCCGGACAATGGTCACCACGTCTGCTGCCACCTCGTACAGCACCCGGTAAGCCCCTACGCGCAGCCGACGGTAACTGCCGCGGACAAATGCATCCGGCGGCTCCGGATCCTCGGCTAAAGGCGCGATGGCCCGGTTGACCTGCCGCATTCCTGCCTGGTCAGCCATAAACCGGCGCGCCGACGTCAGCGCGGCGTGCCGCCAGACGATCGTCACTGGCCGCCCCCGAGCAATTCAGCCATGGCAGCCTCATGGGAGACAGTGCCGCCAGGCCGTCCAGCTGCCTTCCACGCCTCGTGCTCGGCGATGGCGGCGCCGATTTCCGCCTCCTCGATCTCGTCGGCCGAGGCGCGGTCTCTGAGGGCCGCGAGCATGCGGTACTCATCCAGGGGGACCACCACGGCTGTCTCGCCGCCGAGGTGGATCACGTCGTGACTGCCGCCGTGCTCTTCTGGCCGTGCACTCATAGGGACGATGCTAGTCCAGACGCGCTGCGCGGGCAGGTTCTGACTTACCTGTGCAGCCGGTCCGCTACCTGAATGCTTCCGGCATCGCTCTTTCGAGCTGGTACCAGGGTCACCAGGGCCTAGCCCGCAGGATCAGAGCTGGATCGTCGCCTGGATAGCGAACCGGCGGGCAGGCCGGATGGTGGCAGAGTTGGCAGGGAGGATCGTGTTCCCCTCTAGGGGATCGGGGTGCCGAAGGGTCGTATGTGCTGCCGCGGCCGCGATGCCCGCGCATGCCGTCGTCTCGCAGGCCCCGGTAGTGAGTCAGCGTCCCAGTACCGCGGAGGATCCGGCTTACGCGGAGGATTCGGGCAGCTCCAGCTACCAAAATGCTCCGCATAAGCTATATCCTCCGCGTTAATTCCAGTGCTTCGAATATGCTAGTGAATTGCGGGACGGGTGAGGTGCCTGCGCCGGGGGTGAGCCGACCGGCTGGCGAGCGGGTCTGACCCGCGCCGGCCCGGGGCCGCTCACCCGGGCGGCTCACCCAGACCCTGGCCTCAGCACGGCAGGCCGGCGGGCACGACAGCAGCACGGGCCCCAGCGGTCACAGGGTAACCACCACCTCGACGGTCAGCCGCCGGGCACAGGTGGCACGCTCCTGTCCACCGGGCCGATGTGCCATCAGCCTCGGGCTCGGCGCCACAGCACGCACATCCGCCGCTTCCGCCACATTTCCGCGGTGGGTCCGGGTTCCGTGAGCGAGCCGGTCCCCCAGCACCCGGCTCGACCGCGGAGCCTGAATCCACCGCAATAACCGGAGAGCTTCTCCGGCTGGCGTGACGCCAGCGATGTCCTGTGATGACTGTGACGAGCGCGGCCTGCCGAAGCTGTCACAAGATCATCGCCGCCGCTATCGTCAGCCGGCGGGTGGGCCACGCGTTGGCAAAGTTGATGTGGTCCCTTCTACCGGGGGCCTGTGGGCCCCAAGCCCCAAGCCCCAAGCCCCAAGCCCCAAGCCCCAAATGGCCGCAGGACCGACGCTTAGTCCGGAGCGTTGTCGTCCCGGCTGTAGTCCGGA
>Ga0302314_10003658_pt1 | contig 28310 bp, 22 predicted proteins | sample III_Palsa_N2_3_FD_200533 | JGI IMG/M metagenome (GOLD analysis project Ga0302314, IMG submission 200533) | Peat permafrost microbial communities from Stordalen Mire near Abisko, Sweden - III_Palsa_N2_3 | ecosystem: Environmental > Terrestrial > Soil > Palsa > Peat permafrost | place: Sweden...
GCAGAACCGCGCCCAGGACGCACAGACGTTTATTCATCATCATCCTCATCATATTGTCGTCTTAGCGGAACGAAAGCGTTAGTCTTCTTGCACGTGAACCTATAATACGGCCAGAGGTTGCCGCGCAGGTCTCGGGTTCATCGAATTTTTGTGCTTTTTTCACAGGTGTTGCCGAAAGTACACGCCAGGCCCAGCTTTGGGGCCGGGTCCGTTCTCGGTGACCCTTTATAAAGGCAGTATAAAGGCCTAGCGCCTTCTGCCAAGCCCGCAAATGCACAGTCTTTGGATACTGTGGCGCGTATGCATCGGCCGGAATCCGCTCAGGGTTCGTCGAGTCCCACCACGATGTGGAGGTCGCGAATCTCGCTCAGCGGATATTTCAACTCCGCGGTCGGGTAATATTGCTTCAAGTAAAGCATCGTGTCGGAGCGTCGGACGAACTCTTTGATCAGCACGACATTGTCGGTCTTGGTGACGACGACGCCGGTCCCCGGCTGGGGCGGCTTGTAAGGATTGACGTGCAGCAATTGTCCCGGCCGGAAGCGCGGGGTCATGCTGTCGCCGATCATGTAGATCGAGTAGGCGTCGCGCACATGCAGCAGCGAGTGCGGCCGGGCGATATAGTCGATCGGGCCGTCGGCCAGGAACATCTCCTGGTCGTCGCCGCCCCGGGCGGCACTGCGCACCGGGATCAGATCCCGCGGATCGCGCAGCGGAACCATTGGGCCGGGCGCGCCGTCGCTGCCCAGGAGCGAACGCGCCGGCGGGCTCGCCGCCGGCAGCGATCGGCCGGCCGGCGGCAACAGGTCCTTGGGTTCGATCCCGAGGGCCGCTGCCAGGCGCGTCATCCAATCCAGCGTCAGGCGCCGCTCGCCCTTCTCCAGCTTGTTGATCTGCGGCGCGGTCGTGCCGACGCGATCGGCCAAAGCCTGCATGCTGAGGCCGGCCAGGCCGCGGAATTCTCTGAGTCGGTTCGACATCATGTCCGGAATATATCCATATTGGATATAGCTGGCAAGACCGGGAATGAAAAATAATTTCGGCGATCGAGATTGCTGAAAGAGAACAAAGCAAGTACGAATGGCGTCTCGATATGTCCAAAATGGAGATGCCAATGTCCGCTCTGCCCAACCTGCCGACCCATAAGACGCGCCGGGCAGCGTTGAAGCTCGACCGGCTGGGGCCCGAGTTGCCGCCGCCGGAACGGCGCCAGCACGATCCGGTGGCGCTGGTCGAGGAACGGGACCCCGACGGCTGGCCCGTGCGCCATTGCCGCACGGTCGATACGATCGGCCGTCTGGTGCGCAGCGGTCTCGTTCGCTCCGAATGGGCGGTCGCGGCCGACCGGTTCCGGCGCGACTATCGTCTGGCGGCGTTCGACCCGCTTTCGGCCAATGATCTGGGGCGGGCCCGGGGCGGCGGCGGGCATGGCGTGATCATGGACCGGGTCGAGGATGCGCGGCAGCGCCTGGCCGACGCGATCGCCGGGATGGGTGGTCTGTCGGCCCCGGCGGGCTCGATCGTCTGGCACGTCATCGGCGCCGAATTGACGCTGAAGGACTGGTCGATGCGCCAGGTTTGGGGCGGCCGGCCGCTGCGGCAGGAGGTCGCCACCGGTTTTCAGGTCTCCCTGAAGAATTTGGACTTGAGTGCCGAGAAGATCGCCGCCGACGACCGGGCATCGGCGCGCAACCTGGAAGCGTCGACCCATGATTGGGTGCCGGGGACGTTGATGATGCTGCTGACCGGCGGCTTCTTCGGATTGATCGCCTATCTTGCAAGCCACGACGTGCCGGTCGGCAACCGCGATCTTCTCAACATCATGTTGGGATCTCTAGGCACAGCCTGGACTGGCGGCGTCACCTACTACTATGGCTCGTCGGTCGGTGCCGCAGTCAAGGACAAGGCGATCGGGGCGCTGATGCAACGCTAGGGGAGGGGTGCTGCATCCTGCAAATGCATCCTGCGATGCTTTTCGCGCGAGTATATTGCAATCTGACTTTGCAAGACGCGAAAATTAGCGCTCGATCATATGCAGCGAAACGGGTGTGCGCGGCAAAACCGCGATGCCGGCCGTCTCGGTGACGGCGACGACGGTCCAAACGAACATGAGGCCGACCACAAGCTGGACCAATCCGGTCATTCGACGTCCTCCTGCTCTGCTTTTGAGAGCTATACGTCGAGCGACCGGAGATCATCCCCGGGAAGCAGGCAGGATGGAGACGGAGCCGGCGGCTCCGCCTTGGTATCGTCTTCAGCTGGCGGCGGCGAGCTTGGGCTTCGGGCCCGGCTTGCGGCGCATCGGCGTGATCGACTGTTCCTTATCGCTGGCGTCGGCCATGGCGCGGACCAGGTCCAGCACGCATCGCTGCTGCTGCGGCGAGCTGATCCGGTAGAAATCGCGGATCAGGTCGAGCGTCATGCGGTTGCCCATGACGGATTTGGTCGTATTGTCGGCCGGCGCGGCCTCGTCGACCGGCAGCGTCAGATCGGCCGGCATCTCGTCGAAGAAATACGAGATCGGCGTCAACAGGATATGGGCCATATCGAACAGGCGGCTGGCGCTCACGCGGTTGGCGCCGCTTTCGTACTTCTGCAGCTGCTGGAAGCTGACGCCGAGCAGGGTCGCCACGGCCTCCTGGCTCTTGCCGAGCAGGATGCGGCGCATGCGGACGCGGCTGCCGACATGGATGTCGACGGGATCGGGTTCGCCGCGCTGCCGCCAGTCGTATGAATTGTCTTGGGTCATGTCGCTAACGTGCCTTCTTTACGAGAGGGATCCACGGTTGGCCTCGCAACATGGGAGTCCGGAGCGAGTCCGGTCTCTCGATTTGCCAACCCCAAGTTTCACTCCGCAAGTTCCATGCCGGTTGCGCCAACGGGGCAAATTGCAATTCGACGGCAGCGTTCGAGCCCGCTATTGATCGGGCCGCCGCCCCGCTGCTTTGGGTCGCAGGGGGTTGATGCAGATGGGCATTGGCATTCGGCGCGGCGCACAGCACGATAGAAATGGTCGAGACCGACTTCCCGGGACAGGGGCGGCTCGGGCTGGCAGGGGCAAAGGGGCGTACAGCGGTGCAGACTTGGCGTTGGAAGTTTTCTCTCGTGGCCGCGGCCGCTCTGGCTGCCAGCGTCCTGCTGATCGCCACGGTCCGTGCCGATGATCTGGCCGGCTCGGTTGCCGATCGTCAGGCCGGCATGAAAGCCATGGGCGGCAAGCTGAAGGCGATCAAGGCGTTCGCCGACAGCGGTACGGGGCAGGCCGAGGCTGCGGACGCGGCGGCCGTGCTGGTCGCGACCGCCAAGTCGATCCCCACCTGGTTTCCGCCCGGCACCGGCCTCGACAGCTTCTCCGGCAAGACCGCGGCGAAGCCCGAGATCTGGACCGACCATGCCAAGTTCCTGGCGACCGCCAGCGCGTTCCAGGCCGATGCCGTCGTCCTGCAAAAGGCGATCGCGGCCAGTGACAAGGCGGCCACGGCCACGGCGTTCGATGCCGTGGGCCGCGAGGGTTGCGGCGCCTGCCACGGCGCGTTCCGCGCCAAGACCTGATCATCATCATGCGCTATTCGGCGTCGGCGCTGCTGCTCGCCGTGACGTTGTCGTTCGGCGGATCCTCGTGGGCCGCCGAGGTGACCGCCGACGCGGTTGCCCGCGGCGCCTATCTGTTCACGGTGGCGGGCTGCGCCAGCTGTCATACCGACGCCAAGAACGGCGGCGCGCCGCTGGGGGGCGGCAAGGCGCTGAAGACAGCGTTCGGCACGTTCTTCACACCGAACATCTCGCCCGATCGCGAGCATGGCATCGGCGGCTGGTCGGACGATCAGTTCGTGAAGGCGTTGCGCAAGGGCGTCTCGCCGGATGGGCGGGATTATTACCCGGCATTTCCCTATACGTCCTTCACCGGCATGACCGATCGCGACCTGCTGGACATCAAGGCCTATATCTTCAGCCAGCAGGCGGTGCCGACCGTCAACAAACCCCATGACCTGCGGTTTCCGTTCAACATCCGCTGGGCGTTGATGCCCTGGAAGATCCTGTATTTCCGCGAAGGCCCGTTCATGGGCGACCCCAGCCGCTCGCTGGAATGGAATCGCGGCGCCTATCTGGCCAAGGCGGTCGCCCATTGCGGCGAATGCCATAGTCCGCGCAACGCGCTGGGCGGGATCGACAAGAGCCAGCGGCTGGCCGGCGCCTGGAACGGGCCCGACGGCATGAACGCGCCCAATATCACCCAGCATCCGGACGCGCTCGGCAAATGGAGCACGAGCGACATCGAATCCCTGTTGAAGGATGGCATTACGCCCGATGGCGATTTCGTCGGCTCGGCCATGGCCGAGGTCGTGCTCGACACGGCGAAGCTGACCGATGCCGACCGCCATGCCGTGGCCGCGTTCCTGAAGGCGCTGCCCTCGAAAGACTCGACCCCGAAGCCCCCTCCGGCGGCGCGGTAGCGCCCGGATGGGTGCCCGGCAGACCCAGCTCGAAGCGGCGATCGGTTGGCATGGTGCCGGCCGCTATGACGAAGCTGCCGCCGCCTATCACGATCTGCTGGCGAGCCAGCCCGACGATGCCGGCGTGCTCCATCTGCTGGGCGTGCTGCATCATCAGACTGGCCGCTCCGACGCGGGGCGGGCGCTGGTCGAGCGGGCGATCGCGCTCGATGGTGCCAATCCGATCTATCACAATAATCTCGCCCTCATCCTGCAGGCTCAAGGCGCCTTCGCCGCAGCCGAGGCGAGCGCGCGCCAGGCCCTGGCGCTGGTCGCGGACTATCCGGACGCATTGATCGCTCTCGGCACCGCGCTGCAGCGCCAGGATCGGCTCGACGAGGCCGGCGATGCCTATCGGTCGGCCCTCAGGCTGCGGGCAGACGATGGCGACGCCTGGTTTCGGTTCGGCACGCTCTTGGTCGCGCAAGGTCGCCAGGATCAGGCGATCGAGGTGTTCCGTCAGGCTCTGTCAGTTCAGCCGAACCATGTCGAGGCGCTGATCCATCTGGGCAATGCGTTGAAGACCCGGGGCGACGGCGCAGGCGCCGCCGCCGCGTATCAGCGCGTCCTGGAACTCGATCCGACGAACGTCGTCGCGCTCAATAATTTCGGCAATTTGTTGCAGGGTGCGGGCCTGCTGGACGAGGCGGAGGCGCTCTATCGCCGCCTGCTGGCCGCGCGTGCCGATCAGCCGGGGGCGCTCGGCAATCTCGGCAATGTGTTGCAGTCCCAGGGGCGGTTCGACGAGGCGCTCGCCTGCTATCGCCTGGCGCTGGAGGGGGCGCCGGGCGATCCGGTCCCGCACCATAACCTCGCGACCGCGCTGAAGCGGATGAACCGGCTGGGCGAGGCCGTCACGGAATATCGCCGCGCCCTGGAGCTCGATCCCGATTATGCCGAGGCGTTGAGCGGCCTCGGGGCAGCACTCCAGGCCCAGGGCCATGTGGCGGACGCGGTGCCGCTCTACGAGCGCGCGCTGAGCTTGGCGCCGGCGTTTCCCGAACCGCTCAATCATCTGATGTTTGCGCTCAACGCGCTGCCGGACGTCACCGGCGCCGACCTGCTGGCGGCGGCGCGGCGCTGGACCGCTGGTTGGCCGGCGGTTCCCGTCATGACCGGATACGCCAATCGACCGGACCCCGACCGACCGCTGCGCATCGGCTATGTCTCGCCCGATTTCCGCCATCATCCGGTCGGCTATTTCCTGACGGCGATCCTCGGCCATCACGATCCGGCCGAGGTCGAGATCCATTGCTACAGCAACGCACGCGTGGTGGACGACGTCACGCTCAAGATTCAGGCCGACGTCAAAGGCTGGCGTTCGATCCTGGGCCTCGACGATGCCGCCGCGGCGGCGCTCATCCAGGCCGACGGCATCGATATCCTGGTCGATCTGTCGGGCCATATGGCGGACCATCGGCTGCCGCTGTTCCAGCGGCGTCCGGCGCCGGTGCAGGCGACCTGGCTAGGCTTCTTCTGTTCGACCGGCCTCGATGCGATCGACCATATCATCGCCGACCCGACCATCATCCGGCCGGAGGATGAGGCCTGCTACAGCGAGCGCGTCTGGCGTCTGCCGGGCTGCTATCTGTGTTTCGACGGGGGGCCGATCGATCTGCCGACCGTGCCGATGCCGGCGGGTGAAACCGGGCCCATCACCTTCGGCTGCCTCAATCGGCGCGACAAGATGAGCGGACCCAGCATCGCTGCCTGGGCGGAGATCCTGCGACGGGTGCCGTTGGCCCGGTTGCTGCTGAAGACCGCCGGCTTCAGCGATGAGACGACCCGATCGGCCATGCTGGCGGCGTTCGAGCGGCACGGCATCGGTGCCGATCGCCTGTTGATCGAGGGGGCCACGCCGCGGCGCGCGCATCTGGAGGCCTATCATCGGGTCGATCTGGCGCTCGATCCGTTTCCCTATACCGGCGCCACGACCTCGGCCGAATCCCTCTGGATGGGTGTGCCCCTGGTGACGTTGCGCGGCCAGACCTTCGTCGGCCGGGTCAGCGCCAGCATGCTGCAGGCAGTCGGCCGGCCCGAGCTGATTGCGGAGGATGTCGAGGGTTACATCGATCTGGCGGTGACGCTGGCGAGTGATCGTCAACGCCTCGCAGCCCTCCGCCGGGATTTGCGCGAAGCGGCCCGTGCCGGCCTTGGCGACGGTGCCGGCTTCGCCCGGGCGCTCGAGGCGATCTATCGGGGCCAATGGCGCGCCTGGTGTGCCGGCCGGTCTTGAGCGGCGCGCACTTCAATCCCGCATTGTTCCGTTTGTTGCCTCAGGGGCACGGTATCCCGGCCCGAGCCGGAACGCCTGCTCGATGAAAGCGGGTGCGGCGGCTGTTTCTTCAAACGCGTGATGGCTTTAGGGGAGATCGACCCGCCGCGGCTCACCGACGTGTGATGCCTAGGAGGCAACAAATGCTTCGGCGCCGGATCAAATCTGTTGCCAACGCAAGAATGCTGCTCGTATTCTCTCGTTATACGGGAATGCGGCCGGACAACGACCCGCGGCTCAACCCGATGCGACGTCCAGGATTCCAACCAGAACGGACAGTATGACCGACAGCTCGCTTCACAGCTCAAATCCTGCGGCGGTGCTCGCGTTTCCGACCGGCAATGGCGCCTTGGCTGAGACGGGATCGATCGCGCGGCTCCTGGCGTCGCCATCGACCAATGAATTCGTCCGGCGCTGGCTATCGGGGGCCCTCGGGCGCGATCCGGTGCTGGCCTATCATGAGGCGGTGACGCTCGCCGGCATGCTGGAACTGCTGACGTGCGAGGAAGCGCGCAGCTGGCTGCTGCCGGCGCTGACCGCGGCCTTGGCGCAGGACCCGGCTGCGGGATTTGCCGCCGCCCTCGATATCGCCCAGGCGCTGAAGCCGGCGGCGATGGCGCTCAATGGCATCGAGGATGCGGACAGGGACCTGTGCCTGCGCGAGCCGGCCAACCGAGCCTGATTGAGAGGGCGGTCGATCGGCCCGCGCTCGGTGCCCGCTTGGCACTACTGCAGCCGGACTGTCGCACTGGAGCGCTGACCCGCTGCGTCGGTTACGGTAATGCGCGCAAATCCGGGCCCATCCGGTTGCCAGCGCGGCAAGGCCGCCAGTTGGGGGGCCGCGACCGGAACGCCATTGACCGACCATCGATAGGGTGGTGAGCCGCTGTCGGCTTCCAGCTGAACCGGTCCCAGCTGGCCGGTCTCATCGGCCACGTCCAGCTGCGCGCCGTCCGGAGGAAACAGGATGCGGGGCGGTTTCGCATTCGGCAATGCCCGCAGCCCGTCGCGATCGGCGAACTGAGTAAGGGCGCGAGGCAACGGCGGCGGCGCCATGCCATCGGCGGCCAACGCCACGCCGTCGCCCCCGGGTTCGGCGGGCAGCAGATCGAACAGCGAAAACAGCACCGGGGCGGCCGTATTGCGGCCGTAGGCACCGGGGCGTGGCGTGCCGTCGGCGCGGCCGGTCCAAACACCGATGGTCCAGTGGCTGCTGTAGCCCAGCGCCCAGGCGTCGCGGAAGCCATAGGAGGTTCCGGTCTTGTAGGCGATCTGCTGGGCGCCGACGGCAAGCGCCCGTGGCATCCAGCCGTCCGGCGGCGGTGCCCCGCGCAGAATTTCGGTGATCTCGGCCGCGGCGCGCGGGGTCATCAGCGTCGCCTCGCCGGAGCTTTCGCGCGACACCAAGCGCAATGGGGCGACGCGACCTTCATGGGCCAGCCCGACATAAAGCCGGGTCAGATCGAACAGGCTGATGCCGACGCCGCCGAGCGCCAGCGGCAGGCTCGGGGCGCTATCGCCCGGCGGGAAATCCAGGCGGGCGCCGGCGTCGCGCAGGGTCGCGGCCAGCCGCCCGGGCCCGAGCCGGTCCAGCAGGGCTATGGCCGGCACGTTCAGCGATTGCTGCAGCGCCTCCCGGGCCGTCACCTGGCCATGGAAGCCGCGATCGAAATCTTCCGGCGCATAGTCGCCGATGCGCAAAGGCCGATCTTCGATGAGCGTGTCCGGCAGCAGCGCCAGATCGTCGAACGCCATCCCGTAGATGAAAGGCTTCAGGGCCGAACCGGGCGAGCGGCGGCGGCGGACCAGGTCGAGCGCGCTGCGGGCGCCGCCGACCCAACCGCGGATGGCCAGATCGCGGTTGTCGACGATCAGGATCGCGACGTCGCCGCCATCGGTCATCGCCGCGGCGACGTCATGGGCCCGAGCCTCGATCGCGCGTTGGATGGCGGCATCGAGCGTCGAGCGGGTCGGCTCCCCATCGGCCGGGCGGAAGCGCTGGGCGACATGGGCGGCCAAGTGCGGGAAGGGAAACCGCGCGGCGATGCGCGGTGGCGGCGTCTCGCGGTCGCTTTCCGGAATCCGCGCTTCCTGGACCAGACGATCCAGAACCTTGGCCGCCGCCGTCAGCGCCCGGGCCGGATGCCGATCAGGACGCAAGGCGGCGGGACGTTGCGGCAGGGCGACCAGGATCGCCGCCTCGCCCGGCGTCAGCCGGCCGGGCTCATGGCCGAACCAGGTCAAGCTGGCGGCGCGGACCCCTTCGACATTGCCGCCGAACGGCGCCAGGGTCAGGTACATGGCCAGGATCTCGTCCTTGCCGTAGCGTTCTTCGAGCTGCAGCGCGCGCAGCGCGTCGCGCAGCTTGCCCAGGTAGGAACGCGGGTGCGGTTCGAGCAATCGCGCAACCTGCATGGTCAGGGTCGACCCGCCGGAGATGATGCGGCCGCTGGTGACGAGCTGCCAGGCGGCGCGGGCGGCGGCCATCGGATCGACGCCGATATGATCGCGGAACCGGTGATCCTCGGCCGCCAGCAGCATCTCCAGATAATGCGGATCGACATCGTTCGGCCCGGTGGCGAGTCGCCACATCCCGTCGGTCGTGGTCGCGACGTTGAGGACGCTGCCGTCGTGGGCCAGCAGCATGGCGGAGCGGTCGTGCCAACGGTGCAGATCCGGCGGCAGCAACCGGTCGAGCAGGATCGTGCCGACGCCGAGCGCCAGCACGCCTGCCAGGCCGCGCCGCCAGCGCCAGGCCATGTTACGGCCCGACGACCTGGGCCGAACCGGCCGCGGTGCGGGCCATCGTCCCCGGGTGGTACATGTCCTCGACCACGGCCTCCGGTAGGGCGAAGTTGCCGGGCGTCACGGCGCGGACGACATAGGCGACGCGGAAATTGCCTTTCTTGGCATCGTTATCGGCATTCCTCTCGTCGTCGCTCTGCCAGAAGCGATAGTAGCGATAGCCTTCCTCGCCCAGATCGAGGGCGGCGACCATCCGATCGTCGCGGGCCTCGCCGACCCTGAGACGGGTGAGGCCGCCCAGGAAATCCGGTGCCTGGTCCGGCCGCAGCAGGGCCTCGATCTCCCAGCCCGCCGGCAGCAGGTCGACCAAGGCCAGGCGATGCAGCGCGTGGTCGTCGGAACCGCCTTCCAGCGAGACGATGAACCGGCGGTTCTGCGGCAAGCTCGCCGGATCGAGCGGCGTGCCGTCCATGGCGAAATACAGCTTCTTCAGATGCAACCCGCTGGCCATCGCCGACGGGGCGACGCTGGGTGAGCCATGGACGCTGAGCGTCCGCCACAGATCATGCGTTGTCGGCGTGACGGTGTAGCCGGCGGTGATTTCCGCGGGACCCGGCTGAAAGGCGGCCTGGCCGTGCGGACCTTCCAGCGCTTTGCCGTTGAGCGTCAGTCCGACCGCGCCATCGCCGGCGGTCACGGCATGGGCCGCGACCAGCAGCCACGCCTTTTCCTGGGTGGTCAGCAGATCCGGTGTCTTGCTCAGCGATTGCAGCTTCGGCACCAGCGATTGCACCGAGGGCAATTGATCGCTCTCGGATGCGATCGCGAGCATGCCCGCCGCGTCGCGCAGGCGCGACCAATAGAACAACCGCTCCCACCACAGCACCACGGTCGGCCGTTCGAGATTGACCACGGCAAGCCGCATGGCGCTGGCACCGCGCGACCGATCGCCCAGGATACTGAGCGCGCCGCTCAACTGGCTGAGCGCCATCGCATCGGCCTCGGTATTGGGACCGTTGCTCCAGGAAACCAGGCTCGACCGGGCCTGTAGCGCGTCGTGGATTTGGCGCAGGCGACCGAGATCGACCCGATGCGCCGGCGCCAGCAGCCAGGCGGCATAGGCGATCGCATCGGCCCCACCACGCTGGGGGCTGTTGTCGCCATAGCGATCGGCGCCGCGCAGCTGCGCCTCGGCATTGGCGTAGCTGCGCTCGATCGTGCTGTCGGGCACGTCGAAACCTGCCGCCTTGGCATGGAGCAGGAAATCGAACGCGTAGAGGTTCAGCCAGTCGCTCGACAGTCCGTCGCCGGCCCGCCACAGGCCGAACGTGCCTTCCGGGTCCTGGCGATCGACGATCCGGTCGATCGCACTCTGCACGCGCCCGCGGATCGCCGACTTGTCGCCGGCGGCGGCGGAGAAGGTCGGATCATCGTAATAGACCAGCGGAAAGGCGGTCGAGGCCAATTGTTCGGTGCAGCCGTAAGGGTAGCGCCACAGCGACAGCAGCAGTCCGGGCACGTCGATCCCAGCGAGCTTCGAATAGCTGATCTGGGTCGTGACGCTGCCCGGCACGAATGCGTCGAGCGTGTGCGGATCGACGGTGAAGCTTTCGCCGCGATGTTGCAGGGCCACCGTTTCGAGCGTGATCGGGTAATGCGCGCTGCGGACCGAGATCGACCAGTCGCGGACGATCTTCAGGCCGCCGGGGCCCGTCAGGGTCGCCGTGAGTTTGGCGACGCCCTCCGAAACGCCGGCGATCGGAATCGTCGTGACCTTGCGCTCTCCCTTGGCCAGCGCGAAGCTCCAGGGCTTCGGGTCGGGCAGCCGGGCCGCCCCTTCGACCTGGGTCTCGAACTTGTAATCGCCGGCCTCGCCGTCGCGATTGTCGACCAGCACCGTCATGCGTCCCTCGTCGCCGGGGGCGAGGAAGCGCGGCAAGGCCGCATCGGGCACGACCGGATCGCGCACGGTCAAGGGCGCCTCACCTTTGCCGACGCCGGCATGGCTGAAGGCGATCGCCATGACCCGGAGTTCGCCCTCGAAATCGGGGATCTGGACCGGGATCTTCGCCATGCCGTCGGCGTCGAGCTTGACCGGGCCTTCGAACAGCGCCACCGATCGGGTCGGCACCACCGGCAGTGCCTTGCCGCCGAACGCGTCGCCGCCGACATGCAGCACGCCGGACTGGCCTTGGGTCCCGTCGAGCAGGCGGCTGTAATCGTCGCGGATCTCGATGGCCAGGCGGCGCTGGCCAAAATAGAAGGCGGCCGGGTCGGGCGTCTTGTAGCGGGTCAGCTGCAGGATGCCCTCGTCGACGGCGGCCAAGGTTAGATAGACCTGCTCGCCCGGCTTGCCGCCGGCGACCGTCACCGGCAGCTGGATCGTCTGGCGTGGCGTGACCTTATCGGGCAGCTTGACCGAGACGGTGAGCAGCTGGGCGCCGGGGTCGATGCCGATCCAGGCAAGCCCGATCGCACGCACCGGCAGATGGCCCTTGCCGCCATCGGCCGGGCGATAGAGCGAGACCAGCGCATAGGCGCCGGCGCCCCAGTCGCTGCCGACCGGGACGTCGACCGTGGTGCCCTCGCGCGGCACGTCCAATTCCTGGATGGAAAACACCTTGTCGCGGGCCAGCATCAACCGGACCTTGCCGGCGTACGGCGGCACGATGCGCAGACGGGCCGTCTCGCCCAGCTTGTAGCGCTCGTGCTCGACCGTCACGTCGACCTTGTCCGGCGTATCGGCGCTGCCGGCGGTCTGCATCCAGCCGGAATGGAAGCTGTAGCTGGCGGTCGCTCCCTCCGGTCCTTCGACCACCAGACGATACTCGCCCCAATCGAACTTGCGCGCGATGACCGCGGGACGGTCCGCCGATGCCTCGATGTCTTCGGACGCGAGCGGCTTTTCGGTGTCGGTCCGGTGGAAGCCCCAGCGGCCGCCCGACAGGAACCAGTCGTAATGGCCGATGCGCTCGATCAGGGTCCAGTGCAGAGCGGCCGCTTGCGGCTTGCCGTCCTCATCGACGGCGATCACTTCGAACCCGCCCTCGTCGCCCTCGCGGACGCGGCCGTCCTTGAAACGCGGACGAATACCGATCATCAGCTTCGACGATCGGATCGGCAGGCTGACCTGGTCACTGGTGACGCGCCCGCCCGGCTCCTGCAGACCGGCGGTCACGATCGCCTTCAGGGCGACGTTGGGCGGCGGCGCCACCTCGAGCTTGCCGGTCGCGACCGCATGGCCGTCGGCATCACTGTTTCCGGCTTCCAGGTCCACTTCCTGCGGTTTGAAACTGTCGTCGGGCACGCCGAAGCGGAACCCTTGCGCCGATTGCGGGAAGGGCGCCGGGTCGATCGCGATGTTCATTTGGGCCTCGGCGCCCAGATCCGACGCGGGAGCGCCATAGAGAAAGCGGCCGTCGATCTGGATCTCGATCGGGTCCTTCGGATGCAGTTTGGCGACCGCCGCCTTCGCACTCACCTTCAGGCGCTGCGGCACGAAATCCTGCACCTCGACCGAGGTCTGGCCGATCGTCTTGCCGTCGGCGTCGCCGGCCTCGATATGCCAGACGCCACGGCTGGCCGTGTCCGGCAGATCGAAATCCAGCCGGAAACCGCCGGCGGCCTGGGGCGGCAACAGCGTTTTCTTGAAGGTCACGCCGTTGGGTTTGCTCAATGTCAGGGTCAGAGCGCCGTTCTCGATCGCCTGGCCGACCCGATCGCGCAGCAGGGCCACGGCGTGAATCCGCTCGCCTGGGCGATAGATGCCGCGCTCGGTATAGACGAACGCATCGAGCGGACCGGAGGCGTCGCGGCCGGTGACGCCGCGATCGGACAGATCGAACGCCGGCTGGGTCACGTCCAGCAGCGCGAAATCCTGGTCCTTGCCGTAGGCGACGACGATGTTGGCGGTCGCGGCACCCGTCCCCCGCATCAGGCCGGGGGCGAACAGGGCATGGCCGTTGGCATCCGCCTTGACGCTGCCCAGGATCTGGCTGTCGCGGGCCTGCAGCTGGATATCGATATCGCCCATCGGCGCCGCCGTCGCGAGCGAGCGGGCGAAGACGTGCAGCCCGTCGGCCGCCGTGACCGCGGTCAGCGCGATGTCGGTCTGGATGACGAACTGGCTGGAAAATTCATAGGTGTCGCTGCGCTGCCAGAGAAACGGGTGATCCGTGTCGCGCGGCTTCAGCCCCTGGGCATTGGCGGCGACAATCACATAGACGCCGGGCTGGCGTGGCTCCGCGACCTTGGTGAGCGCGAAGCCGGTATGGACCACTTCGTTGTGCGGCCCCTTCGTCTCCATGGTGCCCGACCAGACCGGCCGCGCCGATTTGTCGACCAGGTTTTGCAGCGCATATTCATAATTGGGCGTCGAGCCGCGCAGATTGTCGATCATCCTCGGCGCCAGGCGATCGTTGATGCGCAGCAGCTCGATCGCGACGCTGTCGACATTGACCGTATCGATGGTGACGCCGGCCGGCGCGTTGCGGGTCAGGATGAAGCCCTGTCCCGGAAAGCTGACCAGCTTCGCCCGGTCGCCGAAATCGACTTCGCTCTCCGTCGGCGCCGCCAGATGGGTGCCGTCTGCGGCCGGCAGGCCGGCGGCGATGGCGATCTTGTAGCGTTTGCCGAGCGAGAGCCCGTCGAAACACAACGCCTTGTCCGCCACATGCAGACGGGCGTCGGCCGCGGGCGTCAGCTTGACCCAGTCGCCGTAGTGGGTCTCGGCGCTGATATCGAGCGCGCGGCTGAAGGTCAGGCAGGCGCTGGGCTGGGGCTTGCTGAGGTCGGTCACGGTTCGAACGAAGCCGAACGGTGCCGGGGTCGCGGGCGGCTCTGCGGCCGGCGCGAGGGACGGTGCCGCGGCGGTTGCGGTCTTCGTCGGGGCCGGTGCGCTATCGCTGGGCGGGGCGGCAGGCTTCAGGAACAGGTAGGCCGCCCCCAAGGCAGCCAACAGCACCACGACGACGGAAATTCCTGCCAAGCGCCGCATGATGCACTCTTCTTGTTCTGAGACCGGTTCGCTATAGGGTAGCGGACCCGCTCAGCCATTCAAGCGCGGCATTGTGAAGATTGGTAAAGACGGTGAGGCGGTAATGTGGCGGCTTCAGGCCGCGTCGACCGAGGCCGTAAAGATATAGCCGGAGCCGCGGACGGTCTTGATCAGGCTCGGATTCTGGGGGTCGTCCTCAAGCTTCTTGCGCAGGCGCCCGACCTGGACGTCGATGGTCCGGTCGAACGGGCCGGACGCGCGGTTGCGTGCCAGATCCAGCAGACGGTCGCGCGACAGCACCTGGTTGGCATTGCCGACGAATGCGGCGAGCAGATCGAACTCGCCGGTCGTCAGCCGCACTTCCTCGCCGGACGGCGCCTTCAATTCGCGCGAGGTCAGGTCCAGCTTCCAGCCGTTGAACACGGCCGACTGCGGCGGCGCCTTGTTGGCCTCGCCACGGGCCGACGCCCGGCGCAGCACGCTTTTGACCCGCGCCAGCAACTCGCGCAGGTGGAACGGCTTCGGCAGATAGTCGTCGGCGCCCATCTCCAGCCCGATGATGCGGTCGACGGTTTCGCCGCGCCCGGTCAGGATGATGATGCCGATGTCGGAGACCGCGCGCAGCTGGCGCGCCAGCGACAGGCCGTCGTCGCCCGGCAACTGGATATCGAGCAGCACGAGATCGACCTCGTATTGCTGCATGATCCGGCGCATCGAAGGGCCGTCATTCGCCGTCGATACCCGGTAGCCTTCGGCACTCAGGTAATTATAGACCAGCTCGCAAATCTCAGGCTGGTCGTCGACGATGACGATATGGTCTGCCGCTTTCATATTCTTAGTCGGCTCCCAGCCAATGTCCGCTCTGCTTGCCAGTCACGCCTAACCCTCTGGGATCGAAAGTGTCGGGCCTGAGTGTAAACTGAGCTTACCCGCTGTTACAATTCATTACCTGATAAGCCCACTCATGACATTAAGCGATTACATGCTGCCTCTAGATTTCTGATGCGCACCCCGGCGGCCCTCCCTTCGTCGGTGTGCAAAAAGTTTCTTGAGGAGATGAGCATGTCCGACGTCTTCAACCGTATCGAGCTGGAAATCCCCCGCCTTCGCCGGTATGCCCGTGCGCTGACCCGTGATCCCTCTGCGGCCGACGATCTGGTCCAAGACTGCCTTGCCCGGGCGCTCGCCAAGTCGCACCTGTGGCAGGAAGGCACGGATCTTCGGGCCTGGCTGTTCACCATCCTGCACAACCAATACGTCAACACGGTGCGCCGTTCGGTCCGCGAGGGCACGGTCGTCGAAGTGAGCGATACGGAGCCCACGCTCGTCGCCCCGGCGGTCCAGACCAAGCGCCTGGAGCTGCGCGATCTGGAACGTGCGCTCTCAAAGCTGCCGGGCGAACAGCGCCAGGTGCTGTTGCTGGTCGGCATGGAAGGCTTGCGCTACGAAGAAGTGGCGGAAATCCTCAGCGTGCCGGTCGGCACCGTCCGGTCCCGCCTGTCCCGTGGCCGCGATGCGCTGCGTGCGCTGATGGGCGAATCGGAAGAGGATCGCGCCGAGCGCAAGGCCGAGAGCGCGCCCCGCCGCGGCCGTCGTGTCGACGAAGAGCTGGAAGTCAGCGCCGCCTGATCCGGCGACTTCTGCCGGATACTGCGAACCGATCAGCGGCCGCGCGTCATGTCCTGGCGCGCGGCCGCAATCATTTTGGTCATCGCCGCGGGAACCGGCTCGTCCAGAATATCGCTATAGAGTGCCTTGAGGTCGGCCTTCTGCCGGACATAGGCCGCGACTCGGGTGCGGGCCGCCTCGTCCTGTTCGAGCGCGGAGGCTACGCGGGTCGCCGCGCGCGGCGGCAGCATCTCATCAATGAAGGCGTGCAGATCGTCGCTGCTGACGTACAGTCGCGATATGGCCGCCATATTTGAACTCCCAAGACACGTTTTGCGGCGCTCGTGGCCCGTCCCATTCATGGGATCTGATACATACGGTTTACAAACGGATCAATCCTCTGAAAGTTCCTAGCCGATGGCCGGTCGAGCCCGGAAGACACAGGCGGGCGGCGGGATTATGCTTCGCCTCGAAATGGGCGCGGGAGGTTGGTGGATGCGGATGATTTTGGCGATGGCGGCCCTCGCGGTGATGACGCCGGTTGTTACAGGTGCCGCACGGGCGGACGAGGTCGGTGGCTTCAAGAACGACTGGACCGGCAACCGGATCGTGGTCGAGGCGATCGCCGATCCCAAGGTCCAGGGCATCACCTGCCACCTGACCCATTTCGACCGCAGCGTCATCGACCGGCTGCGCAAGGGCAATTGGTTCGAAGACCCGTCCAACTCCTCGATCGCCTGCCGCCAGACCGGGCCGCTGGTGATCGGCGACATCAAGACCGATCCCGCAGGCGAGGAGGTCTTCTCCGAGCGGGCGAGCCTGGTGTTCAAATCGATCGCCGTGCGCCGGATCTACGACAAGAAGAACGATTCGCTGATCTATGTCGCCTACTCGCGCCAGGTGCAGGACGCCAGCGCCAAGATGAGCGTCACCACTGTGCCACTCTATGGCAACAGCGCCAGCTGGACCGGGCGCAAGCCGTGAGCGAGCGGGTCGATGCGGTCGTCGCCGGCGCCGGCGTCGTCGGTCTCGCCGTCGCGCGCGCTCTGGCCGCCCAGGGCCGCGAGGTGCTGGTGCTGGAGGCCGCCGACGCGATCGGCACCGAGACCTCGTCGCGCAACAGCGAGGTCGTCCATGCCGGCATCTATTACCCGAAGGACAGCCTGAAGGCGCGGCTCTGCGTCCGCGGTCGGCATCTGCTCTATGATTATTGCGCCTCGCACGGCGTGCCGGTGCATCGGCTGGGCAAGCTGATCGTGGCGACCAGCGACGGCGAGGCCCGCGCCCTCGACGGCATCGCCTCCAAGGCCTGGGCCAATGGCGTCGACGACCTGCGCCCGATTTCGGCGGCCGAGGCCCGGGCGCTCGAACCGGCGCTCAAGTGCACGGCGGCGCTGCTGTCGCCGTCCACCGGCATCATCGACAGCCATCGCCTGATGCTGGCCTATCAGGGCGACGCGGAGGAGGCCGGCGCCATGGTCGCGTTCCATGCGCCGATCCTTAGAGGGCGCCCGACCGAGACCGGCTGGTCGCTCGAAGTCGGCGGACCGGAGCCGATGACGCTCGACTGCGGTCTGCTGATCAATGCGGCGGGCCTGGGCGCCCCGGCGCTCGCCGGCCGGCTCGAAAGCCTGCCGGCGGAGGCGGTGCCGACCGCGTACCTGTGCAAGGGCTCCTATTATGGCCTGGCCGGCCGCTCGCCGTTCACGCGGCTGATCTATCCCGTGCCGGAACATGCCGGGCTGGGCGTGCATCTGACGCTCGACATGGGCGGCCAGGCGCGCTTCGGTCCGGATACGGAATGGGTCGATCACATCGATTATCGGGTCGATATCGCGCGGGCCGACGGGTTCTATGCCGCGATCCGACGCTATTGGCCGGGCCTGCCCGACGGAGCGCTGCAGCCGGGCTATGCCGGCATGCGACCCAAGATCAGCGGCCCCAACGAGCCCGCCGCGGATTTTCGCGTCGATGGGCCGCAGCACCATGGCTTGCCCGGCCTGATCAACCTGTTCGGCATCGAATCGCCCGGCCTGACCGCGTCCCTCGCCATCGCCGAGCATGTCGCCGGTCTGGTCGAGGGCACGTAGGGGGCTGCTACCGCTGCAGCGCTTCCAGCTGCCGCGTCGCGAAGGCCAGACGTTCGGCCTGGGTGCGGACGGTATAGGTCAGCAGCGCGGCCGCCAGATCCGGCTGGTCGCGTCGTAGCCGGTCGTAGCGGTCCCGGTCGAGCGACCAGACCCGCGTGTCGCCTTCGAGCCGCAGGCTGGCGGTGCGCGGCACGCCCAGGAAGAAGCCGATCTCGCCGATCAGCGTATTGGCGCCGAACACCCGATGCCGGATCGGCGCCTGGCCCGGCCGTTCGATCAGCACGCTGACCCTGCCGTGCTCGACGAACAGCAGCTGGTGGTTATCGTCGCCCTGGTGGCAGAGGAACTGCGCATCGACGGGGCGGGCCGGCTCCAGCGCCGCCATCAGATCGCGGGCATATTCGACCCGGCCCAGCGCATCGGTGAACCAGTCGATGAGCGGACGGCAGCCGGCGGTGACCTGGCCGTGCCGCTGCAGCAGCAGGGTCTCGCCGGCTTCGAGCGCTTCGTCGAGCGTGGCGTAGTCCAGGGCGCCCTTGAGCGCGCCGGTCTCGGCCATGACCGCGCGGACGAGCGGATTGAGACCGCTGGTCACATGGCGGACGTCGGCATCCTTCAGCCGCTGGGCGATGCGCAGGAAGCTCGATCCGGCGGAGGAATCGATGCCGCTCACCGCCGAGAAATCGAAGATGACCATGCAGGGGCTGAGCGTCCGCACCAGCTCCGCGATCTGTTCCTGCAGACGATAGGCCGAGCCGAAGAAGACGAAGCTGCCGAGCTCGATGATGCGGACCTCGTGGCCCCGGTCGCGCAGCACGGCGAGCTCGTCGGTCGAGCGCACCAGCGACGACGGCCGCTCTTCCGCGCCGAACTGGCGATGCACCGTGTCGATCCGGCTGACGCTGAAGGCGAAGATCGCGCAGCCGCCCAGGATGCCGACGGCGAAGCCCGCCAGCACGCCCAGGCCGGCCGTCATGACCACGACGACCGGAACCAGCAGCCATTCGGCGATCGGCAGGCGCTTGCGGCTGGCGATGCACCAGGTCCAGATCAATTGCGCGCCCAGCTGCATCAGCAGGCCGCCCAGCACGAAGCGCGGGATGACGCCGATCAGGCCGATGCCGCCGGCCAGCATGGCAAGCGCCACCAGGGCGACGGTGATCCCGGCCAGCCGGCCGGTGCCGCCGGCGGCATAGGCCAGCACGGTCCTGCTCATGGTCGTATAGCCGATGAAGCCGCCGGCCAGACCGGAGGCGACGTTGGCCACGCCATGAACCCGCAGCTCCCGGTCGAGATCGACATCGGTGCGCATCACCTGTTCGAGCCCGGTCGAGTTCATCACCACCGACAGGGTCGACATCAAGGCCGCGGCCGCGATGGTGCCGCCGACGGTCAGCAGCGCCGGCCAATCCGCCTGCCACAGCGCCGGATCGAACGGAGGTGGCGCCACCGCGTGCTCGGTCGAGCCGCCGGCGAACATCCAATGCGCCGCATCGACGCCGAGCGGGGCGTCGCCGAGCTGTAGCACCAGATCGCCCAGCAGCGCGCCGCCCAGCAGCAGGATCGGCAAGGTCGCGAGATGTTTGACGCGCGCGGTCACGAGCCACAGCACGCCGGCCCAGCCGACCGTCACCGCCAGCGGGATGAATGCCGCCGGCCGTGCGAGGCCCGCGAGGCTGGCGAGTTGGACCGGCAGGTCCGTCACCATGCGCACCGCACCGGTGATCATCAGCCAGCCGGTGGCGCCGAGGAAACCCGCGACCATCGGGTAGGGCACGAACCGCCCATAGCGGCCAAGGCGGAAATGGCCGAGCAGGTAGAGCGCCGCCCCCGCGACCAGGCTCGCCGCCAGCAGTCCGGCGAGGGCCAGAGACAGGGCTTCCTCGGGCGGCAGCGTCGCCAGCACCGGCGCCAATCCGCCGATCATCGCCGCCAGCAGCGCCGCCGTATTGCCGTCGGGGCCGCCGACCACGACGCGGAACCCGCTGCCGAGCGCGATGATCAGCCCGGTCACGCCGGCACTGATCAGCGCCGCCTGGATGCCGACGCTGAGATGGGCCTGCAGCGGCCCGGAAAACACCAGCGCCCCGAACGAGAAGCAATAGGCGAGGGACAGCAGCGAGGCGACCAGGCCGGCACTTACGTCTTTCAGCAGCGACTTTATCTGCATGGGGCAGCTCGATTCTGCGCTTCGGGGTGGCGGTTGCGCCCAGGCACCCGACCGAAGCTGCCGGGAAGGGTGCCGTCACCCGGCGCGCGAAATCAAGCGCGCTTATTTGATAGGCTGTGTCGATTGAGGTGAACGGATCAGTCGATTTCGTCTATGTGCCCGCCGACGCTAATGTCGGGCATCACGATCCCAGCAGAGAGCATCACCTCATGAGCCAAGACCGGACGACCCTGACGACCAGCCACGGCATTCCCGTGGACGACAACCAGAATTCGCGCACGGCCGGACGGCATGGCCCGGTGCTGATCGAGGATTTCCATCTGATCGAGAAGCTGGCCCACTTCAATCGCGAGCGGATTCCGGAACGCGTCGTCCATGCCAAGGGCGCCGGCGCTTACGGCACGTTCAAGGTGACGCGCGACGTGACGAACTGGACCAAGGCGAAGTTCCTGGGGGCGGTCGGCAAGGAGAGCGAGGTGTTCCTGCGCGTCTCCACCGTCGGCGGCGAAAAGGGCTCGGCCGATGCCGACCGCGATCCGCGCGGCTTCGCGCTGAAATTCTATACCGAGGACGGCAACTACGACATCGTCGGCAACAACACGCCGGTGTTCTTCATCCGCGATCCGCTGAAGTTCCCAGACTTCATCCATACCCAGAAGCGCGATCCGGCGACCAATCTCAAGAGCCCGACGGCGGTGTGGGACTTCGCCTCGCTGTCGCCCGAGACGCTGCATCAGTTCACCATCCTGATGTCCGACCGCGGCACGCCGGCCAGCTATCGCCATATGGACGGCTTCTCCAGCCATACCTTCAGCTGGATCAATGCCGCCGACGAGCGGGTCTGGGTCAAGTATCACTTCAAGACCCGCCAGGGGATCAAGAACTTCACCGCCGAGCAGGCCCAGGCCATGGCCGGCATCGATCCGGACCATGCGACGCGCGATCTCTATGCCTCGATCCAGGACGGCGAGTTCCCGTCGTGGCGCGTCTGCGTTCAGATCCTGACCGACGAACAGGCGACGACCCTCGGCCATGACCCGTTCGACCTGACCAAGGTCTGGTCGCAGAAGACCCATCCGCTGATCGAGATCGGCGTGCTGACCTTGAACCGCAATCCGGAGAATTTCTTCGCCGAGACCGAGCAGGCGGCCTTCACCCCGGCCAATATCGTGCCCGGCATCGGCTTCTCGCCCGACAAGATGCTGCAGGGTCGCCTGTTCGCCTATGGCGATGCCCATCGCTATCGCCTGGGCGCCAACTACGCCCATCTGCCGGTCAACCGCCCGCATGCGACGGTCGAGAACAACTACCAGCGCGACGGCGCCATGCGCGCCGACGGCAATGGCGGCGGCAAGGTCAATTACGAGCCGAACAGCTTCAACGGGCCGAAGCAGACCAATGTCGCGACCGACGTGCCGCTGAAGCTCGACGGGGCGACCGGGCGCTACGATCATCGCGCGGGCAATGACGATTTCACCCAGGCCGGCGATCTCTATCGCCTGCTGGATGATGGCGCCAAGGCACGGCTGGTCGCCAATATCGTCGGCGCCATGACGCCGGTGCCGGACGCGATCAAGCGTCGTCAGATCGAGCATTTCCTGGCTGCCGACCCCGCCTATGGCGCGGCCGTCGCCAAAGGCCTCGGCCTGGCATAGTCCCTTAGCGTTAAGGGCGGCCCGTCAGCTGCAGGGCCGCCCTTTCGCATCGTAATAGGCATCGTCGCGCTTGATCAGGCCATGATCGAGCGTCAGGAAATTCGCGATCCGCGCCGTAAAGGCGGCGCCGGGCCTGACGCTGCCTGCGACGAATTGCACGGCGATATGGTCACGGTCGATAATGACGGTCGTGACCTCGTCGCTGATGTCGGGCACGCCCTGGAACAGCGCGCTATAGGCCTGGCGGGCGCCGGCGAGCCCGATCCGATCCTGACAGAATCCGGGCGAGGTCAGCACCGCATCCGGGGCGTAGAGCGCCACCAGCGCCTCTAGGTCATGGCGATTGAAGGTGGCGAAGCGCGCCTCGAACACCGACCTGGCCGTCGCATCGACCGCAACGGGCGCCGCGACGGAACCCGCGCTCGCCAAAACCAGACAACAGACGACAATCCAGCGTCTCGCCGACATGGGGGTTCTCCTTGAGGTGAGCCTTGTTCCCGGTCGCGGCGGATCCATAGATCTCATTCACAAAGAGAATAGCCGATCCGCCGGGGACCGAGAAGACGGGCTTTGGAGGGGCATCGTCCGATATTTCGGCCTGGAACGGGGGTGTCGGCTGCCGTATCGTGCGGCACGCGTCGATCCCATCGGGTTCAAGACCGAATGAACATTTCGCGGCAGCAGTTTCTGGCCACGTCGCTGGCGGGCGCGGCGATGTCGGTTCTGCCTGGGCGCTTCGTTCGGGCGGCGCCCGCGCTACGGCCGATGCGGGCGATCTTCATCAATCCGGGCCGCTCCGACGAGGATTTCTGGGTCAGCGTCAGCGCGGTGTTGCGTGCCGCCGCGGCGGATCTCGAGATCGATCTCGACGTCGCCTATGGCGAGCGCTCGGTCCTCTTTACCCAAGATGTGGCGCAGGAACGGATCGCGGCGGCGCAGCCCGGCGATTATCTGCTGGTCGGCAATGAGCAGCATACCGCAGGCCCGATCCTGGAGGCCGGTCTCGCGCGCGGCCTCAAATGCCTGATCGTGTTCAACGGCTTCAGCGGGGACGAGGTTGCGCGCTACGGCCAGCCGCGCCAGCGCAAACCCGACTTCCTGGGCGAGCTTCTTGCCGATAATGTCGCGGCCGGCGCGGAAATCGCGCGCGGCCTGATCGCGGCTGCGCGTCGCGCGGGCCTGCCGCTCCATATGGTCGGTATCGCCGGCAACATCGAGACGCCGGCCGCCGCCGACCGTGTCGCAGGCCTGCACGCGGTCGCGGCCGCGGACCCCGACGTTATGCTCGACCAGGTGCTGACCACGGACTGGACGCGCGAAGAGGGGCGGCTGCGCGCGTCGGGGCTGCTGGACCGCTACCCCCAGACGAGCATCATCTGGTGTGCGAACGACCCGATCGCGCTCGGCGCGATCGACGCGGCCGTCGCCCATGGCCGGCAGCCGGGGCGCGACATTTTCCTGGGCGGGCTCAACTGGTCGGCGGAGGCGTTGGCCGAGGTCAAGGCCGGCCGCCTCGAGCTTAGCATGGGCGGGCATGTGCTGTTGGGCGGCTGGGCCCTGGTGCTGCTCCGCGACTATCACGAGGGGCTGGATTTCGCGGCGCTGCCGAGCGGGGCGTCCTTCTCGATCCCGCTGGGCGCGCTCGATCGGCGCAATCTCGACAGCTGGCTCGGGCGCTACGGCCGCGCCGACTGGCGGGCCGTTCGCTTTCGCCGTTTTTCCCGTTTCCTCAACGGCGAGCGGGGCGGCTACGACTTCTCTCTGCCGGCGGTACTCGGTTAGGTCGCGATGATCTGTGAAGATCTCGCCTGGGTGGCGCCGGGTCCTTTGCAGCCGGGCCCAATCGTCACGGTTCGTTAACAAAGGTGGAATCTCGTAAGCGAACGTAGTGAGGCGTTGCCGTTCCGATCCTTGTCTGCTGGAGGCCGACATGATCCGCTTGGACGATATCTCCGTGCGCACCAAAATCATCGCCGCGTTGGGCTCGATCTTCCTGATGACCGGGATCGTCGGCGCCTTCGCGATCATTCAGCTGAAGGCGGTCGATGCCGCGGCCGGCGAAATCCGCGACGATTGGCTGCCCTCGGTTCAGGCCCTGGCCCTGCTCGATCAGAAGGCCGAGGCGACCCGCACCGCCCAGGGCGTAATGGTCATGGCGCAATCCGACGAGGATGCGATCAAAGGCGGCGCGGTTGCCGCCGGCTATATCAAGCAGATCGGCGAGGCCCGGGCGGTCTATGAACCGCTGATCTCGCCCGGCAAGGAAAAAGCGCTGGCGTCGGCGATGTTCGGCGCCCTCGACGGCTATCTGAAGGACAGCGCCAAGCTGGCGGACATGCTGCGCGCCCACCAGCGCGACCAGGCGCAGACGATCTACGCGACCCAGCTGCGCGACATGTTCCGCGATTTCCGGGCCGCGGTCGACGCGGATATGACGCTCAATACCGACGAGGGCAAACGCGCTGCCGCCTCCAGCCAGGCGATCTATGCGAGCGCGCTGCAATTGATCGGGGTCGCGCTGGTCCTGGCTGCCGCGGTCGCCGCGGGTGGTGCGATCGTGCTGATTCGCGGCGTGTCCAAGCCCGTGCTGGACATGGCCGGCGCCATGGGGCGGCTGGCCGAGGGCGACCTCGCGATCGAAGTGCGGGGCGACACGCGCGGCGACGAGATCGGCCGACTGGCCAAGGCGATGGCCGTGTTCAAACGCAACGCGCTCGTCAATCGTGAGCTGGAAGCGGCGCAGGAGACGGAGCGCCAGGCGAAGCAGGAGCGCGCGGATCGGGTCGAAGGCTACATCGCCGCGTTCGACGGTGCGGTTCGCCAGGCGCTCGACGCGCTGGGCTCGGCCGCGACCGAGATGCGGGCGACGGCCGAAAGCATGGCGTCCACGGCCGAGGAGGCGAGCCGCCAGGCCAATATCGTCTCGGCGGCATCGGAGGAATCCTCGACCAATGTGCAGACCGTGGCGGCTGCGACCGAAGAATTGGCAAGCTCGGTCCACGAGATCGGGCGGCAGGTCAGCCATTCGACCGAGGTCGCGGATCAGGCCGTCAACCAGGCGGCCACGACCAACATCACGGTCCAGGGCCTGGCCACCGCCGCCCAGCGCATCGGCGACGTGGTCGCCATGATCAACGAGATCGCCGGCCAGACCAACCTCTTGGCCTTGAATGCCACGATCGAGGCGGCCCGGGCGGGTGAGGCCGGCAAGGGCTTTGCCGTCGTGGCCAGCGAGGTGAAGGCGCTCGCGACCCAGACGGCGCGGGCGACCGGCGATATCCGCACCCAGATCGAAAGCATGCAGACCGTAACCAACGACGCGGTCAACGCCATCGGTACGATCAGCACCACGATCGGCTCGATCAGCTCGATCGCCACCGCGATTGCCGCCGCGGTCGAGGAGCAGGGGGCGGCCACGGCCGAAATCGCCCGCAACGTCCAGGAGGCGGCACGGGGTTCGACCGAGATCGCGACCAATATCGTCGGCGTCGATCAGGCGGCGAAGGACACCGGCATGGCGGCCTCCCATGTGCTGGAAGCGGCCCGCGAGCTGGGCATGCAGTCGGAAACGCTGAAGAGCGAGGTGGCGGCGTTCCTGGTCAAGATCCGCGCGGCGTGACGGGGTATCTGCGATGCCTGCCAGGCGCCGATCGGCCCTGCTGCTCGGGATCATCCTGCTTTCCATCGCGTCGCGGGCCTGGGCGATCGACGTGGTGACCGGGATCGACTATCCGCCCTATGTCGACGAGACGCTGCCGCAAGGCGGGCTCGCGACCGATATCGTCCGCGCGGCCTACGGGGCGGCCGAAATCGAGACGACGGTCCGGTATCTGCCCTGGAAACGCGGCTATGATGCGACCCTGCGCGGTGAATTCGCGGCGACCTTCCCTTACCTGCGCAACGCCGAGCGCGAGCATGATTTCCTGTTCTCGGCGCCGCTCTATCCGCTGCGGCTCATGCTGTTTCATCTGACATCGAACGGCTTCGTCTATACCGGCCTCGACAGTCTCAAGGGCAAGACGACCTGCATCGAGCTGGGCGGCATGCCCCAGCGCTCGATCCTGTCCCTGATCGAGGCCGGTGAGGTGACGCTGGTCGAGACCAAGGATATTCTCAGCTGCGTTCGCATGATGGGCGCGGGCCGCGTCGATTTTCTGATCGTGAACGAGCAGGTTGGCAAAACCGCCGTGCGCGATGCGGCCTTGCCGGCCGGCACGATCCATATGGTGGAACGGCCCTACGCGCTGATGAGCCAATATTTGCTCATCCCGAGAAATGCCCCCGATGCGATGCGGCAGCTCGAGATCTTTAACAAAGGCCTGGATCGGCTGAAGGCATCCGGGCGCTACGACACCATCCTCGACCGGCATCTGGGTGCCAGCTGATCCGGCGAGGGCCTCAATCATTCCGAAAGGGATCGGGTCTAGATTCCAAGCCCTTGGGTCAATCCCATCGGAACCGAAGCGATGTCGCTCAAAGAGCATTTCAAAAGCCGCATTCCGTCCATTCCGGACTTCCTGCGCCGCGTTGCGGCCGACCCGCGCCGGCTCGCCTATGATCTGCTGCCGCTGGCATCGACCCCGGCCGCGCGGGCGCGGATCGCCGGCCTGATCGCGCTCGCCCGGCCCAAGACGCCCGGGTTCCAGCCATCGGAGCCGGCGCGCGCCTGGCATCGGGCGCTGCAGACCGACGGCATCACCGCGTCCTTACCCAGCCTTCCGGACGGCTGGATCGCGGCCATGCGCGATTATTTCCAGACCGAGACTTGCAGCGATCCCTATCGGCCGCATCTGGGCGGCTTCCGATGGGACGCGCCGGCCAGCCCCGAGACCAACATGGGCTATTTCAGCGCCGAGCAGATCGTCCGCGGCCCCTATGTGCTCGACGTCTTCAACGATGCGCGCGTGCTGGACGCGGCCGAGCTCTATCTCGGCTGCAAGCCGCTGCTCGATAATATCGGCTGCTGGTGGTCCTACGGCGACCGGCCGGTCGCCAAGGGCACCCAGCGGTTTCACCGCGATTTCGATTCGATCCGCGGCTTCAAGCTGTTCGTGTATCTGACCGACGTGGACGAGGCCTCGGGCCCGCATGTGTTCATGAAGGGCTCGCACGCGAGTCCCTTGCTCGACACCGGCAAGGCCCAGAGCGACGAGGCGGTGCGGGCTACCTTCGGTGCCGAGAACGAGGTCCACATGACCGGCCCGGCCGGCACCTGGTTCCTGGCCGACACGTTCGGCTTTCACAAGGGCGCCCTGCCGGCGACCGGCCGGCGGCTGATCCTGGTCGCGCAATATAACGTCAATCGCACGCCGCACCTGCCGCCGGCCCCGGTCATGGCCCGGCCCGACGAGCGGCTCGACCCGTTCGTCAACCGGCTGCTCCTCGCTTAAGATTTCGAGCCTGGACCCATTGAGCGTTCCCCGCCTCACCCCAACCCTCTCCACCTCAATGGGGTAGAGAGGGAGCCGCCTTCAAGCCCTTCTCCGCCCTTCAGGGGGGAGAAGGATTTAGGATGAGGTGGGTGGTCGAGGCAGAGATCGGCAACGCCTAAATCGACCGCACCGCGCCGCCGTCGATCCGGATCAGCGATCCGGTGACGTAGCTCGCCTTCTCGCTGGCGAGGAACGCGGCGACCGCGCCGAATTCCTCGATCGTGCCATAGCGGCCGACCGGAATTTCGGCGGCGGCCTTGGCGGCGATCTCCTCGACCGGCTTGCCCTGGCGGCCGGCCACCATATTGTCGAGCTGGGCGACGCGCTCGGTCGCGATCCGGCCGGGCAGCAGCATATTGACCGTGACGCCGTCCTTGCCGACTTCGCCGGCCAGCGTCTTCGACCAGCCGACAAGCGCCGAGCGGAGCGTGTTCGACATGCCGATGGTCGGGATCGGTTGAATGACGCCGGAGGAGGCCACGGTCAGCACCCGGCCCCAGCCGCGGGCGCGCATGCCCGGCAAGGCCAGATCGGTCAGGCCGATCACGTTCAGCACCATCGCCTCGAAATGGGTCTGCCACTGTTCCGGCGCGATGCCGGCCGCGCCCGACGGCGGCGGCCCACCGGAATTGTTGATCAGGATATCGACGCCGCCGAACGCCTCGGCAATGCGATGGAAGGCCTTGGCGATGCTGGCATGGTCGCCGAGGTCGGCCGCGACCGCCATCATCGGCGCGCCGGTCTTGTCGCCGATCTCCAGCGCCGCCTTTTCCAAGGCTTCGCGGTTGCGCGACACGATCGCGACGGAGGCCCCTTCGGCCGCCAGAGCCGTGGCGATGCCGCGAC
>Ga0302314_10003659_pt1 | contig 28309 bp, 33 predicted proteins | sample III_Palsa_N2_3_FD_200533 | JGI IMG/M metagenome (GOLD analysis project Ga0302314, IMG submission 200533) | Peat permafrost microbial communities from Stordalen Mire near Abisko, Sweden - III_Palsa_N2_3 | ecosystem: Environmental > Terrestrial > Soil > Palsa > Peat permafrost | place: Sweden...
AGATCGGCGACGTCGGGCGTGGGGGCCTGGGTGAGGTCGCTGGCCACCGGCTTCCAGGCGAGCAGCTCGGTGCCGGGCGCAGCCAGCACCATGGCCTCGATCCCGAAACCCGGATCGACCGTCTCCAGCGTGCTCCATTCATCGACTTGAGTCCTCGCTGCTCGGGTTTGTCGCGACTTTCACGTGCAGATTCCGCTCAATAGAGGCGGCTTATGTACGCGGCGGCGTCGTTCGCCTCTTGGTCCGTCAGCCCAGTATCGGGCATGGCGTCGCCTGGCTTGACGGATTGCGGGCTTTGCAACCAGCGGACAAGATTGACCGGAGTGTTGGGCAGCACGCCGGCGATGATGGTCCGACGGGCGAAACCATCCAATGGCGGTCCGACCTGGCCATCGGCGCCGACGACGCCGGGAATCTGATGGCAGGCGCCGCACTGAACCGAGGTTATGACCGTCTTGCCCCTGGTCGGGTCGCCGAGCCCGTTATGAGTGGCGCCGACGGGTTCGCATGCCTCAAGGCAAGTTAGGGCCATCAGCGCGACGAAGGCCACCCTCACGAGGGGATGCTCCAACAAGCGGGAACCGCCAGGATCGCTGGTATGTCGAACAGGATGGCCAAGGCGAAGCCGAAGCCGCTCAACACGCCGCAGGCGGCGAGAAAGCGCATGCGGCCCTCGCCGACCTCCAGAGCACGGGACGCGCCGCCGCGTTCGCCGCGGGTCCGCCGCCAATGCAGCAGCGCCATCACGCCGCTCAGGATGGCGATAGCGAAGCAGACGCCGTTGATCGCGCCCAGCATGACAGGCTCGGCTGTCCAGCCTGGAGGAGGCGATTGCCGGAACGGAGCGTCATGCGGGAAACAGGCTAGGCTCGACACGCCATATCCGACCACCAGCTGAACAATCCAGGCCGCTGGCCCGGCGATCAGGCTGGCGAGAGAGGCGACGACGCTGACCCGGCCGCGATGGGGGGCGGGGGGGTGGTCGGGTTCGGCGGCGTCCTGGCTCATCGCCTCATCCCATCAGATAGGGGCTGATATAGAAGGTGAAGAAGACGCACAGCCAGACCGCATCGACGAAGTGCCAGTAGATCCCGGCCACGGTCACGCGGGCATGGTGGCGCGGGCTGAAATAGCCCATCAACGACCAGACGAAGACGGTCATCAGGATGACGACGCCGACCACCACGTGAGCCATGTGGAAGCCGGTGATGACAAAGAACAGCGAGCCGTATGAACTGCTGCTGAGGCTGTAGGTCTTGGTTTTCCACTCGAAGATCTGCACCACTAGGAAGACCAGGCCGAGCAGGATGCCGATCCCCAGGCCCGTCAGGTGCTGGCCGCGTTTCTGCTTCGTGACGCCTTCCTCGCCCCACCAGACGGCGACGCTGCTCGCCAGCAGGATGATCGTATTGGGGCCTGACAGGCTGATCGATGGGTGCGGTTCCGGCAGCCAGGACTGGCCGCGCTGGACCGCCAGATAGGCGTAGCTGAATAGCAGATAGGCAAATAGCGAGCCTTCGGTGGCGATCAGGCAGAGCATGCCCCACCAGCCGACGCTGTTGCGGCCGCGAGCGCCCACCGGCAGGACGGTTTCGGCGACGTTAGCCATCGGCGGGCTCCACGCCGTCGGGCGTGCGATGTGCCTGATGCGGCCAGAACCAGGCCATCAGCGCGCCGGCGATGACGATCACGCCCACAGCGGCGAACCACCAGGCTTGGAACAGAGCCGAGGCGAACAGGACGCTCATCCCAACGGCGAGGACGAAGGGCGCAAGTGTGTCGCCAGGCATGTTCAGGATCAGCGTCGGCTCTCCATCGAGGGGGCTGGTGCCGATGGTCTGCCGGCCTTGGTCGAGCAGAAGGCCCTCGGTCAGGCTGGACCGCGCGGAGGACTCGTTTAGCTGCTCCTCCCACAGCGGATGGCGGCTCTCGACGGTGGGGATGACGGCGAAGTTGTAGGGCGGTGGCGGGGAGGGGACCGACCACTCCAATGTGGGCGCGTCCCACGGGTTCTCGCCGGCCGCCTTCCCGCGCTTGAGGCTAACGGCGACGTTGATCAGCAGCAGCAGAATCCCGACGGCGAACAGGAAGGATCCGATCGAGACGATCAGGTTGGTGGTCGTCCAGCCCATCCCGGAGGCATAGGTGTAGACCCGCCTCGGCATCCCCATCAGGCCCAGGAGGTGCATGGGAAAGAAGCCCATGTTGAACCCGATGAACATGGTCCAGAAGTTCCACACCCCTAGCCGCTCGCTGAGTAGCCGGCCGGTGAACTTGGGGAACCAGTAGTAGATCGCACCGACCACGGGAAAGAGGTTGATGCCGATCAGCACATAGTGGATGTGGGCGACGACGAAGTAGGTGTCGGTCAGCTGCCAATCCACCGGCACCGACCCAGTCATGAAGCCCGACACGCCGCCGATCACGAACAGGATGATCATCGAGGCGAAGAAGAGGAAGGCGGTCTTGAACACCGGCTTGCCGCCCCAGATGGTCGCGGTCCAGGCGAACACGGCCACGGCGCTGGGCAGGGTGATGATGATCGAGGCGCCGGAGAAGAAGGATAGCGCCAGACTCGGCAGGCCGGTGGCGAACATGTGATGGACCCAGACGCCGAACCCCAGCGCCATGGTCCCCACGGTCGACAGCGCCACCGGCGTGTAGCCCACCAGCGGCCGGCGGCAGAAGGTCGGCAGCCCGTCAGAGACCATCCCCATCGCCGGCAGGACGATGGCGTAGACCCAGGGATGGCCGAACATCCAGAACAGGTGCTGCCAGAGCAGCGGCTGGCCCTCGCTGGCGTCGAAGAAATGCGTGCCGAACTGGCGGTCCATCCACAGCAGGAAGCAGGCCAGACTCACCGCCGGCACCGCCAGCAGGTTGGCGACGGAGGCGGTGAGCGTGCCCCAGATCAGGATCGGCACGCGGTTGATCGACATCCCCGGCGCCCGCAGTCGCAGGAAAGTGACGACGAAGTTGGCCGCGCCCACCGTGGTCGAGATGCCGAGCAGAATCAGGCCCAGCATGTAGACGTCGATATTGACGCCCGGATTGAACTGTTTCGCCGCATAGGGGACGTAGTTGAACCAGCCCGCGTTCGGTCCCTCGCCGACAACGAAACCGGCGTAGATGAAGACGCCGGCCGCAATGTAGATCCAGTAGGAGAGGGCGTTCAGGCGCGGAAACGCCATGTCCCGCGAGCCGAGCAACAGCGGCCACAGATAGTTGGAAAACCCAGACAGGATCGGCGAGGCGTAGAGGAAGATCATGCTCACGCCGTGCATGGTGAAGAGCTGATCGTACTGCTCCGGCGTCAGCAGCCTCATGCCGGGCTGGGCTAGTTGCACCCGCATCACCAGCGCTTCCACACCGCCCAGCAGCAGAAAAATAAAGGCGGTGACAATGTAGCGGAGGCCGATCTCCTTGTGATCGACGGTGGAGAACCAGCCGCGCAGTCCCGGCTCCGTCTCCCAGATCTTATGCAGTTTGGGACCCGGAAAGTCTGCGGTGACCCGGGCTGTGGTCGTCGCCCGCGCGTCGGCGGATGCGGGGGCGGTCATTTCAGCGTCCCCAGATAGGCGACCACGGCGTTGAGCTGAGGACCGGACAGGTTGGTCGCCGGCATTTTTGCACTGGGCTTGATGGTCTGCGGATCGGAGATCCAGCCGCCGAGCGCCGCCGGCGTGTTGGGCAGTATGCCGGAGGCGATGGTCTGACGGCTGGCCAGATGGGTCAGATCGGGTCCGACGAGGCCGCCGGCGCTAGTCCCACGCACCTCATGACAGGCGCCGCAATGGTCGTTGAACATGGCCGCGCCCATAACGGCCTCGGGATCGGTCGGGGCGACGGCGGCGGCGACCTGCCCCTCGCGCCAGGTCTCGAAGTCCGCCGGCGACTGGGCGATGGCGTAGAGCGCCATCTTGGCATGCTCTTCGCCGCAATACTCCGTACACTGACCACGATAGACTCCGGGCCGGCTGGCTTGCATCCAGCCCAGATTCACGCGCCCTGGAATGGTGTCGGTCTTGCCGGTGAGGGCCGGTATCCAGAAGGAATGAATGACGTCGGCGCTCATCACCTTGATCATCACGGGCTGGCCCACCGGGATGTGGAGCTCGTTGGCGGTGGTGAAATCCTGGTCGGCCCGCGGCGACAGATAGCGCGCCTCCCACCACCACTGGTGACCGGTTATCTCGATAGTGAAGTCAGGCTTGGCGGCCGGCGAATTGATCTGCGCCAGCACCTGGACGGTCCAGATCATCGACGCCAGCAGCACCACGACAGTCAGCGCGACGCCAATATAGATCCAGTTTAGGCCCGCGTCGCCTCGGCTTACCGGGGGAAGCTCGCCCGCCGGCGCGCGCACCCGTTTGACCAGCATGCCGAGCACCACGAGAGCGGTGACGATGATCACCACGGCGATGGAGATGTCCATCAGGCCCCAGGTCAGGGTCGTGGCCGGATCGGCCCTCGGACCGAAGGTGGTCAGGTAGCCCATCGGCCAGGCGGGGCTGAACGCCGATGCGCCGGACGCGGCGGCCATCACGAGCCGCCGTTGTTCTGATTGTCCTCGACGAGGGCCTGGTGGGCGGTGTCGGCCGGGTCCTCATCGGCGGCCTGCGGACCTGTGGTGGAGGACTCGCTTCCTCCGAGCCCCGACATCCTCGCCGTCGCCGGCGGCAGGGCGCCGCCCAGGCTCTCGACATAGGCGACCAGCTTCCAGATCTGGTCGGGCGGCAGGCTCTTGCCCCAGGCGGGCATGCCCTGCGGCCGGCCGTCGTGGATCGAATTGTAGATCTGCGACGGTGCGCCGCCGTAGCGCCAGCCGTGCGAATTCAGCGGCGGACCTATCAGGCCCGACGCGGCCGCACCATGGCAATAGACACAGTTCATGGCGCTGAACAGCGTCTTGCCGTCCGCCACCGCCACCGCGTCGCCCTCATAGGGATTGGCGACATTGGCCGCCAGCGCCAGCGGCGTCCCGGGCGGTGCGCCCAGCGGAATTCGGGCCATGGTTGGGTCGGAAGGCAGCGCCACCGGCGGATGCAGGGTGGTCGATTCGCCGATCGATGGCTTGCATCCCCCCGTCGCGAGGCCGGCCACCAAAACCGCCAGGACGATGACCCTATTGTCCATCGCCGCGCCTCAATCCGGAGCGCCGTAGGGCGCGGCAGGCGCGGCCGCGCCCTGCGTCGAGGCCATGCCGGCGACGGCCGTATTGGGCGACAGCCCGTCGATGGAGAAGACGTAGAGGGTTCCTCCGCGCGAGGGGAAGCCATTCTTGCTCCCCATCACCTGGCTTGCCACACCGCCGACGCCCGCGACGATAGCGATGTACTGGCGCCCGTCCGGACCCAGATAGGTCATCGGCTGACCGTTGATGCCGGAGCCCAGCTTCTGTGACCACAACACCTTGCCGTCCCGAGCATCCACGGCGCGGAACCAGCCGTCGCTCGTTCCATAGAAGACCACGTCCCCAGCGGTGGCCAGGACGCCGCTCATGGTGATGAAATTCTCAGGGAGCGACCAGACGCGCTGGCCGGTCAGCGGGTTCCAGGCGATGAACTCGCCCCATTTGCCGGTGTGGCCGCCAGCGTGGGTTTGCAGGTCCATGCCATCGTAGGGCGTGCCGGGGATGTAGGAGACCTTATGGTCGGTCAGGTCCATGCAGATGTTGAAGACATCGGCGTAGATCAGACCAGTGCGCGGCGAGAAGGCCATCGGCTGCCAATCCTTGCTGCCGATATGGGTCGGGCAGATGTCCATCACCTTCTCGCCGACCTTGGCCTGCTTGTCCGGATTGACGATCGGCCGTCCCGTCGCCGGGTCGATGCCCGTGGCCCAATTGATTGGCGCGAAGGGCTTGGCGACCAGGATCTGACCCGTCGCGCGGTCCATGGTGTAGCCGAAGCCGTTGCGGTCCAGGTGGACCATCAGCTTGCGGGTCTGACCGCCGATGACGCCGTCGATCAGGACGTTCTCGTTGACGCCGTCATAGTCCCACTGGTCGTGCGGGGTGAACTGGAACGCCCATTTGGCGGCGCCGGTCTGCGGACTGCGGGCGAACACCGCCGAGGACCAGAGATTGTCGCCCGGCCGCTGTTCGGGCACGCGCGGGCTGGGGTTGCTGGTGCCGGCGTAGATCAGGTTCAGGTCGGGATCATAGGAGATCCAGCCCCATATCGTGCCGCCGCCGTGCTGCCAGCCTCCGGCTGGCCAGCTTGAGACGCCGAGATCCTTGCCGTTCAGCCAGGGGTAGGGGGCGTGGAAGTCCGAGCCGATCTTCACATCGGCGTCCGGCCCGGTGCTGTAGGCCTTCCAGAGGATTTTGCCGCTGTTTAGGTCCAGCGCGTTCAGTTGGCCGCGCACGCCCATCTCACCGCCACTGTCGCCGACCAGCACCACATTGCCCGCCACCAGCGGCGACATGGTGATGGTCATCCCGTCGATCGCTGGGTTGCCCAGGCGCGTTCGCCAGACCGGCTTGCCAGTTTTGACGTCCACCGCGACGGCCTCCCCGTCGAGCAGGGTGTAAACCAGCTTGCCGTCGGCATAGGTCGGGCCACGATTGACCGCGTCACAGCAGGCTTTGCCGATCGCCACGGGATCAGGGTTCGGTTTGTAGGTCCATTTCACCGGCAGGCCGGGCTTGGACAGGTCGATGGCGTAGGCGACGTTGGGAAACGGCGTCACCACATACATGGTGTCGCCGACCACCAGCGGCGCCCCCTCGTGGCCGTAGGGGATGCTGTCGTTCATGGTCCAGGCGATCTTCAGCCGCGCCACGTTGGCCGTGGTGATCTGATTCAGCGGGCTGAAGCGGGTGTTGGCGTAGTCGCGGGCCTGCCGCCGCCACTCGCCAGGGGGATCGTTGGGCGCGAAGTTGGCGCTGGCGCCCGTCGATCCGCGCTGGGCCTGGGCGATGGACGGGACAGCGGGATTGACCGCCGTGTGCGCGGGTTGGTTACAGGCGGCCATGGCCGACAGCGCAGATAGCGCTCCCGTTGCAACCAATCCCTTCGCGGCCACGCTCATCGCCGCCACCTAGCCGAGCTGCTGGTGGAGCGCCTTGGCCTTATCGAGGTGCATCTGAACCAGGGGGCCGGTCGCTTTGGCCGCTTCCTGCAGCGCCGGAACCGTGCCGTCATTGGCGTAGCGGGACATCAGGTCGAGCGCCGCCTGGTGGCCGTCCACCTGGTCGTCCATGTACTTTTTGTCGAAGTCGGCCGCCGGAATGGTCTGCAGTTCTTGCAGCAGGGTCTGCTTGTCGGCCGGCATATCCGTGGGCGGCGCGATCGCCAGGCCGGATTTGGCGACGGCCGCCTTCAGCCCTGCCGTCGTCTTGGTATGGTCGGCGATCATCATACGGGCGAACGCCTTGACGTCCGGGTTGTGCGAGCGCTGGAGCGCGACCTTGCTTGACGCGATCTCGAACATGTCGCTGGACGCGGCTGCCTGCACGAAGTCGGTCGCGGTCGGCTGGGCGCCCTGGGTCGACATGGCCGCAGCCGGATTCCCGCCGGGCATGCTGCTCGGCGGGGTATTGTCGCTGGTCGCCGGTGAGGCGGCGACGGGGGCGTTTGAATCCGCGGCCGTCGCGGCGGAGTCCGGTGCGGTCGTGGCGTTGTTTGACTTGTTGCAGCCAGCCAGCGCGATACAGGCGAGGCCGACGGCCGCCCAAGTGGTTTTCATTGGCCCGCTCCAGATTGTTGTGCTCACGAAATCGCCAGCGCGACCGTCGGTTCCTACGGTGAAGCTGGTCAACACCATGCCGATCGGTTTCCGGCCCGGCCCGACCCGGTTCACGTCCAGGCCGGAACCATCACATGCCACGCGGGTTCATCGGACGCACCTGCTGGAGCCGGAGGGCGGCATGTCCGCGCGTCTTACGCCGATCGGCGCGTTTCCTTACTCGCCCTACTGCGGCGCGCCGCCGGCGCCGGGCGAGCTTCTGCAGCGTTGGAATCTTGACCCCGTCCTCATCTCGGCCTTGGCCGTGCTCTTGGCGGCGTATCTGTTGTCCAGCCGGTCCACGCCGAGTTGGCGCCGGCTCGCCTTTTGCGCGGGCTGGCTGCTGGGGAGTCTGGCGGTGGTCTCGCCGTTGTGCCCGCTCTCGGTGGCCCTGTTCTCCGCGCGCGTGGGCCAGCATCTGATCCTTACCAGCCTTGTGGCCCCGTCGATCGCCCTGGGCTGGCGGCCACGCCCAACCCTGCCGACATCGGGCCGCTGGCTGCCGATCCTGGCCGCGATCGCGTTCGCCAGCATGCTCTGGGTCTGGCATTCGCCCGCGCCCTATGTGGCCACCTTCAACAGCGACAGCGCCTACTGGCTGATGCACCTGACCACCTTCGGCGCGGCCGTCTGGCTGTGGTTCGAGGTCTTCAGCGCCTGGGGCGAGCGGATCGAGGGCGCGGCGGCGGCGATCGTCCTGACGATCCTGCAGATGGGTTTGCTGGGCGCGGTGATCACCTTCGCCGACCGGCCGCTCTATCCGCCGCACCTCTACACCGCGCCGGCGTGGGACCTGACTCCGCTGGAAGACCAGCAGCTTGGCGGCGTCCTGATGTGGGTTCCCGCCGGCGTCATCCTGGCCGCGGCCCTGGCCGCCGGCTTCACTGAGGCGTTGCGCCGGGCCGAAGCGCGCGCCTCGGCCAGATCGGCGACCTGAGGTGCGGTTTCCTGCGGTTGCGGCCTGCCTATTTTCATTTATGCTCGCCAGCTGCGCGCCGCCGCCGGCGTCGAGTCTTGGCGATCCGAAAGCTGGGGCGGCCCTGATGGGTCAGGCGCAATGCGGCGCCTGTCATTCCATCCCCGGCATCGCCGCCGCCGACGGCATGTCTGGCCCGCCGCTGAAGGGCTTCGCCCGGCGCACCATGATTGCCGGCATGCTGTCGAATACGCCGGCCAATCTGGCTGCCTGGCTGCGCGCGCCGCAGACCATCTCCCCGGGCAACGCCATGCCCAACATGAACCTGAGCGACGCGCAGGCCCGCGACATCGTCGCCTACCTCGACACGCTGCAATGAACCGCCCGGCGTGGTTCATCGGCGGCTTCGTGGCGGCCGGCGTGTTCGCCGCCCTCGGTGGCTTGGTGATCGTCTACGCCGGCCTGTTCGACGCCCGCGCCTCGACGCCGCACGACCCGCTCACCGCCTGGGCGATCCACACCACGATGATCCACTACATGCGCCGCGCCTCCGCGCTTCTGCCGGCGGCGCCCGTGTTTACGCCGGCGCAGACCTTGGCGGGCTTCCGCGCCTATGAGGCCGATTGCGAGGTCTGTCACGGCGGCGCCGGCGTCGCCCACGCCCACTGGGTCGATGGCATGAATCCCTCGCCGCCCTACCTGCTGGACCAGACCCGGCGTTGGACGCCGAACCAGCTGTTCTGGATCGTCAAGAACGGCGTCAAGATGACCGGCATGCCGGCCTGGGGCCTGACCCAGTCCGACGCCGATGTCTGGAACCTGGTCGCCTTCCTGGAGGCGATGCCCGACATGGCGCCGGCCGACTATCAGAAGATGAAGGCCGAACTACCGAAGCCACAGCCCACGGAAGCTGCCGCAGCGCGCTGAATAATGTTCGGAACCCGGGCCAAGCCCGTGTGTTTCAAGCTTTGGCACGTCGGCCGCGGCGCGTGCGCCTTTATTCGGGGAGCACGCCATGGTCGCTGGGCCGGGACAGTCCAGATCATCGAGCGGCCAGGGCGGCGATCGAGGCGAGGCCTCGCGAGGTCAGGCCGACGATAACGACAAGGGCCAAGGCCGCGATTCCGACGACAAGGGCGACGAAGACGAAGGCGAGGAGAAGGGCGGCAAGGCGCGCGAGTTCTTCAAGCGCCCCATCGTCCTGATCATCCTCGGCGTCGTTGTCTTACTGGTGCTGATCGGCGCCCTGATGTTCTGGCTCAACGCGCGCCAGTGGGAGACCACTGACGACGCCTTCGTCGACACCCATATCGTCCGCGTCGCGCCGCAGGTTTCCGGCGAGGTCACCCAGGTCCTGGTGGGCGACAACCAGCTGGTGAAGGCCGGTGAGCCGCTGGTCTACATCGACTCCGCCGATCAGCAGACCAAGGTGGCCCAGGCCCAGGCCCAGCGCGCTCAGGCACAGGCCCAGGTCGATCAGGCCGTGGCCCAGGTCGCGGTCAATCAGGCCAGCTATCAGCAGGCCCGCGCGGATGCCACGTCCGCCGCCGCCCAGGCCGACAACGCCGCCACCGACCTCGCCCGCTACCGGGCGCTGCAGCGGGTCAACACCCAGGCGGTGTCGCAGCAGCAGCTGGACCAGGCGACGTCGCAGGCGCGCCAGACTGCGGCGCAGCATGAGGCGGCGGTCAAGGCTGCCGATTCTAAGGCCGAGCAGGTCCGCGCCAGCCAGACCCAGATCAAGTCCGGTCAGGATCAGGTGCATGCCGCCGACGCCCAGCTCGGCGAGGCCAACATCAACCTCGGCTACGCCCGTCTGGTCGCGCCCGTGGACGGCCACATCGCCCAGAAGACCGTCGCCGCCGGCAACTATGTGCAGCCGGGGACCGAGCTGCTGGCCATCGTGCCGACCGCGATCTGGATCACCGCCAACTTCAAGGAAACCCAGCTCGCGCACATGCGGCCGGGTCAGTTCGTCAAGCTGCGCGTCGACGCCTGCGCGGGCGCCAAGATTCAAGCCCACGTAGACTCGATCCAGCGCGGCGCGGGCCAGGCCTTCGGCATCCTGCCGCCTGAAAACGCCACCGGAAACTATGTCAAGGTGGTGCAGCGGGTGCCGGTGAAGATCGTCTTCGACCAACTGCCCAAAGACTGTCCGCTCGGCCCCGGCATGTCGGTCGAGCCCTCGGTCAAGGTGCGCTGATGGCTCGCGCGGCGGCGGCCGGCGGCGGCGGACAAGACGGCTGGACGCCCGACCGTTCGGTCGCCGGCAAACGCAATCCCTGGTCCATCGTCGCGGTCATCTCGATCGCGACCTTCATGACGGTGCTCGACAGTTCGATCGCCAATGTCGCGCTCGATCATATCGCCGGCGGTCTCGCCGTCAGCTACGACGAGGCCACCTGGGTGACCACCAGCTTCCTGGCCGCCACCGCGATTGTCATTCCGATTTCGGGTTGGCTGGCCGACGTGATCGGTCGCAAGCGGTACTATATGATGTCTGTCGCGGTGTTCACCATCGCCTCCTTCCTGTGCGGCCTCTCGCCAAACCTGACCGTGCTGATTTTCGCACGGGTGCTGCAGGGCGCCGCCGGCGGCGGTCTCGCCGCGGTCGAGCAGTCCATGCTGGTGGACACCTTTCCGCCTAAGCAGCGAGGGATGGCGTTCGCGGCCTACGGCATTGTGGTGATCGCCGGTCCGGTGGTGGGTCCGGTAATCGGAGGCTTGATCACCGACAACTTCTCTTGGCACTGGTGCTTCCTGATCAATGTGCCGGTGGGGGCGATCTCCCTCCTCCTGGTAAACCAGTTCGTCGACGAGCCGGCCGCGCTCAAGCGCGATCGCCAGGCGTTGCTCAAGGGTGGGCTCAAGGTCGATATCGTCGGCTTTTTGCTGGTCGCCCTGTTCCTCGGCTTGCTGGAGGTGACGCTTGATCGGGGCCAGACCGACAACTGGTTTTCCAGCCCCTTCATCCTGTCGAGCGCGACCATCTCGGCCCTGGCCTTCATTCTATTCATTCCGTGGGAACTCACCCGCAGAAACCCCATCGTGCCGATCAGCATGTTCGGGCGGCGCAACTTCGCCATTGCCAGCATCTTCCTGCTGATCACCGGGGTGATCATTTTCGGCACCACCCAATTCATCCCGCAGCTTCTGCAGCAGGTGCTCGGCTACACCGCGACGGACGCGGGCCTGGCCCTGACCGCGGGGGGCCTGGCCACCATCATCGTCATGCCGCTGGTCGGGGTGCTCTCGGGTCGGGTGGACGCCCGCCTGCTGATCGGCTTTGCCTTCGTGATCCAGGGGCTGGCGCTCTGGAATATGAGCCATCTCGATACTCAGATGTCCTTCGGCTCGGCGGCCATGGCGCGCATGTTCCAGTCGGTGGGCCTGCCGTTTCTGTTCGTGCCCATCACCACCATGGCCTACGTCGGCTTGCGGCCCAGCGAGAGTAACCAGGCCTCGGCGCTGATGAACGTGGCCCGCAACCTCGGCGGCACGATCGGGATTTCGTCGGCCCAGACCATGCTGGCGCAGCGCCAGCAGGTGCACCAGTCGCAGCTGGTTGAGAGCCTGAACCCGCTGAACCCGGACTATACGATGGCGCTCAAGAACGCCGCCCACGTGCTGACCAGCTTCGGTCAGCCGCAGGCCCAGTCCACCCAGGAAGCCAGCGCCCAACTCTACCGCGCTCTCGGCCAGCAGGCGCAGATGCTGTCCTATATCGACGTCTTCCACACCCTGATGCTGGTGGTGTTCGGCGCGCTGCCGCTGCTGCTGCTGATGCAGGGCCAGGCGGCCGGTGCGAAGAGCGGGGGCCCGGCATGATCGCGCGGACATCCCTCATCGCCGCCATCTCGGCGAGCCTGGCCCTGAGCGCCTGTACGGTCGGGTCCAACTATCACCAGCCGTCGTTGCCCACGCCGCCGGCTTTTGCTCGGACCGCGCCGACGCCCCTGCCCACCGCGCCGCCGGTGATAGGCGACCTGTCGAGCTGGTGGGAAAGCTTCAACGACCCGATGCTGACCTGGCTGGTGCGCCGGGCGCTGGCGGCCAATCTCGATGTAGAGACCGCGGCCTCCCGCGTCCGTGAGGCCCGCACCCAGATCATCACCGCCCGCGCCGCCGAACTGCCCAGCCTGAGCGCCAGCGGCAACACCATCGATTTCAACGACAACCACAAAAGCTCCAGCGCCACGTCTGCGGCCGGTGCGTCGGCCGCAGGCGCCGAGTCCGGCCTGGGTTTGGCGATCCCTTCGACCCTGCACCTCTACTCCGCAGGCTTCGACGCCACCTGGGAAGTGGATATTTTCGGCGGCGGCCGGCGGCGCATCGAACAGGCCAAGGATACGCAGCTGGCGATGGTCTGGGCCTTGCGCGACGTGCAGGTCTCGCTAGCGGCCGAGGTCGCCAGCGACTACCTGACCCTGCGCCTGACCCAGGCCCGCATTGCTGTCGGCGAGGCCGAGCTCCAGCGCCAGAAGGACATCGCCAGCGTCGTCGCCGCGCGCCGCAAGACCGGCTTTGTCACCAACCTCGATGTCAACCAGCAGAACGTTCAGGTGGAAACCGCCGCCGCGCAGATACCGCAGCTCCAGGCGCAGGCGGAAACGGAAATTCACGCTATCGCCGTCCTGCTCGGCCAGACGCCGGAGTCTTTGAGCCAAGAACTTCGCGCGCCCGCCGATCCCCTGCCGCCAGAGCCGCCCGCCTTGCCGGCCGGCCTGCCGTCACAGCTGGTCGAACGCCGTCCCGATGTCCGCGAAGCCGAACGCCAACTGGCTGCGGCTAACGCCAATATCGGCGTCCAGACCGCCAATCTGTTCCCAAAGGTGAACCTGATCGGCCTGGCGTCCTTCGCCTCGACCTCGCTGAGCGGCCTGTTCAACAGCGACAACTTCGCCACCGTCGGCGTCGGCATGATCAGCCAGCCGGTGTTTGACGCGGGTAAGACCCATGCGGCGATCAAGGCCGCCAAGGAGGAACGACAACAGGCGCTGTTCGCCTACCAGAAGGCCGGCCTGGGCGCGCTGCAGAATGTCGAGGATGCGCTGTCGAAATATGCCGCCGACGCCGCGCGGCGAGAGGCCCTGCGCGGGGCGCTGGCCTCGAGCGACAACAGCCTGACCCTCGCCCAGGATCAGTACAAGGTCGGCCTCGCAGCCTTCGTCAACGTTATCCAGTCCGAGAATGCCCAGCTCAACGCCCGCGACCAATATGTCCAGGCCGACGGCCAGGTGCTGAGCGACTTGGTCGCGCTCTATAAGGCCCTGGGCGGCGGGTGGTCGGATAAGGTGGGAAGCTGAAGCCGGCGCGTCAGCCGAGGTCGATCAGCGCGATTCCAAGCTCCGGCCGTTTCCTGCGGCGCAGATGCGCCGGCGTCTCGACCAGAGTCACTTCAAGCTTGGGCCTGACCAGACCCTGCATGAGGTGACCGCCGCGCGCCACCCCGTTGGCGAGGCCCAGGACGACATGGGCATGCAGGCTGGGCTTGTCGTCGTCATCCATAGCGATATCGCCGATCAGGCTGAGCACCTCGCATTGCTCGCCCACCGCGATAGTCTTGTAGACCTTTCGGTCGAAATCGAACCAGCCGACCTGCGCCTGCTGGAAGGCGCCGATGGCCGTAAGCGACGCGCCATGCAGGCCAGCGTCAGCCGCGAACGCCGTGACGGCGGCGAAGGCCTCCTCACCGGTGTCGAGCACCAGGACAAAGGTGCGTTCGCCACCCGTTTCCGCGACCAGTTTGGACCGCATAGCGCGCCTGCTTTGGTTAGTTGGCCGCGAACTGCTCGATCATCTTCGAGCAGAAGGCGGGCAGGTCGTCGGGTTTGCGCGAGGTGACCAGGCCGCGGTCAACCACCACTTCTTCGTCAACCCATTCAGCGCCCGCATTGCGCAGGTCGGCCTCAAGCGACGGCCAGGACGTCATGCGGCGTCCGCCGATGGCCTCGGCGTTGATCAGGGTCCAGGGGCCGTGGCAGATCGCGGCGATCGGCTTTTTCGCCTGGGAGAACGAGCGGACGAAGTCGACTGCTGTCGATTGGGTCCGCAGCTTGTCCGGATTGGCGACGCCGCCCGGCAGCACCAGGGCGTCATAGTCGCCGGCCTTTACCGACGAGAGCGTCCGATCCACGGAGACCTTCCGGCCCTTCTCGTCATGCTCCATGCCCTGAATCTGGCCGGCTTCCAGCGAAATTATATCCACCTGCGCGCCGGCAGCCTTGAGCGCCTCGACGGGCTTTTCCAGTTCCGACTGTTCGAAGCCGTTGGTGACCAGAACCGCGACCTTGCGACCGTCTAATCTTTGAACCGCCATGGGAATTCCTCCGTGTTGGCTTTGAGAACAAACGCCGGGCAGGGCGGTTTCAGCTTGGCCGGAAAGAAGTGTCCTTTGCGAAATGGCGTTACCGCCAAGCCGAACGGCTCGCTTCGCCATGCGTTGAGCTCGATCAGAGGAGGTTCACATGCCAGCTAAATCCGCAGCCCAACAAAAAGCCGCGGGCGCGGCCCTGTCCGCCAAGCGGGGCAATACGCCCAAGAGCAAGCTCAAAGGCGCGTCGAAATCGATGATGTCGATGAGCGAGAAACAGCTCGAAGGTTTCGCCCGCACCAAGCGCAAGGGCAAACCTGAACACGCGTCGCAGTGATCGAACCCTTTTGCACCAAGGAAGCCCAACCCATGGCCAGCCCGCAGCGTGATCGTACGGACGAGACCGATGACCTGAAGCCCGGGCAACCGCCAAGGCATGCGACCCAACCGGCTGGGTCGGAGTCATCGACGCGCTCGCCTGGTACTCGCACAGACCCCTCCACCGGGGCGCCCAACCCGAAATTCGGAGACAAGACATGAAAGCTGTCCGCATCCACCGTTTCGGCGATTCCAGCGTGCAGGAGGTCGATGAGATTGAGCGGGTGCGGCCGAGCGGCGACCAACTGCTGATCAAGGTGAAGGCCGACAGCGTCAATCCGGTGGACTATACGATCCGCAAGGGCGGCAACCCCATTGTTCCGGAAGACAAGCTGCCGATCACCCTGGGCCGGGATGTCGCCGGCTTGGTGGAGACGGCGGCGGGCGGCTTTGTGGCGGGCGACGAGGTCTATGCCCACCTGGACTGGCTATGCCCACCTGGACTGGGCCGATCGTGGCTATGCCGAATACGCCGTGGTGGCGCCGGTGGGCGTCGGCAGGAAACCCAAGAGCCTGGACATGATCCACGCCGCAGCCGTGCCGCTGGCGGCCACCACCGCCTGGCAAGGCCGGTTCCAGCACGGCGACCTAAAGGCCGGCTAGAAGGTGCTGATCCATAGCGGCTCGGGCGGGGTGGGCGGCTTTGCCGTGCAGTTCACCAAGGCGATCGGCGCCTACGTCTATGCCACGGCTTCGGGCGACGCGATCGAGGTCACGCGAGACTACGGCGCCGATGAGGTGACGATTACAAGTCGCGGCGGTTCGAGGATGTGGCGAAGGAGGTCGATCTGGTGTTCGACCTGATCGGCGGCGAAACCCAGGACCGCTCCTTCGTCGTGCTCAAGCAGGACGGCGCCCTGATCTCCACCGTGCAGGAACCGGACAAGGCCAAGGCGGCAGCCAAGGACCTGACCGCTAAACGCTACATGGCCGAGCCCAACGCCGACCACCTGAAGCGGATCGGCGAACTGATCGACGCCGGCAAAGTCAAGGTGGTGGTCGCCGAAACCTATCCGCTTGAAGACGCTCGGGCCGCGCACGAGGGGCTGGAAAGGGCCATCCCCTCGGCAAGGTCGTGCTGAAGGTGGCCGGAGCGCGCCCAAGCTCTGCCTCGATTGGACCTATCGCCGTCGCCGCTTGGCCGTCCGCACGCTGGGCGTCATGGCGTCCGGCTTGCGTGGCGGCGTCCAGCCGGGTGGAGGCACGACGACCTATGCGCTGCAGGCGTGAGATGTCGAAGTTCTCGGGCACATTGGGGCTCGGTTGGCCTCGCAGGAGGCTGTGCTGATCGCGTAGCCTGGCCGCCCCCTCGAACTCGCCCGCCGCGGCCGGGCTGGAAGTCGAAGGGCTCGAACGGCAGCTCGATCAGGCGCCGCGCGAGATCGACCTCCTCGGACAGATCGATCAAATCCGGCTGATAGCGAAAGCCGCCGGGCCTCTCGTCGAGCGCGCCGAACACGTCTGTCCGCTGCAGCGCCGCGAAGGCGGTTCGAGCATTCATCGGGGAGATATATAGGCGGTCATACATGCCCGCAAAACCCGACCATTCTGTCGTGCCAACCTGCGACCGCGCTGCGCCACAGCTAGGGCTTGCCGGCCGCCGTGACCCGCCAGACCGTATTGCCGACATCGTCAGCGATCAGCAGCCCGCCGCCGCCGTCCATCGCCAGGCCCACCGGCCGACCGTGCACCTTGTTGTCGCCGACCAGGAAGCCGGTCACCACGTCCTGGGGCGTGCCGCTGGGCTGTCCGTCGGTGAACGGGATGTAGACCACCTTGTAGCCATTCAACGCCGAGCGATCCCAGCTGCCGTGCTCGCCGACGAAGGCGCCGCCGCGATAGGCCGCGGGCAGGTTGGCGCCGGTGGAAAACACCATTCCAAGTGGGGCGACGTGGGAACTCAGGGCGTAATCCGGCGGGATAGCCTTGGCGACGAGGTCTGGCCGCTGCGGCATGACGCGGGGATCGATGTGCTGGCCATAGTAGCTGTAGGGCCAACCGTAGAAGGCGCCGTCCTTCACCGAGGTCATATAGTCTGGCACCAGGTCCGGGCCGAGCTCGTCGCGTTCGTTGACCACGGCCCACAGGACATGGGTCGTCGGCTCGAACTGCAGGCCGTTGGGGTTGCGCAGGCCAGTGGCGTAAAGCCGGTGCGCGCCGGTGGTCCGGTCGATCTCCCAGACGCTGGCCCGCTCATATTCGGCCGGCATGCCGTTCTCGGTGATGTTGCTGTTGGAGCCGACGCCGGCATAGAGTTTGGTCCCATCGGAGCTGGCCGTCAGGCTCTTGGTCCAATGGTGGTCGATCGGGCCGCCCGGCAGATCGGTCAGCTTGACGCCCGGATCGGTGATGCTGGTCTGGCCGGTTTGATAGGGAAAGCGCCGCACGGCGTCGGTATCCGCGACGTAGAAGTCATTGCCCACCAGCACCATGCCGAACGGCGAATGGAGGTGATCGATGAAGACGGTCGGCGCCCCGGCATGGCCGTCGGGACCCATGCGGATCAGCAGGATGCGATTACCGGGCTTGGTTGAGGAGTGCGCCTGCTTCTCGATCAGGTTCATGATGAACTCCTTGGGCCGATTGATCGGCGCCTTGGGCCCCCCGGTTTCCGCCACCAGGACATCGCCGTTGGGCAGCACATAGACAGAGCGCGGGTTCTTCAGCCCGCTGGCCAAAGCCTGGATTTGCAAGCCGGGAGCCACGGTCGGCGTCGCGCCGCCCCAAGGCGTGATCTTGGGCACGTGCATCGGCGGCATCAGATACTGATGAATGTCGGGCAGGTAGGGGTTGGGTCCGATCTGCCGGTGCGGATCGATCGGCTTGGGGCCGCCGCAGGCCGTGAGGGCCGCCAGCGACAGGGACGCGGCGGCGCAAAGGCCGAGGCGAAGGGCGTTCATGACCGGTCTTCCGCGCGGACGCCGACACCATGGCGATAGACCATCGCCCAACCGTTCCATCCGGTGACCAGCAGGATCAGCACGACGATCGTCGATAGGATCAGGCCCGTCGGCACCACCGAGGTATAGGCGTCGCGGCTGTGCACGAAGGCGTTGAAGATGGACAGGACGACGACGAGGGCGTTGCCGAGCCCATGAATCCAGGCTGGTCTCAGCGCGCGAACGCGGCGGTCGCCGAGGAAGTCGATCAGTCCGGCGAGCCCGACGAAGATGGAGGCCACCAGACCCACGGTCAGCAGCCACGCTGACATGTCTGCCCACATGATCGCCGCGGTTTTCCAATAGACTAGGTCCGTGACCAGGGTCCCGACGAAGCAGGCGATCGGGATCGGCACGAGCATCGGGTGGATGGGGTGGCCGCCAATTCGAGCGGTCGACCGCGGAGTGTCGTTGGGCATGTCCGTCCTGGCCTGGCGCAGCCTGCGCAAGCTGTTTAAGCGCCGGTGTGTGGCCTCGGTTCCAGTTGCTAAGCCTTGCTCGTCTTGAGCTGGCGGGTCTGCAATAACGTGCCGGCCAAGGGTGGAGGCGACGTCCGGCTGTCCGGCTGCGGGTGTGCGCCCGAATCCTGCGCCCCGTGGGCGCGCCTACGCTTGAACCAGATGATCTTAAATCGCCGCCACATATGCCATCACGACGGCGCGATTTCGCGCTGGTCCAGGCGAAGGTGAAGTCGATCGCATTGGTTGGTTAGGCGCCGGGAAGCGCCTTCGCCATCTCCAGGTGGCTTTTGACCAAGGGGGCGGTCTTCGAGGCGGCGTCCTTCAGGGCGTCGTTGTGACCGTGCTCGGCGTAGCCCTTCATCAGGTCGAGGGTCTCGTGGTGGGCCGCGATCTGTTGAGCGACATAACGCTTGTCAAACTCAGCGCCGCTGGAGGCGCGCAGGTTGTCGATCATGCCCTGTCGACGGGCGTCCAGCTTGGTCGCAACCGCCGTCTTCACGTGACCTTCCGCGATCGCTTTCTTCAGGCCCATGGTGGTCTTGGTATGGGCCGTGATCATCTCGGCGGCGAATTTCTTGATTTCGGGCGTGGAGGATTTTTCTTCCGCCAACTTGGCGGCGCGAATCTCGTACATTTCGCTGCGCGCGGCATTCTGGACGAAGGCCGGGGTCCTGAAGGAGCCGAGGGTCGTCGCCGAGGCGACACCCACTGGAACCGCAACTGAGTCGCCGGCATCTCGCGACGGCTTGTTCTGCGATGTGACCTGGGATGCGGCGCCCGTGGCGAGGATGAAGGCAAGCGGGACGGCAGCGGCGAGAAGGACGAACCGGCGCATGAACGCTCTCCGTGCGCGTGGATTGAAGATTTTCATCCCACTTGAAAACGTGCTCCGGATCGTTTCGGGTCGCCGTTAGAAGACTGAAGGAAAAAGTGGAATAGCTTCAGCCACAAGACGCGTGACTGCAAGAAGGCCCTCGTCGACTGCCACGCCGTGTGCCTTTTCGATGGCGATGATCCGTTGCCTTGAGATTGGCGGCGAGCACGCAAGAGGTCAGCACCTGCGGCTAATGATGGACTGTGCGGCCATGTGCGCCCTGACCAGCTACCTGCTGGTCCACAAGAGCCAGTTTCATAATCGCCTTTGCGCGCTGTGCGCGGAAATCTGCGCGGAGGACTGCGCGAGGATCGGCCAGATGGACGTCGCGGCCTGCAGCAGCGTGGCGACGCTGTGCAGCGAGGTGGTGCGGCTTGATCGCTCGGCGAGCCTGACCATAGCGTCGAGCATGCCGCCAGGCCGTTAAGCCCGGCCGCGGCTCAAGGGTCAGCGCCGCGCGGCGGCCTGGGCAAGACGCCGGCCCCGAAGCGTCAGCCGTCCGTGCCGGCCTAAGAGATATCTTTTGCGGAGACCGGGTCGCTGGCCGGGAAGGTCTCTTCCAGGCCTTCGTCGAGCCGAGCACTCTCGCCGGCATCGTCGTTGTCATCGTCTTCCAGAGTGACGGCCACCGCGCCGATCGCCGACAGTCGCACGCGACCGTCCTCAACATCCGCGATCAGCCCGGCCTCGATGAAATGATGACGGCCGTCCGATGAATCTGACTTCTTCAGCTTCAAGCGGCCTTGATCGACATGGTCGAGGGTTCCAACGTGGGCGCCGTCGGCGCCGATGATGTCAGCGCCGGGTCGGAGTTCGGATAGGTCGGTCATGTCATTTTCCTGAACAGGTGGGGCGTGCCGTCGTTTTGGCTAACCGCTGTCGGTAGGACTCGTTCCCGGGTCATCTCAGCGCAATGGGATCGAGGGCGATCGACCGCGCCTGGTCACTGCAGACCGACCGTCGCCCAACCCCGCCGGCTGCGGCCCTCGACAAAGGGGCGAGCGGGATCGCGCTCGCCGCCGAGGGCCAGCATCGCGATTTGTCGGAGCATTGCCCTGCCCCCTGAGATGTCGGCGGCGAAGATTGCGCCGATCAGTGGGTCGGGCAAGCCACCTGAGCTCGGACGGTCGCCGGGAACCGCCGTGGCTCGGCTCACGTTCGGTCTCCAGACAATACCTTTGGGAGGTTGCAATGGGCCGGGCCATTCTATTGATGTTTTTGGGTGTTCCGCTGCCGATCATTCTTCTGCTCGCGCTATTCTGGCATTGATGGCGAAGGGACAGATGTCATGACCGCCATCGACACTTCCTCTGCCGACGTCGCGCCTCCTCACACCTTTGGGATGGCGACGGATTCCGTGCTGGCCGCCAAGCCTGCTTCGGCCGTTTCCTGGCCGGCGATCTTCGCTGGCGGCGCCACCGCCGCGGCGGTTTCGTTGATCCTGCTGGCCCTGGGCTCCGGCCTGGGCCTCGCCACCGCCGGGCCCTGGGTCCATAACGGCGCCACGCCCGTGACCCTGACGTCGGCCATGGTGATCTGGCTGATCGTGATGCAGTGGATCGCCTCCGGCATGGGCGGCTATATCACCGGCCGGCTGCGCACCCGCTGGCATGGGGTCCACACCCATGAGGTCTTCTTCCGCGACACCGCGCACGGGCTTCTGGCCTGGGCGCTGGCCAGCCTGTTCGCCGCCGCCCTGCTGGGCTCGACCCTGGCCGGCGGCGCTTCCAACGCGATGCAGGGCGGATCTTCCGCCGCGACGCCGGGAGAGGCGACCGACTCGCCGCTCAGCTATGACAGCGACTATCTGTTTCGCTCCCTGCGCGGCGACCTGCCGCCCAGCAACGCCCAGGCGCGCATCGAGGCCGAGCACATCCTCGGCGCCGGCCTGGTGCGCGGCGGCCTTGCGCAGGACGACAGCGCCTATCTGAGCGCCCTGGTCGTTTCGCAGACCGGCGTCGGTCCGGCAGAGGCGCAGCGCCGGATCGAAGTGGTCACCGACCGCGAGCAGCAGATCGCCACGGCGGCCAAACAGGCCGCCGATACGGCCCGCAAGACCGCCGCGAGCCTGGCCATCATCACGGCCCTGTCGATGCTGGTCGGCGCCCTGATCGCCTGCGTCTCCGCCGCTCTGGGCGGAATACAGCGGGATAAGCATCTGTAAAGCGAAGAGCTAACTCCTTTCCCGATGGGGCGGGGGTACGCATATGGATCTCGTCTATACGTCGGTCTGGCACCGAGGCCGGGCGGCCGGGACGACATCGAGAACATATTGGAATCGGAAGGGGCTCGATCAGGCCAATTCCAGTCGCAACCGGCGGCCTCTAGGTTGGCGGTCTCCATCCATTCCGTCATATGCGATAGCCCTGCCGTCGGATGGGTGGCGCGCGCCGGATATTTCGCCCGGATCGCCACTTTCGTTCCCGCTGGCATCCTCACCATGGCGGCAGGCCTGTACAGACGGGCGGGTGAGGCATCGGCATCGGCCGCTCCCTGAATCTGGTTTTGAAACAGCCAGTTGGCCACGTCGTCTTGGCCCTACAGGCGCTGGGGTTGGCTGCCTTCGGCCTTCTGAAGGCGGCTTTTCGCAGGATCGGGCCGCGTTTACTGCCGGCGAGGTGCGCCATGGGTTTCTTGACAGGCGCACGGGCGACCCCAAATGACAATTGGAGGTATCGCATGACGTCACCATTTGCCGGACTTGAGGTCGAAAGGGCGCTTCGACCAACAGCGAAGGCGTTCGAGTTCGATCTGGATCGGTGTCTCTCCTCCGTTGTCGCGCTAGAGGCGCGGGTCAGCGATGACGCCTTCACGGCGGAGACCCTCGGCACGGAGCGGGTCGGCAACGCGATCGTCATCGGCGCCCAGGGTTTGCTGCTGACTATCGGCTATCTCGTCACTGAGGCTGACGAGGTGATCCTCACAACAGGCGATGGGCGGCGCGTGCCGGCCCATGTGCTCGGGATCGACCAGGCCACCGGCTTCGGTCTGATCCACGCGCTCGAACCGTTGGATCTTCCGGCGCTTCCGCTTGGCGACTCTCGGCGACTTCGTTCGGAGGAGGTGGTGATCGCGGCCGGCGGTGGGGGACGTGCTCACGCCCTCTCAGGAAGGTTGCTCACCCGCGCGCCATTCGCGGGCTACTGGGAGTACCATCTCGACGAGGCCTTGTTCGTGGAGCCTAACCATCCCCATTGGAGCGGCGCCGCGTTGATCAATGCATCCGGCGCATTGGTCGGCGTCGGCTCGCTTCGGGTCGAGCAGCGGACATCGGATGGCCATGTGCGGCCCCTCAACATGTTCGTTCCGTCGCAGCTGTTGGCGCCCATCCTCGATAACCTCGCTCGGGGCAGGCCCGCGGGTCCCGCCCGCCCTTGGCTCGGTGTCTTCGCCCAGGAACTCGACAATCATGTCGTTGTGCTTGGGGTCTCTTCTGACAGCCCCGCCGCGAGCGTTGACCTGCATCGCGGCGACATTATTCGTCAGGTCGCCGGCCAGCGCGTCACCGATCTGGCCAGCTTCTATGCCCACCTGTGGGCACTCGGCCCGGCGGGAGTCCTGGCGCCACTGATCGTTCAGCGTGGACACGAAATGTTCGAGGTCGAAATCCCGTCCGCTGACCGGGCTTCGAAGCTTATGCGGCGGAGGCTCAACTAGCCCACTGTAGGCCGGACTCGACCAGGCGGGGCGGGGTCCCGCCACTGTTCACCAATGAAGGAAGGCGCTGAAGCTCTAGGTTCTGTGGACTCTTAGGATTCCCATTGGCTGAGGCTTGTGATTCAAGGCTGCTTTTTGGAGGCAGTCTTGGGTGTGATGGATCGCCTGGTTCTGAGCGACGCGGCGTGGGAGCGGATGTCGCCGTTGATTATTGGCCGGCCGGACCAGAAGGGGTCGACCGGGCGCGACAATCGGATGTTTGTCGAAGCGGTGCTCTGGCTGGTTCGGACGGGCGATCAGCCATGCGCTCGCCCGGCTGCGGGATGTGTTCGACGACCCCCTGTTCATCCGCCGGCCGCATGGGCTGGAGCCGACCCAGAAATCCCGCGAGCTCGGCCCGCGCATCGAGGCGTTGATCGAGGCGATCGGCCAGGCCGTGGGCGGCGAGGCGCCCTTCGATCCAAGCCGGACGCAGCGCCGTTTCAAGATCGCCTGCGCGCAACCGATCGATAGCCTGATCGGGCCAGCGTTGGTCGAGGCGTTCCGCGAGAAGGCGCCGCTGGCCACGTTTTCAACCCGTTACGCCGTCCTGGATCACGCCCTACGGGCGGCGCGGCGCGGCGAGGTGGATGTGGCGGTTGGCGTCTTTCGCCAAATTCCACCGGCGCTCGCCGCCAGCCGGCTCTTCGACGACGATTACTGCGTGATTGCACGCCGGGACCATCCGCTGGTGACCGGCGGTCGCGTCGACGGGGCGACCTATGCCACCGCCGGGCGCATATTCGTCGGCAACCCCGACGGTGCGCTGTCCGACGAGTCGCCTATCGACCGCGACGCCATAGATGCGACCTACGGCATGCTGCCTGGCCCAAATGTGATCCGCACCCACGCCTATGTAAGCCTCTGGGAGACGGCGATGCTGATCGTCGCCAGCACGGATGCCCTGGCCGACTGCCCCCGTAGCCTGGCCGACCGCTACGCCCCTCAGCTCGGCCTGCAGGTGCTGGACCCGCCATTCCGGCCGTTCCGCTTCACCGTGCAAGCGGTTCGGCGGCCCGGGGCGCCGGATTCAGGGCTCGATTGGTTCATGGCCAAGCTATCGGCCGCAGTCGGTGGGTGAGAGCGCAGAGTGACGGACGACCACCCCGCAGCGCATATGACGAACGTCGATGAGCAGACGGTTCGGGTCGCCAGTTCCGGTCGATCCATGCCGCGGGCCGGCTGCGCGAATATCCGGTTCCTGCGGGCGCATCAACGTCAGTTCCTATTGAGGGTTGCCCCCTGATCTTCAGACAGGACAGGCAAGGAGCCGCCCCTTAAGGCTCAACTACGGTGCTGGAGCCACTCACCAATGCCGCGCAGCCGGCGACTGGACGGGACCGCGACGATTGAGGGCGTGTCCCAGCGGCGCGCTCGCCGCTCGCTCGCGCGCCAGCTTCTCCTCGACCGCCTCGGTTATCCAGGTGTTGCGGGAGACATTCCCCGACCGGGCGGCGCACGCCTCATCGATCTCGCCGAAGGTCGCGGTGGACAGGCGAAGAGTGATGCGGTCGAGGCTGTGGACGGTCACGGCTTTCGAATCAGAATGCATGGCGCCACCTTGGTGCCTGTGTGGCGCCCCGTCGAGGTATGTTGCTGGTTTGTTCCCCGCGACAGCCACATCAAGCTCGAATTCCGAGCCGCGAGATGAGATGGCGAGCAAGCCTACCAATCACCTGACGCGCGCCCGCTACCGCTCCACGATTATGCCTGCCTGACGGATGGTGCTTGCCAGCAACATAATCCATCCTTATTTTGGGATGACTTTATGGGAGGTCCTGGTGGAAAGCGCGGTCAGCCTGACCCTGAACGAAGCAGGTTATGTGGTGGAGCAATCCAACACCGCGATAAATCGCGCCGTCGATCGGGGCGTCATCAAGGCCAAGCTCCAACGCCGCGGCAAGATCCGCCTACGCAAGGTAGGGTCCGCGGAGCTGCGATTCCTCGCCCTTTCGGGAGAGGTCGAGCGAAAGCTTACCCCTGCCTACCGCCGGGAAGTCTATCAGGCTATACGGCGACTATCGACGGACGCCCATCGTCTGGAGATCGGCGTCATGACGTTCCAGCTCGTGGACGTGGACCGCCGCATCGCCGAGCGGCTGAAACGCCTGCAGGAGATAAAGACGCTGGTCGGCGAAGCGGCGAACGCGGAGCCTGTCCTTCGGGGAATCAATGTGCCGGTCTATGAGATCGCCGCGCTGACACGCGGTCAGACCGTCGCGGAGATCGTGGAGGACTATCCCGGGCTGACGCCGGCTCAGGTCGAGGCCGCTGTTGAATACGCCCAGGTCTATCCTAAGGCCGGCCGGCCACTGCCGGCGCGAAGCCTCAAGCGGATGCTGAGCGATATGGCCGCGTCGGGCGCCTGGGATGTGGAAGGTGATGGCGAGCCAATCGAGCCTCGCCAAATTCCGTGACGGCCTATTTGCTCGATGAGAATGTGCTGAAGGAACTCTCCCCGACCGGGAACGCCAACGTCCGCGCCTGGTTCGCCAGCGTGGCCGCAGCCGACATCCACATTAGCGCGATGACGATGTTTGAGAAGCGGCGAGGGTGGGAGCGCCGCAAAAAGACGGACCCCGTCCTTGCCGCTGCAAAGCTGGCGGAACTTGACGCCCTGGAAGCCGCCTATGGGACGAGGTTCGTTCCCATAGACGGGGCCATCGCCGCGGAGTGGGCGCGCCTGCTCGGCGCCAAGGACAAGAATCAGCGGGATCGGGCGTTGGCCGCGACCGCCCGCGTGAGGGGCTTCGTCCTCGTTACCCGCAACATCACCGATGTGCGGGGATGCAATGTCCAGGTGCTCGATCCGTTTGCAAAAAGCCCAGTCGTCGAGACAGTCTAGGGATTCCGCACCGGATTATATGTGATAAAGGACGTTATCACATATAGGAGGCGGGCTTGGGGCGCTATCTGGAAGTCCGGACGATCGGCGATGTGGAGCAGCATCTCGCGGCGATCGACGCCAGCCTCTGTCACGATCATGCCCGAGAAAGAGTTGCCGACCAGGACAGTGGGACCGTCCTGGCGAGCCAGGACGCGCCGGGTTTCGGCGACAGCCTCCTCTAGGGTCGTCAGGGGGTTCTGAACCGACGTCACGTTCAGACCTACTGCCTGCAGTCGCGGCACGACTTGCGACCAGCAGGACCCATCCGCAAAAAGCCCATGGACCAGGACGACGTTGCCTGCAGCACGCAAGCCGGCCGCGTTGGCAGGATTTGTGATGGCGGTCATAGCGGCTGCCATGGCCAAGCTAAATGCACGGCGATTTATCATGGGGTTTCTCCGGTTGCGGGGCGTGCACGATGGAAAGTGTAGCGGAACATCGAAGCCGCAGTGCGCGGCGTCATCGTGGCGTCGATTTACCTGCCGAATGGAAATCCCCAGCCGGGGCCCAAGTTTGCTTACAAGCTGGAGTGGTTCGACCGCTTGATCGCCCATGCCGCAACCCTGATGGCCGCGGGCGTGCCGGTCGTGCTGGCGGGCGACTATAACGTAGTGCTGACGGAAGCCGACATCTGGCCGGGGCGCCATGAGCAGGCCAATGCGCTCTTGCAGCCCGAAAACCGAGCCGCCTACCGGCGCCTCCTCGATGAGGGCTGGACTGACGCGCTGCGCACCCTGCAGCCGGAGGGGGCGCTTTGGACCTTCTGGAGCTATCTGCGTCACCGTTGGCCGAATGACAAAGGCATGCGGCTAGACCATTTCCTCCTCAGTCCCGCGATCGCGTCCAAGCTCTCGGCGTTCGCCGTCGGCAAGGAGGCTCGGGGCCAGGAAGGGGCAAGCGATCACGCGCCCGTTTGGATCGACGTGCGTCATCCCGTGGCGCGGCCAGCGCGCCCCATCCCCGCGGCTGCTCGCCCGGGGCGACGGGCGTCGGGCCGACGGCTCTCGTGATCGGGAAAAGGCCGCCCGCCATCAACCATGTGAGACGGCCGGCGAGTACTCCCGTCGGGATCGCGTGAGTTACAGGTTCTCGGATTGCTCAGGGCTTTTATCGACCTTGCCCGTCAGGGTTACGAGAGCACTCGCCAAATCACTTTGCCGAAAGGGTTTGGTCAGGCGAGCAAGAGCCAGGTTGACGCCTTCAGCCTCTGCGTATCCGGAGATCAGCAGAACGGGCAGCTTTGGCCACTTGCGTCCGAGGATTCTCGCCAGGTCGGCGCCGGTCATGCCGGGCATGAGATGGTCGGTGACCAGCAGATCGACAGGAAGTCCGTCATCGAGCTTTCGCAGGGCCTCTTCCGCCGTTCCCGCCTCGACCACGCGATAGCCGATGTCGGCCAGCATATCGGCGGTGCTCGCCCGCACGAGGTCCTCGTCGTCGACCAGCAAGACCGTGCCCGACCCCCGGCGAAGGCTTGGTTGGGCGCGCTGCAGGGGCATTGCGGCCTCCTGGTCGGCGATCGGCAGCCAGATTTTGATGGTGGTGCCCGAACCCTGCTCACTCTCGAGCTCCAGCGCCCCGCCGAGTTGTGCGGCGAGACCATGGACCATCGACAGGCCCAGGCCGGTGCCGCGCCCAATACCCTTGGTGGAAAAGAAGGGTTCGGCCGCCTGCCGGCGCGTCTCCTCATCCATGCCAACACCGGTATCGTGGACACTGAGGCATAGGTAGGACCCGCCTTCGAGGGCTGGACCCTGACCGGCCTGCAAAAGTTCAGTCCCAGCGGCGATGGTTAGGGTTCCGCCGCCCGGCATGGCGTCCCGGCTGTTCACCGCGAGGTTCAGGAGCGCCATTTCGAGCTGATTGGGGTCAGCGATGGCTGCGGGGAGATCCCGTCCCAAGTTCAAGTCGATGGTAATCCGGGGGCCCACTGTGCTGGCCAGGAGATCGTGCATTCCCCGAATGAGGGTCGCGAGGTCGACGGACTGAGTTTGGAGCGGTTGGCGCCGGGCGAAGGAGAGGAGGCGTTGGACCAAGGTCTTGGCGCGCTCGGCAGATTGTAGTGCTCCATCTATCATTCGTTGCGTACGCGCATCCCCCAAGCCTTTGCGTTG
>Ga0302314_10003660_pt1 | contig 28307 bp, 23 predicted proteins | sample III_Palsa_N2_3_FD_200533 | JGI IMG/M metagenome (GOLD analysis project Ga0302314, IMG submission 200533) | Peat permafrost microbial communities from Stordalen Mire near Abisko, Sweden - III_Palsa_N2_3 | ecosystem: Environmental > Terrestrial > Soil > Palsa > Peat permafrost | place: Sweden...
CTGATGGAAAGCGTCGCCTATCAAAGCGCGGGCACGGTCGAATTTCTCTATGACGTCGAGAGCGGGCATTTTCATTTCCTCGAAGTGAACACCCGGCTGCAGGTCGAGCATTGCGTCACCGAGGAGGTGTGCGGGATCGATCTGGTCGAGTGGATGATCCGCCAGGCCGCGGGCGAGACCTTGCCGCTGCGCGACATCGACGGGCAGGGGGCATCGATCGAGGTGCGGCTCTACGCCGAAAATCCGGCGCGCGATTTCCGGCCGTCCGCCGGCCTGCTGACCGAGGTGCGCTGGGGCGAGGGGGCGCGCATCGAAAGCTGGATCGACGCCGGCACCGACGTCAGTCCCTATTACGACCCGCTTCTGGCCAAGATCGTCGTCACCGCTCCCGACCGCGAGCAGGCGCGGCTCAAACTGTTGGGAGTCCTCGCGGAAAGCCGGGTGTCGGGGATCGAGACGAATCTCGCCTTCTTGCGCGATCTCGTCGCCACCCCGCTTTTCGCCGAGGCCCGAGTCACCACCCGGTCGCTCGACGATTTCCATTACCGGTCCGAGACCATTGAGGTCTTGAGCGGCGGCACCCAGACGACGGTGCAGGACCATCCCGGGCGGCTCGGCTATTGGGCGGTCGGGGTGCCGCCCTCGGGTCCGATGGACGATCTCTCCTTCCGTCTCGCCAATGAGGCGCTCGGCAATCCGCCCGAGGCGGCCGGACTGGAAATCACCCTGTCCGGACCGACTCTGGTCTTCAATGCCGGGCGGCGCGTCTGCCTGGGCGGCGCCGAGCTGCAGGCTAGATTGGACGGGCAGCCGGTCCCGATGTGGCAACCCTTCGCCGTTCCGGCTGGCGGCGTGCTTGCGCTGGGAGCGGTGGTTGATACCGGCAGCCGGGCTTATCTGGCCGTGGAGGGCGGCATCGACGTTCCCGCTTATCTCGGCAGCCGCTCGACCTTTACCTTGGGCAAATTCGGAGGCCATGGCGGCCGTGCCTTGCAGGCCGGCGATTTCCTGCCGCTCGGCCCGCCGACCGGCGCCGAGGCGAAGCCCGTGCCGGTCGGGCAGCGCCCCGAATTTGGCCAATCCTGGCGGATCGGCGTTCTCGACGGACCGCATGGCGCGCCGGATTTCTTCACCCAAGCCGACATCGAGTCTTTCTACGCCGCGGACTGGGAGGTGCATTACAATTCCAGCCGCACCGGGATCCGCCTGATCGGTCCCAAGCCGTCCTGGGCGCGCAAGGATGGCGGCGAGGCGGGGCTGCATCCCTCCAACATCCACGACAATGCCTATGCGTTCGGCGCGGTCGATTTCACCGGCGACATGCCGGTCATCCTCGGTCCGGACGGACCGTCGCTGGGCGGGTTCGTCTGCCCGGTCACCATCGTCGCCGCCGAACGCTGGAAGATGGGCCAGCTGCGGGCCGGCGACAAAGTGCGTTTCGAGCGCCGCGCCGCCTTGCCGGCCGTGATCGAGCGCCGCGGCGATCTGGTCTATCGCCGGGCCGGCGACGATTATCTTCTCATCGAGGTCGGTCCGCCGGTGCTCGATCTCGAATTGCGGTTTCGGGTCCATGCCTTGATGCTGTGGCTCGAACGGCGCGCGCTCTCCGGGATCATCGATCTCACTCCGGGAATCCGCTCCCTGCAGGTGCATTACGACCCCTCGCGCCTGCCGCTCGAGCTGCTGCTGCGGGAAATGGCGGTGGCGGAGCGCGAACTGGCCGATATCGAGCATCTCGAAGTGCCGACCCGCATCGTCAATCTACCCTTGTCGTGGGATGACGAAGCCACCTGCCTGGCCATCGAGAAATATCAGCAATCGGTGCGCGACGACGCCCCCTGGTGTCCAAGCAATATAGAATTCATCCGTCGCATCAACGGTCTGGACGGCATCGAGGCGGTCAAGGAGATCGTCTATTCGGCCAGCTATCTGGTGCTGGGGCTGGGCGACGTCTATCTCGGCGCACCCGTGGCCACGCCGGTCGATCCGCGCCACCGCCTGGTCACCACCAAATACAATCCCGCCCGCACCTGGACACCGGAGAACGCCGTGGGGATCGGCGGCGCCTATCTCTGCGTCTATGGCATGGAGGGACCTGGCGGCTATCAATTCGTCGGCCGCACCTGCCAGATGTGGAACACCTATCGCCGCACCGCCGAGTTCGACCGCCCCTGGCTGTTGCGATTCTTCGACCAGATCCGCTTCTACGAGGTGAGCGGGCCGGAGCTCCTGCAATTCCGCAAGGATTTCTTGCAAGGCCGAGTCTCTCTCGACATCTCCGAGCACCGCTTTTCGCTGGCCGATTATCGGCGGTTCCTCGCCGAGAACGAGGCTGGAATCCGGGCTGCCAAGGCGCGCCAGCAGGCGGCTTTCGATGCCGAGCGCGCCCGCTGGGAGGCCACCGGCCAGATCGGCTACGCCGCCGAGTTGCCGGAGGTCGAAGAGGATCTCGGCGAGCAGGCTCCGGCCGGAACCGACGCGGTGGCCAGCCCGGTATCGGGCTCGGTCTGGCGGATCGCGGTGGAAGCCGGGCAGCGGGTCGCCGCAGGCGAGGTTCTGCTGATCATCGAATCGATGAAGATGGAGATCGCGGTCACCGCGCCTTCCGCCGGGCGCGTCGTGGAGCTGCGCTGCAGTGAACGTAAGTCGGTGAGCGCCGGCCAGATCCTGATTTATCTCTCTGGAGAGAACGACCATGCGCCTTGATATCACCGGCCTGCAGGAGGCTTATCGCAGCGGTGCCCTGACCCCCGCCGGTCTGCTCGGCGCCCTGCTCGGGCGTATCGCCGAGACTGGCGTCCAGCCGGTGTGGATTTCCGTATTGGACCAGGCCGCTCTCGACAAAAGGCTCGAGCGCCTGGAGGCGCGGCGCCGGGCTGGGGAGCCCTTGCCGCTCTATGGCGTTCCTTTCGCCGTCAAGGACAATATCGACGTCGCCGGTCTGCCCACCACGGCGGCTTGTCCTGCCTTTGCGTATCGTCCCGAGCGATCCGCCGCGGTGATCGAACGGCTCGAGGCGGCCGGCGCCATACCGCTCGGCAAGACCAATCTCGACCAGTTCGCCACCGGCCTCAACGGCACACGCTCTCCCTACGGCGCGCCCTCGTCGGTATTCGACCCCGCCTATATCTCGGGGGGATCCAGTTCGGGTTCGGCGGTGGCGGTCGCCGCCGGCCAGGTCAGTTTCGCGCTTGGTACCGACACCGCCGGTTCCGGACGGGTGCCGGCGGCTTTCAACAATATCGTCGGCCTGAAGCCGAGCCGCGGCCTGCTGTCGAACCGCGGTCTGGTGCCGGCCTGCCGAAGCCTGGATTGCATCTCGATCCTCGCCGGAAGCTGCGCCGATGCAGCGACGGTGCTGGCGGTGGCCGAAGGCTTCGACCCCGAGGACTCCTTGTCTCGCCGCCGCCCCGCCACCTCGGTTTCGCTGCCCGCCGCTTTCAGCTTCGGCATTCCCGCCGGGCCGCTCGATTTCTGCGGTGACCGAGACAGCGAGCGGCTTTATGACGAGGCGGTGGCGCGGCTGGAATTCCTGGGCGGGCGCAAGGCGCCGATCGATTTCACGCCGTTCGCCTCCGTCGCCCGCCTGCTTTATCAGGGACCTTATGTCGCCGAACGGCTGGCGGCTTTGCGCGGCGTCGGGTTCACGGACTGGGCCGCGATGGATCCCACCGTGGCGGCAATCATTCAAGGGGCCGAGCGGTTCACCGCGGTCGAGGCCTTCCAGGCGCAGTATGAACTCGCCGCGCTGATCCGCGCTGCCGAGCCGACCTGGAGGTCGATCGACTGCCTGCTCCTGCCCACCGCGCCCACTATCTTCACCCACCGGGAGATGCGCGAAGATCCGATCGGGCGCAACAGCCAGCTCGGGCTCTACACCAATTTCGTCAATCTCATGGACCTCTCCGCCATCGCTGTACCGGCCGGGTTCCGGTCCGACGGACTGCCCTTTGGCGTCACGCTGGTGGCTCCCGCCTTCGCCGAGCCCGGATTGCTTGTGCTCGCCGACGCGCTGCATCGCGCTTTACCCGACCCGCGCTGGGGCGGCACCCACGAGCCGCTGCCGCCGGGGGCGCCGCCCAAACCGTCCAGCGACCGCGTGACTGTGGCGGTGGTCGGGGCCCATCTCTCCGGCCAACCCCTCAACCGCCAGCTTGTCGAACGCGGCGCGCGGCTGGTGAGAACGACGCGGACCGCGTCCGGCTATCGACTTTTCACGCTGCCTGGCACGGTTCCGCCCAAGCCCGGTCTGATACGCGACGAGTCCGGGGCGGGGCGTATCGAGATCGAGCTGTGGGAGATGGATCATGCCGCCTTCGGCAGCTTCGTGGCGCTGATACCCTCGCCGCTGGGCATCGGCACCTTGGCGCTGGAGGATGGCGGTCGCGCTCAGGGCTTCCTGTGCGAGCCCCACGCCCTGGAGGGTGCCGAGGACATCACCGCCGACGGAGGCTGGCGAGCCTATCTGGCGCGGGCCCAAGGGATTTAGTACCCTCCCGTCCGGATCAGCAGCGGATGTCGGGGATGATATGCCAGTCTTAATCAGGGGACGCAGGGTACGGTGACTTTTCTCTCGGGCCCGACCTGGAGCCGCCCCGACATTCCGGCGCTGCTGGCGCGCTATGGCATAGCGATGCTGTGCGTCGGGCTGGCGCTGGCGTTCGGTTTCCTGCTCGGACCGGATGTGGACGTCAAGCTGGGGCCGCTGCTGCTGATCGCCGGCGTGGTGCTGGCGGCCTGGTTTACCGGCCTAGGGCCGGGTCTGCTGGCGATCATTCTGGCCACCCTGGCGGTGGAATATTTTTGGACCGAGCCGGTCTACAGCTTCATCATCGTCCGCGACGAACTGCCACTGATGATCAGCTTCATCCTATGCGGGGTGGTCGGGTTGGGCCTGACGCTGCAGCGGCGCCGCCGCGAGCAGGAAGCCGCCGAGAACCGCGTCACGCTGGAGCGCCGGGTCGCCGAACGCACCGCTCAGCTGAGGATCAGCGAGGAGCGCTGGCGCAATTTGTTCGAGACCTCGTCGGTCGGCATCGCCATTACCGAGCCGAATGGTAAGGTTTTGCGCGCCAACCAGGCCCTGCAGGCGATGCTCGGCTATGAGGAATCGACGCTCCGTCTCATGTCCCTGTCCGACCTGATGGCCGGCAGCTCCCCGCCCGAGGATCTCGACCCGCGCGGCGGGCTCGAACTGCCGCTGCGGCGCGGCGACGGACAGGTGCTGTGGGTGAGCCTGTCGGTGTCGGTGATCCCGGCCAGCGACCGGTCGCCGGCGCTGGCTTCCGCGGTGATCGTCGATATTTCGGCCCGCCGTCACGCCATCGAGGATTGGCGCCGTGGCCAGTCGGAAGTGGCCAGGGCGACCCGGCTCACCACCATGGGCGTGCTGGCCGCCTCGATCGCCCATGAGGTCAACCAGCCTTTGTCCGGCGTCGTCACCAATGGACAAGCGGCGGACCGCTGGCTGCGCGCCGATCCGCCCGACCTGGCCGAAGCCCGCGCCGCCTTGTCGCGCATCGTGCGCGACGGCAACCGCGCCGCGGAAATCATCCGCTCGATCCGCAATATTCTCGATCCTGTCGGTGAGGAGCCCAAGCCTCTCTCGATCGGGAAGGTGATCGAGCGGCTGATGCCGCTGATTGAAAATGAACTGGCGGCGCAGAATATCGTTCTCGTGCTCGATCTCGCCCCTAACCTGCCGAAGGTCACCGGCGACGCCGTGCAGTTGCAGCAGCTGGTGCTCAATCTGGTGCTGAACGGCATCGACGCCATGCGCGGCCAGAGGACGACCGACCGGCGCATGATCGTGCGGGCCTTGGCCGGCGAGGGCGGGGTGGTGGTCAGTGTCGAGGATCGCGGCTCGGGTTTGCCCGATATCAATCATGACCGCTTGTTCGAGCCTTTCTACACCACCAAGGCCGAAGGCATGGGGGTGGGACTGGCCATTTGCCGCACCGTGGTGGAGAGCCATGGCGGCCGGATCTGGGCGGAATCCCTGTCATCCGGCGGGGCCCGGTTCGCTTTTGCCTTGCCCGCGACGGATGGCGGCGGCACTCTGGTGCCGTGATCCCACGGCACCAGGTTTATACGATGCCGGCGCTTTTCCGCGCTGGCGGGGCTCAAGCGCCGCTCGGGCCAGCGCCCCGGAAAAGGAACAGTGACATGACTACTTCAGGAACCATTCTGGTCGTCGATGACGACGCGGCTGTGCGCGAAGCGCTGCACAGCCTGCTCCGGTCGGTCGGCTTCGCCGTGGAGCTCTATGGCTCGGTACCCGAATTTCTCGCCCGCGGCAGCTTGCCCGAGACGCCCTGCTGCCTGGTGCTCGATATCCGCCTGCCCGGCATGAGCGGTCTCGACTTCCAGAACGAGCTGGCCCGTCAGAAGATCGCCCCGCCGATCATCTTCATCACCGGCCATGGCGACATTCCGATGTCGGTGCGCGCCATGAAGGCCGGCGCGATCGAATTCCTTACCAAGCCGTTCCGTGACCAGGATCTGCTGGACGCCATCCATGCCGGCCTCGAGGTCGATCGCAAGCGCCGCGAGGAAAGCCGCGGCATGGCCGATCTGCAGACGCATTACGCCTCGTTGTCGGGGCGTGAACAGGAAGTGATGGCGCAGGTGGTGACCGGGCTGATGAACAAGCAGATCGCGGTCAATCTCGGCATCGCCGAGATCACCGTCAAAGTCCATCGCGGTCAGGTGATGCGGAAGATGAACGCCCAGTCGGTGGTCGATCTGGCTCGCATGGCCGACCGCCTGGGCATCCAGCAGGATCCCCAGCTTACCAGGGCATCGGCGCGCTGATCGAGACCAGGGCGGATTCCGATCCGCCATTCTCGCGGGTGATGCCGGCGTTGGAGATGTGGTAGAAGCCCAAGCCGATGCGCCAGTCATTGGTGAAGCGGTAAGCCACTTCCAGGCCGTTGCGGAACTCGAAATTCGATCCGAGATCATAGCCGTGGCCGCCATAGCCGCCGATCGAGCTGTTGAGCGTCAACACCAGGTGATCGGTAAAATCGATATCGGCGACGAAGCCGCCATAGCCGTAAAAATCGCCGTCGCCGGCGACCAGCAGGCCGACCTGCGGGCGGATCTTCCAGATCAGATCGGTGCCGAAGCGGTAATCGATGTCGACTTCTTCGGTGCGGAAGGGGGCGCGAAGGGTTTCCCAGGTGCCGGCGCTGACGACGAGAAGCGGATTTTGATCGGCGCGCGCCATGCCGCCTGATGCCAGGCCGGCCACCATGGCCAGCCCGCACAGAAACTTCTTGGCCTTGAACATAAAAGGATCCCCAATCCACGAAAGAGTGGGGCGATGATAGGCTGAGAATCGCTGTCAGGCTATGACCATCTCGACGTCGGCGGGCAGGGTTTCCAGCAATGCCAAAAGATCGTCGCGATCAAGGGCGACGCAGCCTTCGGTCGGGGTGAAACCGGGGCGCGCCACATGCAAGAAGATGGCGCTGCCGAGGTTTGGGACGGGTGGATCGTCATTGTATCCAAGCGGCACCACCAGGTCGTAGCAGCCATCGTCGCGCCACATCTTTTCGCAGGATGCCGGGTGGGGCAGGCGGACCAGGCGGTTGTAATCGGGATGGCCCGGATCGTCGCACCAGCCATCCTCGGGATGGATGGCGCTGCGCGACAGGAGACAGGCCGGCGCCGACAATTTGTCGGGACGGTAGAACAGCTGGCGGAGCGCGAAATGCCCGACCGGCGTGGCGCCGTCACCTTCCCGCTTATTGGTTTTGACGCCGCCTTTGCCCAACGCGCAGCGGAACCGCGATCCCTCGAAGCTCAGCCAGCCCGAACGGTGGACGGCGATCTGCTTCACGTGAAACCCCCATGTGGCGATTCTTGAGTTCCTACACCATTCATACCGGCGATTTCAGAAACAGGACACTAATGGATGGTCGCGAATGTGTCCGCGGAGGCCTGAGCACCGGCCACCGCGCTGGCGGAATTGGCGGTGCTCTGATCGGCCAGCTTCTGCGCGGCGGCATATTTGTCGAGGTTGGCGCTCATCGCCTGGGCGAACCAGTTGGTATTGTCCTGGTTCATCGTGGCGGGCATCGCCTGGGTCTGGGCGACATGGCCCGGAACGGCGGCCGGACCGGTGGTCGGCATCGGCAGGGCGTTCGGGGTCACCTGGCTGCGGCGCTCCGGCACGGCGAAGGTGCGGGACGGCAGAGGGCTCAGGCCGGCCGGCGTCGCGGCGGCGGCTGGAGCCTGGACAGTCACCGGCGCCGGCGCGGGGGCCGGAGCGGGGGCGGCGGCGGGCGTGGCTTGGGCAATCTGCACCGGGCGGGTCGCCGGGGTGGCGGGCACCGGGACGCCGAACACCATGTAATCGCCCGGATGGCCGACATTGGATTGATCGGCGGAAGAAGCGGTCGAGGTCGCCGAGACAGTCACGGCGGCGGGAGTCTGCTGCTGTTGTGCCGCTGCGCCGCCGAACACCATGTAGCCACCCTGGCGGCTCGGGCCGTTGGAGGCGTCCGGGTCGGTCGCGTCGGCGCTCTGGACCGGAAGCAGGGACTCGGGCTGGCTGCTGCCGCCGGCTGCGGAGGCGGTAGCGCCGAACACCAAGTAATCGCCGACCTTGGCCGGGGCGCTCTTGCCATCCTTGTCGCCATCCTTGCGATCGTCGCCGCGCTTGGGCTGGGGCGCAAGAGCCTGGGCGGCGATGGCCGGCAGCGGAGCGGTGGCTGCGGCGGTCTGTTGCGCCTGCTGCTGCTGAACCTGCTGTTGCGCTTGAGTTTCGGCGGTCTTGGTGGCTTCGGACGGGGCGTCGTCATCGTCCAGACCGAGCCAGGAAAGGATATTATCGCCGATCGTCTTGCCGGATTCCGCCTTGACCGCCAGATCGACCAGCGAGCCGACCAGCCCGATCGGACCAGCCCACAGCGCGCCGCCGCCGACATCGGCGACCGCGCCTTCTTCGTCGCCGGTCAGATGCCGGTAGATCGTGTTGATCACCGGGATGTGCTGCAGCGGATTGATGATGTCGATCACGTCCTTGAAGGTCGGGCCGTCACCGCCCTCGGAGAAGGCCTTGATCGGCGCGGACGCGGTCACCGTCACCGGTGGTGCGGTCGGAAGAGCGGAAGCGGCCGGATCGACGGACATAGCGAAACCTCGCAAGAAACACGCGAGAATATACGCAAGCACCGTGCCAGTTTCGGATCGAGGGATTCCAAGGGTTTGCGGTCCGGTAAAAGCCGCACCGGCAGCTTTTACCTAGAACAGGTGGCCGCTTCTTGCCGCCTTGGTCGAAAGGTACCGCTGATTATGTTCATTGGCGGGGAAGACATGCGGTACCCGTTCGATCACGGCTACGCCGTGCCGGGTCAGCCCCTCGACCTTGGCCGGATTGTTGGTCATCAGCCGCACCTGGGCGATTCCCAACAGACGCAGTATCTCGGCGGCAGGCAAATAGACCCGCTCGTCATCGTCGAAGCCGAGCTGCAGATTGGCGTCGAGCGTGTCGAGCCCGTCATCCTGGAGATTATAGGCGCGCAGCTTGTTGACCAGGCCGATGCCGCGTCCTTCCTGCGCCAGATAGAGCAGCACGCCGCCGCCGGCTTTGGCGATGGCTGCGATGGCGCCCTTCAGCTGATCCCCGCAATCGCAGCGCAGGCTCCCCAGCAGATCGCCGGTGAAGCATTCGGAATGGAGCCGGGTCAGCACCGGTGTCTCGCGGTCGGGCTGGCCGATCACCAGCGCCAGATGCTCGATGCCGCCATCGGCCGGGCGGAACGCGACGACCCGGCAATCCTCAGCGTCGGCCAACGGCACGCGCGCCTCGGCCACCCGGCGCAGCGCCAGCGCCGATTGGCGGGCATGGTCGAGCACGGCCCGCAGATCCACCGCCAGCAGGCCTGGCGGCGGCGATTTGGCGGCAACGGCGGCCAGCGCGACCGGCAGCAGGCGCGCCTGCTTGACCAGCGCCACGGTTGCTTCGGCCCAGGCAGGCGGCGGGCCTTCGGCGACCTTCAGCCCGCCGATCGGCCGGCCCGGCGCCAGCGGGTCGGCGACGCGCGCGGCCAGCGGCGCGGTCAGCGCTTCGCCCGCGCTTTCGACCAGAACGACTTTCTCGCGGCAGGGCAGGCCGAGCGCTTCGGCGCGGCGGCCGCTCATGGAGAGAAGCGGCGCGGTGCCGGACAGTTCGGCCAGGCGCTGCAGGCAGGAATCGGTGGCGGCTTCGGCGGCCAGCATCAAGGCGACCGGCTGCTCTCCATCGGTCAGGCAGACCATCCCGCCGCGGCGGATCTCGGCGATCGCGCGGTTCACAGTCACCAGCGCCTCGGAGGGCAGGCGATGCGGGGCGGGGTTGAGGATCAGCGGACGGTTCATCGCAAAGGGTACCTAACCATTGGTTTAATATGCGGTCTAATGATAAAGCTACAAGCCATGTCCCAGCGTGTTTTTCTGCACAGCGGCGACGACGCCGTCAAACGTTCCTTGGGCGAGCAGCTGCTGGCGAGGGGCTATTCCCTCGCCGATAGCGCCCCGGAAGCCGACCTTCTGCTGCTCGACGCAGGCCCCGCCCAGGCCGGATCGCTCTGCGCCGATCTGCGCGGCCAGGGCTGCGCCCAACCCCTGCTGCTGCTCGGCCTCGCCGCCGAGCCGGCCCGCGCGCTGGGTGCCGATGACGGTCTGGCCAAGCCCTTCCGCTTCGGCGACCTGCTGCGCCGCCTCGAACAGGCGGCGGCGCGTGTTTTCGTCGCCATCGGCCGCTTCCGCCTCGATCCCAACGCCCGCGAAATGACCGGCCCCGGGCTTCGCCTGCGCCTCACCGAGAAGGAGGCGGCGATGCTGGTCTTCCTCGCCCGCGCCGGCAGTGCGGTGGTGGCGCGCGACGCGCTGCTGGGTGAGGTGTGGGGCTATTCCGGCGATGCCACCACCCATACCGTTGAAACCCATATCTACCGCCTGCGCCGCAAATTGAGCGACAACGGTGCCGCCGACCTGCTGGTCACCGAAGCAGGCGGCTACCGGTTGAGTTCTACGACGCCAGGCGCAGCCTAGTTATTCCCGCCGGCGTCGCGGCACACCGACAGCACGAGTCCCCGCAGCCAGCGGTGGGCGGGGTCGGCATCGAGGCGCGGATGCCAGAGCTGGGAAATCACGATCTCGGGCGTTTCCACCGGCAGCGGGAAGCTGGCCATTCCCTCGGGCAGCACCGACAGGAATCCTTGCGGCAGCAAGGTGACGAGGCCGGTTTCGCGGGCGATGGCCAAGGCGGCGGGAAAACTGGGTACAATGGCGGCGATGCTGCGCTCGATGCCGAGCGCCGCCAGTGCGTGATCCAGCGGCCCGGTGCTGCGGCCTCGGCGCGACACGCTGACTTGGCGGCAGGCGGCGAAGGCTTCCGGCGTGATCGGTCCCCGCAGCAGGGGGTGATCGGCCCGGGCGACACCGACGAAGCGGTCGCGATAGAGGGTCTGGATGCGCAGTTCCATTTGGGACTCGTCCGGCACTCCGATATCGAGATCGATCGAACCGTCGCGCAGCGGTGCCACCTCCTTGTCGGGCTTCGGGGCGAAGCGCAGCAGGACGCCGGGGGCGACGGACGCGGCGGCGATCAGGCGCGGGGCGGTCACCTCGACGAAGGCGTCATTGGCGCGGATGGAGAAAACCCGGGTCAACTTGGCGAGATCCAGCGCGGCCTGCTGGGGGCCGAGCAGCCTGTGCGCTTCTTCCGCCGCGGCGCGGACCCGGTCGCGCAGGGACTCCGCATGCGGAGTCGGCACCATGCGGCGGCCGGCCTGCACCAGCAGCGGATCGCCGGTCGCCTCGCGCAGGCGGGCCAATGTCCGGCTCATCGCCGATTGGCTGAGACGTAAGCGCCGGGCGGCGCCGGTCACGCTGCCTTCGGTCAGCAGCGCGTCCAGCGCGGTCAGCAGGTTGAGATCGAGGGTCATCTATGGCGCCCTGTGCATGGATCGAATGCATATGATGCGCCTTCCGCCTTATCTCGGGAAGAGTATGCTGCGCCGCATCATGACCGAGACCGACCTCAATCCCCGCGAACGCAGGCTCGCCAGCCTGGCCATTTTCTCCACCCTGGTGCTGGTGGTGATCGACGGCGCCATCGCCAACCTGGCGCTGCCGACCCTGACCCAGGCCTTTCCGATCACGCCCTCGCAATCGATCTGGGTGGTGACCGCCTATCAGATGGCGCTGGTGATGTTCCTGCTGCCGGCCGCGGCGCTGGGTGAAAGCCTGGGGCTGCGCAAAGTCTTCACTGTCGGGGTGGCGATCTTCACGCTTGCATCCGGTCTATGCGCCCTCTCGCCCTCTCTGGAGTGGCTGGTAGCGGCGCGCTTCCTGCAGGGTTTCGGCAGCGCCGCCGTGATGGCGCTGGCGGTCGGGTTGTTGCGGCATGTCTATCCGCCGCATCTGCTGGGGCGAGGGCTGGGCACCAATGCGCTGGTCATCGCGCTGAGCGCCGCCGCCGGGCCGGCGGTGGGTGCGGCGATCCTGTCCGTGGCGACCTGGCCCTGGCTGTTCGCCGTCAATCTGCCGGTCGGCGTCCTGGTGCTGGCCACCATCCGCCATCTGCCGCATCCGGCGGGCACCGGGCGCAAGCTCGATCTGCTCAGCATCGCGCTGAATGCCGGCCTGTTCGGGCCGCTGGTGCTGGGCGTCGACAAGCTGAGCAGCGCGCCCCTCGAAGGCGGCGTGCTGATCGCCATCGGCCTGCTGTGCCTGGTCCTGCTGCTGGTGCGCGAATTGCCGCGCCCGGCGCCGCTGATCCCGGTCGATCTGCTGCGTCTGCCGCCCTTCGGGTTGGGCGTGCTGGCCTCGATCTTCTGTTTCACCGGCCAGATGGCCGGCACCGTGGCGCTGCCTTTCTATCTGCAGCATGCGTTGGGCCGCAGCGCTGCGGCCACCGGTCTCTATATGATCCCCTGGCCGCTGGCGGTGGCTCTGGCGGCTCCCGTCTCCGGACGTCTTTCGGATAAGGTTTCGACCGGGTTGCTCTGCGCCGCGGGCGGGGCCTGCCTGGCCGCCGGCCTGCTGATGGCGGCGCTGAGCCCGCCGGTCGCCGGGCTGGCGCCGCTGGTGGTGGCCACGGTCCTGTGCGGACTCGGCTTCGGCTTCTTTCAGACCCCCAACAACCGCACCATGCTGCTGGCCGCCCCGCGTGAGCGCAGCGGTGCCGCGGGCGGCATGCAGGGCACCGCCCGGCTGTCGGGTCAGACGGCGGGCGCCTTGGTGATGACCCTGCTGTTCGCGCTGACCTCGATGGATGCGGCGCCTCGCCTGGGTTTGGGCATCGCTGCCTTGTTTGCCCTGGCGGCTGGGCTGATCAGCCTGGCTCGAATTCGGGTTTCCTCCGCTTCGGCAGTTTCGCGGCCCGCGCTCTGACGGCCGCTTCGAGACCAAGCCGCGCCCACTCCAATATCTCGGTCTGGTCGTCGAGCGCGGTTTCGGGTGCCTGATAGTAGGACAGCTCGTTGAACGAACCGTCCTTCATCGGATAGCGGAAGATCTCGCAGCCGGCGTCGACGAAACGGGCGCGATTGATGTCGTCGGCTTTGAAATAGAGCACATCGTCATCGACGATCGCGAAGAACAGGTCGTCGGCATAAAAGCCGAAGGCGCCGAACATCGATTTGATCCGGATCAGCCCGAGCGGCGCCAATTGTTCCTCGGCCCAGTCGGTGAAATCAGTGCGCTTCGGCATGTCTTGGCTCCAATCCGAGAAAATGGCTGACCGGCGCGATCCGCCGTAATACCAGCCTTTCCAAGGCCGAGATTAGCACCAGGCTGATGCCGAGAGTTGGCAGCAGCAGCGCGAGGAGAATCACCAACCCGCCCATCGCCGACCCCATTCGCGGCGCGCGATCCGGCGCGGGCGGCGCCCCGACGACCCCGGCCGGCCGCCGCTTCCACCACATCAGCAAGGCGCTGACGCTCATCGTCAGCAGACCGAGGCCGGTCACTACACCGAGCGCCTGGTTGACCCAGCCGAACAGCTGCCCCTCATGGGCCGAGATCGCCACGCCGACGATGCGGTCGATCAGCGATTTGTCCGCGAAGCCGCGCGGGTGGACGACAGCGCCCTCGGGATCGATCTCGACGCTGGTCCGCGCCGTGCGATTCTGCGAGTCCGAGCGAATAGTCCAGTTAACTGACATGGGGCCGGGCGGTGCGATCAGCACCGGTGCGGCCAGGTTCAGCTCCGGTACCAGCGCGGCCACGCGATCGAAGCCTTCGGGCGCGCTCGACGCCGCGCCGGTCAGCTCATGCATGTGATGGGCATGCTCCGAGGCCGGGCCCGTGGTCCAGTCGCGGCTGAGCGCTCCGGCCGAATAGGCCTGTACCTGCTTGAAGGCCCCGCCCCAGACTTTCGTCCAGGGCAGGGCCGAGATCAGGAAGAACAAGGCAAGCACCGAGATCCAGAAGCCGGTCACCGCGTGCAGGTCGCGCAGCAGGCGGCCGCGGCGAGGATAGAGGATGCCGCCCAGTCCGCGGGCATTGCGCGGCCACCACAGATAGAGCCCGGTGGCGAACAGCACGATGCCCCAGCCGCCGGCGGTCTCGACCAGGACGGCCCCGGTGTCGCCCGACAACAGCTCGCCATGGATGCGTTTGACGAATTCCGAGGTCAGGTCGCGCTCCGGCCCGGCGGACAGGATCGCCAGCGTATCGGGCCGCACCAGCACCCGGAGCGGCGTGCCCTTCTGGTCGATCAGCAGCACGCGCGCCGCATCCTGGGGATCGGTGCGCCATTCCAGCGCCTTCAACCGCGCGCCGGGAGTGGCCGCCAGGGCGGCGGCCACCTGCTCGTCAAGGCTGCGGGCCGGACCGGCTAGCGGCAGATGATCGTAGGCGCGCTCGGACCAATGATCGAGCGAGGGCTTGAACAGATAAATCATCCCCGTCACCGACAGCAGGGCGACGAAGGGCAGGGCGATCAGGCCGGCATAGAAATGCCAGCGCCAGATCCTTCGGTACCATCCGCTCATCTCAGAAGCTCGCTTTCACATCGGCGAAGAAGGTGCGCTGCGGGAAGGGGTGGAATTCCCAGTATTTGTCGTTGTTGAGATTGTCGACGCCGAACGATCCCGACAAGCCCTTGGCGAACTCGTATTGGACGCGCACATCGGCGACGACGAAGCTGCCGAAGGACTGGTAGACAGTGTAGGTGCTGTCGGCGTTGTCGAGCGTCGAGAACATCTTGCCCTGATAGCGCACCGCGCCGGTAAAGGCCCAATTGTCGTCGGGGCGGTAGGTCGCCTCGACGGTCGAACGCCATTTCGGCACATTGGGCACGGTATTGCCGACCACCGAGACCAGGCTGGAATGGTTGCCATTGGCCAGCGAGGCGGTGGAACTGACCAACCCGTCCTGCAGGATCGTGGCGTCGAGCCAGGTGACGCTGCCGGACAGGGTCAGTCCGTCGATCAGCACATCGTCGCGGCTGCCCGACAATTCGACGCCCCGATTGCGGATCTCGCCGACATTCTGGTTGTAGCTGTACAGGCCTGAAATGCCGTTGACCGTCTGCTGCGTCGTCTGCGACGCGATATAATCGAAGTCGTTCTCCCAGAAGAAAGCGAGGCGGATCTTGTCCTTCTCCGTCTGGCGCTCGATCGCCAATTCCTCGGACTGGTCGCGTTCGGGTTGCAGATCGGGGTTGGGAATGGTGAAGGGCGCGCTGCCGGTCACCTTGTTCTGGTAGAGCTCGAACACGGTGGGGAACCGGTAGGCGATGCCGTAATCGGCGTGCAGGGTCCAATTCTCCAGCGGCTGCCAGGCGATGGCGGCCTTGGGAGAGAATTTGGCGTCGGCGCTCGATCCGGCCGGATGGGTGTCGAGCAGGCTGGTCGCGGAGGTCGTGTTCAGCGATGACACGCCGTTCTGGGCGTTGAGCAGCGAACCGACCTCGCCGTCGAAGCTGCGCCACCATTCGACGCGTCCGCCCAAGGTGGCAGTCAGGTCGGGCAGCACCCGCATCGCGTCCTGCGCCCACAGCGCCACCGTTTCCGCCTTGCCGAAGCCGAGACTGGTCCGCGACAGCAGGGGATTGGCGTTGACCGCCGCTCCGTTGCCGGCCTGCCAGTCGGAGACGTCGTAGGTCGGGTCGTGCAGCTCATAATGGTCGAGATGCAGGCCGGCGCTGATTTCCTGGGCGCCGGGCGTGGCCAGGCCGGGCACCCCGTCCGGCCGCCAGATCACCTTGGCATCGGCCGTCGCCCAGCCGGTGCCGTCGAGTTGGGCGCGAGTGCCATAGGGGGTGAAGGCGGTCAGCTGCGCCGCCGTGGCGTTTTTCAGGGTCGGGCCGCCGGTGGTGCCGATCAAGGTGCTGGTGGGGGAGGTCTGGCGGTCATAAAGGTACTGGTAGAGGCTGGCGCTGGCCTCGGCGTCCCACGTCCCTTTGGTGTCCGATTTCAGGCTGACCGCCTGCATCAGATGGGTTTCCTCGACGTGATATTGCCCGCCGGTAAAACCGGACAGGCCGGCATAGGTGGGCGCGCCAAGGGTCGCGGCGCCGGTGCTGGTCAGATAGCTCTGCGGCACCGTGCTGGAATCGTTGGTCCATAGGCCGGCCAGGTAGGACAGCTTCCAGTCGGGCCCGAGATCGATACCCAGCTTGACCTTCAGAGTGTTCTCGTCGGTATCGAGAATGCCCAGCGCACCGGCGACATAGGCGTTGAGCCCGGTCTTGCCCTGGGCGGCGATCGCCCCGGTGGCCGCATAGGTCGAGGTGAAGTTCGACTGATTGATGGTGGCGCCGGTGGTGACGAAGGTCAGCGGCTGGCTGAAATTGTGCATGTGGTTGCCGCTGACGAACCAGGTGAAGGGGCCGTCGCGGTCGCCGGCCGAGACGCTGGTTTCGTCCATCCGATAGGTGTCGTGGGTCTTGTAGAGGTCGAAATCCTGGAAGCTTTCCGCCTGGCGGACCGTCGCCCCCAATTCATCGGGCTGGCGGGTGACGATGGTGACCACGCCGCCCATCGAATTGCCGGGATATTCGGCGGCATAGGGACCGTAGATCATGTCGATCCGCTCGATCTCCTCGGGCGCCACCATGCCCCAGCGCGGCGCGCCATTATTATTGTCGTTGGCGATCAGCGCGGTCAGCAGGATGTCGTCGGCATAGACCAGGCTGCGGGCGGAAGAGGATACACCCCATGTGCGGGTTTCCATCACCGCCTGGGTGTCGCCATTGTTGCGCTTTCTCAGCCACAGGCTGGGCATGTATTTCAGCGCATCCTCGCTGTCCACCATATTGACGGTCTGGTCGGCCTGGGCGTCGGTGATGGCGCTGCTGTCATTGGGCAGATCGAAGCGGGTGATATCGCGCGAGGGCAAGGTCGATTGCACCACCACCTCGTCGATGGCTTCATCGGCGAAAGCCGGCAAAGCGGCGGCGGAAGCGGTCATAAGCAGGGCAGCGCGCAGAGCGCGGGCCCGTAAACGGTAAGCAAACATGGGAGTCCTCGTCTGATTGAGAAAAAGGGATCAGACGGGAATGGGGGGACCTCTGGGCCGAGCGGCCAGTGCGGGAGGACCGCGCGCCGGCGGGGGCTCGGCGGCGGGAGACAGGATGAAGGCCTGGTCGCGCGGCGGGGCGAAGGCCGGCTCGAAAGAAGACGCCAGGGCGGGCATGGCCTGGCCGACGCAGGTGGCGACACAGCAATCGGTGCAATGGCCGGCATGATCCGGCGACATCGGCACGTCGCGGCCCGGCTCGCACAGCTTGGCCATGGCCAAGGGATCGAGATCCATGGCCAGGGCGCGCAGGGACAAGGCGGGCGCGAAGGCGATCTGCAGCGCCAGCGCCGCCAGGCCGATCCAATAGGCCAGACTGTGAGTCTTGTCCCGCGTCATGGGACCCTTATACCAGATCGACCATCACCGGCACATGGTCGGATGGCGGCGCCCAGTCGCGCGCCTCGCGGACCACCAGGGCCCCGGTCAGGCGCGACTCCAGCGACGGCGTCGCCCACACATGGTCGAGCCGGCGTCCGCGGTCCGATTCATTCCAATCAGAGGAGCGGTAGCTCCACCATGTATAAAGCTTGAGCTCGGGCGGGATGAATTTACGCACCGCGTCGACCCAGTTCAGGCTCTGCTGCCAGGCCGCCATTTTCTCGACCTCGATCGGGGTGTGGCTGACCACGCGCAGCAGCTGCTTGTGCGACCAGACGTCGCTCTCCAAGGGCGCGATGTTGAGATCGCCGACCAGCAGGGCCGGATGATCCTGCTGGCCGCCGAACCACTCCGTCACCTCGTCGAGGAAGCGCAGTTTATGAGCGAATTTGACGTTCTCATCGGGGTCGGGGATATCGCCACCGGCCGGAACATAGAAATTATGGATCCGGATGCCTTCGATGTCGGCCCAGATGTGCCGGCAATCCTCCTTCTCGCACCAGGATTTCACCGAGCTTTCGGTGATCGGCAGGCGCGACAGGATGGCGACGCCGTTATAGCTCTTCATGCCGGCCACGGCCTGATGGGTGAACCCCATCTCGGCCAGGGCGGCGGTGGGGAAGAGCTCGTTGACGACCTTGATCTCCTGCAGGCACAGCACGTCCGGCTTCACTTGGCGGACGAGCTCGGCGATCAGGTCGAGGCGAAGCCGGACCGAATTGATGTTCCAGGTGACGATGCGCATGCGTCAGACCAGCGTGAAGCTGCAGGCGGTGACGCCTTCGCAAGTAATCTCGACCTTGTCGCCCTTGACGATGGGGCCCACGCCGGACGGCGTGCCGGTATAGATCAGATCGCCCGGGGCCAGCACCACCAGCTGGGACAGGAACGCGATGACGTCCGGTACCGGCCAGATCATCTGCGAGATATCGCCATCCTGCTTGATCGCGCCATTGACCGAGAGCGTCAGGCGGCCTTTGCCGGGATGACCGATCTTGGCGGCCGGCTGGATCGGGGCGATCGGGGCGGAATTGTCGAAGCCCTTCGACATGTCCCACGGGCGGCCGGTCTTCTTGGCTTCGCTCTGCAGGTCGCGCCGGGTCAGGTCGCAACCGACCGAATAGCCATAGACATGGTCCAGCGCCGAGGCGGCCGGAATATCGGCGCCGCCCTTGCCGATCGCCACAACCAGCTCGCCCTCGAATTCGAACTTCTTCGAGATCTTGTCGGTCGGGATCTCGGCGGCCAGGATCACCGCGTCGGCCGGCTTGGAGAAGAAGAAGGGCGGCTCGCGGCTCGGATCGCTGCCCATCTCGAGGGCATGGTCGGCGTAATTACGGCCGACGCAGAAGATGCGACGCACAGGGAACTGGCCACCGCCGGCGACGGGAACGACGGCTTGGGGCGCGGCGGGAACGACATACTCAGTCATGGGGAATGATCCGTGAGGGGAAACAGGAACCCGGATCATACAAAAAGAAAGGCGCCCGGTCAGGGGGGTAACCGGGCGCCCGTTTCTGCTCCGGGGGGCTGGAGCAAGCGAAGATCCGTCAGGGGAGACCGGTCTTCGCCAATATCGGCCCGGCGTTGCGCCGTGTCGATGGCTTAGAAATGGGGTCGAAAAGCCGCGTCTCAATCGGCACCGTCACATGCCAGCCATGCAGCCGGCGCGCGGCTTGTCCAGCGGTTTCCTTTAACGGTTCCCGAGAGGCTCGAAAACGTGGGGGTCGCGGTCGCGGAAGATGTTGGGGTCGAACTTCACGTCGGTCTTGGGATCATAGAGCGAGACGGTGGTGGTCTGGCCCTGGGCGTCGGTGACCAGCCATTGCTTCAGCTGATAGGGCGCGTCGGTGAAGACCAGGGTGATCTTGCCCTGGCGCGGATCCTTCTCTTTCACCGCGCTGATCTCGATCAGGCCCGCCTTGTGGACGACGCCGGTGACGGTGGCGCCGTCGGCGTTGAGATGCAGGTCCTTCTTGACCAGCAGCGCCGCCGGGGTGCTGTCGATGTCGACATAGGACGTATGGTCGAGCTCGCTGTCGTGATAGACCAGCCAATCGCCGTTCGCCAGGATGATCATCGGCGTCGGCGGGTCGTAATCGAGGCGTAAGCGTCCCGGACGGGACAGGGAGAGCGTGCCTTCGGCGGTGCTGCCGTCGGGCGCCACCTGCAGGAAGCGGGCGCGCAGGATGGTCACCGCATTGAGATAGCTTTCGGCGCGCTCCACGTCCTTCTGATCGGCGGGCGACATCGCCGCGTTGGCGGAAAAGGCCGCGCACAGGGCCAGCAGGCCAAAAATACCGTATCTCATGGGATTACCTTTTGTTTCGTCAGGCTCTTGCCTGTCATGCGCCGCGTCTGTGGCGATTTTTTGTTTATTCCTCGTCGCTCCGGCGCAGCAGCACCTCGCGCTTGCCGACATGATTGGCGCGGCTGACCATGCCCTCCTGCTCCATGCGCTCGATGATGCGGGCGGCGCGGTTGTAGCCGATCTGCAGATGGCGCTGCACGAAGCTGGTCGAGGCCTTGCCCTCGCGCGCCACCAGCGCCACCGCCTGGTCGTAGAGATCGTCGCCGCTCTCGCCATTGCCGCCGCCACCGGCGCCGGCCATGTCGAGCGGGGGCTCGTCCTCTTCGGTCACCGCCTCGACATAAGCGGGCTCACTCTGGCTGCGCAAGTGCTCGACCACGGTTTCCACTTCCTGGTCGCTGACGAACGGGCCGTGCACGCGGGTGATGCGCCCGCCCGCCGCCATATAGAGCATGTCGCCCTGGCCCAGCAGCTGTTCGGCGCCCTGTTCGCCCAAGATGGTGCGGCTGTCGATCTTCGACGACACCTGAAAGCTGATGCGGCTGGGGAAATTCGCCTTGATGGTGCCGGTGATGACATCGACCGACGGGCGTTGCGTCGCCATGATCACATGGATGCCGGCGGCGCGCGCCATCTGCGCCAGGCGCTGCACGGCGGCCTCGATGTCCTTGCCGGCCACCAGCATAAGATCGGCCATCTCGTCGACAATCACCACGATGAAGGGCAACGGTTCGAGGGCGAGGGGCTGTTCCTCATAGATCGGCTTGCCGGTATCCGGATCGAAACCGGTCTGGACGGTGCGGGACAGAACCTCGCCCCTCGCGCGGGCTTCGGCCAGGCGCTGGTTGTAGCCGCTGATGTTGCGGACGCCGAGCTGGCTCATGGCGCGGTAGCGGTCTTCCATCTCGCGCACGGCCCATTTCAGCGCCACCACCGCCTTGCCCGGCTCGGTGACGACCGGGGCCAGCAGATGCGGAATGCCGTCATAGACCGACAGTTCCAGCATCTTGGGATCGATCATGATCATGCGGCACTGGTCCGGGCGCAGGCGATAGAGCAGTGACAGGATCATGGTGTTGATCGCCACCGACTTGCCCGAACCGGTGGTGCCGGCGATCAGCAGATGGGGCATGCGGGCCAGATCGACCATCACCGGTTGGCCGCCTATATCCTTGCCCAGCACCAGGGTCAGGGCCATGCCGGACTTGTCGAAGCTGGAATCGGCCAACAACTCACGTAAGTAAACCGTCTCGCGGCGCTGGTTCGGCATTTCGATGCCGATGACCGAGCGGCCGGGCACGGTGGCGATACGCACCGACAGCGCGCTCATCGAGCGGGCGATGTCGTCGGACAGGCCGATCACGCGCGACGTCTTGGTGCCGGGCGCCGGCTCCAGTTCGTACAGCGTCACCACCGGGCCGGGCCGTACCGTGGTGATCTGGCCGCTGACGCCGAAATCGTCGAGCACGCCGACCAGCAGCTTGGCGTTCTGCTTCAAGGCGTCGCCATCGATGGCCGGGCCGCGATTGTCGGGCGGCGGGGTCAGGAGGCGCAGCGGCGGAATCTCGAAAGCGGCGTCTAGTTCGAGTTTGCCCTGCCGCGAATCCTCCTCGCGCTTGCCGGCGGTGGGACGCGAAATGCGCGGCGCCACCAGCGGCTCGACGCGCGGATGCGCTTTTTCTTCCGGCTCGGGGACCGGTTGCTTCTTGCGGATCTTGGGAGCGGGCGGCGGCGGAGTGTCCTCGTCGTCGCCGGCGAAGGAGGGCTGGCGGCGCAGGGGCGCGTCATCGTAGTCCTCTTCGCTGTCCCACGGCGCCTCCTCACGCCCGCGCCGCAGGCGGGACAGGGCGCGCGGCCCGGCGGAGACGGCGCCGAAGAAACGCTTCCATTCCTCGAAGGACAAGCCGAAAGCCGACAGGGTGCCGACCGCGCCGAGGGCGGCGCAGGCCGCCGCGACGGCCCAGGCCAGGGGCGTCAGCCCGACCAGGCGCAGGCTCTCCTTGAGGCCTTCCAGCAGAATCCGGCCGGCCGAGCCGCCCAGGCCTTCGGAGAAGCCGCTCATCATGAAGGGCAGATGGGCGGGCAGGGCGGCCAGCCCGACCGCCAGCAGCAACAGACCGGTCAGCAGCAGGACGATGCGCAACCCGACGCGGTGCAGGGGCTCGCCGATCACCAGCATCTTGCCGCCCCAGGCGAACAGGGCCAGCGCCGGAAGCCAGGCGGTCAGGCCGCACAGCTGGAGCAGGATGTCGGACAGATACGCGCCGAACACGCCCAGCATGTTGTGGGCGCCGCGGCCGGGGATGGCGGCGGTGTTCCAGCTGGGATCCTGCGGGTCGAAGCTGCCCAGCAACGCGGCCAGGGCCAGTCCGACCGTGAAGACGGCCAGCCCGCCGCCCTGCCAGGCCAGGCGGCGGAACAAGGCGGTGGTTCCCTGAGGCAGAAACCCGCTCTGGACCCGTTTGCTGCGCGCGGTTTGGTTCATTGCGCGGCCTCGGAACGCTGGTCGATCAGATCACGGATGGCGATCAGCGCGCGCTCGGTGATGGCGAGATCGTGCACCATGGCGACGCGGGCATAAGGCTGGCCGGGATTGAGGCCCGTCGCGTCGGGCTTGCCGAGATAGGCGCCGGGCAGCAGCTTGACCCCGGCGCGGCGCCACAGATCGCGGGTGAAGACTTCGCCGTCGCCGACATCGAGCCACAGGAAGAAACCGCCCGCGGGACGGCGGTAGCCGGGCACGCCGCCGAGGATCTTGTCGGCGAGGTCGAACTTGGCGCGGTATTGGGTGCGGTTCTCATCGACATGGGCCTCGTCGCGCCACAAGGCGGCGGAGGCAGCCAGCACCGGCAGGGGAACCGAGGCGCAGGAATAGCTGCGCAGGCGGGTGAACGGCTTGATCAGGCTTTCGTCGGCGATGACGAAGCCCGAGCGCAGGCCGGGCACCGAGGACCGCTTCGACAAGGAATGGAACACCGCGACATTCTTCAGTCCACCGCCCAGCCGCGTGCAGGATTCGAGCACGCCGGCCGGAGCCGTGCGGTGATAGATCTCGGAATAGCATTCGTCGGCGGCGAGCAGGAAATCATGCTCCCGCGCCAGGCTCACCAGCCGGTCGAGATAGGCGCCGTCGGCGACGCTGCCCTGCGGGTTGGAAGGGCTGCAGACGAAGGCCAGGGCGGTGCGCTCGAGCACGTCCTTCCCGAGACTGTCGAAATCGGGCAGGAAGCCGGTCTCGGCGCTCGAGGGCACGAACACCGGCGCGCCGCCGGCCAGGATCGCCCCGGCGACATAGGCCTGATAGAAGGGGTTCGGCAGCAGCACCAGATTTTTGTCGGGGCGCTTCTCGTCCAATACCAGCTGGCAGATCTGGAACAGCCCCTCGCGGGTGCCCGACAGCGGCAGCAGATGGCGCGCCGGATCGAGCCAGGGCGCGCCGAACCGCCTGGCCGCCCAGCCGCCCGCCGCGTCGAGGAAGTCCGGCGTTCCGGCCATCGGCGGATATTTGCCCCAACCCGCCGCTTCCCTGGCCAGAATCTCGGCGACGAAAGCCGGCGGCCGGTGCTGGGGCTCGCCGATCGACATGATGGTGGGCGTGCCGCCCGGCGCGATGCCGGCGATCAGGTCGGTCAAGCGCTGGAACGGGTAATCGGTGATGAGGTCGAGGCGGGAATTCAACATGTGGCGGATTTTACACAAAACTCGTTAATCCATTGCCACTTAAAAACGGCGTTCCTACTGCTTTTTGTCTTCTTCCGGCTCCACCCAGATTTCCGTCACCTTGGTCACGTCCTTGACCTCGATCAGGCGCTGGATCAGCCGTTCGGAAAGACGCGAACCGCTGGCCAGCACCAATTGGTTCTGCGGGCCGGCGATGTCCTCGGTGAGGATGGAACCGGGGCGTGTCGCTTCCAGCCTGGTAAGCGTACCGCGCTTGGGGCGGGCTGCTTCGGCTTCCTCCTCGGCCTTGGAGACTTTCGGCGTCGGGGCGGTCAGCCGGCGGGACACTTCGTCGGTGTCCACCAGCTCATAGCGCGAGGCGCTCTTATATTCGCCCCATTGCTTGAAGAGGCCGCGTACGCGCTCGGCCATCTGCTGGAGCGTGATCGGTTTGTTGACGAAGGCGTCGATATCGAGCGCCATCGCCGCGCCCAGCAATCCGTAATCGCCGCTGGCGGTCAGCATCATCACCCGCTGCTCGCGCGGCACGTCGCCCAAGCCGACGCGGACCGCCTTCAACAGCTCGAGGCCGTTGCGGTATGGCATGCGGAAATCGAAGATCGCGACGTCGAAAGGTCCGGCATCGGTCAGCGCCACCGCCGCGCTGTCCCCGTCGGCCACCACCGTGACGGCGGTGCAGCCGAGCGTTTCCAGCATCTTGGTGACGATTTTCCGGGAAAATTCTTCGTCTTCGGCAAGCAGAATCCGCTTGCCTTCGAGCAGGAGCTTTTGCGCCATGGTGCCTTTGCCGAGGTTCTTTGCAGTCACTCTAACCTGAGGACGGCCCCGCGGCAAAGCGGAGGTCGGGGTGGCACAGCGAAATCACCGCGCCACCCCGAAGATTGTTAGTGAACCGTCTCGCCATGCAGGCTGATATCGAGGCCGTCGACTTCTTCTTCCAGCGTGACGCGCAGTCCGATGGTCAGATCGACCAGCTTGTAGAGGACCAGCGACACCACGGTGTTGAAGACGATGACGATGCCCACGCCCTCGGCCTGGATCAGCAGCTGAGCCGGATTGCCCTGCAGAAGGCCGGCGGTGCCGCCGACTTCCTTGAGGGCGAACACGCCGGTCAGGAGTGCTCCGATGATGCCGCCGATGCCATGCACGCCGAAAGCGTCGAGGCTGTCGTCATAGCCCAGCTTGTTCTTCAAGGTGGTGGCGGTCCAGAAGCAGACCGCGCCGGCCACCAGGCCGATCGCGGCGGCGCCCTCGGGGCCGACGAAGCCGGCCGCCGGCGTGATCGCCACCAGGCCGGCCACCGCGCCCGAGGCCAGGCCCAGGGCGGAAGGCTTGCCCTTGGCCGCCCACTCGACGAACATCCAGGCCAAGGCCGCCACCGCGGTGGCGATCTGGGTGGTGACCATCGCCATGGCGGCGCGGCCGTCGGCGGTCAGCGCCGAGCCGGCATTGAAGCCGAACCAGCCGACCCACAGCAGCGAGGCGCCGATCAGGGTATAGGCGAGGTTGTGCGGGGCGAAGTTCTCATGCCCGTATCCTTTGCGCTTGCCGACCAGCAGGCAGCCGATCAGACCGGCGATGCCGGCATTGATATGCACGACGGTACCGCCGGCATAGTCGAGCACGCCCAGCTTGGTGCCCAGCCAGCCGCCCGGCGCCCACACCCAATGGGCCACGGTGCAATAAACGATCAGCGACCACAGGATCGAGAAGACAATCACCGCCGAGAATTTCATGCGGTCGGCGAAGGCGCCGGTGATCAGGGCCGGGGTGATGATGGCGAAGGTCATCTGGAACATCATGTTGACGCTCTCGGGGATCGCGCCGCCATTAGCATCGGCGCCCGCAGCCCACAGGATGCCGCCGACCGTCGCGGTCTGGTCCGGACCGATCAGATTCTGCAAGAACAGGGCGGACAGATCGCCGAAATAGGGATTGTCGCCATGAAAGGCCAGCGAATAGCCGACGATGAACCACAGAACCGTGATCAGGCAGGTGATGACGAAGCTCTGCATCATCGTCGCCAGGATGTTCTTCTTGCGCACCATGCCGGCATAGAACAGGGCCAGGCCGGGAATGGTCATCAACAGCACGAGGCCGGTCGAGACCAGGATCCAGGCGGTATGGCCGGTATCGAGGTGCGGCGCCACGGCGGCGGCGGGTTCGGCCGCATTGGGGGCCGTTTCCTGAGCGGCCTCCTGGGCGAAAGCCAGGCCGGCAGCCAGCAGCGACGCCACGCCGATGGCGATTGCGCTTCCCGCGCGGATCAGTCTGTTCATCATCTCAAAAGCCCCCAAACATCAGTCTCGAGCGCTTACAGCGCGTCGTTGTCGGTTTCGCCCGTGCGGATGCGGACCGCCTGCACGATGTCGAAAATGAATATCTTGCCGTCGCCGATCTTGCCGGTCTGCGCCGCCGACTGGATCGCCTCGACCACACGGTCGACGATCTCATCGGTGACCGCCACCTCGATCTTCACTTTGGGCAAGAAGTTTACGATATATTCGGCGCCGCGGTAGATCTCGGTCTGGCCTTTCTGCCGACCAAAACCCTTCACCTCGCTGACGGTAAGACCCTGGATCCCGAGCGGCGTCAGGGCTTCGCGGACTTCGTCGAGCTTGAAAGGCTTGATGATCGCCACAATCAGCTTCATGCCTCGTTTCCCATCCAAAAATTGGCCCTCTCCATCTCTGAAGAGGGCCCAGTTGATCTCGTAACCTATCGCATACGCAAAAACCGCGTGACCTGGTGTCATACAAGCTTCATGCCAACTTCCGAAAAGCCGCGGATTCGTTGGAAAAATCCCAATACTTTGGGATAGGTCAGGTGGTGGATGCCAAAAAAATGGGCGATTTATCAGCCCTTTGCTTGTGCCGGGGGCATATTGTCCCGGCCTCCTCGCCGCACTGGACAGGGCGGGCCCGAGCGACCATCTTGGCGCCATCATGACGGACCTTCATGCGGACATATTGATCGTCGGCGGCGGGCTGGTAGGCGGGCCGCTGGCCTGCGCTCTGGCCGATGCCGGCCTGTCGGTCGCGCTTATCGACGGGGAGGTGCCCGACGCCACCCTGGCCCCGACCTTCGATGGGCGCGCTTCGGCCGTGGCGCTGGCGCCGCAGAGGATGCTGCAGACCATCGGGCTATGGCCCGACATCGAGCCCTGGGCCGCGCCGATCAAGCATATCCGCGTGTCCGACGGCGCTTCGCCCCTGTTCCTGCATTACGATCATCGCGAATTGGGCGACGGCCCGTTCGGCTGGATTGTCGAGAACCGCGCTTTGCGCCAAGCGATCCTCAAGGGCCTGGCCCGTCACGAGAAGAACGTCACCTTCTTGGCCCCGGCCAAGATGACTAACCTGGTCCGCAATCCGTCCGACGTGGTGGCGACCCTGGCCGACGGTCGCACGGTGCGCGCCCGCGTCGCCGTGGCCGCCGATGGCCGCGGCTCGCCGGTGCGCGAAAGCGCTGGGATCGGGGTGATGCGCTGGAAATATGACCAGACCGCCATCGTCTGCACGGTGGCCCATTCGCTGCCTCATGGCGACGCGGCGCAGGAGCATTTCCTCCCGGCCGGGCCGTTCGCCATCCTGCCGTTGACCGGCCAGCGTTCCTCGGTGGTGTGGACCGAGAGGGCCCATCTGGCGCCGGCGATCCTGGCCCAGGACCAGGCTGGCTTCCAGCGTGAGCTGGAGAGCCGCTTCGGTGACTATCTGGGCGATTTAACGCTGGAAGGGCCGCGCTTCTCCTATCCGCTGGCCCTGCAATTCGCCCAATCCTACACGGCGCACCGTCTGGCCATCATCGGCGACGCGGCGCACGCCATGCATCCGGTGGCGGGGCAAGGGATGAATATGGGGCTGCGCGACGTCGCCGCCCTGGCCGAGCTGCTGGTCGAGGCCAAGCGCCTGGGCCAGGATTTCGGCGATTCGCAGATCCTGGCGCGCTACGGCCGTTGGCGGCGCTTCGACAACCTGCTGATGGTCGGATTGACGGATGGTCTGGTGCGGCTGTTCTCCAACGACCTGCCGCCGTTAAAGCTGGTCCGCGACGTCGGCATGGCGGCGGTCAACCGCATGCCGCCCTTGAAGCGCTTCTTCATGAAGCATGCGATGGGGTTGGTTGGCGAGCTGCCCAAGCTGCTCAGGGGCGAAACGCTTTAACGAGCCCTACCCGCAAGAGTCCACCGCCATTCGCGGTTCATTGGATTTTTGCCCGCCGATTTCTGCGAAACTTTTATTAAAGTTGCGATATCAAATGCTTAAGCGGTAGGGGAGATCTTCGCGTAAGCCCGGTCGCCGGGCGCTATATAGAGTGATCATATAACGCTGGTTCTCACTCAGCGGATATTCTCTCCATGAAGCGTTTTCTCCCGGCCTTCGCGCTGCTGCCCTTTTCCGCCGTCCTGGCCCAG
>Ga0302314_10003662_pt1 | contig 28290 bp, 25 predicted proteins | sample III_Palsa_N2_3_FD_200533 | JGI IMG/M metagenome (GOLD analysis project Ga0302314, IMG submission 200533) | Peat permafrost microbial communities from Stordalen Mire near Abisko, Sweden - III_Palsa_N2_3 | ecosystem: Environmental > Terrestrial > Soil > Palsa > Peat permafrost | place: Sweden...
CGGCTGGCTGGTGAACGCGGACCATCCGATGGACAGCCCGATCACGCCGGTCCCCAGCGACTCCTTGGCCAGCATCAGCCGGGCGTCGCCGGTGATCACGCTGATGGCCGCGCCGGCCAGGGTGACCACGAACATCAGCAGGGCCAGCCCGTTGATCGAACGTTCACGCACCAGTGCGACGACCGTCCGCAGTCCGGGCACGACGCTGCTGATGAACAGCGACTCGACCGTGCCGAGCTTCGCTCCGCCGTGCAGGACGTAGTACAGCACCAGCGGGATCGCGACATCGATGAGCAGGGGGCGGAGGGCAGACCCGAGCTGGCTCTGCTCCCGCACCGGCTGCGCGGTCGGGCCGCCCGTGACGGCTTTCCTCATGAGGTTCTCCTTCTTCGTTCCGGTGACGGAAGCTCTCTGCTTCACACTGGCAGCGCCGACTTGAGCGCCGGTCGAGTCGTGGCTCCCGACCTGGCGACCTCCAGCGGGAAGGCCAGGAGGGCGCGTCGGTAGTAGTCGGCGCCGAAGCCGAGCCCCTCCACCTCGGGGACCAGGGAGCGGAGCCGGTCGACGCAGACCTCCGTCGAGGCGCCCGAGGTCCGGTACTCCCGGTGCGCCCGGACCCCGAGCATCCGCTCCAGCTGGTTGATGATCAGCTCGACGCTCGCGGCGTGGCCGCAGGCGACGTTCACCGTGTCCCGGCGCAGGCCCAGGGAGAGCAGCCGGTCGATCAGCAGCACTGCGTCGTCGGCCCTGATCAGGTCGCGCGTCGCGCCGCGGTGGATGTGCACCGTGCCCGAGCCGATCTGCCGGACCAGCACCGGGATCAGCTGGTGCGAGGGCTGGCCGGGGCCGACCATGTGGCTGAGCCTGATGATCAGGTGGTCCGCCCCGGACTCGGCCAACTGCTCTTCCATGGCCAGCTTGTGGCGGCCGTAGGGGGTCGGCGGGGCGGCTGGGTCGTCCTCACGGGCCGGGCCGGCGCCCAGCCCGTACATGCCGCTGGACGCGGTCGAGAAGAACAGCAGGCGGCGACCGGTTTCGACGCAGTTCCGCGCGACGCTGCGGAGGAGGTCGGACTCCCGGGCGAAGTCCGCTTCCGAGGTTCCGTCCGCCCAGGAGACCCCGGCGGCGAGTGCCACGGTGTCCGGGTGACGATCGGCGATCGGAAGGAGGCTCCGGGCGAGAAAGCCGTTTCCCACTATGTCCATGGCTGAGTCCTGATCGGTTGGGAGGGAGCGGAGGATCGAGTGCGACAGCAGGGCGAGGGCTCGGACCGACGATCGCTCTCAACCGAGCGGGTCCGAGCCGACGTGCTCGGGCCGCCGCGACCCGACCCGGATTCCCAGGTCGGCCAGGGCCCGCTCGGGCGGGTTGGTGCGCAGGTCCGTGCCGCGGGCGGCGAGGTAGCCGTCCGGGCGGATCAGCAGCCAGCTGCCGGGCTCGGCCGCGAGGCCGTCCCGCAGCAGGTCGCCGGGGTCGGACAGGGGTCCGGGGGCGGCGCAGGGGCCGGCGTCGTCCGGTCCGGGGTAGACCGTGCGGACCGAGAGGGTGCCGCCGAGGTTCTCGGCGATCCGGTGCAGCTCCGGGTACTCCCGGGGGCCGGCGAAGGCCAGCAGCGTCCACTCGCCGGTGCGGAGTTCGGCGATGAACTCGCGCCATCCGGTGGAGCCGGCGAAGTCCTCCGCGGTGACCCGGGCCGCCCTGGCGCCGGCGACGAGCGCGCCGCCGGGGTCGTCGGGGAGGGTGAGCGGGCTCTCGGTGTAGCGGAGGTCGAGGGCGGACATCCCGCCCATGATCTTCCGCTGGATCTTCGACTTGAGCGGCGGCACCGAGCGGACGAAGGTCAGCAGGACCCGCAGCGCCGCCGCCGCGTAGCGGTTGCGCAGCTGCACCAGCACGGTCGCCATCCGGGTGGAGGCCAGCAGCTCGGCCCCCACCGGCACCCGCTCGGCGGAGTAGGTGTCCAGCAGTTCCTCGTCCGCCCGGTCGTGGATCACCGCGGCGAGCTTCCAGGACAGGTTGTAGGCGTCCTGGACGCCGGTGTTCATACCCTGGCCGGAGGCGGGGCTGTGGACATGGGCGGCGTCGCCGGCGACGAAGCAGCGGCCGACCCGCATCGAGGGGATCATGCGCTGCTGGATGGTGAACACCGACACCCAGGTCGGCGGCTCGACCACGGCCCGGGCGCCGATGCCGGAGCTGATCTTCTCCGCGAACCGACGGGCGACCAGGGTGTCGTCGCCGTCGTAGGACACCTCGGCGGTGTCCAGCAGCCGCCACTTGCCGGGGTCGGGGAAGGGCACCATCATCACCGTGCCGCGCGGGGTGCGGATCCAGTGGATGCTGTCCCTCGGCAGGTCGCAGTCGACGACCGCGTCGGCGATCAGCCAGGTCTCGTTGCTGTCGCCGACGAGCTGCAGGCCGAGCTGCTTGCGGACGGTGCTGTGACCGCCGTCCGCTCCGATCAGCCAGTCGGACTCGACCGTCTCGGTCCGCCCGTCCGGGTGTCGCAGCACGGCCCTGACCCCGCCGTCGACCTGCTCGAACTCGCCCAGTTCGACGCCCCATTCGACCCGCACCCCGCGCCGGGCGGTGGCCTCGCGGAGCACCCGCTCGGTCACCACCTGGTCGACCATCAGGGTGAAGGGGAAGCGGGTGGGCAGGTGGGTGTAGTCGGTGTCGAAGCGGATCAGGCGTCCGCCGTTCTGGTGCAGCGTGAAGTGCTCGACCCGCTGCCCCCGTGGGAGCAGGTCCTGCAGCACGCCCATCTGGTCGTACGTCTCCAGGGTCCGGGCATGGGTGGCCAGGGCGCGGCTGGTGCTGGCGGGCCCCTTGGCGGCGTCCACCAGGCGCACCCGCACGCCGTGGCGGGCGAGTTCGTGGGCGATGGTCAGTCCGACCGGTCCGGCCCCGGCCACCAGGACCTGCGGCAGGGGTTCCGGCGTCCAGTGATCGACGGTCATGCCTGCTCCCTGTGGGTCGTCCTGATGCTCTTCCACCAGTTGGGGTTGGACCGGTACCACTCGACCGTCTCGGCCAGGCCCCGGGCGAAGGGGATCTGCGGCCGGTAGCCGAGCTCGTCGCGGATCTTGCTCTCGTCCAGCGAGTAGCGCAGGTCGTGGCCCTTGCGGTCGGCGACCCGGCGGACGCTGCTCCAGTCGGCCCCGCAGAGGGCCAGCAGGTCCTCGGTCATCTGCAGGTTGGTCATCTCGTTGCCGCCGCCGACGTTGTAGATCTCGCCGGAGCGGCCGGCCGTCAGGACCAGCTGGATCGCCCGGCAGTGGTCGTCGACGTGGAGCCACTCGCGGACGTTGGCCCCGTCGCCGTAGAGCGGCACCGTCCCGCCCTCCAGCAGCGAGGTGACGAACAGCGGGATCAGCTTCTCGGGGTGCTGGTAGGGGCCGTAGTTGTTGGAGCAGCGGGTGATCGAGATGTCCAGGCCGTGGGTCCGCCAGTAGGCGCGGGCGACCAGGTCGGAGCCGGCCTTGGAGGCGGCGTAGGGGGAGTTCGGCAGCAGCGGCCACTCCTCCGTCCAGGAGCCCTCGGCGATCGAGCCGTAGACCTCGTCGGTGGAGACGTGGACGATCCGGCGGACGCCGGTCTGCAGACAGGCGTCGAGGAGGTTCTGGGTGCCGCCGACGTTGGTGCGGACGAACTCGGCCGCCGAGAGCAGCGAGCGGTCCACATGGGACTCGGCGGCGAAGTGCACCACCGCGTCGTGTCCCGGCAGGAGTTGCAGCAGCAGCGGCAGATCGCAGATGTCGCCCCGGACGAACTCCAGCCGGGGGTGGTGGGCCGGCAGGTTGTCGCGGTTGCCGGCGTAGGTGAGCGCGTCCAGGACGGTGATCCGGGCGTCCTCGTAGCCGGGGTATCCGCCGTCGAGCATGGTGCGGACGTAGTGGGACCCGATGAAGCCGGCGCCGCCGGTGACCAGGATTCTCATGCCGCCACCTCGACCTGGGTGTGGTCGCCGACCACGAGTTTGAGCGTCCGCTGACCGGAGTCGTTGCCGCTGACGGCGGCGGACCGGCCGACGACGGAGCCGTGGAGGCCCTCGACGCCGGACAGCGAGGCCCGGTCCAGGACGATGGAGTAGGAGACGCTGCTGCCGCGCAGCACGCACTCGTCGCCGATGGAGGTGTGCGGACCGATGCAGCTGTCCTCGATGACGCTGTCCGCCCCGACGATCGCCGGGCCCTCGATCGTGGACCTGACCACCTTGGCCCCGGCCTCGACCACGACCGGGCCGATGAGCAGGCTCTCGTCGTCGACCGCGCCGTCGATGGAGCGGACCAGCTGGTCCAGCAGCTCCCGGTTGCAGTCGAGGACGTCCTCGACCCGGCCGGTGTCCTTCCAGTAGCCGGTGTACTCGTGGGCCCTGACCTCCGCCCCGGCGTCGACCAGCCACTGGATGGCGTCGGTGATCTCCAGTTCGCCGCGGGCGCTGGGGACGATCGCGGCCACCGCGCGGTGGATCGCCGGGGTGAAGAAGTAGACGCCGATCAGCGCGAGGTCGCCGACCGGGTACTGCGGCTTCTCGACCAGGCGCTGCACCACGCCGTCCGCGTCGACCTCGGCGACGCCGAAGGCGCGCGGGTCGGCGACCTTCTGGACCACGACCTGTGCGGCGGGGCGCCGGTCGCGGAACTGCTCGGCGGCCTCGGTGACCCCGGCGGTGAGCATGTTGTCGCCGAGGTACATCAGGAAGTCGTCCTCGCCGAGGAAGGTCCGGGCGATGGACACGCAGTGGGCGAGCCCGAGCGGCGCGTCCTGGCGGAAGTAGGTGATCCGCACGCCCAGCTGGGAGCCGTCGCCGAGGGCGGCGAAGATCTCCGCCTCGCGGTCGCCGACGATGATGCCGATGTCGGTGACCCCGGTCTCCCGGATGTTCTCCAGGACGTGCTCCAGGACCGGCCGGTTGGCGATGGGTATCAGCTGTTTGGGCATCGAGTAGCTGAAGGGTCGGAGGCGGGTTCCCAGTCCGCCGGACAGGACAAGAGCCTTCATCGGGACTCCTCTTCTCTGTGTCAGGGATGCGCCCCGCGCTCTGCGGGACCAGGGTGACCATGGGTGCGGTCGATCGAGGATTCCTCGATTTCCGCCGGTGCTCCGGGGTCGTTCAGGCTGCCTGGCGGAGGCCGGCCAACCGCTCGGCCGTCACCAGGTCGTCCGTCACCGCCTCGTTCAGCAGGGCGTGCAGGGCGAGCGCGTCGAGCAGGTCGGCGAAGCCCTCGGCCGCCTGGTCCAGGCGGGTGCGGGTGTCCGGCTCCAGCCCGCGCAGCCCCTCCGGGCCGCGCAGCGCGGACTCGGCGTGGACGAAGACGGCGTTGGCGACCGCCGCCGGCGCCATCGACATCAGTACCGGCCGGAGCCCGTAGTCCAGCGCCAGGGCGTGGGCCATGGACCCGCCGGTGGCCAGCGGCAGCACGACCTTGCCGGCCAGCGCGTGCTGCGGCAGCAGGTCGAGGAAGGTCTTCAGCAGGCCCGAGTACGCGGCCTTGTAGACGGGCGTCGCCAGCACGACGGCGTCCGCCGCCTCCAGTCGGGCCACGGCGTCGGCGACGGCCGGGTCTCCGCCGTCGGCGGCCAGCAGCGCCTGCGCCGGGAGCTCGCGGAGGGCGAGGGTGTCGACGCGCAGGCCGCGCGCCGTGAGCGGGGCGCAGGCCAGGGCCAGCACCTCATGGGTGAACGAGGGGAGCGAGGGGCTGCCGGAGACAGCCAGGATCGTCGGCACGGTGTGTGGTCCTCCAGGCTTCCGGGCAGTGGTCGTCAGTTCGGGTCGGTCCGACGGACGTCGGAGCCGCCGGCGAAGTGCTTGCGGACCGCGCCCAGGTGCTCCAGCGACTCCAGTACCTGCCCGGGGTCGCCGACGAAGTCGACCAGGCAGGCGATCTCGTCGGCCCCGGCCGCGCGCAGCCGTTCGGCGGTGGCGACGCACTCGTCCACGGTGCCGATCAGCGAGTTGCCGGCCAGGTAGCGGTTGACGCCGAGGTCGGCGAGCTTGGACTGGGCGGATGCCGCGGCGAGGACCTCGCGGCCCTCCTTGCCGCCGCTCATCCGGCCGCCGGCGTCGACCGCGCGGGCCTCCAGGTCGATCGCGGTCAGCAGGTACTGCTTGAGCCAGCCGCCGCCCGTGCGCCGGGCCTCGGCGGAGTCCGCCGCCAGGTAGGTGTGCATCATCACGGTGATCCGGCCGGGGCCGGCGTGCCCGAACTCGGCCCGGGCCTCGCGGTAGATCCGGACCTTGTCGGCGAGCGACTCCGGGTCCTGGTTCTCCAGGTGGGTGAGGATGTTGCAGCCGAGCCGGCCGGCCTCGCGGAAGGTGCCCTCGCTGCGCGAGGCGGTGATCCAGATCTCCAGCTCCTCCTGGACCGGGCGGGGGTACACCGACACGGTGACCTCCTTGCCGAGCGGGTCCGGCCCGGTCCAGGCGCCGCTCCGCCAGGCCTCCCGGATCGCCGTCACATCGGCGGTCAGCCGCTCCCGCCGTCCCGCGAACTGCTCGGGCGCGATCACGAAGTCGTTGACGTTCCAGCCGGAGCCGACCGAGATCGCCACCCGGCCCCCGGAGAGGCCGTCGACCATGGCGAAGTCCTCGACCACCCGGACGGCGGGGTGCAGCGGGGTGACCACACTGCCCGCCCGGATCTGGATCCGCTCGGTCACCGCCGCGATGGCGGCCGAGGTGACCGCCGGGTTGGGGAACGCCCCGCCGAAGGGGTGGAAGTGGCGTTCGGGGGTGGAGACGAAGTCGAAGTCGAGCTCGTCGGCGCGCCGGGCGCAGTCCAGCATCAGTCGGTAGGTCTCCCCCGGGCGCTCACCGAGCGCGGCGAAGAAGAACACGCCGAAGCCGAGTGCGCCGCCGCCGTCCTGTGGGGTGTCGGTGGTCATCTGTCTCTCTCCTGTCCTGCCGGGACCCGGCGTCAGCACCGGCGCGGGCCTTTCCGGACCCAACCTTCGGACCAGCTCCTCGACGCCCGCTCGATCCGCGGTCCACAGCCCCGGAACCGGCTTCGAGGAGGAGCGGTACGCCTGCTCCACCGGCGCTCCAGTAGGGACGCGCACGATCGATCCGTCGGTCCGGCTCCACGAGGTCGGGTCATCCCTCCCGTACCCGGGGCCGACTACTCAGGAAGGGAGTGAGCATGCGCTGGAATGACATCCACATCGCCTCGGTGGGCACCTGGCTGCCGGAGCCGGTCTCCGCCGCGGACGCGGTCCGCGAGGGGAAGTACACCGCCGAGCGGTACGAGACCTTCGGCTACCGGTCCACCCTGCAGGCGGACGACGTGGCGCCGCCCGACATGGCGGTGTGGGCCGCCGAGAACGCACTGAAGCGGTCCGGCGTCGACCCGTCCGAGTTCAGCCTGCTGCTGCACGGCAGCCTCTGGTTCCAGGGCCTGGACATCTGGCCGGCCGCTTCGTACATCGCCCACCGCACCGTGGGCCGGCACGTGCCGGCGATGGATGTGCAGCAGCGCTGCAACATCGGCATCAGCGGCCTCGAACTGGCCGCCGCCCATCTCACCTCCGGGCTCCGGGGCGGCAGCGCGGTCATGGTGACCACGGCCGACCGCTGGAGCGAACCCGGCGTCAACCGCTGGAACCTGCACGAGCTCAGTGCCTACGGCGACGGCGGCACCGCGATCGTGCTGTCCAGCCGGGGCGGCTTCGCCCGGCTGCTCTCCACGGCCACGGTCGCGGACAACTCGCTGGAGGGGCTGGCCCGTGGGAACGAGCCGTTCCGCACCGCGTCGCCGGCCGCGACCGAGGGCATCGACCTGTCCCGCCGCTCGCACGAGTACACCAGTGCCGGCGACGAGCGCGAGATCATGCTGCGCTTCGGTCGGACCATGCTCCAGGCCAAGGCCGAGGCGCTGACCGACGCCGGGATCACCACCGCCGACCTGACCCGGGTGATCACCCCGGCGACCGGCCGCCGCAAGGGCGACCACCAGGTGCACCACCTGCTGGGCGTCACCGAGGAACAGACGACCTGGGCGTACGGGAGCACGACCGGGCACGTCGGCGGCGGGGACTGGGCCGCCGGCCTGGACCACCTGATCGCGACCGGCGGCCTCGCCGCCGGCGACAAGGTGATGCTGTTCGGCGGGGGCGCGGGCTACACCTGCACCGTCGCCGTCCTGGAGATCGAGGAGGTGCCGCAATGGTGACCGCGATCGAGCGGCCGGCGGTCACGGCTCCGGCCGTCGAACCGCTGGTCCTGGCCGCGGCCGACGCCGCCGTCCGAACCGTCCCCGAGCTGCTCGCGGCGGCCACCGCCGCCCGCCCCGACGCCCCGGCGGTCGCCGACGGCTCCGGGGTCTGGACCTACACCGAGCTCTCCGACCACGCCCGCGCCTTCGCCGACTGGCTGGCCGAGCAGGGCGTCGCCCGCGGCGAGCGGGTGCTGGTGCGGGTGGGCAACCGCCGCGAGTTCGCCGCACTGCTGTTCGGCACGCTGCTCCACGGCGCGGCCCTGGTCCCGGTGAACCCCGCGATGAAGCGGTTCCACCTGACCACCGTCACCGCCGACTGCGACCCGGCGCTGGTCGTCGCGCAGGGCGAGGACACCGTCCTGCTCGGCTCGCTGACCGACCGTCCGGTGCACGAGTTCGGGGAGGTGTGGCGCCGGGTCGAGGAGCTGCGCGCCGCCCCGCCGGCGGCGGAGCCGTCGGCCGGCACCGCGGTCGGCCCGGACGACCTGGCCCTGCTGATCTACACCTCCGGCAGCACCTCCGCGCCGAAGGCCGTGGTCAGCACCCATGCGCCGGTGGTCTTCGCCACCCGGTCCATCGCCCAGCGGCTCGGCTACCGGGCCGACGACGTGGTCCTGGTGGCGATCCCGGTCTCCTTCGACTACGGGCTCTACCAGCTGTTCCTGTCGGTGCTCGCGGGCGCCCAGGTGCTGCTGACCGAGCCGGACCGCCACCTGCGGCTGATCGGCACGCTCCAGCGGCACCGGGTGACCGTGGTCCCGGTGGTGCCCTCGCTCGCCGAGATGCTGCTGCGGCTGGCGGGCCGGGAGCAGGGCGAGGCGCCGCCGGTGCGGCTGTTCACCAACACCGGGGCGGCGCTGACCCCGCCGGTCATCGAGGCGCTGCGGAGCAGCTTCCCCGGGGCCGAGGTCTCCCCCATGTTCGGCACCACCGAGTGCAAGCGGATCACCGTCCTGGAGCCGGGCGGCCACGTGGCCAAGCCCGGTTCGGTGGGCCGGGCGCTGCCCGGGACCGAGGTGCTGGTCCTCGACGAGGAGGGCCGGCCGGTGCCGGCCGGCGCCATCGGCGAGATCGCCGCCAGGGGTCCGCACGTGATGACCGGCTACTGGCGGGCGCCCGAGATCACCGCGCAGCGGTTCCGCCGCGACCCGGTGACCGGCGTCGTCACCCTCCACACCGGCGACTACGGGCGGCTGGACGAGGACGGCCACCTCTACTTCCAGGGCCGGCGCGACGACCTGTTCAAGCGGCGCGGGGTGCGGATGAGCTCCCTGGAGATCGAGGCCGCCGCTCTGGACATCGACGGTGTCACGGCCGCGGCCGCGGTGCCGCCGGAGGAGGGTCACGACCTGATCCTGTTCGCGGTGACCGACCGCACCCCGGAGGAGGTGATCGAACTCCTCGCCGAACGACTGGAGGGCGCGAAGGTACCGGCCGAGTGCCGGGTGCTGGCCGCCCTCCCGCTGACCCCCAACGGCAAGACCGACCGTCAGCTGCTGCGGCAGCAGGCGGCATCCCAGAACTGACCGGCACAGGAGGGACCACCATGAACGGACACCTGCAAGTGCAGTGGGACGCGCGCTTCGCGCAGCTGCTCGGCGACGCGCTGCCGGCCTCGGCCCGGGGCGCGGAGCTGACCCCGGACTACGACCTGAAGAAGGCCGGCCTGGACTCACTGGCCAGCATCGAGCTACTGGTGCGGCTGGAGAGCGAGTACCGCGTCGAGTTTCCCGAGGAGACCCTCAACGGCGTGACCTTCGGTACGCCGGGAGCCCTGTGGCGGGTCCTGGACGAACAGCGCAGCAGCAGCCGACTGGCCGCCTGACCCACCGCACCGCAGCACGCAGCGCACGCAGCACCGCACCGCAACCGAGCGACACATCCCGAGAACTGACATCAGGAGAGATCATCATGGGCCTCAACTACGTCCACATCGCCATCGCCATCATCGCCGTCGGTGCCATCGTCGGCGTCCTCAAGCTCGTTCGTCGCGGCAAGAGCTGACGTTCCATCAGCACGGCGGCAGCACGGACGGGCCCATCGGAGCGGAAGCTCCGGTGGGCCCGTCCTCCTGTCGCGGACCGGGACGGCGGCAGCGCGAAGGGCCCCGGGGAGCGGTTGCTCCCCGGGGCCCGACCGCGCTCCGGCGCGCGGTGGCCGGCGGCGCCGTCAGCGCACCGGCGCACCGAACCAGGTGTCCAGGGCCGTCTCCAGGCCCGCGATCCCGTCCTCGGTGGCAGCGGCGCCGCCGCCGACCCAGGCCACACAGCCGTCCGGGCGGATCAGCAGGGCCTCGGCGGGCGCGCCGACCGTGGCGGTCGCCGCGACCAGGTCCACCCGGTCCGCCCACGGAACCGCCGCCCGGTGCGCGGCGCTGTCCGCGCCGAGGTCGATCAGCACGCCCCGGCCGCCGTGCAGCAGCTCGGCGACCCGGTGCGTCTCGCCGCTGCCGTGCAGGGTGAAGTCCGGCACCCGGCAGCCGACCAGCGGATGGGAGCCGTCCGGCACCGGGTAGCGGACGTCGAGCCCGGTGATCATCTCGGAGAGGTGCAGGTTGACCTCGGGGATCGCCAGCAGGTCCGCGAACAGCTCCCGCAGCGGATCGACCGAGGGGTCGGGGTTCATCAGCGCCAGCTGCGCCCTGGTCTCCCGCAGGACCCCCGCCGCGGCCGGGCGCCGCTCGCTCTCGTAGCTGTCGAGCAGGCTCTCCGGCGCCCGGCCGGAGACGACCGCCGCCAGTTTCCAGCCGAGGTTCATCGCGTCCTGCAGGCCGAGGTTCAGGCCCTGCGCGCCGATCGGGAAGTGGACGTGGGCGGCGTCGCCGGCGAGCAGCACCCGGCCCGCCCGGTAGTGCTCGGCGAGCCGGGTCGAGTCGGTGAACCGGGACAGCCACTGCGGGTTCGACAGTTCCACGTCGGTGCCGCTCACCCGGCGCACCGCCGCCTTGAGTTCGTCCAGGGTCACCTCGCCGCTCTGCGCGGGCTGCTGCCGGGGGCCGAACTCGGTGGTGAGGATTCGGGTGATGCCCTCCTCCAGGGTGACCGCCATCAGCAGCCCCTCGGGGCGGCGCAGGGTTCCCGGGAGCCCGATCGGCAGCGCCGAGGGGTCCTCCAGGACCACGTCGCCGAGCAGCGCCGACACGGTCCCGCCGCTGCCGGGGAAGTCGATCCCGGCCAGGTTGCGGACGACGCTGTGCCCGCCGTCGCAGCCGATGACGTAGCGGGCCGACAGGTCGTGCTCGCCCTCGGGCCCCTCGATCCGCAGCACCACCCGGTCGTCCGACTGGGTCAGCCCGAGCACGCGGTGCCCGCGCCGGATCTCCGCCCCCAGTTCGAGGGCCCGCTTGTTCAGCAGGGCCTCCGTGCGCGCCTGCGGGATCAGCAGCGCGTAGGGGTGGCTGCTGGGCAGCATGGCGAGGTCCAGCAGCGGGTGGATCCCGGCGAAGTGGGCCTTGGGCCAGGTCGCCGCCGTATCCGTGAAGCGTTTCAGGATCCCGCGCTGGTCCAGCAGTTCCAGGGTTCGGGTCTGCAGCCGGAACGCCCGCGAGTGCGGGTTCGGCTCCGACCGCTGCTCCAGGACGACCACTGCGCCGGCCCCGGCCAGCCGCAGTTCCGCCGCGAGCAGCGTCCCGACCGGTCCGCCGCCGATCACGGCCACGTCGACGTCAACGTTCATCCTTACGACCTCCTCCGTTGCGGTCACACATCCGACCCACCGTGGCGCGGGGGCGTGGAGCGCCTCTCGCAGCGGGGTCGAGTGCACGGCTCAAGTGCGGCGCGAGGGCGACTCGATCAAGAGCGACCAGCATCGGGCCCGAGGCACAACGCCTCCCCTCAACCCCGGGCCCCGTTCCACCGGCCCCACTCCGCCCGATACCCGAGGAGCACGGATGCGCGTACTGATGACGACCACCCCTGTACCGACCCATCTGACCCCGATGGTGCCGCTGGCGTGGGCGCTCCGGGCCGCCGGGCACGAGGTGCTGGTGGTGGGACAGCCGGACGTCGAGGCGACGGTCGTCGCCGCGGGCCTGTCCCTGGCCCGGGTCGGCCACCCCTACCACGTGGACGACCTGCTGCTGCCGTACCTTCCGCCGGGCAAGCGCCCGTTGCAGAGCCTCGGCAGGCCCGGCCCGGCCGGGCTCGCCGACGGCGCCAAGACCTTTCTCGGGCACGCCCGCTACATGGTGCCGCGCTACCTGGAGGTGGCCCGGCAGTGGCGCCCCGACCTGGTCGTCGGGGAGCAGCTGGAGTTCGCCTCGCTGGTCGTGGGCGGTGCGCTGGGGATACCGGTGGTCCGCCACCGCTGGGGCGTCGACCCGCTGACCGCCCTGCTGCGCGGCGCGGCCGGGTTCTTCCTGGACGGCCTGAGCCGCCGGCACGGGCTGACCTCGCTGCCGGAGCCCGACCTGATCCTGGACCCCTGCCCGCCGGAGCTCCAGCACGCGAGTGCCGCGCCCGGTGCACCGATCCGCTTCGTCCCCTTCAACGGCGGCGGCGTGCGGCCGGAGTGGGCCCTGGACCGGCGCACCGGGCGGCGGGTGTGCGTGACGCTCGGGGGGCAGACCCTCAAGCTCAACGGCATGCCGCTGCTGCGCAGCGTGGTGGACGCCTTCGACGGCCTGGCGGACACCGAGGCCGTGGTGACCGTGGACCCGGCCCACCGGGCGGAACTCGGTCCCGTGCCCCGGAACGTCCGGCTGGTGGACCCGACGCCGCTCTCGCTGTTCCTGAACGACTGCGACGCGATCGTCCACCACGGCGGCTGCGGGACCGCCATGACCGCCACCGCGACCGGGCTGCCGCAGCTGGTGCTCCCGCAGATCATGGACCAGTTCGCGGTCGCCGACGGGCTGGTCGCGGCCGGGGCCGGCCTCGCCGTCGACTCGGCCGAGGAGCAGGACGACCCGTCCCGGGTCCGCGCCGCCCTGGAGCAGCTGCTCGACGGGGCCGGGTTCCGGCTCTCGGCGACGGAGTTGGGCGAGAGCGTCGCCCGGATGCCGGCTCCGGCGGCCGTGGTCGGCGACCTGGAGGCGCTGATCGCGTCCCGCAGCCCCGAGCTCGGCGGTCCCGAGCAGACCACCGCCGACGAACGCCACCGGAGGATCTTCGTATGACCGACCTCAGCACGATCGAACGCCCGACCGAGGAGGCAGCTCCTACCCACGGGATGAGTGAACAGCAGATCCAGCTGTTCTCGCTCGGGGCGATGGCGGCCATGCTGCTGTCGCTGCTGGACGAGAACATCGTGGCCACCGCGGCCTGGCCGATCACCAGGGCGCTCGACCCGGTCCACGGGCTGAGCGAACTCCCCTGGCTGATCACCGCCTACGTGCTGGCCGCCACCGCCACCCAGCCGCTGTACGGCAAGCTCAGCGACATGTTCGGCCCCAAGCGGGTCTACCTGTTCGCGATCTGCACCTTCCTGGCCGGCTCCGCGCTCTGCGGGGCCGCCCGGAACATGGGCGAACTGATCGCCTTCCGGGTGGTCCAGGGCCTCGGCGGCGGCGGGCTGATGAGCGTCACGCTGATCATCATGGCCACCCTGCTGCCGCCCCGGAAGCGGGCCGCCGGCTCCGGAATGGGCGGTGGCCTGGTCGCCCTCGGCATCATCATCGGCCCGGTGCTGGGCGGCTTCCTCTGCCAGCACCTGACCTGGCGCTGGATCTTCTACGTCAACCTGCCGCTCGGCCTGGTCACCGTCGTGATCACGCTGCTGGCCCTGCGCCTTCCGGCCCGCAAGGCCGCCCACCGGGTGGACCTGCCGGGAGCGGCACTGATCACCGCCGCCGCGAGCGGGCTGCTGCTGGTGGCCCACTGGGGCGGTGGCGCCTACTCCTGGACCTCTCCGGTGATCCTCGGCACGGGCGGCGGCAGCCTGCTGCTCACGGCGCTGTTCTGCTGGTGGGAGACCAAGGCCGCCGAGCCCATCCTGCCGATGTCGCTGTTCCGCGACCGGGTCTTCCGGATCGCCGCCCCGCTGCAGTTCATCGGCGGCTTCGCGATCCTGGCGGTACCCGTCTACGTGGTGACGTACCTGCAGATCACCCGGGGGGTGACCCCCGAGGGCGCGGGTCTGCGGCTCGCGCCGATGGCGGGGGGCGTGCTGGTGGTGATGTTCACCTCCGGCAAGCTGATCACCCGGCTGGGCCGGTTCAAGCCGGTGCTGCTGGCCAACGCCACGGTCGGGGTGGTCGCCCTCGGCCTGTTCGGGCTCATCGACGAGCACACCTCCACCCTGGAGCTGAGCGGGATGCTGGTGCTGCTGGGCTTCGGCCTCGGCGGCGTGGTCCAGGTGGTGCTGCAGACCGTGCAGGCGACCGCGCTCCCGGAGAACCTGGGCGTGGTGACCTCGGGCGGCCGCTTCTTCATGACCCTGGGCAGCGGCTTCGGCACCACCGTCCTGGGTGAGGTGCTGACCCAGCGCCTCAACTCGATCCTGCCCGGCGGCATGGCGTCCGCGTCCAAGGCCGTCGGCGAGCACGCCTATGCGAAGGCCACCGCCACCGCGTTCCTGGTGGCGAGCGCGATCATGCTGGCCGGCCTGGCCCTGGCCGTCGCACTGCCGGACACCCGGCTCGACCCGGCCGAGGTCGAGGTGGAGACGGAGGCGGGCGCGGACGCGGACACCGAGGTCCCGGCGGAGGCCGGGACCGAGGCCGCCACTTCCACCGCCACTTCCACTTCCACCGACACTTCCGCCGACGCCGACGCCGACGACGGCTCCGCTGCCGAATCCGACCAAGAGGCCGCCACGGCCGCCTGACCCCACGGAACCACCGACCACCGGCTCGGCCCGTCCACACACCCACCGCCGCCCCGTCCCCCGTCGAGGGGGCGGGGCGCACCCTTCCCGGGAGCTCAGATGCGTGTACTCATGTTCAACACCCCTGTCCCCACCCACTTCACCCCGCTGGTGCCGCTGGCCTGGGCGCTGCGCGCGGCCGGCCACGAGGTGCTGTTCGCCGGCCAGCCCGAGGTGGTCGCGACGGCCCGCAGCGCGGGCCTGTCCGGCGTGGTCCTCGGCGACTGGTACCACGTCGGCGACATGCTCACCGGCGGGCTGCGCGACGGCAAGCGGATCATCGAGACCCGCGCCCCGGCCAAACCCGAGGAGATGGCCGCGGGCGCGAAGGTCTGGATGATGCACGCCCGCTACCTGCTGCCCGAATACCTGGACTTCGCCCGCGAGTTCAAGCCCGACCTGATCCTCTCCGACATGCTGGAGTACGCCTCGCTGGTGGTGGGCGGCTCGCTCGGGGTGCCGGTGGTGCACCACCGCTGGGGCCTCGACCCCATCTCCACCGGCGCCCGCGGACCCGCCCGGCTCGCCCTGCAGGGCGCCTGCCACCGGCTGGGCCTGCCCGGCCTGCCCGACCCCGACCTGGTGCTGGACTCCGCGCCGACGGCGCTGCTGGCCCCGGGCAGCGAGCCCGGCCGACCGATCCGCTACGTCCCCTTCAACGGCCCCGGCGTCTACCCGGAGTGGCTCCGGGAGAAGAAGCCCTTCGGCCGCCGGGTCGTGGTCTCGCTGGGCTCCCGCACCCTGTCCCTCAACGGCGTGCCGCACGTCCGCGACATCCTCAGTGCCTTCTCCGGCCTCTCCGACACCGAGGCGGTGGCGACCGTGGAGGAGGAGTTCCGGGAGGCCCTCGGGCCGATGCCGGAGAACGTGCGGCTGATCGACCCGGTGCCGCTGCACCTGATCATGGAGTCCTGCGACGCGGTGGTCCACCACGGCGGCGCCGGGACCGCGCTCACCTCGACCTCCTTCGGCCTGCCCCAGCTGGTGCTGCCGCAGCTGCTCGACATGTTCACCACCGGCCAGCAGCTCGCCGCGGCCGGCGCCGCCGTCTGCATCTCCGACGCGGAGGAGCAGAACGACCGTTCGCGGCTCCGGGCCGGTCTGGAGGCGGTGCTGAACGAGCCCGGCTACGCCCGCGCGGCGGGCGACCTCGCCCGGTCGATGGCCGGGATGCCGTCACCGGCCGAGGTGGTCCACGACCTGGAGGCCCTGGCCCGCCGCTGATCCGCGCCGCAGCGAACACACGGAAGGGCCGGCCCCCGATCGGGGGGCCGGCCCTTTCACTGCCGTCCGGTGGCTCAGTCGCGGTCGGTGAAGTGCTCCTCGGCGATCCGGATGGCCGGGTTGCCGTAGGCGATGCTCCGCAGCACCTTCCCGAACAGCGGGGTCCGCTGGAGCACCGCGGCCATCTTGGGCCGCAGCCAGGTGACCACGGCGCCGTGGGCCAGCATCGCCTTGCTCTGGATCCGCTGCGTCCGCATCACCGCCTCGATGTCCGCCGAGCGTCCGCGCTCGAAGGCCGCCAGGAACCCGGCCCCGGCGTCGCCGGCCGCCAGCGAGGCGACCAGCAGCGGGTGGAGCACCACGGCGTCCTGGATCGCCAGGTTGATGCCCTGCGCGCCGATCGGGCTGTGGGTGTGGGCGGCGTCACCGATCAGCACCAGCCCGTCGACGGCCCAGCGCTCGGCCCGTCCGGAGAACACGTCGAGCAGGCTGAGGTCGCGCGGCGAGGTGATCTGGCTCCGGATCAGGTCGGCGTACGGCGGCACCGCCCTGGCCAGCTGCTCCTTGGTGTGCTCAAGACCTTCCGCCGCCACCGCCTTGTAGCCGCCGTGCGGAAGGGTCCAGCCGACCTGGACCCGGTTCGGCCAGGACTCGTAGACCAGCACCGGGCTGCCCTCGGCCCGGAACACCCGGACGTCCCGCACCGGCTCGGGCCCCTCGCCGGACGCGCCCTCCGGCAGGGTGAGCTTGAACCACAGCACGTCCAGGTCGAAGACGTCGCTGCGGCCGGCCTCGATCCCGGCGAGCCGGCGGACCTTGGAGAACCGCCCGTCCGCCGCCACCACGCAGTGCGCACGAACCGTGTGGTGGCCCGCGGAGCCGTCGGCGGTGACGCCGACGATCCGCTCCTGCTCGCGGAGCAGGCCGTTCACCCGGGTCCCCTCCAGATAGCGGAACCCCTCGAACTTCTCGCAGTGCAGCAGTAGTTCGTCCAACACGTGCGCCTGCGGGATGCTCAGCAGGTGGTTGTGGGGCGCGGGCAGACCCCGGTAGTCGATGTCCAGCAGCACCCGGTCCCGCTCCACCAGCCGGAACCGGGCGTGCTCGTGGGCGCCGCGCGCCCGCGCGCCCGCCAGCACGCCCAGCTGGTCCAGCAGTGCCATCGCACCGGGCTGCAGGATCTCGCCCCGGAACTCGCGCTGGTGGGCCCGGGAGCGCTCGACCACGGTCACCGCGACCCCGGACTTCAGCAGCAGCAGGGCCAGGGTCAGTCCGGCCGGTCCGGCCCCGACCACGCAGATGTCGGTGGCCAGCTCCGTCGTCGTCTCGTCCCGCGTCATACCGCTTCCCTTCTAGACCGCGACCGGCACGGCCGCGGGATACCGGGTCCCCGCGACCGGCGAACCGGTCGTCCGCTGGGTGTCGGCGAGCGCCAGCACCGCCGCGTACTGCGGCAGCGCGCCGGCCACGGCCGCCGCCTCGGCGCCGGACCAGGCGGTGACCGCGGTGTAGTGGTCCGGACGGATCAGCGAGCGGGCGAAGTCGGTCCAGCCGAAGCCGTCGACGGAGGCTGCCGCCTCGGCGTAGGCCCGGTAGGCCGCCTCCAGCTCGACCGCGTCGCCGGTGGCGTCCAGGGTCTCGACCACCAGCACCACGCCGTCCGCCAGGCTGTCCTGACGGCCGTTCAGCCGCAGCACCCCGAGGGAGGGGTCGGCCTCGACGTCCACGATCCGGTGGAAGTCCTTGGCGTGCTCCTGGAACACCTCGCTCCCGAGCACCTCCTTGAAGTTCTCCGGGCTGCCCCACCAGCCCAGGTTCACGTACACGCCCGGCTGCTCCTGGCTGCGCACGGCCTGGTGCGACTCGAAGCCGTCCCTGGCCCGCATCCACTCGACATGGCTGAGGAAGCGCTCCTCGAACGCGGCCGCGTTCTCGGGCTCCTTGAGGGTGAAGGTGTTGATCACGGTGAACAGGGGACGCTGTCCCGGGGTCGCGTTGTCGCTCATGGTCGGTTCCTCTCGATCGGGGGTGGTGCCATGACGTCGGATCAGAACTGGTCAGACTGCGGCTCAGACTGCGGCGAGTTCCTCGGCCAGACCGGCCGCCAGTACCCGCCGCTGGATCTTGCCGTTGCCGTTGCGCGGGACGGCGTCCACGGCCTTCGCATGGCGGACCCGCTGGTAGTAGGGGAGCTGCTCGTTGACCGCCGACAGGACCTGGTCCAGGGAGTCGGCCCCACCGCTGAGCACCAGCAGCGCACCGGCCACCGAGCCGCTGAACGGGTCGGGCAGGTCCACCACCACGGCCTCCCGCACCAGCGGGTGGGCCAGCAGCACGCGCTCCACGTCGGACGGCGCGACCAGGAAGTTGTCGCACTTGAACACGTCCTTGAGCCGGTCCACCAGGAACAGCCGGCCCTCCGCGTCGATCCGCCCGGCGTCGCCGGTCGACAGCCAGCCGTCGGCCTCCAGACCGGTGCCGTCGGGACCGCCCAGGTAGCCCTTCATCACCTGCGGGCCCCGCAGTTGGACCTCGCCGACCTCGCCGGGGACCAGCACCGACCGGCTCTCGATGTCCACCACCCGGCACTCGGTGCCGGCCACCGGCCGACCCACCGAACCGGGGGTCGGGTGCTCCGGGTCGTCGCTGTGGGTCAGCGGGGAGGTCTCCGCCAGGCCGTAGCCCTGGAACACCGGCACCCCGAAGCGTTCGGTCAGCCGCACCGCCGCCGCCACCGGCAGCGCGGAGCCGCCGGAGGCGATCCGCCGCACCGTCCGCAGCTCCAGCCCGTCCAGCGCCGGATCGACCGCCAGTCGGGCCAGCCGCACCGGCAGGCTGTAGTAGTGGGTCGCGCCGTAGCGGTTGGCCGCGGCCACCGCCTCCGCCGGGTCCGGGCCCGCGAACAGCACCTGGGTGGCGCCGGCCCGCAGGGCGGAGTTCAGGTGCATGGGGTGGAAGGTGGGCAGGTGGTTCAGCGTCACCGAGCCCCGGTCCAGCCGGTGGGCGTCGGCGATCTGCTCCGCGTTCACCAGCAGGTTCCGGTGGGTGAGCCGAACAGCCTTGGGGCGTCCGGTGGTTCCGCTGGTGAACTGGATGCAGGCGACGTCGTCCGGCGAGACCGGCGGCGGGACGAACCCGGCGGCGGACCCGCCGGCCGTGCTCGTGCCCGCGGCCAGGTCGTCCAGGGTGGTCACCGAGGACTGGTCGGCCGCCGGGTCGGCGCCGATCACGATCAGGCGCAGCGCCGCGGGCAGCCGGTCGCGGACGGCCGCGAGCCTGCGCAGCACCACCGCGTCCACGAACGCCAGCGCCGCGCCGCTGGACACCAGCAGGTGCACCAGGTCGTCCTCCCGCAGCAGCGGGTTGACGACGGCGACGACCCCGCCGGCCCGGACCGTCCCGTAGTAGGCCACGGCGAAGTCCGGGTGCAGGACCGAGACCGCGGCCACGGTGCCGCCCGGTTCCGGCAGCAGCTCGGTGATCGCCGCCGCCACCGCCGTGACCCGGCGGTCCAGCTCGGCGAAGTCCGTGCCGCGCCCCTCGGCGAGGATCGCGGCCCGGCCCGGATCGTTCCGGGCAGCCGCTGCGAGCAGGTCGTCGAGCCGCTCAGCCACGGCGTCCCTCCGCGTGGTCGCGGGCGTGCCGCAGGGTGGTGGTGCTGTTGGTGCTCAGCGCGCGCTGGATGTACGCGCGGGCGTCGGCCACGGTGCTGCCCGCGCCGAGGATCCGCTCGACGGCGTCCGGGCGGACCGTGACGTCGTGGCGGGAGGTGACGTCCACCCCGGTGCCGGAGCGGACGATGGTCCAGCTGCCGGTGTGGGCGGTCATCAGCGCGGGGACCTCGGTCTGCTTGTAGACGATCCGGTTCGGCGCGAAGCAGACCCGCACCGAGCGGGTGGTGTGCACCGAGCCGTCCTTGGTGCTCGTGTCCATCGTCATCACCTGCACGCCCGGCAGGTCCTCGACCAGGTCGAGGCGGGCGACGTGGGGCAGCCGCTCGGGCCACAGGTCGGCCCGGTTCAGGAAGTCGAACACGTCGGCCCCGTCGCCCTCGACGTGGACGGTGTCGGAGAAGCCGAACACCAGCTCGTCCAGCTGGTCGCCCAGCTCCGCCAGGCGCTTGATGCCGTCGAGCTCGGAGGCGCTGTTGCGCTCCAGGGCGGCGTGGATCCACTCGATCCCGGCCGGGTCGTCGTCGATCGCCCGGAAGGTGTGGACCAGGTCCAGCCGCGAGTTCGCCGCGTCGACGGGGGTGACGATCCACTCGCCGTCCATGGCCTCGACCGGCGGGGTGGAGACGTCCTGCCGGAAGCTGACCCGGCCGTCCGCCGGGTTCAGCACCCGCACCGAGGACCAGGTCTTGATCTCATCGTTGGCGGTGGCCCAGATGCGTATCCGCTCGACCCCGGCATCGCTCTCGACCTGCTCGGTGTGAACGTTGGGCGCGAAGTGCAGCGGCCAGTTGGTGACGTCTGCGATGATGCCGAAGACCCGCTCGGCCGGAGCCGCGACGTCCACGGAGTGCACGGTGCGGTACTTCTCGACCACACTGGTGGGAACGGACATGGTGTTCTGCCTCGCTTCGCTCGTTGTCCCTGGGATCAGTAGTTGCCAAGCCCGCCGCAGACGTTGAGCGCCTGCGCGGTGATGGAGGCGGCGGTCTCGGTGACCAGGTAGCCGACCAGGCCGGCCACCTCCTCCGGGGTGGAGTAGCGGCCCAGCGGGATCTTCGCCTGGAAGCGCTCCAGGATCGCCTCCTCCGTGGCGTCGTAGGCCGCCGCGTAGCCCTGCCGGACCTTCTGCGCCATCGGGGTCTCGACGTAGCCGGGGCAGACCGCGTTGACGGTGATCCCGGTCTTCGCCAGCTCCAGGCCGACGGCCTTGGTGAAGCCGACCACCGCGTGCTTGGAAGCCGAGTACGGGGCCCCCAGGACCACGCCCTGCTTGCCGCCGGTGGAGGCGATGTTGACGATCCGGCCCCAGCCGCGCTCCTGCAGGCCGCCCGCCTTGAGCACCTCCCGGGTGGTCAGGAAGACGCTGTTCAGGTTGGTGTCCATGACGTCGTACCAGAGGTCGTCGGCGATGTCGGCGGTCACGCCGCCACCGCTCCGACCGGCGTTGTTGACCAGGACGTCGACCCGGCCGTAGGTCTCGACGGCCGCGGCGACCAGGGCCTTGACCGACTCCGGGCTGCGGACGTCGGCGGCCGCTCCGGACACCTCCAGGCCCTCGGCCCGAAGCTCCTTGACGGTCAGTTCGACGTTCTCCGCGCTGCGCGCGCAGATGAACACCGCCAGTCCGGCTCCGCCCAGGCCGCGGGCCACCGCCAGTCCGATGCCGCTGGTCCCGCCGGTGACCAGGGCCACCCGCCGCTGCTCGTTCGCCTCGTTCGCCATGCTCTTGACTCCTCTCGACTGCTGACTGAGGTCACCTTGCCGAGAGGGCCTCGCAGCTGGATCGAGCAGCGCTGGACGGCGCCGGAGCGGGTCCGGGGCGGCGTTCCGGCGACAGTCCGGCCGTAGTCGAGCCGGGGTCCCGATGCTCGGTTCGGCAGGGAACGACCACGCCAGTGCAGAGAGGACCGCCGCCATGACCGTGACGGAGCAAGCCCCCACAATCGGCTCCGCCGAGCTGTACCACCAGGTTCAGCAGTTCTACGCCCAGCAGATGCAACTGCTCGACCAGGGACGGGTCGAGGAGTGGGCCGCGACCTTCACCGAGGACGGCGTATTCGCCGCCAACGCCCATCCGGAGCCCACGGTCGGCCGCGCCGCCATCATCGCCTCGGCCGGTGCCGCGACCGCCGACTACGCGGCCCGGGGCATCCAGCGCCGGCACTGGCTCGGCATGGTCTCCATCGAGACCAGCGGCCCGGACGCGCTCACCGCGCGCTGCTACGCGGTGGTGCTGGAGACCCCTCGGGGCGGCCCGGCCGGCATCAAGGCCAGCACCCTCTGCGAGGACCGGCTCGTCCGCGGTGCGGACGGCTGGCTGGTCGAGCACCGCCTGGTCACCCGCGACGACCTGGTCTGACCACCCCCACCGGCCGCGGGCCCACCCCCACCCCGTGCGCGTCCCAGCGCCGGGCCGGGCCCGCGCCGCCCACAGTCCACGGCAGTGTCCCCGGTCTCCCCCGCCCGGCGGGCACTGCCGTGCCATTCCCGCACGCCGCTCCCCCAGCAGTCCCCGCACCACCGTCCCCGCACCACCCGTCCCAGCACCATCCGTCCCAGCACCACCGTCCCCGCCACTGTTGCCGCGACCGCTCCGGCCGGCCGCACCGGCCGCCCGAGGAGGCGCCATGCGCGTGTTGTTCACGACCTGGGCCGAACCCGCCCACCTGTACAGCCTGATCCCCCTCGCCTGGGCCGCCCGGGCGGCCGGGCACGAAGTACGGGTGGCCACGCCGCCGTCGATCGTGCCCGCCGTCACCCGGACCGGGATGATCGGCGTTCCCGTCGGCCGGGACGTGGCCGTCGAGCAGATCAGGAACCGCGCCGACCTGGCGCCCTGGCGCAGCCGGGGCCGCTGGCCCCGGCACTGGGCCGCCCGTCCCGACCTGCTGGACGCGGACCTGCGCCCGGTCCTCGCCGCCCTCGGCGACAAGCAGGTCACCGTCGCCGAGGCGATGGCCGACGACCTGGTCGACTTCGCCCGGTCCTGGCGTCCTGACGTGATCGTCCACGACTCGCTGACCTTCGCCGGTCCGCTGGCCGCCGCCGTGATCGGGGTGCCCGCCTTCGGCCACACCTGGGGCAGCGCCACCGTGATGCGGGTGGAGCTGACCGACCTGACCGGGCCGCCGCTGCGGGCGTACCAGGAGCTGTTCGCCCGGTTCGGCGCGGACCCGGACCGCGGCCCGGTCGGCTGGCTGGACCCGTGCCCGCCCTCGCTCCGGCTGCCCGACCCGGCGACCCGGAACCGGATCCCGGTCCGGTACACCCCCTACAACGGCCCCGGCACGGTGCCGACCTGGGTGCACCGTCCCGGTGACGGGAGCGGGTCCGGAGCCGCCGCGCGCCCCCGGGTCTGCGTGACCGCAGGGATCTCCAGCACCAAACTGCGCCCCGGCGAGTTGCCCGAGATGGTCGGCCGCACCCTCCGGGCCCTGGTCGCGCACGACGTCGAGGTCGTCCTCGCGGTCGGGCCCGGCCAGGCGGCCGGGTTGGGCGGGGTCCCGAAGGGCGTCCGGGTCGCCGAGTCGGTGCCGATGAACGCGCTGCTGCCCAGCTGCTCGGCCGTGGTGCACCACGGCGGTTCGGGCACCGGGCTGACCGCCGCCGCGCTGGGCGTCCCGCAGCTGGTGCTGCCGCAGATCCCGGTGACCGCCGAGATCGGCGAGCGGCTGGCGGACGCCGGGGCCGGGCTGATCCTCGACCCTCGGCTGCAGGACGATCCGGCCGCCATCGGCGACGCCGTGGAGGTCCTGGTCAACGACGGGCGCCACCGGCGGGCCGCCGCCGCGCTGGCCGAGGAGATCGGCCGCGAGCCGGCCCCGTCCACCCTGGTTCCGCTGCTGGAGCGGGAGGCGAGCACGGTGCTCGCCGACCGGTAGCAGACGACGAGAAGGCGCCGCCGCCCCGGTCGGGACGGCGGCGCCTCCGGCTGTCGGGACCGCTCAACCGGCGGCCAACGCCTCCAGCTCCGGCACCAGTTCGGCCGGCAGCGGCATGGCCCCGACCTCGTCCGCGATCTCCCCCGCACGGTCCCGGTAGCCGGGCTCCTCCAGCAGGGCCACCAGGTGCGCCCGCAACCGCTCGGGGTCGTGCTGCTCCTCGGCGGCCACGGACACTCCCGCGCCGGCGGCGGCGATCCGCTCCGCGTAGACCTCCAGGGCGGGCAGCGCCTGCGGCAGGACCAGTTGCGGCAGCCCGCGGACCAGGGCGGTCAGCCCGGTGCCCGCACCGCCGTGGTGGACCAGCGCCGCGCAGCCGTCCAGCAGCAGCGACAGCGGCGCGGGCCGGACCACCCGGACGTTGTCGGGCAGGCGTCCGAGCCCGGCGGCGTGCTCGTCGCCGAGGGTCAGCACCGCGTCCACCCCGTCCAGTCCGTCGAACGCGGCGGCCAGCGCGGACAGTCCGCCGACCCCGCACTCGTCGACGGTGCGGGCGCTGTAGGAGACGCAGACGGTCCGCCGGTCCGGAGCGGGCCGCCGGCTCGGGACGTCCCCCTGACCGTTGTAGGGGACGAAGCGGATGGGGCGGCCCGGGTCGGTGTCCGGGTGGAGCAGCCGGGGCGGGGTGGGGTCGAGCACCAGGGCCGGTGCGGGCAGGCCGCCGAGCAGGCCGATGCCCTCGGCCACGGCCTTGAGCGCGCGTTCCGCCGGTTCGCGGGCCAGGGTGGTGAGGACGTCCGGGCCCCAGCGGTGGACCACGGTCGGCACCCCGAGGGCGCCGCCGACGAGCAGACCGCAGAACTCCAGCGGGTCGGAGATCACCAGGTCGGGACGCCAGTCCCGGGCGAAGTCCAGGTAGCCGTCGATCACCCGGCCGATCCGGGTCCGCCAGCGACCGGCGAGCAGGTCCCAGTCCGGCTGCCAGCCGGGGGCTCCGGGCGCGGCGGCCGGCTCCGGCGACGGGGCTGCGGGCTTCGGCGCAGTGGGCTTGGGCGCGGCGGGCGCGGGAGCGGCCGGTCGGGCCGTCACCGGGACGGTGTACAGGCCGGCCGCACCCGCGGTGGCCACGGCGACGGGTTCGCCGCACAGGACCACGTCGTGCCCCGCGGCGGACAGGGCCCGGGCGAGCGGGACGATGGGGAGCAGATGGCTGTTGACCGGGGTCACCACGAGCAGGACACGCACGGAACGGCTCCTTTCGGTGGGTGCAGAGCAGGCTGCCGGGGCCCGCGACGGGCCCCGGCAGCGATGGGTTCGAGCAGCGTTGCTCGGGACAGTGCCCCTGGATCAGGCGGCGACGCGCTGCGCCGCGAGACTCTCGTTGATGTACTCCAGCAGCAGCCGCGGGGTGTGGGCCTCGGCGACGGTGTCGTCGGAGAGCTGGATCCCGTAGTCCCGCTCGATGCGGCCCGTCGTCTGGAGGACGGCGAGCGAGTCGTACTCCAGGTCCGCCAGCGGCGTGTCCAGGACGTCCCCGTCGAGGTCGACCCCTTCGGCCTCTCCGGCGCATTCCCGGAGCAGGGCAGTGAGTTCGGCAAGTGTCATGATTCGTACCTCTCTTGAGTGTTGATCAGAAATTCCGGCGGGTGTTCCATCGGTGGTTCAGTGGCCGGCGGTGACCACGGCGGCGGCGTTGAAGCCCCCGTAGCCCCGGGCCAGCACCAGGGCGGTCCGGACCGGCTGCCTGCGCGCCTCGGTGACCAGGTCGAGGTCGATTCCCTCGGCGGGGTCGCCGACGTTGGTGGTCGGCGGGATGACGCCGTCGCGGAGCGACAGCAGGGCCGCCGCCAGGTCGAGGGCCGCGCCCCCGGCGGAGAGCCGTCCGGTCATGGTCTTCGGAGCGGTCACCGGAACCCCGCGGGCGCCGAAGAGCCGGGTGATCGCGTCGGCCTCCTCCCGGTCGAGACCGGGCACGCCGGAGGCGTCGGCGAAGACCACGTCGACCTGCTCGGCGGTCACCCCGGCATCGGCCAGCGCGAGCTCGGCGGCCCGCTGCAGGCCGGGGAGGCCGGCGACGCCGGGGGCGGGGTCGAAGGTGGCCGCGTAGCCGGACAGGGCCCCGTAGATCCGGGCCCCCCGCTCCCGGGCCGCCTGCTCGTCCTCCAGGACCAGGATCGCGCCGCCCTCGCCGGGCACGTAGCCGGAGGCGGCGGTGTCGAAGGGCAGGTAGGCCCGGGCCGGGTCGTTGACCGGGCTGAGCCGGCCGCCGGCCAGCAACGCGGTCCACCCCCAGGGGCAGATCGCCCCGTCCACCCCGCCGCTGACGATGAGCCGGCTGCCCCGGCGGATCTGCCGACGGGCCTGGCCGACCGCGTCCAGGCCGCCGGCCTGCTCGGTGACCAGGACACCGCTGGGTCCGCGCAGCCCGTGCCGGATGGAGATCTGACCGGTGTTCACCGCGTAGAACCAGGCGAAGGACTGGTAGGCGCTGACGTACTGTCCGCCCTTGCTCCACAGGGCCTCCAGCTCGCGCTGGCCGAACTCGAAGCCGCCGGCCGAGGCCGCGGTCACGGTGCCGGCCGAGAAGTCCGGCATCTCGGCCGGGTCCACCCCGGCGTCGGTGACCGCCTCCTTGGCCGCGGTCAGCGCGAGCCGGGTCATCGGGTCGGTCTGCGGCAGCAGCCGGCTGGGAATGTGCTCGCTGGCGACGAACCCGGGCACCTCCCCCGCCAGCCTGGACGGGTAGCTCGCCGGGTCGAAGCGGGTGATCGTCGCGATGCCGTTCTCGCCGGCCAGGGTGGCCCGCCACCAGGCCTCCGTGCCCAGGCCGTTGGGGGCGGTGACGCCGATGCCGGTGAAGACCGCGGTCGCCCGCTCGACCACCGGTTCGACGACCTCCCGCTCCAGCAGTTCGCTGGTCATGCCGACCTCCGCTCGGGTGTGGTGAGCACCATGGCGCTCTGGAATCCGCCGAAGCCGCTGCCGACGCTGAGCGCGGTGTCGACCCGCACCTCACGCGCGACCAGCGGGGTGTAGTCCAGGTCGCACTCCGGGTCGGGCTCGTGCAGGTTCGCCGTCGGGGGCACCACGTTGTGCTTGATGGCGAGCGCGCAGGCGGCGATCTCCAGGGAGCCGATGGCCCCGAGGGAGTGCCCGATCATGGACTTGATGGAGCTGACCGGCGTGGCGTAGGCGTGGTCGCCGAGGCTGCGCTTGAACGCGGCGGTCTCGTGCCGGTCGTTCTGCTTGGTGCCCGATCCGTGGGCGTTGATGTAGTCCACGGCGGTGGCGGGCAGCCCGGCCTGGTCCAGGGAGACCCGGATGGCCTCCGCCATCTCCAGGCCGTCGGCCCGCAGCCCGGTCATGTTGTAGGCGTTGCTGCGGGAGGCGAAGCCGGCGATCTCGGCGTAGATGTACGCGCCGCGCGCCCGGGCCCGGCCCAGCTCCTCCAGCACGAACACCGCCGAGCCCTCGCCCAGCACGAAGCCGTTGCGGGTGCGGTCGAACGGCCGCGAGGCGTGGGCGGGGTCGTCGTTGCGCGGAGACGTCGCCTTGATCGCGTCGAAGCAGCCGACGGACACCGGTGAGATCGGGGCCTCGGTGGCCCCGGCGACCATGACGTCGGCGCTGCCCTCGCGGATCAGCTCCACCGCGTGGCCGATGGAGTCCAGACCGGAGGTGCAGCCGGTGGAGACCACCGCCGTCGGTCCCTGGGCGCCGACCTTCCAGGCGACCTCACGGGCGAAGGAGCTGGGCACGAAGTAGTCGAACAGCTGCGGCACCGCGTAGTGGTGGTCCACCTCCCAGTCCGCGCCGCCGTTGCTGACGACGGCGTACTCGCGGTCCAGACTCATCGTCGCGCCGACGGCGCTGCCGATGGTGACCCCGACCCGGAACGGGTCGAGCTCGTCGACGACCAGGCCGCTGTCGGCCATCGCCTCCCTGGCGCTGACCACCGCGAACTGCGCGGCGCGGTCCATCCGCCGGATCTCCTGGGGCTCCAGGCCCTCCCTGACCGGGTCGAAGTCCGCCTCGGCCGCGATCCGGGAGCGGAACGTCGAGGCGTCGAACAGGGAGATCGCCCTGGTCGCGGTGCGCCCGTCGGTCAGCAGTGACCAGAAGTCCTTGGTGCCAATTCCACCGGGGGCCACCACGCCGATCCCGGTGATGACCACGCGCCGGCTCATCGTCGGCTCCCCATGGCCCGGGTGCGCTTCGTCTTCACGACCGCATCACCTCTCTGTCCGAATCCAGAAGTTCTGTTCGCTCGGCTGTTGTCACGACTCTCGCTCCCGCCCCTCAACGCGTGCTCAACTCGGGGCTGAGCAGCGACAGTGCCGCCTCCCGCAGCAGCTTCGGCGCGGCCTGCCCCCGGACGAAGAAGTGGGTGCCGGGGACGGTGCGCAGATCGAATCCGGCCGGCGCGTAGTCGGCCCACTCGGCCATGCCGACCAGCGGCGAGATGGGGTCCTCCCTGGCGGCGAGCGCCAG
>Ga0302314_10003663_pt1 | contig 28286 bp, 33 predicted proteins | sample III_Palsa_N2_3_FD_200533 | JGI IMG/M metagenome (GOLD analysis project Ga0302314, IMG submission 200533) | Peat permafrost microbial communities from Stordalen Mire near Abisko, Sweden - III_Palsa_N2_3 | ecosystem: Environmental > Terrestrial > Soil > Palsa > Peat permafrost | place: Sweden...
TTTCTTCGCGACGACTTAATTCGAGTGTCCTGCCATGGTCGCGGCCAGCGGCAGACAGTGCTGCTTTTGCCGATGCCGCAGTCGCCGGCGCGGAATTTCCCGCTGGCAAAACCATCGCCCATGCCCCTCACTTGGCCAAGGTGATGCCGCTGCCGCAGCGCCCGCCCATCCGACGAGGCCTGACATGCTCGAACTGAGACCGAATTGCGAGTGCTGCGACAAGGACCTGCCGCCGGAGTCGACGGAGACGATGATTTGCACCTTCGAGTGCACCTTCTGCGCGGCCTGCAGTGCCGGGATCCTGCAGGGGCGCTGCCCGAATTGCGGCGGCAATCTCGCGGCCCGACCGATCCGGCCCGCCGGCCTGCTGGCGAAGCACCCGGCCTCGACGATCCGCAAGGTCAAACCCGGCGGCTGCGCGCAGATTGTGCCGGGCGCATGAGGCCCGGCCCGCAGCAGGATTGGCCAGCCGCCCCGCTTCCGGCGTAGACTGCCCCTGCCCGCCGCAAAGGTTCGCGTCATCATGAAACTGCTCACCCTGATCCGCCACGCCAAGGCCGTCGACGCAACCGGGATCGAGGATGATCATGAGCGGGGTTTGCGCGGCCGCGGACGCCGCGCCGCGACCGAACTCGGGCAGCAATTGGCGGCAAGCCCGCCCGACCTGATCCTGTGCTCGACCGCCCTGCGCACCCGGCAGACCGTCGCCTGCGCCATCGCCGGCTGGCCGCATTCGCCGCCGATTCGCTATGAGCGCGAGCTCTATCTGGTGGGTGCTGCCCGCCTGCTGCGCCGGCTCGAACAGATCGAACCGGAATTCGGCTCGGCCTGGCTGGTCGGCCATAATCCCGGCATCCACGATCTGGCCCGCCAGCTCGCCGGCCGCGCCGCCGGCGCCGAGCGCTTCAGCGAGTTGATGCAACGCTTCCCGACGGCGGCCCGCGCGGTCTTCACCATCGACGCCGACCGGTGGCGCGACCTCGTCCATGCCAGGCTGGAGCTGGTGGACTTCGTGCTGCCGGGTGCGGAGTAGCGCAAGCCATGTTCGGCCAGTGCGCTGCACCGACACCGAGCAACGATACGTGGGCCCGATAGCCGCTCTCACGCCGCGCGGGCCCGGGCACCAGTTTGTCGCCTACGCGGACGCCTGCTGACCGCCCGGCCAGCGGCACTGGCAGATTGCTTCCAACCCCATGTCGGCCCCCTAAGCAGAGATGCATTGCTCGTTACACAAAAACCCGTCATTGCGAGCGCAGCGAAGCAATCCAGCCTTCGGTGCGGCGCCCCTGGATTGCTTCGCTGCGCTCGCAATGACGGTGGAAACGATGAGGCTCATTCAAGACAATCTTGCTTAGCCCGGCTGTTTCGCCGCCGGCTTGCCGGTATCGAGCAGGCTGCCCAGCCGGGTCATCTGCTCCTGCAGCACGGCATCGACGATCGGCGCCCAATGCTCGCCGCCCTGGCGCAGATAGCCGCCGATGACATAGCTCTGGGTCACCGTAGCACCGCCGCCCTCGGCCGGCTTCACGCTCCAGCGCAGCACGCCGGCAACGCCTTCGCTGCGCAAGGGCCCGAGCCCGCCATGCAGCTCGATCGAGGCGCCGGGGATCACCATCGTCACGTCCATATGATGGGCCCAGCCGCCATCCTTCAGCTTCTCGCAATAGCAGCCGCCCGGCTTCAGGGTCAGGCTCAGATTGGCGGCATCGCCGGAGAAGGTGTGTTCGGGGTCCCACCAGCGCTGCGGCTTGGTGAGCGCGGCGTAGGCCTGCTGGGGCGAGGCGTGCACCGTCACACTCTGCACCAGCTCGAACCCCTGCGGCGTCGCCGATTTGACCTCGGCCACCGCGGGCACCGCGATCAAGGCCGCGAGTGCCCCCAGAAACAATGACTTCATCCCGCTACTCCTCGTTTGCGATGCCGATCTCCTGCAGAACCTGTTGGGCCAAATGGATCGTGATCCGGCGCTGTGCCACCAGCGATGCGGCGTCGAGTGCCGCCACGGCGCGCTGCGCTGCAGCGAAGGAGCGCTCGATCCTGAGCCCGACGAACTCGACCAACTCCGCGGTCACGGCGAGCTGCCGATCGGCGAAGAGCTTGACCAGCACGGCGCGGATCAGCAGATCGTCGGGCGGCACGATCTCCGCCACCGGCAGCGCGTTCAGCCGCGAGCGCAGATCGGCGAGACCGATGCCCCAGCGCGACGGCGGCTGCGTCGAGGTCAGCAGCAAATACCCGCCACGCTCGGCGATGCCGTTATAGAGATGCAGCAAGGGCTGCTCGGGGGCCGCTTCGGCGGTCTCGACGACCAGGGTCGGCCAGGATTCGAGCAGGGCCGGCACCAGGGACGCGGCGAGTTCGGCACCCTCGATGATCCCGGCGCCGGCACGGGCGCGCCAGACCCCAGCCAGATGGGTCTTGCCGCTGCCGGGCGGCCCCTGGAGCACCAGCGCCGGCGCCGGCCAGGCGGGCCAGCGATCGATCCAGGCGACCGCCGCTTCATTGGCCCCCGTCACCAGGAAGGCGTCGCGGTCGAGCGCCGGCCGGCGCTGCCCGAGATCGAGCGGCAGCTGGGTGCTCACGGCTCTTGTGTGCCGTGATCGGGATCGTAGAGCGGGCTGCCGAGATAGCGGCGGAGCGCATAGCGCAGCAGCACGCCGAGCACAGCCGCGAAGGGCACGGCGATCAGGACACCCAGGACGCCGAACAGCGCCCCGAAGGCGAGCAGCGAAAAGATGATCCAGACCGGGTGCAGATTGACCCGGTCGCCGACCAGCTTGGGCGTGATGACATTGCCTTCCAGCCCCTGCCCGACCGCGAACAGAATCGCGATATAGAGCGGCCGGTGCCAGTCGCCGAATTGCGCGAAAGCGAGCGCCACCGAGAGGACCGCCCCGGTGAGCCCGCCCAGGAACGGAATGAAGATCAGCAAGCCGACCATCAACCCGATCACCAGACCGAAATCGAGCCCGAGCACGGTCAGCCCGATCGCGTAGTAGGTCCCGAGCAGGGCGCAGACCGAGGCCTGGCCGCGGATGAAGCCGGACAGGGTCTCGTCGATCAGATGTGCCTGCTCGCGGATTGTCTGCAGATGCTGACGCGGCAGCCAGGAATCGATGGTAGCGACGATCAGATCCCAGTCTCGCAGCAGGAAGAACGACACGATCGGGGTGATGAAGATCAGCGACAGGATATTGGCGACGGCGACGCCGCCGGTCAGCACGCCGGTCAGCACCTGGCCGGCCCCGCCGAGGATATCGGCGATCTTGGCCCCGGCGGCGTCGCGCAGCTTCTGCATATCCTCGGGCGCCAGCCGGTCTTCGAGCAGCAGGAACAGATTGTCGAGCTGGCTGCGGCCCGCGGCGAGATAGACGGGGAAGCGTGACACCAGCTGCGTCACCTGCGCCTCCAGCAGCGGCGCCAGCAGGAGCAGGAAAAGCACGATCAGCAGCAGGAAGGTTGCCAACACCAGCAGCGTCGAGAATGTCCGCGACAGGCGCAGCTTCTCCAGCCGGTCGGCCACCGGGTCCAGGAAGAACGCGATCGCCGCCCCGACCACGAAGGGCAGCAGAATGCTGCTGAGCAGATGGATGGCGACGATGAAGAGCGCGATCAGGCCGGTCCAGAACAGGCCCTGCCGCCAGGCTTGGTTCATGACGGCAGCCCCCGGCCGCAGCGATGGGACGTCATCGGCGCGTTACTCGCTAGCTGCGCGGCTGTGCAGCTGCAGCACGCCATAGGGCTTGCCGGGAGTCAGCACCAGATCCTGCTGGGCCAGCGCCACCTTCAAGAGATTGTCGTCGGCATGGACCTTGATCCGCAGCCTGACCTCGGCATGGCTCATCAGTTCCAGATCGGTCCCACGCACGACCGGCACCTTCGAGAGCCGCTCGCGTACCGCCGCCCAATCGCCGGCAGATTTGATCGGCACGACCACCTCCAGCATGCCGTCCTGATCGCCAGCGCTGCCGCTGCCGCTGCCGCTGCTGACCGTCAGCTTCTTCCAGTTTTCCTCGAGCTCGCGCATCGCCGCCTGCACGCCGGCCTGATAGAGCGTGCCGTCGAGCCGCGGGCCGGACACCTGGGTAGTCGCGGTATCGGGCGTGCCCTCCGGGCTGTAGCGGCTCACGGTGATGTCGAGCGTCGCCTCGCCGCCGGTGCTCGGGGTCGCCGTGGCGATCACGACATCGCCGCCGCCGTAATGTGCCGACAGCTTGGCCAGTTGGTCGGGTTTCGGATCGGCGGCCGCGGGCGCGTCGAGATTGCGCACATCGTTGAGGTCGCCGGCGGGGACGACGAAGGGCACCAGCCCACCGGCGCCGGGCGTGCTGCTCCAGGCCGTGCGCCAGGGGTTGGGATCGTCCCAGAGCGTGACCGTGTCGCCGGTCTTCAGAACCGGCACCAGCACCACCGGCTTGCTGGCCAGCTCGGTGATCGAGATATTCGCGGCCTTGAGCAACCGGCGCACCCCGTTCGGGCTGAAGCGGAAAGTATAGCTGCCGAGATAGCGCACGCCGGAAGCGCGCTCATTCGACACTTCGAAATCCTGGACCAGCGCCGAGATCTCCGGGCCGCTCGGCGTCGGCAGCCGTCCCCATTCGGATTTGGGCGCCAGCCGCTCCATCAGCCGGCGGAAGGCCAGGCGCTCGCCCTCGGCGCGGGCCGCTTCGCGCGCCGCCACGGCATCCTGCGCCGTGGCGTCGACCGGCACGCCGGCAACCACGAAGGCGGGCGGGAAATTGCCGGCCGCCAGGGACCGGCCGCCCGCCAGCAGCAGCAGCACGAACAGCAGCAGGCCAGCGGCCCGGCGCAGATCTGGGAAGCGAAGCTCTGTCATTACAAACCGTCCTGCTTTTAGTATGGTCGGCCCATCGATTTCCCGGATCGGCCGCGGCGCACTCCTCGCGGGGAGAGAGGTCGCCGGACCCGTGCCGCCGCTATAACGCGCGAGGATGCCATTAAGAGTCAAAGCTACCGTGATGCCGGTGTCGATATCGATGCGGGCACCGCGCTGGTCGAGGCCATCAAGCCGCTGGCCAAGGCCACAGCCCGCACCGGTTCGACGGCCCTGCTCGGCGGATTCGGCGCCGTGTTCGACCCCAAGGCCGCAGGATTCCGCGACCCGCTGCTGGTCGCCACCACCGACGGCGTCGGCACCAAGCTCAAAATCGCCATCGATTCGGGCCGGCATGATACGGTCGGCATCGATCTTGTCGCCATGTGCGTCAACGACCTCGTGGTCCAGGGGGCCGAGCCGCTCTTTTTCCTCGACTATTTCGCGACCGGCAAGCTCGATGTCGCGGCCGGAAGGCAAATTATCGCCGGTATCGCCGCGGCCTGCCGCGAGGTCAACTGCGCTCTCATCGGCGGCGAGACCGCCGAGATGCCGGGCATGTACGCCGATGGCGATTATGACCTGGCCGGCTTCGCCGTCGGCGCCGTCGAGCGCGACCAGGTCTTGACCGGCGCCGGCGTCGCCGAGGGCGATATCGTGCTGGGACTGGCCTCGACCGGGCTGCATTCCAACGGCTTCTCCCTGGTGCGCCGCGTCGTCGCCTTGACCGGCCTCGATTATGCCGATCCCGCCCCCTTTGCCAATGACAAGAGCCTGGGCGAGGCGCTGCTGGCGCCGACCCGACTCTATGTCCGCTCCTGCCTGGCCGCAGTTCGGGCCGGCACGGTCAAGGCGCTCGCCCATATTACCGGCGGCGGGCTGCTGGAGAATATCCCGCGTGTGCTGCCGGAAGGATTCGCCGCCGAACTCGATGCCACCGCCTGGCCCCTGCCGCCGGTGTTCCGCTGGCTGCAGCAGCATGGCAACATCGCGTCCGCCGAGCTGGCCCGCACCTTCAATTGCGGCATCGGCATGATCGCCGTGACCAGTCCCGAGGCCGCCGAGGCCACCATCCGCACGCTTGAAGCCGAAGGCGAAACCGTGCGCCGCATCGGCCGCATCATCCGGCGCGCCGAGGGGGCAGCGGGCTGTCAGGTCATCCATATCGGTGAGCAATGGCCCGGCTGAAAGTCGGCGTCCTGGTCTCCGGATTCGGCTCGAACCTGCAGACCCTGATCGATCTCTGCGCCGATCCGGAATTCCCGGCCGAGATCGTCACGGTCATTTCGAACAAGGATGGTGCCGTAGCACTCGAACGCGCGGCCAAGGCCGGCATCAAGACCGAGGTTATTCCGCACAAGGCCTTCCCGGACCGTTTCTCCTTCGACAATGCGCTCGACGCGGCGCTCAGGGCGGCGGGGGTCGAGCTGGTCTGCCTCGCCGGCTTCATGCGCATCCTGACGCCGATCTTCGTCGATCTGTGGCGCGACACGATCATCAATATCCATCCGTCGCTGCTGCCCTCCTTCCGCGGCTTGGAGACGCATCGCCAGGCGCTGGCCGCCGGGGTCCGCTTTCATGGCTGCACGGTGCATTTCGTGCGGCCGGATCTCGATGACGGGCCGATCCTGGTGCAGGCGGTGGTGCCGGTGCTGCCGCAGGATGACGAGCAGAGCCTGGCGGCCCGCGTGCTCCAGGCCGAGCACCGCGCCTATCCGCTGGCCTTGCGCCTGATCGCCGAGCGCCGGGTCACGATCGAGGGCGATCGGGTCGTGATCGCCGGCGGGGCCGGAACTGCCGGACCGGCAGTGCTCAACCCACCGGACTTGCCAATTGCCGCCGCGTGAGGTAGCACGCGGCATTCACCAGGATTATTTTCGGGGATAAGAGATGGCCGATGCAGAGCTGATCCGCCACCAGCAGATTTGGGTCGGATTCACCACCTTCGTGAAGATCAGCACGATCTCGATACTGATCCTGATGGCGCTGCTGTTCAAATTCGTTTTCTGAACCGGCTGCCGGGCGGTCCGGTCAGCGCATGGTGGCGCCACCGTCGATGCTGATCACCTGGCCGGTGATCCATTCGCCCTCCTCGGAGACGAGGAGCGCCACCATCGCGGCAATATCCCCCGGCTGTCCGAGCCGCGGCGTGCTTCCGAGAGCCAGGACATGGGCCTTGGCCTCCTCGCTCATGCCGGCCCGCACGCCATCGGTCAGCACCAGCCCGGGTGCTACGGCATTGGCGCGGATCCCTTCCTTGCCCCAACGGGTCGCGACATGGCGCATCAGTGCCGTGATCCCGGCCTTGGCCATGCTGTAGCAGACATAATCCGGGCTGCCGACATAAGCGGCGCCGGATACGGTGTAGATGATGGCACCGCCGCCGCGGGCGAGCAGCGCCGGCACGGCATGGCGCGTGCAGATCAGATGGCCGCGCAGATCGACGGCGATCGTGCGGTCGAACACCGAGAGCGGCGTCGAGAGCGCATCCTTGTCCTGGAAGATGATCGACAGATCGGCCAGGTTGACATGGATGGCGTCGAGGCCGCCGAAGCCCTCGACCGCGCTTGCGACCAAAGCCGCCACCGAAGGTTCGTCGACCACATCGAACCCGACACCCAGAGCGCGTCCGCCCAGACCGCGAATCTGCCCGGCGACCGCCTCCGCCGCCTCTTGTTTCAGATCGCCGATCACCACTGCCGCCCCGGCCTCAGCCAGGCGCAGCGCGGTCGCCGCCCCGATGCCGCTGCCGCCGCCGGCCACGATCACAACCTTGTCCTGCAAGCCGATCATCCCGCCCCTCCCTCACAGCCATTGGGGGGCAGCCTATCGGTTATTGCACCAACCCGCACTCCTCGGCACCCTCGGCACCGAGAGGAAGAAAAGGGGTCACAGTGAATTTCTTCGACGGGCGCTTCCCATCCGAGAGAGCCTGTCGCGGGAAATTCACTCTGACCCCTTTTCTTCCGGAACCCGCCGAGTGTCATCCGGCCAAGGCCTGGACTACCTTGAGCTGTACCAATCAGTCCACTATGTACTGTTCAATTCACCAGCAGTCAGTGGAACCGACCGATGACCGACAGCCGCCCGCCCTTGCCGCCCTTCACCCTGGAAACCGCAATCCGCAAGACCCGCCTGGCCGAGGATGCCTGGAACAGCCGCGATCCCGGGCGCGTCGCCCTCGCCTATACGCCGGACAGCCGGTGGCGCAACCGGTCGGAATTCCTGCAGGGCCGGCCGGCCATCGTCGCGTTCCTGACCGGGAAATGGCAACGCGAGCAGGATTATCGCCTGATCAAGGAGCTGTGGGGCCTGCATGAGCACCGCATCGCCGTGCGCTTCCAATATGAATGGCATGATGCGGACGGCAATTGGTTCCGCTCCTATGGCAACGAACAATGGGAGTTCGACGCGCACGGGCTGATGTGCCGGCGCGAGGCCAGCATCAATGACGTGGCGATCCTGGTATCCGAGCGCAAATTCCTCTGGCCGGCCGGTCCCCGCCCCGCCGATCATCCCGGCCTGACCGAACTCGGTCTCTGAGCCGATGCCGCGCCTCGTCGCCGAACGGGCAGATGCAATCCCGGCCCTGGCCGAGCTGTTCCGCGAGCACGGCTTCGACGGCACCAGCCTGGCCCTGATCTCGGAGCGCACCGGCCTCGGCCGGAGCAGCCTCTATCACTTCTTTCCGGGCGGGAAGGAAGAGATGGCGGCGGCCGTGCTGGCCGAGATCGACGCGTGGTTCGAACAGGAGATATTCGGGCCGCTGCGCTCAGACCCGGACCCTAGGCAAGCGATCGCGGAGATGCTGAGTGCGGTCGAAGCCTATTTCCAATCCGGACGGCGCATCTGCCTGGTCGGCGCCTTCGCGCTCAATGATGCGCGCGACCGCTTCGCGGCGCAGATCCAAGGCTATTTCGTGAGCTGGCAAGCCGCATTGGCCGACGCGCTTAGACGGCAAGGCCATACCACGGAGGCGGCGGGGGATCTGACCGAAGCGGCCCTCGCCGCGATCCAGGGCGGGTTGGTTCTGGCCCGCGCGATCGACGATCCCGTGGCCTTCCAGCGGACGGTTGCGCGGGTTCGGCATGGCCTCGGATGTGACGCCTAGCCCATCGGCTCGACGAGATGCGCCCGGCCTGCCGGCGCGGGATAGGGTTCCGGCCAGAATTCGACCAGGCGCGTGATCTTGCCGCTCTTGATGGTGAAGAAGGAGATCGCCCTGGCGACCTGCACGCCGTCTGTGACGCTCACATCCGTGACCGCCTCGCCATCGCTGCCAACCAGGCGATTAATGGCAAAGCGCCAGGCTCCATGCGCGGGGTATTCCTGGTTCATCCGGGCAAAATTCGCCGCCCCGCGGATGCGCTCCCCGGATTGCGGCCATTCCAGCACGAAATCCGGTGCCAGTACGGCACCAACCGACGCGAAATCATTGGTCGCCATCAGGCGCCAGAACTCCTGGGCGATCTCGAGCGCAACGGACATGCTCGCGCCTCCCAACCGGAAGCAAATGGGTCCGCGCCACCCGGACCCGGCCCGGGCAGCGCGCGTCATTCACCCTCAGCCGGTGATCTCGCAGCCGGCAAAGAAGAACGCGATCTCATTGGCGGCGTTTTCGGCGCTGTCCGAACCGTGCACGGAATTGGCTTCGATCGATTCTGCGAAATCCTTGCGGATCGTGCCGGCGGCGGCGTTGGCCGGGTTGGTGGCGCCCATGATTTCGCGGTTCTTCGCGACGGCATTGTCGCCTTCGAGCACCTGGACCACCACCGGGCCCGAAATCATGAAGCTGACCAGGTCCTTGAAGAAGGGCCGCTCGCGGTGCACGGCGTAGAAGGCGCCGGCCATGGCTTCGCTGAGCTGGATGCGGCGCTGGGCGACGATGCGCAAGCCACTCTCTTCGAAGCGGGCATTGATCTTGCCGGTCAGGTTGCGGCGGGTGGCGTCGGGCTTGAGGATCGACAGGGTGCGCTCGATGGCCATGGCCTCGGGGTCTCCAGATTGGGGCGGTTAAGGAAAACTGCGCGCCTTATAACCGCTGCAACCGGCCTCGACAACGTCGCGCCACGCATTCACGCCTTGCGTTCGGCCCAACCGCCGCCGGGGTTTTGCTGCCAATATGTCAGCGCGTGACCGGCCGCCTTGTAGCGCCGCCAGCGGTCGCGCGCGGCGGCGAGCGCATCCTCGTCGCCGCCATCGAAGAGGTCGAGGATGCGGCTGAAACTCTCGATCGCCGCGAGTTCGGCGCCGCCGCACTGGCAGCCGAGCCCGGCCCCGTTCGGATTCTCGTCGCCGGATGTGAGATAGATCGGCTGCTCCGCGGCCCAGCCATCCGCCGCACTGCCATGCGGCAGGAAACTGGCCTCGCCATAGGTCCAGAGCAGCATGTTCAGCCGCTCGATTTCGGCCGGGTTCGGCGCTTTGACCAGGATCCGATGCCCGGCGCCGAGCGCCCGCTCGAGCAGGCGCGGCAACGCCTCGCCGAGCGTCGAGCGGGTCAGATGGTAGAAGCCGATCTCGGTCATGCCTCGTCCCCAAGCGGGCCATTTCAGCCCCTTGACCCCTCGCCCGCCTGGCCGGAGAGGGAGGGGCCCGCGTCAGCGGGAGGGTGAGGGCGGGTGCTCGGGGCAGGGGCCGGATGGCAACTCCGGCCGCAGCACTCACCCTCACCCGGCTCGCTCACGCTCGCCACCCCCTTCCGCGCGCGTCCGCGCGGATCGCTTCACGACCGGAGCGCCGCGCTTTAGCGCGCGCTCCCGCCAAGCGGGCGAGGGTTAATTGCCGATTCGTCTCCCTACTCCGCGGCGACCTGGGCCATGCGCTTCTTGATGTCGAATTCCTCCGCCACCCGTTCGTCGTTCGCAAGCATTTCCGCAGCGTCCGTCTCGGCATAGCCCAGCACGCCCATATCGGCATAGGCCGCGCGCACCCGCGGCCCCCAGAGGCCGATATCCTTGACCGTCGGCACGATCCGGGTGAACAGCCGGGTCCGGAAGCCCTTCATGAATTCGGATTGCATGACCGCTTCCGCGCATTCCTTGGCCGGCAGGCCCAGGCCTTCCCAGACATCCTTCTGATCGAAGCGGTCGCGCATGTGGTAGCAGGCCTCGACCACGAATTCCTCGCGCTCGTCGCGCTCGGCATCGGAGAGCTGCGGGTAATAATCGCGCAAGGCCAGCCGGCCGAAGGCGACATGCCGCGCCTCGTCCTGCATGACATAGGCGTTGACCGAGGCCGCCAAATTGTTCTTGGCATTGTCGCGGATGCGCTGGAAGGCAGCGAGCGCCAGGCCTTCGATCAGGATCTGCATGGTCAGGTAGGTCATGTCCCAGCGCCGGTCGCTCAAGCCGTTTTCCAGCAGCGCCTTCAGTCCGGCCGAGATCGGATAGGCCAGCTCGAACTTCTCGTGCAGCAGCCGGACATAGGCTTCGACATGACGCGCCTCGTCCATGACCTGGGTCGCGGCATAGAATTTGGCATCGAGATCGGGCACGCATTGCACGATCTTGGCGGTCGCGATCAGGGCACCCTGCTCGCCATGCATGAATTGCGACAGGCTGGCCGCCTGCTGATGGTGACGGACCTTGACCTTTTCCTTGTCGGTCAACCGGTCCCAGACGGCCGTGCCGAAGATCGGGATGGTGCGGTCGTCGATCAGCATGGGATTCTCGGGATCGAGATCCTGCGACCAGTCGATCCGCTCGGCCGCATCCCATTGCTGCTTCTTGCCGCGATCATAGAGCGTCAGCAGGGCTTCGCGCTCGTCGTCATATTCCCAGGTGAAACTGGTATCGGTGGCGCCCTCGAAGCGCCACTCGCTCTGCTCGACGGGCAAGGCGTAACGGTACATCGTCGACATGATCCGTCTCCCAAAAGCGGCACAACCATTTGATTCGGCTTATATTTTAGCCGAGCCTTGGTTAGGCTATCCTAACTATCCTAAGCGGTATTCGCCGGGTTGTGAATGCCGAATCACACGCTGCGGCAAGGCTTCGCCTTTGCCGCGGCATAGGCTACCATCACTCTAAATTCCGTCCCGTCCGGAGCCCGGATGCAGAAGCGCAATGCCGATCTCCTCAACGAAGCGCTCGACCTGCATCGGCAGGGCCGTTTCGACGAGGCCGAAAGCCGTTACAAAAAGCTGACCTGGCGCGAGCCCGGCAGTGCCGCGGCATTCCATGCGCTGGGTGCGCTGCGTATTCACCAGGACCGGCCGGCCGAGGCGTGCGACCTGCTGGCCCGCGCGGCCGTGATCGAGCCCGACAATGCCGAAATCCGCAACGCGCTCGGCACCGCCCTCACCCAGCTTAAGCAGCATGACGCCGCGGAAACCGAGCTGCGCCAGGCGCTTGCCCTCAACCCGAAACTGGCCGAGGCCCATAACAATCTCAGCATCCTGCTGCTGCGCTCGCAGCGACCGGACGACGCCGTCAAGCACAGCCGGCAGGCGACAAAGCTGATGCCGAATTCAGCCGACATGGCCGTCAATCTGGGCAAGGCCTTGCGCGATACCGGGCGTCTGGGCGAGGCGCTGGCGACATTCGAAACGGCGGTAAAGCTGGCGCCGGACCTGGCCGAGGCGCATTTTGCCGTCGCCACCATCCGCCTGGCGCTGGGCGATTTCGCCAAGGGCTGGGCCGGGCTGGAATGGCGGCTGCGCCTCCCCGGCTTCGGCTTCGCGCTGCCCGATCTGGGCAAGCCCGGCTGGCAGGGCGACGATCTGGCCGGCCGGACCATCCTGCTCCATGCCGAGCAGGGGCTGGGCGACACCCTGCAATTCCTGCGCTATGTGCCGCTGGTGGCGGCGCGCGGCGGACGCGTGCTGCTGCTGGTCCAGCCGGCGCTGAAGCGGCTGCTGGCCGGCTTGGACGGGGTCGAGCAGGTCTTCGGCTTCGGCGAGACCCTGCCCGACTACGATCTGCATTGCCCGCTGATGCGGCTGCCACGGCGCTTCGCGACCACGCTCGACACCATTCCGCCGATGCCGCCGCTCGCCGCCCCGGCCGAGGATGCGGCGTTGTGGCAAGAGCGCCTGAGTGACGGGGCACGCCCGCGGATCGGGCTCGCCTGGGCCGGCAATCCCGCCCACGCCAATGACTATAATCGCTCGGCACCGCTGGCAGCACTGGCGCCTTTGCTGGCGATCGAGGGCGTGCACTGGATCAGCTTGCAAAAAGAGATCCCAGCTGGCGATGCGGCCGCCCTGGCCCTGCAGCCCGGGATGTCACAGCCGGGCGAAGCGCTCACCGATCTCGCCGCCACTTCCGGGGTGATCGCAGCACTCGATCTGGTGATCTCCGTCGATACCGCCGCAGCGCACCTCGCCGCCGCAATGGCCAAGCCGACATGGCTGCTGCTGCCCCATTCGCCGGAATGGCGCTGGCTCGCCGGGCGGGACGACAGCCCGTGGTACCCGACGGCACGCCTGTTCCACCAACCTAAGCCAGGCGATTGGCAAGCCGTTGCAAAAGAAGTCGGCACCGCGCTCAAGGACCGCTTCGGCGGAATACGCTGAGTGTGAAGAAATTGCCGGAGCCTGAGACCCCTTAGTGGGGCGGTCGTCCCTGGCCGCCCGCCGGCTGCAAGCCGGCATAACCTATCGCGCGATAGCTTTGTGCCGGCTACCGCCGGCAGGGCGGCCAGGGACGACCGCCCCACTGGCAAGCCCGAGTCTCTCCCGCAATGCGGGAGAAGGGCTGCCGTCTGACGAGTCCGAAATTCGGACGCTTGGCATCAGGCCGGTTTCTGCGCGGCAATCCACTCCCGCACCCGCTGGTCGAGGACGCTCAACGGCAGCGCGCCATCCTGCAGCACCGCCCGATGGAACTCTTTGAGGTCGAAGCGGGGGCCCAGCGTCTGCTTGGCGGCATCGCGCAATTCCAGGATCTTGGCCAAGCCGATCTTATAGGCGCAAGCTTGGCCGGGCTCGACGATGTAGCGTTCGATCTCGGCGACGACATCGCTTTCATCCATGCCGGTGGTGTCGCGCATATAGGTGATGGCCTGCTCGCGCGACCAGTGCTTGGCATGAATGCCGGTATCGACGACCAGCCGCGCCGCCCGGAACAGCTCGGCCTGCAGACGCCCGAGATTGTCGAGCGGCGCCTGCTCATAGCCCAGTTCCCAGGCCAGGCGTTCGGCATAGAGTGCCCAGCCCTCGTGATAGGCGGTGAAGGGCAGGATCTTGCGGAAGGTCGGCACACCGGTCATCTCCTCGGCGAGCGACAGCTGCAGGTGATGGCCCGGCACGCCCTCGTGATAGGCCAGCGTCTTCATGCCCCAGCGCGGCTGGATCGCGGTATTGGCGACGTTGGCGAAGAAGGTGCCGGGCCGGCTGCCATCCAAAGCGCCGGGCTGGTAATAGGCGCCGGGCGCCGTCGCCGCCTTGAAGGCGGGCACGGCCTCGACCTGCAGCTTGGCTTTGGGCAGGACCGCAAAATATTCGCCGAGATGGGTGGTCATCTCGTCGAGCAATGCCCGGAACTGCGTGAGCAGTGCGGCCCGGCCGTCGTCAGTATTGGGATATTGATATTGCGGATCGCCGCTGAGCGCCGCGATGCGGGCCCCGACCGTGCCGGGTGGTGCTGCGATGCCGTCGAGCACCGCGGTGACCTCGCCATTGATCCGCGCGACCTCCGCCAGCCCGAACTCATGGACCTGGGCCGGCGTCATGTCGCTTGTCGTCTGCTGGCGCAGCACCCAGGCGTAATAGGCATCGCCATCGGGCAGGTCCCACACGCCATCGGTGGTGCGGGCGCGCGTCTCAAGCCCGGACTCATAGTCGATCAGCCGGCCATAGGCTGGATAGACCTGCTCTTCGAGGGCATGCCGGGCCCCGTCGAGAAGATCGGCCTTCTCGCCCGGCGCCATCCCCCCGAGTTTCTCGAGCTTGTCGGCGAAGGACGCGTAGAGAATGTTCTCGGTCGGCTGCATGGCGGTGAAGCCGCGCATCTGCGCCAGCACTTTGGTCACGACGAAGCGCGGCGGCACCACGCCCTTCTGTTCGCGCAGCTTCAGGCTCTCGATCACCTGATCGAAATAGGGCCCGAAACCGCGCAGGCGCTGGACATAGCGTTCGGCACTGCGGTGATCGAGGACCTGGTGAATATGGACCATGAAGTCCGGCAACTCGCTCTGCACGCCGAACAGCTGGTTGACGGGGTAATCATGGTAGCGGAACGGCGCACCCCGCACTTCGCTGTCCAGGTACCAATCCAGCACCGCGCTGGAGAGACGCTGCGCCGCGGTCTCGTCGGCCGGGTCGTATTGCCGCAATACAGCGAGGCTATGCGCCGCCAGCGTTGCAGTATGCTCGGTTCCGGCGGGCGAGGCATCGTCGAGCTTGCCGCTATGGAAATCGAGCCAGGTATTGTCGACCAGGCCGATCTGGGACAGCAGCTGCGGCCGATCGAGCATGACCTCGATGAAGACGCGCTCATAGAAGTGATCGATCTGCATCGGCCGCCCCCAGACCAGGCGGTAGCCCCAATAGCCGCCCGCGACGATGACGACCGACAGGGTCGCGAGGATGGCGCGGCGAAAAATCAGGCGGCGGCGAGAGGGCGGCGGCGGCATGCAACGGCTCCTGAAGCGGATCTGCGGATAGGGGGTCGGCGCTGCTCCACCGCTCTTCGTTCTTGGTGGGGAATCGTGTTTAGCTTCGGAGGTGCCGGCGAACAAGGGTCGCGATACGACCTGACAGGGAATTAATGCCCGGCTACGCCACTGGCGAGGTCAGCGGCATCTCGGGGAGAGGCAGATGGGGGCGATCTTCAAGCCGACGCGGATTGTCCTGGCGCTGCTCTGCGTCATGTATTTCATCACCTATATCGATCGCGTCAACATCGCAACGGCGGCGAGCGGCATCCAGCTCGAGCTGGGCCTGACCAATACCCAGCTGGGCTTCGTCTTTTCCGTCTTCGGCTATCCCTATCTCCTGTTCCAGGTCGTGGGCGGCTGGGTCGGCGACCGCTTTGGCGCGCGCCGGACCCTGGTCTGGTGCGGGCTGGTCTGGGCGGCCGCGACCATCCTGACCGGTTTCGTCGGCGGTCTCGTCACCCTGGTGCTCGCCCGCCTGCTGCTGGGCTTCGGCGAGGGCGCCACCTTCCCGACCGCAACGCGGGCGATGCAGGACTGGACGCCGGCCGGCCAGCGCGGCTTCGCGCAGGGGCTGACGCATGCCTTCTCCCGGCTGGGCAATTCGATCACGCCGCCGCTGGTCGCAGCATTGATGGCGGCCATCACCTGGCGCGGATCCTTCGTGCTCCTCGGGCTGGTCAGCCTGGTCTGGGTCGCGATCTGGGGCTGGTATTTCCGCAATGAGCCCGCGAGCCATCCCGGCATCACGCCGGAAGAACTCCAGACGCTGCCTGAGCGAAAGCCGGGCGCAACCCGGCCCCAGATCCCTTGGGGGCCGTTGCTGCAGCGCATGGCGCCGGTGACCTTCACCTATTTCTGCTACGGCTGGTGCCTGTGGCTTTATCTCAACTGGCTGCCGCTATTCTTCAAGAACAGCTACGCTCTGGACATCAAGAGCTCGGCGATCTTCTCGATGGGGGTCTTCCTGGCCGGAGTCGTGGGCGACACGCTGGGCGGCGTGATCTCCGATCAGATCCTGCGCGCCACCGGCAATATCCGCCTGGCGCGCCTAAGTGTGACCATGCTGGGATTTGCCGGGGCTTTCCTCTCGCTCCTGCCTATGCTCTATATCCGCGATCTCAACATCGTCGCCTTATGCCTGTCCGGCGGCTTCTTCTTCGCAGAACTGGTCATCGGCCCGATGTGGTCGATCCCGATGGATATCGCCCCGAAATATTCGGGTACGGCCGCGGGCCTTATGAATATGGGGTCGGCGCTCGCCGCCATCGTCTCGCCGCTGGCCGCCGGCTATGTCATCGACCTGACCGGGAACTGGTACTTGCCGTTCTTCATCACGATGGGGCTGCTTCTGATCGGCGGCTTCTCCGCCCTGCTGATGCATCCGGAGCGGCGGTTCGAGGAGGCCCCGGCGCGTTAATCGGCAAGCTCTTCACCGGTCGCGAGATACAGACTCTTCTTCGTGCCCATGACGTCGAGTTCGATGATCTCGCCCAGAACCTGATACGACCAGGGCGGTTCGACAAATCGCGACCATATCTTGTTGCCGGCCGGGCTCCATCCTGCGATCTCCAACTCGGCACTCATTACCACGGTATCGCCATGCCGGCTCCAACCCCAGAACCCACACTGCACTTCTTCCCGCGCGATCAACCCGACGGGATCCAGGGAAAAGCTAAACGCCTCCTCGCCTAGGCCGAGAAAGACCAGTTCGTTGGTGGGATCAATGAGCACGCCAGGATGAAAGCCGCTGCTTGGTCCGGGGCTGTACCAACCTTCAACCAGCAGTCCTGGCCTCGGGTCGCCGTTGGATAGTCCGATTGCGATGAAGCTCCGGTGGTCCTGATCACAGGCCAGCCGTTGAATATGAGCGCCGTCGCTCTCGAAGAGCCGAACCTCGTCGGGAGAGGATGTCACAAGTACGGTGTATGTCCCGATCGAGAGGCGAAGCATGATTAGTCAACCCGTGGTATCGAGAGCCGGAGCGCGCTGACTTCCTCCGCCCATTTCGGCGCAATGTCAAATCCGCGGCTTACAGCTCCGGCACCGCCAGCACCCGCAGATCCGCCGCAGCATCGAGCTTTGCCTCGGTCCGCTCCTGCAGCCCGGCGAGATCGAGGCCCGCGATGATCTCGCGGACCAGGAACCCCGCCTGGGCAACGTCCAGCACGGCCAGATCGGTATAGATCCGCGACACGGCCCGCGGCGCCGTCAGCGGATAGCGGCAGAGCCGGCGCAGGCGGGGCTCGCCCTTGGCCGTATTGTGCTGCATCAGCACGCGCACCGCCTTGGCCCCGGTGGCGAGATCCATGGCGCCGCCGACGCCGGGGCTCATATTCGGGTCGTCGGTCGTCCAATTGGCCAAATCGCCGGTCTCGGAGACTTCGAAGGCCCCCAGCAAGGCCAGATCGAGATGCCCGCCACGGATCATCAGGAAGGCGTCGCTATGGGTGAAGAAGCTGCCGCCCGGCAGCAAGGTCACCAGGGCCTTGCCAGCATTGATGAGATCGGGATCCGCCTCGCCCGGCGCCGGCGCCGGACCCAGGCCGAGAATGCCGTTCTCGCTGTGGAACACCACTTCGCGCCCGGCTGGCACATAATCGGCGACCAGAGTCGGGATGCCGATGCCGAGATTGACATAGGCGCCATCGGCCACGTCCTGAGCGGCACGCCAGGCGATCTGGCGGCGATCGAGCGGCATCATGGTTGACCTCCGATCACGACCATGCGATCGACGAAGATCCCCGGCGTCGCCACGTTCTCCGGATCGAGCGTGCCCAGTTGCACGATCTCGCGCAGCTGCACCACCGTCAGATCCGCCGCCATGGCCATCACCGGGTTAAAGTTCCGCGCCGATTTCCGATAGGTGAGATTGCCCCAGCGATCACCGCGATCGGCCCGGATCAGCGCCACATCGCCCTTGAGCGGCAATTCCAGTACATAGTCGCGACCCTCGATGGTGCGGCACTCCTTGCCCTCGGCCAGACGCGTCCCGACCGAGACCGGCGACCAGAAACCACCCAGCCCGGCCGCGGCACAGCGCATGCGCTCGCTGAGCGTGCCCTGCGGCACCAGCTCCAGCTCGATGCGCCCGGCCCGGTATTCCTCTTCGAACACGACCGGATCGGTGGTGCGCGGATAGGAACAGATGACCCGCCGCACCCGCCGGGCGGCGATCAGCGCCGCCAGGCCGCGGCGCCCGCTGCCGGCATTATTCGATACCGCCACCAGCTCGCGCGCACCCTGGTCCAGCACCGCCTCGAACAATTCATCCGGGCTGCCGACGGCACCGAAGCCGCCGCAGAGGAGCGTGGCGCCGTCGCGGATCCCGGCGACGGCTTCGGCCAGACTCGCCACCTGTTTGTCGATCATCGCCGCTCCTCGACTCCGCCCGCTCCCTGTAGAGTGCGCCTGACCGACCGCGCGGCGAAATGCAAAGCCCGAACGGTGCGGAGGCGGATTGACAAGCCTCGGCGAAGGCTTGATAGATCCAGGCTGCATCCATGGCCCGAACGTGATCGTGACAACCGAAACCGCCCCCCCATCGCGCTGGACAGCATTCCGGTTTCTGGTCGGTTTCGCCGTGATTTCCATCGGTGGCATCGCAGCCTTGCTGATCGAGCCGATCGATACTGGGCTCATCCAACCCTTCAGCCATATCCTGGCCTCCGCCTCGGCCGCCGTGATCAATCTGTTCGGCGGCGATGCCGCGGCGCAGGGCGCCATTCTGAGCCTGGTCAAGGCCGGCGGCGGCGTGGAAATCGCCAATGGCTGCAACGCCATCGAAGCCTCGATCCTGCTCGCCGCCGCGATCCTGGCCTTTCCGGCCCGGCCTGGGCGGCGCCTGATCGGTGCGGCGGTCGGCATCGCCCTGCTGCAGATCGTCAATCTGCTGCGCATCATCAGCCTGCTCTATCTCAACCGCTATGCCCCCAGCTGGTTCGACTTCTTCCATCTCTATCTGTGGGATGCGCTGATCATGCTGGACGGGCTGCTGATCTTCCTGGTCTGGCATCGCTGGCAGGACCGGCCGCGCGCCGTCGCGGCGGCCTGAGGCGGCGCCGATGGACCGGCTGGCCCGATACCGGTTCGCGCTGTTCACGCTGCTGGCGCTCATCCCTTTGATGGTGCTGTGGTGGTTTGCCGTCGATCACCTGATCGCGGCGTTGCGCCCGATCGTCGCCTGGGTCGTCGATGTGCTGCTGCCGGTGCGCGATCTCGCCTCCGACGGCAAGGGCGGCTGGATCGCCCAAACCAGCCTGGAGGTGACCGCCGGCAAGTGGCAGGCCGGGGCCCTAGAAGCCAATTTCCCGGTCGATGCCTATCTGCTGCGGCGCTATCTCGTGGCCTGGCCGTTCTTTTTCGCGCTCGCCTTGGCGCCGCCGCGGGCACCGCGGCTGATCCGAATGCTGGTGACCGGCTTTGCCGCCCTGGTCGGGCTGTTCGTGCTGTCGGCGACCGCCTTGATCTTCGTGTTCGTCGCCGTATTGGTCAATCACGCGCCCAATCCCGCCGACCGGGTCCAGTTGGTACCGCCGCCCTTCTATGTCGGAGCACCACATTACAGCGACACGGTGTTCTTCCTGGCCGGGCTGGCCTTCTACATCGCCAGCTATGTCCTGCCCCTGCTGGCGCCGGTCATGCTGTGGATCGGCCTCAACCCGCTGCCGCGACGCTTCCTGCTCGGCCGGGGCGCCGCCCCACCAGCAATCGGGGCTGCGGCGCCGCCAGTCACCGAGTAAGGATCCAACGCGATATAATTGCGTCAACTCCTCCTCCCCTTGCGGGAGGAGGAGAATAATCGGTCGAGACGGCCCATCGCCCGATCCGCGCCTGGCGCTTCTGGAACTAGGCGACGCAGCCCTGCGGCCAGAGCGCCGTCATTCGGGCCCGTTTCAGCAGCGGGCTCGAGGATGAGATCGAATCCGTGCTGCTGCCGGTCCGGGTCGACGACCCGCGTACGCGGCCGCTGCTGTTCGGCGTCATGGCCTCGGTCGGCGGGCGGCAGTGGCTGAACACCAGGAGTGCCGAGCAGATCGCCGCCCCGCATCGTTTCAGCTTTCTCGATATCGGTGCCGGCGTTCCCGATTGCATCCGGCCCGGCCATTTGCGAGAAGAGGCGGCGTAATACCAACCGTCGGAAGCCTTAACTTCCGACGGTTGGTATCGCGAGCGACGGCGAGCGCGCGCCGCATGGCGCGTAGCCTCAGGGCCGCGGATGCGGCCCGCGCGGCGCTTGAGCGACACTTGGGATAACACTCTTTCTCGCAGCAGGGGTGGCATGCTGATCAACCTGATCAATCTCGACCGCAGCCCCGAGCGCCTCGCCGATTTCACCCGGACCAACGGCTTTCTGCCGCAGATCCGCCGGTTTCCCGGGGTCGACGGCAAGAGTCTCGACCTCCCCGCGTTGATCGCGGCCGGCATTTTGGCGCCGGAGACACCGTGGACCGCCGGCGCCATCGGCAGCAGCCTGTCGCATGTCCGGCTCTGGGAAGAGGCGATCGCGACGAAGCGGCCGATCACGGTCTGCGAGGATGACGTCGTCTTCAACCGACACTTCACCACGGCCGCGCGCGCCCTGTTACACGGGTTGCCGCCGGGCTGGGACTTCGTGCTCTGGGGCTGGAATTTCGACGTCTATACCGCCTTCGAACTGGTCAGCGGCGCCGGCACCTGCATCGCCCATCTCGACCAGAACAGCCTGGCCCAGGGCATCGGCTCCTTCCAGGCGCAGCGCTTCACGCCGCAGCCCTTTCGTCTGATCCGCGCCTTCGGCCAGCCCTGCTACACGATTTCGCCGCGCGGGGCGGCGGTGCTCCGGCAGGCCTGCCTGCCCTTCCGCGCCGCCCAGGTATCGCTGCCCGAGGTCAAGGGCAGCGTGCAGGCCATGGATGTCGGCGTCCTGGCACCCGGCGCCTATCCGGCGATGAACGCCTATCTGTGCTTCCCGCCGCTGGCGGCATCGCCCAACGACCCCGCGAAATCGACCGTGCTGAAGACGTAGTCACCCGCGGCCGATGAACGGCATCACCGTCGCCATCACGGTCAGGAACTGCACATTCGCCTCGAGCGGCAGGCTCGCCATATAGACCACGGCGCTGGCGACATGCGCGACATCCATGCGCGGTTCGATCGCCATCCGCCCATCGGCCTGCGGCACGCCGGCAACCATGCGCTCGGTCATCGGCGTCACGGCATTGCCGATATCGATCTGGCCGCAGGCAATGTCGAAGGCACGGCCGTCGAGCGAGGTCGATTTGGTCAGCCCGGTCATCGCATGCTTGGTCGCGGTATAGGGCGCCGAATTCGGCCGCGGCGCATGGGCCGAGATCGAGCCGTTATTGATGATCCGGCCGCCGCGTGGGCTTTGCGCCTTCATCAGCCGCACCGCCTCCTGGGTACAGAGGAAGGCGCCGGTGAGATTGGTATCGACCACGCGACGCCATTGCTCAAGGGTGAGATCCTCGATCTGCACCGGCGGTGCCCCGGTGCCGGCATTGTTAAACAGCAGATCGAGGCGGCCATGCGCGTCGCGGACCCGTGCGAACAGGCTGCGCACCGACTCCGGATCGGCGACATCGGTCGGTATCGCCAGCAGAGGCCGGCCCTCAGCCTCGGCAATCGTCTCGGCCAGCGCCTCGGCGCGCCGTCCGGCCAGCACCACCGCATAGCCGGCCCGCGACAAGGCCAGCGCCACCGCCCGCCCGACACCGCTGCCGGCGCCGGTGACCAGTGCAATTTTGCTCTCGAGCGCCATTTTCGGATCCTTTCCGGAAGCTTGCTCGCCCGGCATTAGCCATCGTCGGCGGCCGGGTGGTCAATTGGGCAAATCGGAGCAGGGCGGGGCGTCGTCTAACCCGCCGCATTCGACCCATGCCAGTCATAGGGCCGCCGATTGGCCGATCTCTGGACCGGACGTTCAACGCCGCATGGCGCCAGCTCCTTTGCAGGGTAAGATCGCCCGATGGCCCGGATCTCTCCAGAGGTCATCGGCAGATGGCAACGAGATCGTCGAGGTAAACCTGCAGAGCGCGTGAGGATGTCTCGGTCTTTACGTCAATCTGAAGAACCCCAAGCTCATCCACTGAAACGAATTCGCCAACAACCTTGTGCCCGCCGATCACATACACCTCAATCCGGTCGCCTTTATTGAACTGGCCCAAGAACAGGGTAAATTTTGCCACCGACGGCCTCCTCTCAAGCGCATCCAGCGAGATCGCCCGCCACTGTACAGCGCGGCCTGCACCGCGTCCAAGCCCCACCGAACGAACCCGCATGTCGCCGAGGTCCGCCAAATTAGTGCACTTGTCCGGCCAACGGACCAGCCTTGTGGATTGACAAGATTGGGTCAGATGCGGTGCCACGATATGCTGTCTTCGTCGAGGCCGGATCGGGCCTTTCGGCAGCTCTCGACCCTTGAAGGAGATTTGGGAGATTTGGGGACGGAGATTTGGGGACACAATACATAACTCTGCGGGGGACGGAGATTTGGGGACACAATACATAACTCTGCGACACCTGCGGAGATTTGGGGACACAATACGTTCAGCCTGATCCGTGACAAGTTAAGTATTGTGTCCCCGAGACTCCCGTGACAAGTTAAGTATTGTGTCCCCGAGACTCCCTGCGGTCCCCGAGACTCCGTCGCCCTCGGGTCTGGTCCAACAAATTGCCCATCGCCCCTGAGCGGCCATTTCCCCAAATAGGGTTGGCGGTTCTGGGCGAGTTCCGTGCCGCAAGCGAAACGGCCGCGACTGATCCGGCCTGCCGCCAGGTCCGGATCGTACCAACAAAGTGATAGATGTTCCCAAATTGTCCTGGACGGCGGCACAAACTGTGTTTATGCTGTGTTCATGACATTCGCGCCCTCCATCCCCACGCCGGCCGATGCCGCTCAGAGCGATCCGTCCCAGGATCGACCGGAAGCCGACGCCTGTTTTGCCGGCGAGACGGATCTGGAACGGACCGCGCGGCAGGTGCGGTCGCTCCGGCGTTTTGCCGAGATCGCGCTCACTGCGGCCGAGGCGCTGGAACAGCGGGCGGTCGCCGCATCGGCACCGCCCGAGCCCGCCGCCAATGAAGCAGCGGACGTGCTCGGGGATGCCGGCGCCGGGATCTCGCTGGCGCTGCATCGCCTGTCGCGGATGGCGCGGCTCTGCTTCGCGCTCGAAAACCGGATCATCAAGGATTACCGGCAAGGCGGCTCTGGGCCGGTGCCCGCGCCGAAGCCGCCGGCGGCACCGGCCGAACGAGAGCCGGCGCCGGATTCCGGCGCCGAGGAGGCCGAGCCTCAGGAGCGGTTGGAGCGGCTGCGCGAGACCGAAACCGAAAATCTCCTGGTCGGACTCCTCCCCATGCTCGACGGCGAGGAAAGCGACGAGGTGCTGCTGGAGCGGCTTTACGAAAAATTCGCGGCGGCGGTCATGGCGGCGCAGGGTCGGGTTCCGGATTGGGCCGAGATGGACAAGGAGCTCTCAGCCGTGCTGGCCGGTCGGGTCGTGGGCGCGGGTTTGCCCAGCGCCGCACCGACGGATGGCACCAGGCTTGACGGGTTTGGTACCCCGCCGCCCGAACCGCCGCCCGCGACCAGCGGATGCGATCCGCCGTGAGGCGGGATTTCGAGGCGTCGGACAAGGCGACCTCGACTTTGCGGTGTGACCTCTCTTCTGCGCCTGGAACGCCCGGATCGCGTTGCGACCGGGGCGTTCCCGTGTCCGGAGCGTCCTTGTAACGGCCGTGCGCCGTAGACATTTATCGGCTTTGGTGCCCCGCATTCCTTCCGAGACGGAGAGGCGCTTGTTTCCAGGCTACCGACCCTCTCGCCGATTGCGTCGCCGGCTGCGCGGACACCTCACGACATGAGCCTGAAAACGGGCCTCCGCACTCTCGCCGCCAGCGCCACTTCCGCCGTCGATGCCACGCTCAACGAAACGCCGATCCGGCTCGCGGTGACCGGCCTCAGCCGCGCCGGCAAGACGGTGTTCATCACGTCGCTGATCCGCAACCTGCTGGCGCTCGGGCAGGGTCGGGGCACGTTGCCGCTGCTGCAGGCTGGCCTGGAGAAGAACGGCGCCAGCCGCCTCCGGCAGGTACGCATCCTGCCGCCCGGTGCTGCGGTCCTTCCTGCTTTCGACTATGCCGGAAAATTCAGAGAGCTGGCATCGCAGACGCCGTCCTGGCCACCGCGCACCGAGGGTCTGGCGCAGATTGCGCTCGAGTTCGAAGTGGACCGCGCGGGCACGCTGTTGAGCAAGCTCGGGCCGCGCAGGGTCCGCCTGGAGATCCTGGATTATCCCGGCGAATGGCTGCTCGACCTGCCGCTCCTGACCAAGAGCTATGCTACCTGGTCCAGGGAGACGCTGGCGCTGCTGCGCCGGCCGCCGCGCGATGCCGTCTTTGGCACCTTCCTGGCTTTCCTCGAGGCGTTCGACCCGAAGGGGCCGGCCAGCGAGGCGCTGATCCAGCGCGGCCATACGCTCTATCGCCAGGCGCTCCACGACAGCCGCGAGCGCTTCGGCCTGCGCTACCTGCAGCCGGGCCGCTTCCTCTGCCCGGGCCCGCGCGACGAGGCGCCGTTCATGGCGTTCTTTCCGCTCGGGCGCGGCGACGCCTCATTCGCCCGGGGCAGTGCCGGCGCCCTGTTGCGCGACCGGTATGAGGCCTATAAGGCCGATATGCGCGCGAGCTTCTTCGATTCGCATTTTCAATCCTTCGACCGCCAGATCGTGCTGGTCGACGTCCTCGGCGCGCTGCATTCCGGCCGGGAAGCCTTCGATGACACGGCGCGCGTCATCGCGGATATCGCTTCCGGCATGCGCTATGGCTGGAACCTGGCCCGCCCGGTCTATGAGATCGGTGCTGCGGCCTTGCGCGTCGGCGGCCAGCTGCTGCCGGGCACGCGCGCCGCCGGTGCGCTCTCGCGCGCCTTTCCCAGCCGGCGGATCGAACGGCTCGCCTATGTCGCGACCAAGGCCGACCACGTGCCGTCCCTGCGCCGCGACAATCTGTGCAACCTCCTGCGCGCCCTGGCCGAAACCGCGCAGGAGCAGCTCGGCCGCATACCGGTCAGCTACCACGCCGCGGCATCGGTGTTGTCGACCCAGGATGGCACCGCGACGATCGACGGGCGGCCGATCGAGGTCGTGTTCGGCGTGCCGCTCAAGGAGAATCGCGCCCGGCCCTTCTATCCCGGCGAGGTGCCTTCGGCGCGCCCGCGCGACAGCTTCTGGTCCAACCGGTATTTCGAGCTGCCGGTGTTCAAGCCGCCGCGCATCGACCCGACCGGTGTCACCGGCATTCCGCATCTGGGGCTCGACGAGATCTTGAGCACCGTTCTGAAGGATGTGCTGTGATGACGCGCGGTCCCGGATTCGTCGACATGCCGCAAAGCGAAGCGACCGAAACACCAGCCGGGGTACCGCCGCCCGCGAATTCGGCTCGGCCGGTCCTGCTCGACGCGCTGCAGGGCGAGGCGCGCGCCCGGATCGATCCGCAGTGGGATCCGGAAATCGTCGCCCGGCGGCCGCCGGGATCGAACCAGCTGTCCTGGCTGGCCGGCGGCCTGGCGGCTTTGGCGCTGAGCTGGCTGGCGCTGTCGCTCGCGGCTTTCGCGACCGACCAGTTCAACCGCTCGGCCGGCCTCGGCTGGTTGACGCTCGGCTGCTTTGGCGGCGCCTTCGCGATGGTGAGTTACGGGCTCTGGGGCGAGCTGCGCGCGTGGCGCGCGCTCCATCGGGTCGAGGATCTGCGGCACCATTTGGCCCGGGCCGATCTGTCGGCGCCCCAGCTGCGGGCGATCGTGCGGCCGTGGCTGAAGCGCATCCGCCGCCATCTCGACGATGATCGGCGGATCATGGCGGCGATCGAGGCCGCCGCCACGATTGTCGAGATCAAGGCCCTGTTGGGCGAGGTCGATCGCGCGCTCCGGCAGGCGGCCTTGCAGGCCGGCAAGATGGCGGCGCTGCAGGGTGGCGCCGTCGTCGCCATTACGCCGGCCCCGGCCCTCGAAGGCATCCTTGCGGCGCTGCGCGGCCTGATCCTGATCCGCCAGGTCGCCGAGATCTACGGCATCCGGCCCGGCCTGCTGGTCACCATCGCCCTGCTGCGGCGCGTCGTCTGGGCGGCGGCGGGGGTGACGGGGCTCGCGGTCTTGTCGCAAACCATGGCCGATCACGTCCTGACCAAAGTGCCGGTGATCAAGCACCTCGCCAGCGCCCTGCCGGAGGCCAGCCTGGCCGCCTTGCGGCTCTATCGCCTCGCCGGCATCACCGCCGAGGCCTGTTCGCCGATCATCGGCGGCGCCGACGTGCCGTCGCAATGACACGGCGAAAGAAATCCTTGTGCGCCAAGGTGGCGGCCTGCCGCCGGCTGGGCTATCGTCCCGACCATGGATGACCCGTACAAAATTCTTGGTGTCGAACGCAGCGCCGATGACGACGCGCTGCGCACGGCCTATCGCAAGCTCGCGAAGAAGCATCACCCGGATCTGAATCCCGGCAAGTCGGAAGCGGAAGAGCGGTTCAAGGAGATCTCCGCGGCCTATGGCCTGCTGTCGGATGCCGAGAAGCGCGCCCGATTCGATCGCGGCGAGATCGATGCCGGCGGCAATGAGCGGCCGCCCGAGCGCCCCTTCTACCGCGGCTATGGCGATGCCGCCGGCCGCACCAAATATCGCGCCGAGGAGGCGTTCGGACCCGATGACTGGGAGAGCATTTTCGGCCAAGCCTTTGGCGACCGCATGAAACGCGGCGGCAAATCGCGCGGCGCCGATGTCCGCTACACCCTGACGGTCGACTTCCTGGAGGCGGCAAATGGGGCGAAACGCCGGCTGAACCTGCCCGATGGCCGAACCCTTGATGTCGGCATTCCCGTCGGGCTGGAAGATGGCCAAGTGCTGCGCCTACGCGGTCAGGGCATGGCCGGGCCGGGTGGCGGGACGGCCGGCGATGCCCTGATCGAGGTCAATGTGGCACCGCATGCGGTGTTTCGGCGCGACGGCAAGGATCTGGTCGTCGAGCTGCCGGTCAGCCTGGCCGAAGCGGTGCTGGGTGCCCGGATCGAGGTGCCGACCATCAAGGGCAGCGTCTATCTGACCATCCCGCCCAATTCCAATACCGGGACCCGGCTGCGCCTCAAGGAGCGCGGCATCGCCGGCGGCCATCAATATGTCGATCTCAAGATCGTGCTGCCGCCCGAGCCCGAACCGGAGCTGGCCGAGTTCCTCAAGACTTGGGCGCCGCGCCATGAATTCGATCCGCGCAAGGGCCTGGTGTCATGATCCCGGTCGAGGCGGTGGTAGCCTTGTTTCCGGATCTGGAGACGGTCGAACTCACCACCTGGATCGAGCGCAGCTGGGTCGAACCGGAACCAGGTGGCGATGGCGGCTGGATCTTCCAGGAGATCGATGTCGCGCGGGTCCGGCTGATCTACGATCTGCGCCGCGACATGGCGGTGGCCGAGGACACCGTACCGCTGGTCCTGTCGCTGCTCGACCAGGTCTATGAGCTCAGGGCGCAGCTTAAGTCGGTGACGCGCACGATCGAGGGACTGCCCGAGCCGATCCGGGCGCAGATCCTGGCAGCCCTGGACGAGACTGCCCGGGACTGAGCCAGGCTTACTACTATGGCGACGCCCAAAATTGAACGAATCAGTTACGACAAGATTCCAAAGCCGTCATCGCGAGCGCAGCGAAGCAATCAAGGGCCGCCGCACCGAAGGCTGGATTGCTTCGCTGCGCTCGCAATGACGCTCATAATTTATTTTGGGCGTCGCTTATGACTGAAACCGATGACCCCGACGACATGCGCCAGATCATGCGCGACGCGCACAAGGCTTGGCTGGACCGGGAAGC
>Ga0302314_10003665_pt1 | contig 28282 bp, 24 predicted proteins | sample III_Palsa_N2_3_FD_200533 | JGI IMG/M metagenome (GOLD analysis project Ga0302314, IMG submission 200533) | Peat permafrost microbial communities from Stordalen Mire near Abisko, Sweden - III_Palsa_N2_3 | ecosystem: Environmental > Terrestrial > Soil > Palsa > Peat permafrost | place: Sweden...
AGGCCTAGTCGCGCTACCCGAGCGGCCGGCGTGGCACGAGCGCCGACATGAGCGCGTCGAGGACTTCGACTTCGTCCTGATTGCGAAGTTGCGCTTGCGTGCGCACGGTGCCCCAGCCGGGCCGCCGCGTGCTCGGCGTGAGGTTTTCGATCGTGAAGCTCGCCTGCAGCCGATCGCCGGCTCGAACCGGCGAGCGCCAACGCAGCCGATCGACGCCAATGCCGACCGAGCCCAGCACCGTCGATGCGTCGCTCATCACGAACAGCCGCATGGTCACGGCCGCGGTGTGGAAGCCGCTCGCGATCACGCCGCCGAATTCCGTACGGCGCGCAATGTCCGGGTCAAGGTGTATCGGCTGTGGATCGTACTGGCGCGCGAACGCAACGATCTCCTCCTCGGTCACTTGATATTCGCCGGATTGATAGGTCTGGCCGACGACCAAGTCGTCGAAATAACGTGCCAGCGCCATCAGCTGCACTGCCGTCTGGCCGGCCGGAATACTGCGTCACTCACGTTATCAGTCCTCCTTGGGTCCCTTGGAGATTGCGCGGCACAGCTGAGGCCAGTCATTGCAGGCCGCGACATCCACGCGGTAGCTGCACGCAGGCCGTCTCCAGTTGCACGATGGTGTCCGCCACCGGGTTCAGAACGGCGGGCAGCCTTACGCGAACTTCGGTCAGGGTATTCACTTCGGCGGCCAGATTCAGCAGCGTCAATCCCCTGACCGGCAGATCAGACGTCTCCAGCAGACCGTCGGTGCCAAGTCCGGGGCGATTCGGGGGCGTCGTGTATTGCACAAACCGATCGCTCAGATATCTCGGCTGGTCATCCGGATAGGGCGCCACGTCGAAGGACGAGTCCGAGATCAGATGCTCTTCGCGCACACGCGTTATGAACTCGCTGCCAACCAGTGGAAAGAGCCGCGCGGCCACGATGGCGACGTGAAAGCGTCCGGAGGTTCCTGCATCCGAAGTATCGATCGTGACGGCGGGCCCGGTGATCATCGGCAGGGGAAAGTAGGGTGGCTCAAGGCGCCTTGGCGTCACGACCAGCGCGCTGCCATTCGAACCATACCACGCGCGGCAGGACCAGCCCCGGGGCGCATAGACGCCGGGACTATGCTCGGCCAGGTAATAGGCGATCTGCCCGGCCACACGCTGTTGTACCGGAGCGGACATCGAGGCGCTGCTCTGGAGCTTTGCCGCGCTCATCTGATCGTTGGCGGGACAGCCGACGATGGGTACGTGCTGCGGGACCTCGGCGCCTGCGGCCGCAGCCACGGCCGGGCACGCCAGCAACAGGACAAATCTCATGGCCAAGTGCGTGGCTGTTCGCATAATCCTCATGAGCCCGCCGACTCCCGATCCTCGGCCGCGCGACCGACGCGCAAAGCGTCGCACCATCGCTAGCGCTGCGCGCTTACGGTCCGTAGCTGTACTGAATGAAGCCCCGATTTCGCGCCACACGATCGCGCGATCCCGGCGAGCCGGCCGGTCGATTCGCGCGCACCGAATCCGTGTATGCGCGCGGCGTGGATGCGCTGCCACGTGCTGTCGGCGACCTGCGCGGACAGTTCGACGCCGTAGAAGCGCTGATACGCGTTCCACAATTCGTTCCAGCGCGAGCGTTCCGCGACGCGCAGGGCCGAAATCTCGATCGATGACATCAGCCGCTCCCCGGTCCGGATCATAAGAAATGCCGATAGACGACGAAACCGGATTTCTCGGCAACTTTATCGTACAGCCTCATGGCGAGCGAGTTGGTCTCGTGCGTCATCCAATATACGCGGCTAGCCCGCGCCGACCGCGCGCGTTCATAGACCGCTTCGATGAGTGCCCGCGCCACGCCTTGCCCGCGCGCCGCGGGCGCCGTGAACAGGTCCTGGAGGTAGCAAAGCGGGCCAATATGGATCGTGCTGCGATGAAAGATGAAGTGCGCCAGCCCCAACAGGCTGCCGGCGCGCTGCGCGACCAGGGCATGCACCGGCTCATAAGAGTCAAAGAAGCGTGACCATGTCATCAGGGTGATTTCAGTCGACAGCCTGGTGTTCCCTTCGCGTCCATAGAAGCCGTTGTAGCCGTCCCATAGAATCTGCCACGCGGGAAAATCCTCCTGGCGCACCGGCCGAATCTCAATCTGTGCAGTCATAGCGGGTGCAGCGTGCCTGCGCGCTCACAGGCCCGTGGCTATCGATCGCTTGATTTCCCTGATGCGCGCCTCGTTGCGCTTGTAAAAGGTCCACTGCTTGATCCTCTTCGATTCCACCAGTCCGGCCTGGCAGAGTACCCGCATGTGCTCGCTCAGGGTCGGCTGGCTGATGTCCAGCTTCTGGGCGAGCAGTGCCGCGCAGACCCCGTCCTTCACCAGGTCGCCATCGACCTGCGGGCGAAAATGCGTCTTCGGTTGCTTGAGCCACTCGAGAATCTGCAGCCGGCGATCGTTGCCAATGGCTTGAATTGCGTGCAGATCAATCATATAGTTAGTTTGCCAATCGACGAATAATCCGTCAACCTGGTGTGCTTCTGGCTGCCCAATGGGGGCGACGATGATCTCCGCCGCACAGATTCGCTCGACCTACGATGAAATATCGCCGTACATACGGCGCACCCCGGTGGTCGAAATCGATGGCGAAGACTTCAGCGTCCCGGTCGCGCGCCTGGTGCTGAAGCTGGAGTTGCTGCAGCATGCCGGCTCGTTCAAGGCGCGCGGCGCCTTCACCAATCTGCTGACCAGGAAGGTCCCGGGTGCCGGCGTCGTGGCGGCATCCGGGGGTAATCACGGCGCCGCCGTCGCGTTCGCGGCCATGAAGCGCAAGGTACCGGCCAGGATCTTCGTGCCGAGCGTCGCCTCGCCGGCCAAGATTCAGCAGATCACCGAGTACGGGGCGCAATTGGCGATTACCGGGGATCGCTACGCCGATGCTCTGGCGGCCAGCGAAACCTGTGTGGCGCAGACGGGCGCCATGCCGATCCATGCGTTCGATCAGGTCGAGACGCTGCTCGGTCAGGCCACCGTGGGGCTGGAGCTGGAGGGCCAGGCGGGCGCTCTGACCACGCTGCTGGTTGCGGTGGGCGGCGGGGGCCTCATCGCCGGAGTCGCGGCGTGGTATGCGGGACGGATCAGGATCATAGGCGTGGAGCCGGCACAGGCCCCCACACTCACGCGCGCGCTCGAGGCGGGTCGGCCCGTCGATGCCGAGGCCGGCGGCATCGCGGCGGATTCCCTGGCGCCCCGGCGTATCGGCGAGCTGGTGTTTCCCATCGTTCAAAGCTACGTCGCGCAGACCGTACTGGTGTCGGATGATGCCATTCGCGACGCCCAGCGAGGGCTGTGGAGAACGCTGCGCGTCGTCGCCGAGCCGGGCGGCGCCGCCGCTCTCGCGGCGCTCACTTCCGGCCAGTACGTGCCCAGTCCGGACGAACGCGTTGGCGTGCTGATTTGCGGCGGCAATACGTCCGCGGTCAGTTTCGAGCACTGAGCGTTTCCGGGCGGTGCGATTACACGAATCATTGGTCACGGAGCCCCACCATGCCTATTGAGCGCATCCAGACCGGGCCGCGCATGTCCCAGGCCGTCATACACAATGGCACGATCTACCTGGCGGGTCAGGTGGCGTCCGGTAAACCTGGTGCAAGCGTCACCGAACAGACGCAAGACATCCTCGGGCGGATCGACGTTCTGCTCTCGGCCGCGGGAACGGATAAGACCAGGCTGCTGAGCGCCACCATCTGGCTCGTGGACATGGCAAGTTTCCCGGAAATGAATGCCGTCTGGGAGGCCTGGGTGGCGTCGGGCGCGGCCCCCGCGCGAGCAACCGTCGCCAGTCCGCAGCTGGTCTCACCGGATTACAAGATAGAGATTGCCGTCACGGCCGCGACGGCCTGATTTGCCGCCGGCGGCGACATGCTGCGCAAATCAGACCGAGGCGATCGCGGAATCGCGGGCAGCGGGCGTGCGATGTCGCTGCAGCACGCTGCGCAACGCCTTGCCCAGTCGCTGGGCGCCGCCGGCGATCTCCAGCAGAGCCGGTGCCGCGAAACACAGGCGGATGTGGCTCGAGTGTGCGCCGCCGGCCAGGAACGCATCACCACTGCGAACCAGCACGCCGGCGGTTGCCGCGGCGGCCTCGACCTGCTGTGCCAGCAGGGGCTGCGGCAGCTGCGCCCACAGGTAGAGACCGCCCTGGGGTCTGGCAAAGCGCAGCTCTGGGCAGTGCGTGGCGAGCGCGGCGACCAGGGCGTCGCAGCGCGCGCGCAGCTGTTCGCGGTACTTCGGCAGATGGCGGGCGTAGGCGCCGCTGTCCAGAAAGCCGGCCAGAACGGTCTGCGTCAGCGCGGGCGTGGAAAGGTCGAGACTCGCTTTGGCGGCTGCGAGGAGCTCCATCGCGCCGCGGGGCGCAACCAGCCACCCCAGGCGCAGGGCCGGACTGATGGTCTTCGAGGCGCTACCCTGGTGAATGACGAGTCCCGCCGAATCGAGACTCTTCAGGGACGGCAGCTTCTCGCCGAAACTGATGTCGCCGTAGACGTGGCTCTCCAGGATCGGCGTGCGCCAGCGCGTGCAGATGGCCAGGATGCGTCGCCGCCGCTGCAGACTCAGCAGCCGGCCGGTCGGGCATTGGAACGTGGGAATCAGATAGACGAACTTGGGACGCAGGCGAATCAGCGCATCCTCCAGCGCCTCGGGATCCACGCCCTCGTGGTCCATCGAAATGCTCACCACTTCGGCGCCCGCGGCCCGAAACGCTCGCACGGCCCCGTACCAGGTGGGGCTCTCGCACACGACGGGGTCGCCAGGCGAGATCAGCGCCCGGGCGACCACGTTGAGACCCTGCTGGGCGCCGCCAGTCACGATGAGCTCCTCCGGCGTAGTCTTCACCCCGCTGGCGCGCAAGGTATCGATCAGCGCTTGCTGCAGGGCCGGTAACCCGAGCAACGGAGCTGCCGTGTTGACGACCAGCGGATCTCGTGCGGCCTGCGCCGTGCAGGCTGCCAGCGCGGCATGGGGAATGAGACTGGAGTGCAGCCAGCCATCGGCGAATGAGATGCGTCCGGCATGGATAGCATCCCCGCTCGAGGCACCGGCCGGCGCCAGCCGCGAGGCGAGTTGCGACCAGGCGATCGAGCCGGCGGGCGCCCGATCCGGATCGTCGGCGATCACGATGGCGCCTCGTCCCACAAAGGCGCGCATCAGGCCCATCGTCTTGAGTTCCTGGTAGGCGGACGTGACCGTGGTGCGGCTGAGGCCGAGCGCCTTGGCACACAGCCGTTCGGAGGGCAGCCGCGAGCCGACCGCAATGCGGCCGGCGCAAATGGCGTCCGACAGTGCCGCCGCCAGCTGCAGATAGATCGGCTCAGCGAGCTTGGGATCGGGGCGAAAGCCGAGGCCGGTCAGGTCCAGGGATGGTGCCATCGGGCCATTATGGCAGTCCATTATTGAATTGGATATTAATTATCGGGGCATAAAGGCCTAAATTAGCAGTCCTCATTGCCAATTGGCCTTCAAAGGACACCGATCCAATGCGCATACCGATCTTCCAGATTGACGCGTTCACCGCCCGCCGCTTCCTCGGCAATCCCGCGGCGGTGATGCCGATGGAGCGCTTTCTGGCCGATGCGACGCTGCAGAGCATCGCGGCCGAGAACAATCTGGCCGAGACCGCGTTCATGGTGCCCGCAGGCAGCGACTATCGGCTGCGTTGGTTTACGCCCACGGACGAGGTGCCGCTGTGCGGCCACGCCACGCTCGCCAGCGCTGCGGTGGTGATGGAGCGGCTCGAACCGGGGCGCGCCACGGTGGTGTTTCATTCCGCGAGCGGGCCGTTGACAGTCAGACGGATCGCGGCCGGCTACGTCATGGACTTCCCCCAGCGGCCGTGCGTCCCGGTGGCCCCGCCACCCGGGCTGGCTGCAGCGCTCGGCGTGGTTCCAGCCGAGATCTGCGCTGACGAATTCAATTACCTCGCGCTGCTCGAGAGCGCACCGGTGTTGCGCGGCCTCGCGCCCGACATGGCGGCGATCGCCGGGCTGGATCGCAGCGGGCTCAGCGTGACCGCGCCGGGGGACGCGGGTTACGACTTCGTCAGCCGCTACTTTGCTCCCGCCAAGGGCATCCCGGAGGATCCGGTGACTGGCTCCGCGCACTGCATGCTCGCGCCGTACTGGGGGAAAAAACTCGGTCAGTCCGAGTTTCGCGCGTATCAAGCCTCGCCTCGCGGCGGCGAGATCATCTGCCGGCTCACCGGCGATCGCGTCGAGCTGGAAGGCAGCTGCGTGTTCTATCTGGAAGGGCAGGTGGAGCTCTGAGGATGCGCAGCGCGCCCTGCCAGGCCGGCCGGAGGCGCGGGTTCTGCCTGCTTCGATAATGTGCTCCACCCCAGCGCCATCGCCACCGTGGGCGGCACGCCGCTGGTGGAGCTGTCGCGGCTGGGCCGCGGCCTGCCGGCGCGCATCATCGCGAAACTGGAGATGCGCAATCCCGCGGGCAGCGTCAAGGATCGCCTGGGCGTGGCGCTCATCGAGGATGCGGAACGTCGCGGAGTGCTCAGGGCCGGCATGACCATCGTCGAGGCGACCGGCGGCAACACCGGCGTCGGCCTGGCATTCGCCGCGGCCATTCGCGGCTATCGAATGATCCTCACCATGCCGGACTCCATGTCCGGCGAGCGCGTGGCGATGCTGCGTCAGTATGGCGCTGAAGTGGTCCTGACGCCCGGGATCTTGATGGCGCCGGCCGTGGCACGCGCCCGTGAGATCACCGAACGCACCCCCGGGGCGATCAACCTCGACCAGTTTTCAAATCCGGCCAATCCAGCCGTGCACAAGCGCACGACCGGCGTTGAGATCTGGAACGACACCGGCGGCGGCGCCGACGTGTTCGTCTCCGCCGTGGGCACCGGCGGCACGATCACCGGTGTCGGCGAGCTGCTCAAGGAGCTCAACGCCGCGGTCAAGGTCGTGGCCGTAGAGCCCGCCGGCGCCGCCGTGCTCTCGGGCCGAACCGCCGGCAATCATCAGATGCCGGGCATCGGCGTCGGCTTCGTGCCCCGGGTTCTGAATCGCCGGCTCATCGACGAGGTCATTGCGGTGAGTGACGCCGATGCGTTCGCATGCGCGCGCCGTCTGGCGCGCGCGGAAGGCGTACTGGCCGGCGTCTCCTCCGGTGCCGCATTGCATGCTGCGCTGCTGCTTGCCGCGCGCGCTGAATGTGCGGGCAAGATGATCGTGGTCATCCTGTGCGATACGGGTGAACGCTACCTGTCATCGGCGCTGTTCGCGGATCGATAAGCGCAGCTCATGGGTCCACCCTGTTGAGCGGGCTTTCGAGGCGATCGAACCGCTCGCCCCAGAAGGCCGTGTAATGGCGCATCCAGGCGATGAGGGGCGCCAGACACTGCGGTTGAGCGCGGTAGTGGGTCTCACGCCCCTCGTGGCGATCCTGCACCAGGCCGGCACGCTTCAATGTGGCGAGGTGCTTGGATATCGCGGGTTGCGAGACGCCCGAATGGTCGGTCAGTCCGCGCACGTTCTGTTCGCCGTCGCGGCACAGCCGTTCGAAGATCGCCCGGCGCGTCGGATCGGCAAGTGTGCGAAAGATGTGGTCCTGCACGGTGCGCATGCCCAAACCATAACCAGATGGTTATGGTTTGGTCAAGCCATTGCGGCCGTTCCAAGCCCTGGACAACCTGGCGCGCGCGGCATTATCGGCAGCGCCCCAGCAAACTTTAGACCTCATCGCCGCCGCCGCTGCCGGGGCCCTCGGAGCCGGCCGGCTTTGCCTCGTTCCGGGATGCAACTAACAGCGGGTGCTCGCCTCACCGGGTATACATGGTCCCGGCAAGTACGCCAGGCCGGTGCCGCCGGTAGTCAGGGGTCGCATGGAATGTTGATCGCGGGCGAAAAGCCACCGCTGTTGATACTGGATCCGACCGGGGCAGCGGACGGGCGCGCCGCCAAGAAATCCCTGGCGCGGCTGACATACCCGCGCTCGCAGCTGAAGGAAGCCGGCGCCGCAGTCGCCTCCATTGCCAATGGCTACCCCGCGGTGGTGCTGATCGTCGCTGAAGGGTCGGTCGCCGATGCCGGCGCGCTGTATGCCCGGCTGGCCGAAGCCGCCACTAGCAATCCGCCGGCCATGGTCCTGCTGAGCGGCAAACCCCTGGTGCCGGCACCGGCGCAGCTGGCGGCTCAATTCGTCGCGCCCTTCGACTGGGAACTCATCGTCGATCGTCTCGAGCAGCTGCTGATGCTGGCGACGCTGCGCCGCGAGCACTCCGCGCTCTCCACCTTGCTGCAGCTGAGCCGCGTCGAACTGGTCAGCGTCGACACCGAAAGCCAGAGTTGCCGCGTGAACGACACGCTGGCGGCGCTGCTGGCGCTGCCGGGGGCGGCCAGTGCGGTCAGCCGCCGCGACCGCTTGCAGCCGTTACACTGGCAGAAAATGTTCGACCATGCCGATGAGCCCGACCGCCAGCGGATACTCGATACCGTCAGCGGCTCATTTGAATCGGGCATGGGTTTTGAGGCCGAGTACGACATCCGCATCGATCGCAATCACAAGCGGCGCGTGCGGCTGACCGGTCATCCGACCCAGGGCAGCCCCGGCACGCCACCCCGGCGGCTCGACCTCGTCATCCAGGACGTCACTCCGGTGGAGTCCCGATCCACCGCCGATGCCGCCAACCGCATGCTGGACACCACGCTCGGCCTGCGGCATGGCGATCGCGTGCTGCAGTCGCTGATGCGCATCGGTCAGGACTACAAGAAGGGGACGATACTGCTGTTGCGCCTGCAGGGACTGGCGGACTTCTACCGCCATCACGGCTATGAGACCGGGGGTGTATTGCTGCGCTCGTATGCCGAGGCCATCGAAGCCAGTCTGCGCAATGTGCCCGGCGTGATCCGCATCAACCCGAACAAGGAGCAGGTGCTGGCGCGCCTGGCGGGCGGCGAATTTGTAGTGCTCATTCCCGATATGACCGACGACCAGAGCATGGTCGGACCGCTGAGCCGGCTGCTGGAGGCCACCCGCGGCGCCGTCGCCGCCGACGAGCGCCTCAAGCTGATCAACACCCGCATCGGCATGGCAACCTGGCCCAAGGATGGAACGGGCCCGGACGTGATCCTCAAGGCGGCCAGCCTGGCTTGCGATTATTTTTCGATGAGCGAGGACGGTGGCCCCGGAACCATCATGGCGGCGGTGGTGCGCGCGCGTGAACAGGCGCGGCTCGAATACGAGCTGCACCATGCGATCGAGCGCGGCCAGCTGCAGTTGCACTATCAACCGAAGCTGTCGCTACCCGAAGGTCGGATCGTCGGCTTCGAAGCGCTGCTGCGCTGGCAGCATCAGAAGAGCATGTTTGTGCCGCCCGCGATATTCATTCCGATCGCCGAGCGCACCGGCCTGATCGCGCAGCTCGGGGATTGGGTGATCGAACGCGCGGCCGAACAGATCGCGCAGTGGCGCTCCGACGGGCTGGGCCTGGTGCAGGTGGCGGTCAATGTCTCCCCGCAGCAGATGGTCACCGGAGACGTGGTGTCCAGCATCCGCGGGGCCTGCACCCGCCACATCGTCGAGCCGCTGTTTCTGCAGGTTGAACTCACCGAGAGCTGCCTGATCGATGATGCCGAATCGGCGATGAAGCTGCTGGCCGAGATTCGCCGCCTGGGCTGCCAGATAGCGCTGGATGACTTTGGCACCGGCTACTCATCGCTGTCGTATCTGCGCCGGCTGCCGCTGGATATCCTCAAGATCGACCGCAGTTTCATATCGAGCATCGGCGAGGAGCAGGGCGACAGCAGCCTCGCCTTCAACATCCTCGGCATCGGCCGCTCGCTCGGGCTCAAGGTGATCGCCGAGGGCGTCGCGTCGGCTGCGCAGTGGGATGCGCTGTGCCGCTGGCGCTGCACCGAAGCCCAGGGATATCTGATCAGCCAGCCGGTGCCAGCCGCCGCGGTAGCCCCGATGTGGCAGCATGGACGCTGGGATGCAGCCGCCCACAAGCTGCGTCTGCCGGCCGCATCCGCGGCACAATCGGCTGCCTGAGCCGCGCCGGCGGGACGATTACCGGATTTAGGGCGATCTGCCCGCGGCAGAGCTGTCAAAAGCTGCCCACCCGCGTCCATACTGGCCACACCCGTTTCCCAGTTTGAGCCGTCACCGCACCACGCGGGTGACCTGCGTGCTTGCCGGTTCGCAGCAGGCTGCCGGCCGCGGGAACGGCTGCTACAGGAGGCGATGCCATGCGTTACAGGAAATTTGGACGTACCGGGCTGTTCGTTTCGGAACTGTGCCTCGGCACGATGACATTCGGTGGCGGCGAAGGAATGTGGAGCCAGATCGGAACGCTCAAGCAGGCGGAGGCGGAAGGATTGATCGGCCGCGCACTCGACGCCGGCATCAATTTCATCGACACCGCCGACGTCTACTCCGACGGCCGTTCGGAACTCATCACCGGCCAGGCGCTGGTCAATCTGCGGGTGCCACGCGAAAACGTAGTGGTCGCGACCAAGGTGTTCGGCGAGACCGGGACCAAGGCCGTCAATTCGCGCGGCATGTCGCGTCTGCACATCATGGAGGGCGTGAAGGCGAGTCTCAAACGTCTGCAGCTCGATCATATCGACCTGTACCAGATCCACGGCTTTGACCCGGCGACGCCGGTCGAGGAGGCGGTGCGAGCGCTCGACAACCTGGTGCAGCACGGTCACGTGCGCTACGTCGGCGTTTCGAACTGGGCGGCATGGCAGCTCATGAAGGCGCTGGGCATCGCGGAGCGGCTCGGCCTCGCGCGCTTTGAATCCCTGCAGGCCTACTACACCATCGCTGGCCGCGATCTCGAGCGCGAACTGGCGCCGCTGTTGCTGAGCGAAGGGGTGGGACTGCTGGTGTGGAGTCCGCTCGCCGGCGGCCTGCTAAGCGGCAAGTTCGGCCGTGACGTCAAGGCCGAGGCGGGCAGCCGTCGGATCGCATTCGACTTCCCGCCGGTCAACCTCGAGCGTGCCTACAATTGCATCGACGTGATGCGCCAGGCCGCACAGGCGCGCGGAGTCTCGGTCGCGCAGATCGCCATCGCCTGGCTGCTGCATCAGAACGTGGTGACCAGCGTGATCATCGGCGCCAAGCGCGTCGAGCAGCTGCTCGACAACATCGCGGCGACGGAAATCAAACTGAGCGCTGAAGAGCTCGCAATGCTTGATGAAGTCAGCGCGCTGCCGGCCGAGTATCCGGGCTGGATGCTGCAGCGGCTGGGCGAATACCGGCGCAAACAGCTCGCGGGCTGATGCAGGCGATCCGGTGCCGCCGCCCTCGGACGTCGATTACATGCGGTGCGCGCTCGAACTGGCGCGTGCGGCCCAGGGCGCGGGGGAAGTGCCGGTCGGCGCGGTGCTGGTGCGCGATGCGGCCGTTATCGCCACTGGCGCGAATCGGCCGATCGGCGCCTGCGACCCGACCGCGCACGCCGAAATCGAGGCGTTGCGCGCCGGGGCCCACGCGCTGGGCAGCTACCGGCTCAGCGACACCACGCTGTATGTCACGCTCGAGCCGTGCGTCATGTGCGCGGCGGCGCTGGTAAACGCGCGGGTCCGACGCGTGGTGTTCGGCGCCTTCGACCCGCAGGCGGGCGGGGCGGGCAGCCTGCTGGACGTGTTCAAGCTGGCGGGCATGAATCATCGCGTCGACGTATTCGGCGGCGTGCTGGCGGCCGAGTGCGGCACGCTGCTGCGCGACTTTTTCGAGTGGCGCCGGCCGTGAGCCCCGCCGCACTCGCGTGCCACAGCCGCCCCGGGGCTAATCGAGTCGGCGCACGGCCGCGGCCGATGGCGCCAGCGGCAGTGCCGCGGCCTCATGCACCCGTGCCACCGTACCGGTACCGCTCCATTCGAGTACCGCCAGATATTGGCGCACCTGCTCGACAAATCTGGCCGGCTCCCAGCCGCGCGCATAGCCGCGCTTGACCCGCGAACACCACGGTTGCTGCGCCAGCAGCGGCAGCTGCGCGCGCACGTCGTCCCAGGAGTCCGGATTCTTGCCGCGCATCTGCGCCAGCACGCGCGCGTCTTCCAGATGTCCGTAGCCGACGTTGTATGCGGCGAGCGCCAGCCAGGTGCGGTCGGGCTCGCCGATCCGATTGGGGATGGTGTCGATGACCTGTGCCAGATATTTCGCGCCGCCGAGAATGTTCTGCCACTGATCCAGCCGATCCTTTACCCCGACGGTGCTGGCGGCGTCAGTGGTCAGCATCATGATGCCGCGCGCGCCCTCGGTGGAGGCCGCCTGCGTCTGCCATTTCGATTCCTGGTAGCCGACCGCGGCCAGCAACCGCCAGTCAAGCCCGGTGCTCTGCGCGGCTTCCTCGAACATGGCCTGCAGCTCCGGCAGGCGTGCGCTGATGTCGGCCTGAAAGCGATGCGCGTCCTCGTAATCAAATCCGCGCGACTCGCCATTCGCATCTCCCGCGATGCGTGCGAACTCTCCGGATGCCCTGGCGCTGACGAAGAAGCCGTTCGCTGCCTGCGCCAGGTCCAGGGCGTCGGGCCGCACGATCCATTGCAGCGGCCGCGCGTCGGGCAGCGTAAAGGCGACGGTGGCGTCGGGATACACATGCCGCGTGAATTCGAATTCGTTGGCGTCGACGATCGCATAGTCCGCATCGCCGGCAGTGACCATCTCGAGCGGGTCGCGCTGATCGGCCCGCAGTGCGACCCAGGACAGGTCCGGCACGCCGTTATTCCTGAGCGAGCGCAGCACATCGATCTGTGCACTGCCCTCGCGCACCACGACGTTGGCCACGCGCAACGCGCTCACGTCGCGCGGATGCGCCTTGCCGTGGTTCTGTACCGCCAGCTGGGCAATCTCGTCGTAGTCGTCGGTCGACAGGCCGGCCTGCAGCCACAGCGCGTCGGGCGTGATTTGCGCCGCGGCCAGGTCCGCGCGGCCGGCGGCCAGCGCCGCCCGCATGGCCGCCGCATCGGGCAGCGGCTCCATCACCAGTCTCACCTGCAGCCGGTGCGCGAACGCGCTCGCCAGGCGGTATTCGAAGCCCTGCGGCCCCTGGGCGCCCAGGTAGTAGCTGGTAGGTGCATTGAGTGTGACCACCCGCAGCTCGCCGCGCGCGCGGATGCGCTGCAGCGCGCTTTGCGGCTGGGCGCAGGCCGCCAGCACCAGCACGGCAGTGAGCGCGGCCGCCAGCGCGCTCGGCCGCTGGCAGCGGCCCTGAAGCTTTGGTCTCATTGGTTTCATCACTGCTATAGAATAGCAGCCAATCCCCGGAGAGGTACCGAAGCGGTCATAACGGCGCCGACTCGAAATCGGATGGTCGGGTTAAACCGGCACGTGGGTTCGAATCCCACCCTCTCCGCCAGATAAATTTATTTTTGTCAGCCACGGCTGACAGCAATTGGAGCGCGTCAGTGAGTGGTCAAGCCGGAGCGAGTGCGCGCGCGCCGGCGTTGCGCTGATGCGGGCGCGCGCAAACCATTTATCCGGGACTCAAGGGACCGATGGCACTATCGATTCGTCAGATGGCGCTGATGAGCCAGCTGCTGGATCAGGCGCTGTCGCTGGATGCGGCTGGGCGTCGCTCCTGGCTTGAGAGGGTCGCTCAGGATCATCCGGATCTGGCCGCGGCGTTGCGCGAGGCGCTGCTGCCAGGAGCGGCACAGGCAGAGGACCTGAAAGCGCTGATGAGCCTGCCGAAGTTCGCTGGTGCGGATGAGACGAGTTCCCCGGCCGCGAGCGGCCTCGCGCCCGGTGCGCGCGTGGGACCGTACGAGCTGATTCGACTGCTGGGCGCCGGGGGCATGGCGGAGGTGTGGCTGGCCCGGCGGGCCGATGGCGCCTTCAAGCGTGAGGTGGCGCTGAAGTTGCCGATGCTCGCTCACGCGCAGGCGGGCCTGGCGGCGCGCTTTGCGCGCGAGCGCGACATCCTGGCCGCTCTTGAGCACCCCCATATCGCGCGTCTCTACGATGCCGGGGCGGAGCCGCAAGGATTGCCCTACATCGCGATGGAGTATGTGCAGGGCGCGGCGCTGACAGACTGGTGCGATGCGCAGCGGCTCGGGATACCCGAGCGCCTGGAGCTTTTCCTGCAGGTGCTCGAGGCCGTGCAGTACGCTCATGAAAAGAGCGTCATCCATCGGGACCTCAAGCCCTCGAACATTCTGGTGACCGAGTCCGGGCAGGTGCGGCTGCTGGATTTTGGCGTCGCCAGACTGCTGGAGGCTGAAAAGACGGATCAGCTGGCACTGACGAGTGTCTACGGTCGAGCGCTGACACCGGACTATGCCAGTCCGGAGCTGTTGCGCGGCGATCCGATCGATGCCCGCAGTGATCTGTACTCCCTGGGCGTATTGCTCTACGAGCTGCTGACGGGCACTCGACCCTATCGACTCAGGAGCGCCGCCTCGATCGGTGCACTCGATCAGGCCATTGCCACGCTCGAGGTGAAAAAGCCCAGCCTGCAGCTCGAGCAGGCGTCAGCCGCCAACCGCGCGAGTACGGTGGAACGGCTGGCGCGGGACTTGCGCGGGGACCTGGATGCCGTCGCCCTCAAGGCCCTGGCGAAGGATCCGGCGCAGCGCTATCCAAGCGCCGCTGGCCTGGGGCAGGATCTGCGACGCCACCTGGAGGGCAAACCCATCCGGGCCCGACCGGCACGCATCGCCTACCGTCTGGGCAAGTTCGCAGGGCGCAACAGAGCGCTGCTGGCAGTCATCGTCGCAGCCCTGGCCGCCATTCTTGCCGTGGCGGGCTATGCGCGATACCGCGAGAGCGTTGCCCAGGTTACGGTCAGCGCTGCTGCTACCAACCCCATCAGCGACAAGTCGATCGCGGTGCTGCCCTTCCTGGACATGAGCGAGCACAAGGATCAGGAGTATTTCTCGGACGGCCTGTCGGAGGAACTCATCAACCTGCTCTCCAAGATCCCGGATCTGCGGGTGCCGGCGCGCACGTCGTCGTTCTACTTCAAAGGCAAGCAGGCGACCATCGCCGAAATCGCCAAAGCGCTGGGCGTTGCGCACGTCCTGGAAGGCAGTGTGCGCAAGTCCGGCAACATCCTTCGCGTCACCGCGCAGCTGATTCGCGCCGACAACGGATATCACGTCTGGTCGGAGACCTACGACCGCAAGCTCGATGATATCTTCCAGATCCAGGACGAGATCGCGAAATCCGTGGTCAACGCGCTCAAGGTGTCTGTGCTAGGGGGGATGATCCCGAGAGCGACGCCCACAGCCAACCACGATGCATACCTGCTGTATCTGCAGGCCAAGGAACTCCACTACCGCGGCAGTTCAGATAGTTCGCGTAAGGCAATCGACTACCTGCACGAAGCGCTAAAGCTCGATCCAGAGTTTTCGCAGGGATGGGTAACCCTCGCAAGCTTCCTGGCCGCAGATTATAATTTGTTTGATGTTGAGCCTCACGATGAGGCCCGCGCGGAGATTTATTCCGCGCTGGACCACGCCAGAAAGCTGGAGCCGAGCCTGCTGCCAATCCACGTCGTACTCGGGCGCGTCCTATATGAAGTCGATTGGAGTTGGCAGGCAGCCGATGCAGAACTGAAACAGGCAATTGAACTTGAGCCTGGAAATTCCGAGGCGCACAGACTGGCGGCATACCTGGCAACGACGTATGGTCGATTTGATGAAGCGATCGAGCAGTCCGAGAAGGCCATTGAGCTCGATCCTCTCCAGCCATGGAACTACATCGCGAGGGGTTATGCGGCCTACCGCTCCGGGCGGCTCGCGCAGGCAGAGGCCAACTTTCGAACTGCGCTGGACCTGGCGCCGGGATCCGGAAAATTCCACTGTCTTCTTGGGGCTGTGCTGATCGCCAGCGGCCAGCGCGAATCAGCGCTCGCGGAGATGAAGAAGGAATCAAACCCGCGCTTCCGCCATGTCGGGATGGCACTAGCCCTGGGCGCGCTGGGACAGCTCAACGAGTCGGACAAGGAGCTTCAGACTGCGGAGCAGGAGTTCGGCGACGAAATGGGCTATTGGATCGCCATGGTGTATGCCGCGCGCCGCGACCCCGATCGGGCCTTCGCCTGGCTTGATCGAGTATTTAACGTGTACGGCGAAGGAATAACCTGGATCAAAGGGGACCCGCTTCTTGGCAGTTTAGTGGAAGATCCCCGATACAAGGCATTGCTGCAAAAAATGAGGCTGCCGGAGTAGATTGGTCAGCCCGGATCGAGTGCGCGCGGCGGCTGCTACTTGGAATGCTCGCCGTTGTTCTGCTTGAAGGCGGTAACGAAGGCGCGGGCGAAAGCCTCGGCGAACAGGTGCGGAAATTTTCCGGCGGGCATTTCGGTGATGCTGCGAAAGCGCGCAGCCAGACCCGAGGAGTCGCCATTGCCGGTGGCTGCGCCGCTGGCGCGGCCATCGATCTGGGCCAGTGCCCTGGGATCAAGCCGGGCGAGAAATTCGCCGAGCGCGGTGTGCAGGGCGCGCATGGTAGCAAGATCGTGCCGGCGCGTGCTGGCGAGCATGTCGCGCACCCATTGCACCGCATCCAGATCGCGCCGGTCGTGGCCGATCAACAGCCGCAGCAGCAGATCGTCCACCGGCAGTCCGGTGAGCCCGATGTGCTGCGGATCCTCCTTGCCGACCTTGATGTGCGTTTGATCGCGGATCTCGCGTTGTGCGAGTGCCAGGCCCTTCAGGCCGAGCAACGCCTCGCGCAGCAACACGCCCGCCAGTTGCAGCATGCGCGCCGCCGCGTCGGGCGGCAGCTGTTTGACATCGATGCCGGCCCCACGACAGAACGCCTCGATGCCCGCGGCGTTCTCGGCGGTGCGATCGGCCGGGCGTGGCTCGCGCCGGCTCGGCGCCGCGCTGCCCTGCTCGGGCGGGGCTGAGCGCTGCCCGCCGTCAAAGGCGAGCAGGCCCGCATCCTCGCTCGGCATCGACTGACCGAAGGCGTCTACCGCGCGCACGCGATCGCCGCCTGCCGCGTCCGGGCGCAACAGGTCGCGCACGTTCAGTTCCACGCCGATGTCGCCGCGAGCCACCATCGAGTTGGTCGTCTGCGGGTCGGGAATGACCGGGAACACCGAGATCGCTTCCGGCGCCTCGCCGCGCTCAGTGTCGATGCTGACAGACAAATGGTAGTCGCCCAGGCGCAGGCGATCACCGTCGCGCAGCGCATAGGAGTTGCGCCGGCCGATCGGCACGGTACCGTCATTGACGAACACGCCGTTGGTACTGGTGTCGAGCAGATAATAGGCGCCATCGCGGAACTGCACGCGGGCGTGATGCGCCGAAAGGTAGCGTTGCGGGTCCGGCAGCACCCAATCGTTGTCGTGCGCACGGCCGATGCCGCCGCCGCCGACGCCGAAGACGATGCTGCCGCCGCGGCCGGGCTGGCTGCTCTGGTCGTCGATAATGGTCAATTTCAGGGCCATCGGAACAGCTCTAGGTTCGGTCCGGGTAATCCATATAATAGGCCCGCGGCGGCTTCCGGGCATTCTGCCGTGCAAAAAGGGCTGTCTGCCAGAAATTTCGAGCCATGCCATCGAATCATATCTTTAAGATCATGTTTGTGAACCAGGGCAAGGTTTACGAGGTGTATGCGCGCAAGGTGAGTCACGGCTCGTTGTTCGGTTTCGTGGAAATCGAAGAGCTGGTATTCGGCGAACGCTCCTCGGTGGTGGTGGACCCGAGTGAGGAGCGCGTAAAGAGCGAGTTCGCCGGCGTCAAGCGCAGCTACCTGCCGCTGCAGTCGGTGATTCGTATCGACGAGGTACGCAAGCAAGGCGTCAGCAAGATCGTCGCGCTCGAGGGCAGCAACGTGGCGCAGTTCCCGGGGCCGCTGCTGCCCCCTTCGGCGATGGACCCCGGACCGAAGAAGACTTGATGCTCAAGCTGCCGGGTTCGTCAGCACTGTCCGCGTTTCGCATCGCCCGCCTGCTCGCGCGCCTTCAGGGGCTGGAACCCGCCGTCAGCGCCCTCGAGGCGCAGTATGTGCATTTCGTCGATTGCAGCGGCGAGCCGGATGCCCATGAGCGCCGATTGCTCGATCAGCTGCTCGACGATGGCGGCGAGCGAGCCACGGGTGCGGCGGGGCAGGCAGGTGAATCGCTGCGGCTGCTGGTGGTGCCGCGACCCGGAACGATCTCGCCCTGGTCGAGCAAAGCCACCGACATTGCGCATGTCTGCGGACTCGCGCGCGTGCGGCGCATCGAGCGCGGCATCCTCTACCGCCTCGAGCTGCAACGGCGGGTATCGGCCGTCGCCCGGCCCGCGCTCGCCGCGCCGCTGCATGACCGCATGATCGAGGCGGTGTTCGACGATATCGAATGCGCGCAGCGGCTGTTCGCCACCGAGCCGGCGCGTCCGCTGCGCTTCATCGCCTTAGGGAAGGGCCGCGCGGCGCTGCTCGATGCCAACCGCCGTCTGGGGCTGGCGCTCAGCGACGACGACATCGACTACCTGCTGCACACCTTCCACAAGCTCGAGCGCGATCCCAGTGATGTCGAGCTGATGATGTTCGCGCAAGTGAACTCCGAACACTGCCGGCACAAGATCTTCAATGCGCAATTCGTCATCGATGGCCGCGAGCGCGAGCGCTCGCTGTTCGCGATGATCCGCAATACCTACCAGCACGCGCCGCTCGGCGTGCTATCGGCCTATCGCGACAATGCCGCCGTGATCGAGGGCTGCACCGGCCGGCGCTGGTTCCCCGATCCGGCGACCGGTGTGTATCGGGGTCATGACGAGCCGATCGATATCCTCATCAAGGTCGAGACCCATAACCACCCGACCGCGATCTCGCCATTTCCCGGCGCCGCCACCGGCTCCGGCGGGGAGATTCGCGATGAGGGTGCGACCGGCCGCGGTGCCAAACCCAAGGCGGGACTGGTGGGTTTCTCCGTGTCGCATCTGCTGATCCCGGATTTCATCCAGCCATGGGAGCGCAGCGCGGGCAAGCCCGCGCGCATTGCCTCGGCGCTCGACATCATGCTCGAAGGGCCGATCGGTGCGGCCGCCTACAACAATGAGTTTGGCCGGCCGAATATCTGCGGCTACTTCCGCACGCTCGAGACGGCACTGCCGGGGGATCGAGCCGGCCGGGTGCGCGGCTATCACAAGCCGATCATGCTCGCGGGCGGTCTTGGCAACGTGCGCCGACCACAGGTGGACAAGGGCGAGGTGTCGGTCGGTGCGACGCTCGTGGTGCTTGGCGGTCCGGCGATGCTCATCGGGCTTGGCGGCGGGGCGGCCTCCTCGGTGGGCAGCGGTGCATCCGCCGAGGAACTCGATTTCGCCTCGGTGCAGCGCGGCAACGCCGAGTTGCAGCGGCGAGCGCAGGAAGTCATTGATCGTTGCTGGGCGCTCGGCGCCGACAATCCGATCGAGTTGATTCACGACGTCGGCGCCGGCGGGCTGTCCAACGCCATCCCCGAGGCCGTGGCTCACAGTCAGCGCGGTGCCCGCCTCGAGCTGCGCGAAATACCCAATGCGGAACCGGGCATGTCGCCGCTCGAGATCTGGTGCAACGAGGCGCAGGAGCGCTACGTGCTGGCGCTCAAACCCGGCGCCCTCGAGCGCTTCGGCGCCATCGCGCAGCGCGAACGCTGTCCGTTCGCCGCCATTGGCCGGATCACCGACGACGGCGTGCTGGTGGTGCACGATCGCGAGTTTGGCAATGATCCGGTGCACATGCCGATCGAATCGGTGCTCGGCAAGCCGCCGCGCATGCGCCGCGTAGTGAGCAGCCTGCCGGCGCCGCCGCGCGATGAAGATGGGCCGATGGTGGATGCGCGCGCGGCCCTCTACCGCGTGCTGCGGTTGCCGGCGGTGGCTGACAAGACATTTCTGATCACGATCGGCGATCGCACGGTCGGCGGCCAGATCAGCCGCGATCAGCTGGTCGGCCCGTGGCAGGTGCCGGTCGCGGATGTCGCGGTAACGTTGGCGGACTACCATCATCACGCTGGTGAGGCGATGGCGATCGGCGAGCGCACGCCGGCCGCCTTGCTCGATTCCGCCGCCTCGGCGCGGCTCGCGGTGAGCGAGGCGATCACCAATATCCTCGCGGCCGACATCGGCGCCCTGCGCGATGTGCGCCTGTCGGCCAACTGGATGGCCGCATGCGGCGAGGAGGGCGAGGATGCGGCACTGTACGCCGCGGTGCGCGCCGTCGGCGAGGAGCTGTGTCCGGCGCTGGGCATCGCCATTCCGGTCGGCAAGGACTCGCTATCGATGAAGACGGTCTGGCAGGAGGGCGGGCAGACCCGCTCGGTGCTGGCGCCCATATCCCTCATCGTCTCGGCGTTTGCGCCGGTGCGCGACGTGCGGCGCACGCTGACGCCAGTGCTGCAGCTGCATCGCGGTGCTTCAGCGCTGCTGCTGGTCGATCTGGCGCGCGGCCGCAACCGGCTCGGGATGAGCTGCCTGGCGCAGGTGTTCAATACCGTATGCGGCGCCCCGGCCGACCTGGACGATCCCGGACTCCTGGCGGGCTTTGCGGCAGCGCTGATCGAACTGCGTGCGGCCGATCGGCTGCTCGCTTATCACGATCGATCGGACGGCGGGCTGCTCGTCACGCTGGCGGAGATGGCCTTTGCCGGCCACTGCGGCCTTGACGTCGCCCTCGCCCCGGGCGTGACGGGCGCGCTCGCGGCGCTGTTCGCCGAGGAGCCGGGAGCGGTGCTGCAGGTGCTGCAGTCGCAGCAGCAGGCGGTGCTCGAGTGCTTCGCGTCCCACGGGCTGGCCGACTGCGTGCAGATCATCGGCGCACCAATGATGGAACCGCGCCTGCGCATCCGCAGCGGCGGCACGCTGCTCGATGAGGCCTGCGTCGACCTGCGTCGCGCCTGGTCGGAGACCTCCCATCGCATGCGCCGGCTGCGCGATGATCCGCAATGCGCCGACGAGGAACTGGCCGCGCTGCTCGACCCGGAGGATCCGGGACTCTCGCAGCAACTGAGCTTCGATCCGCAGGAGGATATCGTGGCGCCGCTGATCGCGCGCGGCGCCCGGCCGCGCGTTGCCGTGCTGCGCGAGCAGGGCGTGAACGGCCAGGTTGAAATGGCGGCGGTGCTCGATCGCGCCGGCTTCGAGGCGCACGACGTGCATATGTCGGACCTGCTCGGCGGGTCGCGCAGTCTCGAGGGTTTCTCCGGCCTGGTCGCGTGCGGTGGCTTCTCCTATGGCGATGTGCTCGGAGCGGGCGGCGGCTGGGCGCGCTCGATCCTGTTTCATGAGCGTACGCGCCGCGATTTCGAGCGCTTCTTCACTCGCAGCGACACTTTTTCGCTCGGCGTATGTAACGGCTGCCAGATGTTCGCGCTGCTGCGCGAGCTGATTCCAGGGGCGCAGCACTGGCCACGCTTTCTGCGCAACCGCAGCGAGCAGTTCGAGGCGCGCTTCAGTCTGGTACAGATCGCCGACTCACCCTCAGTGCTGCTGGCAGGCATGGCCGGCTCGCGCCTGCCGGTGGCCATGGCGCATGGCGAGGGCCGGCCGCAGTTCCAGTGCGCCGAGGACCTGCAGCACTGCCTCGAGCAGCGGCTGATCGCGTTGCAATACGTCACCAACCGCGGCGAGATCGCCCGCACCTACCCGGCCAATCCCAACGGCGCGGTGCACGGCATCGGCGCGCTGACCACATCCGACGGCCGTGTGACCATCACCATGCCGCACCCGGAGCGGGTCTATCGCACGGTGCAGAACTCCTGGCATCCACACGAGGCTGGCGAGGACAGTGGCTGGATGCGCATGTTCCGCAATGCGCGGCTGTGGCTGGGTTGAGCCGGCGCGCCGCGCGCGGCGCCTATCAGCCCTCGATGCGGCTGCTCTCGAGCGATCGGTCGCTGCCGGTGTCAGCCCGGGCATTGCGCTCGGCCTCGTCGGAGAAAAAGCGCCGTACCACCATCGCCTGCTGCAGCCGCCCCCTGCGTACGTACGACTGATACAGCAGGTCCTTCATCACCTCGAGCAGCAAACCGCACTGATCGTCGTCGAGCACCGGCATGGCCGGGGCGGGATCCGCATCGGTGCCGAAGATCACGCGCTTGATAAGCGCAAAACTCGCGCCGTCGACTTGCGCCATGTCGCGCACCTCATTGAGCTCATCGAACACCCGCAGCCTGCCGGCCTCGCCGGTATTGGCGAACACGGCCTGCATGGTGCGCCGGCACATGGTGGCGAAACCGTTGAAAACGCCGTGCGAGTAGCACAGCAGCGCCTCGCGAAACATCGTCTCCACGTCTTCGGGCAGGTAGGTGAAGCTGAACTTCTCCTTTGGCCGTTCGATCTCGCTGAATTGCGACGACAATTCGATGCGCGCCGCGCCGTAGGTACGCACGTTGAAGCGCAGAAAGATCGGCGAGTTGCAGGCGTCGCAGCGATAGACGATGCCGATCTGCTTCGGGCGCTGGGCGCTCAGGTCCGAGAAGCGCGGTACGGCCTGTGGCGTGACGTGCGCCAATACCAGGCAGTGCGGACAGGTCAGGGCAAGGCTCGTAGCCTGCTCGTGGTGCAGCCGATCGCTGGTATCGATGTAGACCGACATGGTGCGACTTCCGATGTGATCCGCGACTTTGACCCGCGGCACAAGTGTAGCCGAATGGCGACACAGTGGCACGGCGCCCGCCCGGTGCTAGGGCCGGCGGCCATATCCCGACATAATCCCCGGACATAATCCGACGCATCCGCGAGGCGGCGCGCCCCTCAACCAGTGAGGCGCCGGTACTTCAGCCGATGCGGCTGGGCGGCATCCTCGCCGCGCCGGTGCTTCAGGTCGGCGACGTACTCCTGGTAGTTGCCCTCGAACCAGACCACCTCGGAGTCGCCTTCGAAGGCGAGGATGTGGGTCGCGATGCGGTCGAGGAACCAGCGATCGTGCGAGATGACGGCGGCGCAGCCCGGAAAATTCAGCAGCGCATCCTCCAGCGCGCGCAGCGTTTCGATGTCCAGGTCGTTGGTAGGCTCATCCAGCAGCAGCACGTTGCCGCCGGCCCGCAGCACCTTGGCCAGATGCACCCGATTGCGTTCGCCGCCGGAGAGCTCGCCGATCAGCTGCTGCTGCTGTGTGCCCTTGAAATTGAAGCGGCCGACATAGCTGCGTGACGGCGTCTCGTAGCTGTCGATCTTGATGATGTCGAGGCCGCCGGAGATCTCCGCCCACACCGTCTTCTTGTCATCGAGCGTCTGGCGCGACTGATCGACATAGGCGAGCTTGACCGTCGGACTGACGCGAATTTCCCCGGCGTCCGGCTTCTCGGCGCCGGTGAGCATGCGAAACAGGGTGGTCTTGCCGGCCCCGTTCGGGCCGATGATGCCGACGATGCCACCGCGCGGCAGAGTGAAATTCAGGTTATCGATCAACAGGCGATCGCCGAACGCCTTGCGCAGGCCCTTGACCTCGATCACCAGGTCGCCCAGCCGCGGTCCGGGCGGGATGTAGATCTCGTTGGTCTCGTTGCGCTCCTGGAACTCCCTGGAGGCCAGCTCGTCGTAGCGCGCCAGGCGCGCCTTGCTCTTGGCCTGACGCGCCTTCGGATTTGCGCGCACCCATTCGAGCTCGCGAGCGAGTGTCTTGCGCAGGGCGTCGCGCTCGCGCTCTTCGAGCGCCAGGCGCTGCTCCTTCTGTTCGAGCCAGGACGAGTAATTGCCCTGCCAGGGAATTCCATGGCCGCGATCAAGCTCGAGGATCCACTTGGCGACGTTGTCGAGGAAGTAGCGGTCGTGGGTCACGGCGACCACGGTGCTCGGATATTCCTCCAGGTAGCGCTCGAGCCACGCCACCGACTCGGCATCCAGATGATTGGTGGGCTCGTCGAGCAGCAGCATGTCCGGTTGCGACAGCAGCAGCCGGCACAGTGCCACGCGCCGCTTCTCGCCGCCGGAGAGCTGGGCAATATTCGCCTCCCACGGCGGCAGGCGCAGTGCGTCGGCCGCGATCTCGAGTTTGCGGCCCAGCTCCCAGCCACCGGCCGCATCGATCGCGTCCTGCAGTTTCGCTTGCTCCTCGAGCAGTTTGTTCATCTGCTCGTCCTCCATCGGCTCGCCGAACAGTTCGCTGATCTGATTGAAGCGCTCCAGCAGGGCGAAGCTGCCACCGACGCCCTCCATGACGACGCTGCGCACGTCCTTGTCCGGATCCAGTTCCGGTTCCTGCGGCAGAAACCCGACCTTGATCCCGGACTGTGGCCGCGCCTCGCCATCGATGTTGCGGTCGATGCCGGCCATGATTCGCAGCAGCGTGGATTTGCCGGAACCGTTCAGACCCAGTACGCCAATCTTGGCGCCAGGGAAAAACGACAGACTGATGTCGCGCAGGATGACGCGCTTCGGGGGCACGATCTTCGAGACCCGATTCATCGTATAAATGTATTGCGCCATGGGGCTCCAGTTCGGCGGGGAGTGGAAGGCGCGCATTATCGATGAACGCCAGGGTTCGGTGCCAGGCCGGTGTGATATCTTGCCGCGGTCTGCAGTGTCGCAGGCCCAGAGCTCGAAGCGTAGCGCTTGAACGCCACAAGCCCAGAGGTTGCAGTCGTGCTCGGCGAGCAGTTGGCCCGCTACGGCTTTGGCGACGGCCATCCTTTCGGTCCGGATCGCCACGGCGCTTTTGTACGCGAGTTCGAGCAGCGCGGCCTGGGCGCCCACGTCGCGCCGCTCGAGCCGCGCGATGCCACCGAGGCCGAGCTGCTGCTGTTTCACACGCCCGAGTACCTGCGATTCGTCGCCGAGCGCTCGCAGGCGGGCAACGGCTGGCTGGACGCGGGCGATACGCCCGCATTCCGCGGCGTGTTCGAGGCCGCTTCCTGCGTAGTCGGCTCGAGCCTCGCGGCGGCCGACTGGATCATGCAGCGCGCGCGCCGGCGCGCATTTATCCCGATCGGCGGCCTGCATCATGCCGCTCGCGACCGCGCCGCCGGATTCTGCGTATTCAACGACTGCGGCGTGGTGATCGAGCATCTGCGGCGCGAGCGCGGCCTGGCGCGCATCGCCTACGTGGACATCGATGCGCATCATGGCGACGGCGTCTTCTACGCCTTCGACGACGACCCGGATGTCATTATTGCCGACCTGCACGAGAGCGGCCGGACGCTCTATCCGGGCACCGGCTCGGACGAGGAGATCGGGCGGGGAGCGGCTGCCGGCACCAAGCTCAACGTGCCGCTGCCGGCCGGCGCCGGCGATGTGGAATTCGACGCCGTATGGCCGGACATGCTTGCCCACGTGGAGCGTTTCGCGCCGGCATTCGTGATCCTGCAGTGCGGCGCTGACAGTGTCGCGGGTGATCCGATCACGCACCTGAAGCTCTCGAGCGCCTGCCATGCGCGCGCGGCGCGCGAACTGTGCCTGTTGGCCGATCGGCTGGGCCATGGCCGGGTGCTGGCACTGGGCGGCGGCGGCTACGATCGGGGCAATCTTGCCCGTACCTGGTGCGGTGTGGTGGAGGCCCTGCTCGCCGCCTGAAACGCGCGTGTTCGGGTACAATCCCGCGCCTTTCCGCTCATTGCAGAGCATTACCACGAAAGGCAGCTGCGACATGTTCTCCAACCGCTTGCTCATCAAGGATGTTGACCCGGAACTCCAGCGCGCGCTCGACGGCGAGCGGCAGCGGCAGGAGGATCACATCGAGCTGATCGCATCGGAGAACTACACCAGTCCACGGGTGCTGGAGGCGCAGGGCTCGTCGCTGACCAACAAGTACGCCGAAGGCTATCCGGGCAAGCGCTATTACGGGGGTTGTGAATTCGTCGATATCGCCGAACAGCTGGCGATCGACCGCGCGAAAAAGCTGTTCGGCGCCGACTATGCGAACGTGCAGCCGCACTCCGGCTCGCAGGCGAACATGGCGGTGTACCTGGCGCTGCTCTCGCCGGGGGACGTGATCCTCGGCATGAGCCTGGATCACGGCGGGCACCTGACGCACGGCGCCAAGGTGAATTTCTCCGGCAAGGTGTTTCATGCCTTCCAGTACGGCGTGCACCCCGATACCGGGCTGCTCGACTACGAGCAGGTCGAGGCGCTCGCGCTCGAGCACAAGCCGAAGATGATCGTCGCCGGGTTCTCGGCCTATTCACGCGTCATCGATTGGGCGCGCTTTCGCGCCATCGCCGACCAGGTCGGCGCGCTGCTGTTCGTGGACATGGCGCACGTGGCGGGCCTGGTCGCCACCGGGGAATATCCGAACCCGTTGCCGTTCTCGGACGTGGTCACGACCACGACCCACAAGACACTGCGCGGGCCGCGCGGCGGCATGATCCTGGCGCGCGCCAACGATGCGATCACCAAGAAGCTCAATTCGATGGTGTTCCCGGGTACGCAGGGCGGCCCGCTGATGCACGTGATCGCGGCCAAGGCGGTGGCGCTGCTCGAGGCGCTGCAGCCGGAGTTCAAGCAGTATCAGCGCCAGGTGCTGGCGAACGCGCGCGCCATGTGCGCGGCGCTCGCCGCGCGTGGCTACGGCATCGTCTCGGGCGGCACGGATAATCACCTGCTGCTGCTCAGCCTGGTTGGCCGCGACATCACCGGCAAGGATGCCGACGCGGCGCTCGGACGGGCCAACATCACGGTCAACAAGAACGCGGTGCCGAACGATCCGCGTCCGCCGATGATTGCCAGCGGGCTGCGGCTGGGTACCCCGGCGGCCACTACCCGCGGCTTTCGCGAGCCGGAAATCCGCAACATCAGCGGCTGGATCGCGGACATCCTCGATGCCGGTGGCGCCGACAGTGCGGTCGAGCGCGTGCGGCCGCAGGTGATCGAGCTGTGCCGCCGATTCCCGGTGTACGCGGATTGAACCCTGATCCGGGCAGTCGATGCATTGTCCCTTCTGCGGCCACGTCGAGACCAAGGTAACCGACTCGCGGCTGGCCGCCGATGGCGGGCAGATTCGCCGTCGACGCGAGTGCCTGAGCTGCGGCGAGCGCTTCACGACCTTTGAGACCGCCGAGCTGCTGATGCCGCGCGTGATCAAGAGCGACGGCAGCCGGGAACCCTTCGACGAACGCAAACTCGCCAACGGCATGATCAAGGCGCTCGAGAAGCGTCCGGTCAGCGCCGAGGCCATCGAGCAGGCCGTGAGCCGCATCTGTCACAAGTTGCGGGTGTTCGGGGAACGCGAAGTGCCCGCCCGGACGATCGGCGAGTTCGTCATGGAGGAGCTGCGGCACCTGGATGAGGTCGGCTACGTGCGCTTCGCGTCGGTCTATCGCAGCTTCCAGGATGCCGAGGCGTTTCGCGAGGAGGTCGAGCGCTTACGCCATCATCGGCGTCGGCGCGCGGAGAAACGCGATTCCGAGCAGCTGCCGCTGTTGCCGGGTGAGACGGCGAGCTTGAAATCAAAATCATGAACGAACCCGCGGTGAATGAACCTGCGGGCGGTGCTGCCGCCCAGAATGAGCTCGACGCGCGCTTCATGCGCCGCGCGCTCGAACTCGCGGCGCGCGGCCTGTACTCGACCGACCCCAATCCGCGTGTCGGCTGCGTGCTGGTGCGCGACGGTCGCGTACTGGGCGAGGGCTGGCACCAGCGCGCCGGCGAAGCGCACGCCGAGGTGAACGCGCTGGCTGCGGCCGCTGCGGCCGGCGCGGGTGCCAGGGGCGCCACAGCCTACGTGACGCTCGAGCCCTGCGCCCATACCGGACGAACGCCCCCATGCGTGCAGGGGCTGATCGGCGCGCGCGTCGGCCGCGTGGTGTATGCGATCGGCGATCCCAATCCCCTGGTCAACGGTGCCGGCGCGGCGGCGCTGCGGGCCGCGGGCATCGATACCGTCGGGGATGTGCTGGCGGCCGAGGCGCGCGCGCTCAATCCCGGGTTCTTCAAACGCATGCACACCGGGCTGCCCTGGGTCCGGGTGAAGCTCGGAGCCAGTCTCGATGGCCGCACAGCGCTCGCCAATGGCGCGAGCCGGTGGATTACCGGACCGGCCGCGCGCGCGGACGCGCAGCGCTTTCGCGCCCGCAGCTCCGTGGTCCTGAGCGGCAGCGGCACGGTGCTGGCCGATGACCCGGCGCTGAATGTGCGGCTCGAGGGCGCGACCCGCCAGCCGCTGCGCGTGGTACTCGACAGCGCTCTGCGGGTACCGCCGCAGGCGCGCATGTTCGACCGTGAAGGCCCGGCGCTGGTGTTCACCGCCAGCACGGACGCGGCGCGCCGCGCCGAGCTCGAGCGCCGCGGCGTGCGGGTTGAGAGCATAGCGCCCGCGGCGCACGGGGGGCTCGAACTCGAAGCGGTGCTGCGACGCCTGGCGCAGCTCGAGGCGAATGAAATCTGGGTCGAGGCGGGCGCCGGCCTCGCCGGGGCGCTGCTGTGTT